>Ga0255338_1003469_pt1 | contig 18853 bp, 19 predicted proteins | sample MeOH1_35cm_T4_19_FD_203715 | JGI IMG/M metagenome (GOLD analysis project Ga0255338, IMG submission 203715) | Sandy soil microbial communities from University of British Columbia, Vancouver, Canada - MeOH1_35cm_T4_195 | ecosystem: Engineered > Artificial ecosystem > Sand microcosm > Unclassified ...
CGTCATCTACTATTTCAAGTTTTAGAGGTAGGTTGTAAGTGACTTCATTGCCTTTTTGTTTTTCGTGCTGACTAATGACAACTAATTTTCCACTTTTAGTTAAGTCAATCCCTTTGGGTAAGGTGCAGGAAAAGAAGTTTCTTTCTTTTGCTTCACACTGCGCTTTTGCGGATTTATTTCCTTTGTAGCTAACTTCAATACTTGAGTTATTTAGCGGTTGAGTTTTCCAGGCTATATCAAGGAAAAAGATCTTAAACTTGGCAGGCCCGTCCGGAACAACCTCTGTGTGATAGGACCCTGGCATTCGAATATACCCGCCATTTGGCCCGAGTTTATCTTCTCCGTGTGCTAAGGCTTTTAAAGAAATCGCCACCATAAATACCAAAATTAGATATTTCATTTAAATTCATCCCTTCTAAGAACGGTAGGAGTAATTACCTACTCCTAGTACGGGACCAGAAGTCTTTTTGTGACAAAAAACTTAAAAATAGAACTAAAATTACAATTTTTCTCATTTATTCTCTGGAATTTGTTCAATTATGCATACCCCGTCACGGTATGTAATTATACGTGGCTCTCCTCGTGTCATTAAAAATGAGCTCACATTATATAAGTTACGCTTGGATCGTTTTATATTGGCTATATATTGATAGGTGCCGCATTTACAGTATACCCAGTATAGGTATATGCCGCTAAGAGTTGAAGGAGCCTGTTTTTTTTGGATTAGTTGACGCATGTTTTGTTAATTGTTACATGTGCGTCTCAATGGAGGTATTTATGAAAACTATTATCGTTCTTTTGGCTACTGTATTTTCTTTTTCGGCAAACGCTCTTGAGAGCAACTACGGTGTGTTGTCTCTATCTGGTGGAGAATACCACTGTGCATGGACTAACACTGGCGGAACTAAAGATCTTAAATATGTAGTTTATAATTTGGAAAGACGCGCTGGTAAAGAGCGTGAGGTCGTTGTTCAGCAAAGATTCGATGCTGCAGTTTCTGCAGGCGAAACCATTACTGCTCACTCTGGAATATCTGGTGCTCTTATCGGAGACTACTGCAGATTTCTTTCTAAGTAATTTTTAATATTCTAAAATAGTAATTTCTGAAAAAGCTGATTGTAAAATCGGCTTTTTCTATTCTATCCGCATGTGTCTAGTTTGCGCCTAAATGTCCTAAGCTATAAGCTTAAAACATGTCTATCCGGCCTTCGTTGTAACTTATATCAACAACGTCCATGAATTTTTGTAATAGTTGAGTGCTGCTTTTTGCCTTTTTATGAACAGGTCTTGTCATTGCATACCCCTATGGGGTAAATATTTCATATTAACCAGAGGTGTTTTGTGAAAACGACAAAAGGCATGAATCACGGCATACATAAAAAACGATTGAATCGAGTTCGCGGTCAAATTGACGGTATTGATAAGATGATCGATGATCGTCGGTATTGTCCTGATATTTTAATTCAGCTACGTGCAGCCTCCAAAGCTTTGCAAGCTATTGAGACAGAGATTATGAAAACGCACATTCATGGATGTGTTAAAACGGCAATCAAAGCTCGTAATGAAAAAGAAGCAGTCACGAAGATAGAAGAAATAATGAATTTGGTGAATAGATAAGGCCGTTATGAATTCTGATTCTGTATTTAGCTTGGAAGTTGAGTTGCAGCTTATAGGCATGTCTTGTGTAAACTGTGCTTCAAAAATTGAAAAGACACTTAATAATCTTGAAGATGTTCAGGCATCTGTGAATTTTGCCACAGAAAAGGCGCACATTAAAATTAACTCCAATAAGTTGGACAGTAAAATTCTAATAAAGAAAATTCAAGATTTGGGATTTCAAGCATTTGAGTCAAATTATGACGTTGACGAAAGGCAAGTTTCCAAAGAGGCAAAGGTTGAACGTATTCATGATGAGCGGATGTTTATCATTTCAGTTCTGCTGACAAGTCCATTTTTATTTGAGATGGTCTTGATGTTTACAAGTGGCCATCACGAATTCATGCCTCGATGGTTGCAGTTAATCCTTGCTACTCCAGTTCAATTTTGGGTGGGGTGGCGTTTTTATCGTGGGGCATATTATGCTCTCCGCTCAAAAAGCGCAAATATGGATGTTCTTGTAGCTCTGGGAACGAGCATGGCTTATTTTTTAAGCTTAGTTGTTACTATTTTTGATTTAAGCCATCAGCACGTATATTTTGAAGCAAGTACTGCCGTAATTACTCTTATTTTATTAGGAAAGTTATTGGAGTCACGAGCCAAAGATAAGACTTCTGATGCGGTTGCAGGACTTATTAGGCTTCAGCCTAAGATCGCCCTTGTTGAGCGAAATGGTCAGATCGAAGAAATCTATGTTCAAGACGTGAGTGTAGGTGACATTGTCCTAGTTAGAAATGGTGAGGCCATTCCCGTAGATGGCACTATTGTGAGTGGGATTTCTTCGGTGGATGAGTCTATGCTTACAGGAGAAAGTATTCCCGTTTACAAAAAGGTAGAAGATAAAGTTTATGCCGCCACAGTAAATCAAGAAGGTGTTCTTAGAGTTCGGGCAACTAGTGTTGGAAGCAGAACTCAACTAGCCCAAATCGTAAAAATTGTGTCAGCAGCTCAGGGATCAAAAGCTCCAATCCAGAGAATGGCTGATAGAATTTCAGGTGTCTTTGTCCCCATAGTTGTATCAGTCAGCGTTCTGACTTTCTTGGGAACTTGGCTTTTTACTGGTGACTTATCTTTGGCATTTGTAGGTGCTGTGTCCGTGCTTGTCATTGCTTGCCCATGTGCGCTGGGTCTCGCAACTCCAACGGCTATTGTTGTGGGGGTTGGTAAGGCGGCCCAAGCAGGTATTCTTTTTAGAGATGCAAAAGCATTAGAGGTCGCAGAAAAAATAGACATTCTTATTTTGGATAAGACCGGCACAATTACAGAAGGAAAGCCTGTCGTGACCGATATCAAGCTAGTTGCAGATATTCCATTGGAGTTTGCTCTTCAGATAGCAGCTGGTCTCGAGCAGGGTTCTTCTCATCCTCTTGCTCATGCAATTGTGAACAAGGCTAAAGAAAATGCAGTCCAGCCATCTGCGATTTCAGAATTTCAAGCGATTTCCGGTCAAGGTGTTCAAGGAAATATTGGTGGAGTTAATTATCGTCTTGGTCGAGCTTCTTGGATTCAAGAAAGCTCAGTAGTGGACAAGTCTCTTTTGGAGCAGTTGGAATCTAGTGGCCAGAGCTTAGTGGTTTTGGCTAATGAGAGAGATGTCTTAGCATATATTTCTATCGCCGACAAAGTTCGTGAGAACTCCAAGTTTGCGATACAGCAGATTCTTGCGCGTGGAATTCGAGTCATGATGTTGACTGGTGATAATGAAGGAACTGCGAAAGAAATCGCTCGTCAGGTTGGAATTACTGAGTTCAAACACAGTGTAAGGCCTTCGGATAAGGCTAATGCTGTTGTGATATTGCAAAGAAAAGGCCTAAAAGTAGGCATGGTTGGTGATGGTATCAATGATGCCCCGGCGCTTGCAATGGCAGATGTCAGTTTTTCAATGTCATCTGGAACCGATATAGCAATTGAAGCTGCTGATATAACACTTATGAAAAACGATTTAACTTCGGTAGTATCAGCGATAGAATTATCTCGGCAGACTCTTAAAAAGATCAGGCAAAATTTGTTTTTTGCTTTTTTTTACAATGTGCTGGGTATTCCACTTGCGGCATTCGGTATGCTGAATCCTGTGATTGCAGGTGCGGCAATGTCTTTAAGCTCGGTTTCAGTTCTAGGAAATTCTCTTCTATTGAAGAGAATTCGCTTTCGGTAAAGTATTTGGAGACTGATTGTGAATAAAATAAAGAAAGTTGTCTTGATCTGTAGTTCCTGTGGAAAGGAAACTGAAACCGGAAACGCATCGCAAAATTTGCAGCGAAAGCTCGAGAAAGCGATGAAAGAGGCGGGTAAGGATAATTTAGTTTTATTGACTTCGTGTTTGGATATTTGTCCAAAGAATGGGATTACGGTTGGATATAGCTCTTCTTCCGGTGGAGTGGTATTGGAAGTAGTCTCTAATAGTCTCCAAGAGGAAATGATTTTTAATAAGATGTAAAGAGGTTGAGAATGACTCATGATAAACTGAGCGAACATCACCAACATTCTCACGCAAAACATAGCGTCGATTCTAAAAAGTCTTTACCAACTTCAAATGAAGTTATCTATACCTGCCCGATGCATCCTCAAATAAGACAGAATAAACCTGGCTCTTGTCCTATCTGTGGGATGTCTTTGGAGCCTGTTCAGCCGAGTCTTGAAGAAACAGAAAATTTAGAGTTTAAGGATATGACTCGTAGATTCAAAGGGTCCTTGGTGTTTACATTACCTTTGGTGTTGCTAGCTATGGCTGAAATGCTTCCCGGCGACGGTTTACATCAACTAACTGGCTACATTAATTTTATTCAGTTTGTATTGGCTACACCTGTGGTGGTGTTGGCTGGATATCCTTTGCTTCATAAAGGTTGGCTTTCTATTAAGACTTGGAACCTTAATATGTTCACGCTCATCGCGATGGGGACTGTGATTGCCTATGCATACAGTGTAGTCGCCACCTTATTTCCACATTTGTTTCCATCGTCGATGGTCAATCCCCATACTGGCGAGGTGAGTGTATATTTTGAGGCCGCAGCAGCAATTACGACTCTTGTACTATTGGGACAAGTTTTGGAATTGAGCGCGAGAAGCCAGACCTCTGGCGCAATTAGGGCCTTGCTCGGATTGGCGCCAAAGAAAGCTTTAAGAATTACTCAGGGGCGTGAGGAACTTGTAGATCTCTCTGAGGTGGTTATTGGTGATATGCTAAGAGTAAAGCCAGGTGAAAAGATACCTGTAGATGGTCTTGTCATTGACGGGCAAAGTTCCGTTGATGAATCCATGATAACGGGTGAGCCGATTCCAGTTGAAAAAGAAATTGAATCTAAAGTTACAGGGGGCACGATTAACGGAACTGGATCTTTTGTAATGAAAGCGGAAAGGGTTGGTTCAGAAACGCTTCTTGCTCAGATTGTAAAGATGGTATCAGAAGCCCAGAGAAGTCGGGCGCCTATTCAGAAATTGGCTGATATTGCATCAAGCTATTTTGTTCCTGCCGTTATTGTTATTTCTGTCCTTACCTTTTTGATTTGGTACTTTTTTGGACCGGAGCCTAGATTAACATACGCAACAGTTAATGCCATTGCCGTATTAATTATTGCTTGTCCCTGCGCCTTAGGGCTTGCGACGCCGATGTCTATTATGGTGGGAACTGGGCGAGGGGCGCAGAGCGGAATTTTAATAAGAAATGCTGAGGCCTTAGAGATATTTTCGAAAGTGGATACGCTCGTTGTGGATAAAACTGGCACTCTTACAGAAGGAAAGCCCACGCTTGCTCAAGTGGTAACAACATCGCAAGTATCTGAAGAAGAGGTCCTAAAGATCGCAGCAGCTCTTGAGAGCTCAAGTGAGCATCCTTTAGCCCAAGCGATTTCTAAGGGGGCCGAGAGCCGAAATATTGATTATAAAAACGAGGTGACAGGTTTCAGCTCAACCACAGGAAAAGGAATTTCTGGTGCGGTGTCTGGAAAACAGTACTCTGTCGGAAATGCAAAATGGATGTCCGAGCTTGGAGTGGATCTTAGTTCTTATGAAAATGATATTAAATCGCTGAGAAAAGAAGGGCACACAGTTGTGTTTTTAGTCACTGACAAGAACCTTGCAGGCTATCTTTCAGTGGCCGATAAAGTGAAAGCAACATCTCAGATCGCTGTCCAGACGCTACAAGCTCATGGTATCGAAGTGATTATGTTAACGGGAGATAACATTGTTACAGCCCATGCCGTTGCTGAAAAAATCGGGATTAAAAAAGTTATTTCAGATGTGCTTCCCGATCAGAAAAGAGAAGTCATTGAGGACTTGCAAAAGGATGGTCACATAGTAGGTATGGCTGGTGATGGCGTAAACGATGCCCCCGGTTTAGCTCAAGCCCATGTTGGAATTGCCATGGGGCATGGAACAGATGTGGCTATTGAAAGTGCGGGGGTTACTCTTATTAAGGGTGATCTAATGGGTATTGTAAAGGCGCGCAACCTGAGTGTCGTAACCATGAGGAATATCCGCGAAAATTTATTCTTTGCCTTTATTTATAATTTTATTGGTGTTCCTATTGCTGCGGGAATTCTTTATCCCTCATTTGGAATATTATTAAGTCCGATGTTTGCAAGTGCTGCGATGGCTTTAAGTTCAGTGTCTGTTATAGGCAATGCCTTACGTCTTAGAAAAGCTAAATTGAACGAATAAAGGTGCTCGATCTCTTAGTAGTTCAAAATCACTTTTTGCTCATAATTAACCCATAGAATTTAGTGAAATCTGGGGTGTCTAAAGATTAGTCAGGCGACTAGCAATCTTGGCTAGTTCATAGCTGAGCGCTATAGCCTCTAGGTTACAGTCTCTAGTGTGGCATAATTGTTGCCCCTTAGGGCTTATATGCCTAAATCTTGGATTGCCACACTCATGTTACTTTTTAATGTTTTAGTCGTGTTTGGAGCGCAGGCTCACACGGCTAAAACAAATCATGCGGACGTCAATCTTTGGTCAGCTCCTGGAAGAGAATACTCTGAGCGGATTGGAAAAATCGAGAAAAATGAAGAAGTTGAGGTTTTAAGTACAAGAGTTCTTAAAAGCGGCCAAAGATGGCTAAAAATACGTGTGCGTCGCTCTCCGGGATGGAGGCATCATGGTTATACTGGGTGGGTTGATGCAAAGTTTTTTCGCAGTATTAATTCTCCATCAAATGAGGATGCTTCTACTGAAGCAGTTTCACAATCTTCTTGTGTTGAATGTTTAAATCAGCAAACTCCTGGGCTAAAAAAATATAGTAGTGCCGCCGGGACGTTTAGTCAGTTAGCTAACTCAAAAGGCATTCAATCAGGTGAGTTTATCTGGCCAGTGACCGGGGTCATTAAAAGTGGTTTCGGAATGCGACGTCATCCAATCCTTGGCGTAACAAAATTACATGATGGTACAGACATCGCTGGAAACAAAGGAAAGGCAGTACACGCTTCGAAAAGTGGAATAATTATTTCTTCTCGAGGCGGTTGCCAAACAGGCTACAAGAGATGTAATGGCGGCTCTGGAAATATGCTTATAATTGATCATGGCGATGGAACCCAGACCAAATATCTTCACTTAAGTTCATCTTGTCCAATAACAAGAGTCGGCACCCGGGTCGATCAAGGAGATACAGTAGCATGCGTTGGTTCGACTGGCGCTAGTACTGGGCCCCATTTGCATTTTAGCGTAAGCATCGATGGGAAGTATATTAACCCGTTAAAAGTGCTTCCTCGGAGGAACATATGAGTTTAGAAATTCTAAAAATGCCTTTTGTTATACTACTCTCTTTTTTCATACTAATACCTCAATCCTCAGAGGCTGAGATTGATACTGAAATTCAGGTTAAGATCAAGGATGAATGTATCAACGTTGGTCATTCAAGAAAGCCCATAATGAAGGAGCTGGAATTGGTTTGTGCCTGCGTTGCTCGCAGTCACTTTGATTCGGCATTAAAAGAGCCACTTGAATCTCAAGGTGCTTCGGATTTAGTCTGGGTATTAAAATATTATGAAAAGCGAGATTCTAAGGAAGCATCGGATTTTTCTAAGACGAACCTTATTCTTTTTGAATACGACCTCGACGTGGTGCAGTCGTGCCTGGAAGAGGTACGAGGTAAGTAAGCCATTCCATTTTTTTCAAATAAGGCCGACTTCTTTCATAGGATCTGTCACAAGATTTTGGTGACGTCGTATATGTAGTTAGAGACATAACGAAAAATCACATAAATTGGTGATGGAGGTATCTATGAAATTTGCAGTTTTAACATTTCTTGTTATTTTGGCAGGTTGCTCTTCGGCAGAAAAACGAGGGACAGTTGCTATGAAAATAGATGAAAAGATAGCGCATGTAGCCCTAAATAAAGGGGAAGTGAGTGTTGGTGACCATGTCGAACTCTTCGCGAATATTTGCTCATTGAAGTCAGAGGTGGACACGCGAACTTGTCGAAAAGTATTAAAAGGACACGGTGTTGTTAGTAAAGTATTGAGTAATTCATATTCTGAAGTCGTCTTTGATGATGGGGTTCAGTTTTCTGAGGGAAATTTTGTTCAAAAGCATGTTCACTAAAGTTTTCTTTTTAATTTTATCAATAAATGATTTTGGAATTTTTTGAAAAATATGGACTAATTTGTTTGCTGCACTAAGTGCCAGATTGCACCGAGCAGTCTGGCCAATATGTTTTTCGTCAATATAGTCTGAACTCTATTCGCAGTGAAGAAGCTGCAGTAGGAGTTCAAATGATTGAAAAATGTATTAGATCAGTTATGGTTTGCGTGTCGTTTTTGGTATTGACAGGATGTCAAGAGGGACGGGCCTCCTCATATGTAGCGGATACAGCAAAAGAAGATGCCCAAGATTTGTCAGATCATCTGCATAACGATGATTCTAATAATGATATTTCAGAGCTTGGCTGTAAGAAGGCTAGTAGCCAGCAGATTTTCCAAGTAAATCTTGGCAATGAAAAAAAAGATCAATTTATCGACACTTGTATCCGTGAAACAGGAAGCTCCTACTGGTGTGGTCAATTAATTCATCCTAATTGGAATAGCGCAAATACTTTCCGCTGCACTTATGGAGCAGGACAAATTCATCAGCTGGTGCATCCATCAGAAAACCTTTGGAGAAACCCTATTGCTGCTGTGAAAATCATTCAAGAATTAACATCAAAAGGCATTAAGGTTTGCGAGATATATAATTGGTGGCGGCCTGAGCCTTATAATAAGAATGTAGGGGGAGCAGCAGGCAGACACCCCTATGGGACATCCGTTGATGTGCGTTTTTGTAGTAACAGCGAAGCCGATCGGGCTTTTCTTGAACTTTGCAAAATACGAAAGCAAGGAAGAATACGGGCGATTGGCCACTATGGCAGCGCTTCGTTACACATCGGTGTTGGAGATAAGTTGGCAAATACTTGGGGTAGAAGTTGTCCCTAGTAAAAAGCAATCTGATTATAAGGGGTGCGATTTTCCTAAAAAATTATGGTGTTTTATTTATTATTTTCATTCCGCTGACTTGTATGAAAATCTTTCCGGCCCATGGATCTGTGCCGTAAGCATCCCTAAAGTCACTGGGAATGAAGTATTTTGAAACGGAAAGGCCCGCCTGGAAATCCACGTCACTCAGGGATAGAAGATGGTGGGTATATCCAAGGGTTGCCGCAGTGACCCAGCGGGGATGTTCCGGATCTGTTACATTCACCTGGAGCTGTTTTGGAGCTCTCTCTAAAACTTCAATTCGGCCCCAAAGAGTCATTGGTTGTTTTTTAAATGCAAATTCTTCGGCAAAAGAATTTAGCCCCGGAATCAGGTCGTAGTTTTCCACGCGTCCATAAATAAATGTATTATAGGACTTCCATTCGCTGTCGGTGCCCCATTCACTATATAGAGAAGCCGAATATCTACGATAGAATGTAATCTCTGGTTCGTCTGGCTCGGGATTTCTAATATAGGCAAATGATATTAAGCCCAAAGTATTTTCACCAAACTGGTGGCCTATACGTGTTGCTCCAGAATCTAGAGGGCCAAGTTGAAGATCAACGACATCGGGAGAGGGCTCTGCGCCATGAAAAGCGGAAACCTCCCAGGAGGTATCTCCGAGATTAACGGAAGTTCCCAAAACGGTGCTGGTAATATGGCCGACGTCTTGGCCGATGTGATGACCGAGCGGAGCATCTGGATTCACCATGCCGGTGTTTCTATGCATAAAAGCAATGGGCCCTTCGGTGTTTTGCCCTCTAGGAGCAAAGAAGAACCGCATATAATCTTTGGTACTATCATTCCATCTGAAAGTGTCACTGAAGGTAAGGCCCATGATGGGCGAAGAATGGGGGTGTTGAGCATCAATGTATGGGATGCCTTCGTGGTTTTTTTCGCCAATTTGAAGAAGTTCGGGATAGCCTTCCTTAGGGAAGGTCCATTTCTCGAAAGTCAGCATTAAATTGACGCCGAGGGAATGGCGTGAATTTGAATTACTTAGATGCTCCAGCATCAACATATTTGGAGCCGCTCCCTGATCTCTCCCTCTGGGACCCTCTTGACTAATACCTACGAGAAATAGATTTCCATGGATCATATTATGACCTGTTTCTTTTCCTTGAATTGGCAGGGGAGAGCACATTCCAGTGAAAAGATCGAGGACTTCGTGACTCTTCATACAAAAAAGAGATGGCGAGTTTGAGTGGTTCATTTCAACCATGGCATCATGATGCTGCATGGTCTGTGCAAATACTTGTAAAGAAGAGCAAATGAATAAAGAACAAATAAGAGGCAAAATCTTCATAAATGAACTCCTCTGTTTGCGCATGCATAGCAGTTTTATGAGGCGATCATATTATGAAGGTACGATATTTTTAAGAATTGTAATTTTGCAATGTAAGGTGAACTCTAAGGTCTAAAAATGACTTAATCTTTTAGGCAGAACTAAGATAGATCCCATGCCACCTAACATTGCTCCCAAGACCCAAAGAACTCCAATTCCAAAGAAGACTTCAGCGCCAAAACCAACAAACGCAATCAGTGAAAGAAGACTCAGGGAAAAAATCTGAATAAAGGCATTTTTTTTGATAACCACAAATTCTTCAGAGGTGAGAAGGGTCCAAGCGGCTAATACGCTAAGGCTGATAAATAAGAACCCGCACAGCACCATGCAAGTTGAGTGACCAACCTTCATGAAGTAATCAGAAAGAGAGAGGCTAGAATTAAAAGGGTTTACGCCGAATTGATTACATATCGAAAGTGATAAAGTTCCTACGACAGAATGAATGCCAAGAAGTTTTGCAAAAACACTCCAGGGTGACGGATTTAATGCTTTATGAATTTTATTTAAAATATTCCGAGAAATATTCTCAGGAACTGGCGTTTCGTTTTCGACAAAGTCTTTAAAAGATTTGGCCCATTCTTTCTCGTTGTATTTAGAGTTCATTTGGGTCCTCCCTTTTTCCAAAAAGTAAGCGAATTTGTTTTATTCCACGACTTACCATTTGACGTGCGTTTGTTGGGGATGTTTCTAGTTCTTGAGCGATCTGTTCAAAGGACCAATCGCTTAAATAGCGTAGTTCAATAGCTTTTTTTTGCTGATCAGGGAGATTCCTCAAAGCTGTTGAGACATCTTGAGGATCATCTGTGGATGTGAGTGAGGCTGAAATTCGATCCAGCATTTCATCGTCTGCGAATGATGCCGCAGCTATTTTAGATTCTGATTTTTTGTAAAAATCGAATAAAGTATTTTTGGCAATCGTAAAAAGCCAAGGTAGGAAGGGATATGTATTCGTATATTGATTTTTTGCTCTGTGCACTTTTAGGAAAGTCTCTTGAAGAAGATCTTCAGCGATATTTAGAGCGACACTTTTTCGAAGGTAGCCGAAAACTCGTTTGGAGTGACGATTGTATAGTATTTCGAAGGACGAATAATCGCCATTTTGGTACTTCATCATAAGTTCCTCGTCAGAAGAAAGATCATCTGTGTCTATGCCCATTACATCCTTTATTACGATTTAAAGACTCACTTTGTGACAAAATAATATTAGATACCTAAAATCATAGTGATTACAACAAGATAAAATATTACCGTGGAGTTCAATGTCAACTCGGAATGATAGATTTAGTTTTATAGCAGGTCTTCATATGGCTTAAGTGGTGGCTAAGCTTCTTGGGGAGGAAACGAATGATGTGTTTTTGTTATTCGTTGAACTGATAAATAACAACGGTTGGGGTTGTTGTTGAAATTGGGGTCCGGGAGTAAAATTGGGGAGTTATACAAGGAGGTTTGCCGTGGAAAAAAAATTGTTTGCGACTTGTGCTAGCGTATTTATTCTTATGAGTGGAAGTGTTCTGAGCACAGCTTCAGCTCAAGGGCAGCAAGCTAAAAAACCCTCGGCTTCCGCGCCAATGGAAAGTATGCATACGAGTGGAAATATGATGGGAATGATGGACATGATGGGTTCTTGCAATCGCATGATGCAAGGAGGAATGATGGGCCATATGTTGCCTCAGTTGCCGCCGGGAAATGAGAAATTGCAATTACAAATGCATGCAGAGGTTATGCAAAAGATAGGTGAGATTGAGGCGAAATATGCAAATCTAATAAAAGAGGAAAAAAAATAGTTAACTGAGCTATTTGAACCCCAGGTTGGCAGCAGCGTGCTGACTATGAAGGCGGTATTTATGTGCAGTGCTAAAACAATGATTCAGATCGCTCTTGGAATTGGTTTATTACTTGCAATTGGGTATTTGGCATTTCCTCAGGTTCAGGGAGCGATTGTGGCATTGAGCCCCTACTTTTTAATACTTGCATGTCCGCTCGCTATGTATCTTGGAATGAGGGGTATGCGCAAGAGTGAGAACGAGAAGAAGTCAGCAGAGCATCAGAAAATGTCGGAGCGCTATCATAAGTGACCTGTTCGCAGAGAAAGCGTTGTTAGTTGGCCAAATATAATTTTCCCAAATGAGCTTTATGGAAAAAAATAGAAAATTGTTATATTTGAAACGGAGAGTTTTTATGCTGAAAAATTATTTGATGAAAATAGTGGCGTTCTTTCTCATTTTTTCAAATACGTCTCTGGTCTTTGCGCAGGAAAGTAGTGGAATGATGGGCAACATGCATGGTAGTAGCTGCCTCATGTGTGGGGCAATGGGGTGGGGTGGAATGGTTTTGGGTGCGGTACTACTCCTTTCAGCGTCGGCGGCTTTGATCGCTCTAGCCATCTATCTCATAAGGCGTAGTCGAGGTGGGTTAACTAAATAGGGAACATCAAATGGCGTGTGAGCCATTGCAAACGCGGGTCGATTGTTTTGTCCATTCACATCGCTTACTACGCCGTTGCCAGTAAATTGTGACAATGAAAAGATAAATAGTCAAAATAACCAGTGATTACATAAAGATAAAATTGTTGTCACAAAAGGCCCAATAAGTGCGTAATAGTGGATATGAAGATCAGCTCTTGGGTAATCCTATTTAGTCTTATTGGTGTCTCATTTTCGGTCCATGCAGAGGACCGTCTGTCGTTGGATCGCTTTCTAGGTGAAGCTCGGGAGCAGAACTTAGACCTCAAAGTCAATTCTGCTCAGGTTAAGGCATCAAAGGCCAATGCCGTAGGGGTTAATCTTCCTCCACCTATGGTCGCACTGACTCAAATGCAAGACCAAAGCGGCCAAGCTAGTGGATTTGAGATTAGCCAAAATGTTCCATTTCCGACAAAGCTTTCAAATGATCACTCTTCAAGGACCTATGAATCTCAAGCTCGTGAAAAAATGAGCCAGATCACGGAGAAGCAGATACTAGCTCAAGGACGACTTTTATATTTTAACCTTTGGCGTGAGCAAGAGCGGCTTGATTTACTTCGAGAAAAGAAAAACGTCATTCAACAGCACATTAAGCTTGCGACCGCCGGAGCTAGATCAGATAACTTTTTGAGAATTCACGTTTTAAAAGCGGAGTCTGATTTTGATCTTCTTGAAAGTGAAATTTTGGACTCTCAGCAAACTCTCCGCGAACTTCAAATTCAGATGGCTGAATTTATCAATAAAGATTCAAGCCAATTTAAACCTGTGGTTGACGAACCACCCCTGGCATCTCTCCCAAGTACAAATGAACTTTCAGCTCCAGCCCAGCTCGAAGTAAAAGCACTTGATCTTGAAAGCCTTAGAGCAAAAGAGTCCGAAGCAAGGTCTTCTTGGTTTCCGGATCTAAATCTGCGGTATCGTGAGTCTGGAGGTACCAGTATGAATCCTCGCTATAACGAGGTAATGCTTGGTGTGACACTTCCCTTTGTGTTCTTTTGGGAGCCTAAGGCTACAACCGACAAGGCTTCTGTTGAAAGACTTCGAGGAGAGCTAGAGTTCAATCAAGAGAAAAGAAAAATCGATTCTAGAAAAGTATCTCTTTTAACTAAGGCTGAATCATTGCGGAAACAATTGGATCTGCTTAAGGAAAAACTTCTTCCAAGAGCCGAAAAACGCATGCGCCTTGTTCATAATCTTGCTCCTAGAGACATGGAAACTCTTCAAGACCACCGTGAAACTATGGAAGCTTTTCCTGATCTAAAGATGAAAGCACTCGACTTACGCATGCAATATGAAGAGGTGGCAGCTGAGTTACAGACATATTCTTCGGAGAAACCCCAATGAATAAGGTAGTTGTCAATAAATGGATGTGGTTAGTTGTTTCATTAGCCGTAGTAGGTTTGTGGGCCGCAAAAGAGCTAGTAAAAAAGCAGCCAACAAAAGAAAATATATCTTTTACTAAAGCCAGTGGCACGACCTATTGGACTTGTCCTATGCATCCACAAATTCATGCAGAGAAACCCGGCGAATGTCCTATTTGTCATATGAAATTAGTGCAGGTAAAAGTGGCGCAGGCCCAAGAGGCCAAAGCACAAAGTCGCGCCGCAATCCAAGTTTCGTCAAATCAAATAGAGCTTTTAGGTGTGCAAAAGCAGCAAGTTGAAAAAATGGACTTAACTGCAAGCATTCCTATTTCTGGTCGTCTTATGTCTTCTTCAACTGTGGCCTTTCAAGTGTATGAAAGCGATCTTAAGAGTGTGAAAGCCGGTCTTGCATTTAAAGGGGAGAGTAGTTTCTATCCGGAGTCCCCAATGAATGGAACCATCTCGTCCGTTGATTCTATCGTAGATCCAACAAGTCGCACGGTCAGAGTGATAGGTATCATTCATAAAGGGCCAAAGGGACTTATTTCTGAAACGACTTTCCGGGGTGAAATTGAAATTAACCTCAAAGATCGAATCGGCATTCCCGAGAGCTCTGTCCTTCATACAGGAAATGGTGATCTCGTTTATCTCTTCAAAGAAGGAAATAAACTTGAAGCAAGGATAGTCAAATTGGGATTGAAGACAAACGGATTTTACGAAGTTCTTGATGGTCTAACCGTCGGAGACTATATCAGTTCTGGTCCAAATTTCTTGATTGATTCGGAAGCAAAAATTCGAGGAACAAATGATTAAGAGAATCATTGAGTTTTCTGCTCATAACAGATTCCTTGTTCTCTTCATTTGCCTTGTTTTTGTATTTGTTGGCATCTATTCGGTAAAACGAATCCCACTCGATGCGATTCCTGATCTTTCAGATACTCAGGTTATTATTTATTCAAAATGGGATCGTTCTCCTGACATCATGGAGAATCAGGTTACTTATCCCATTGTCTCTTCGATGTTAGGGGCTCCTCGTGTAAAATCCGTTCGGGGATTTTCTGATTATGGGTTTTCCTATGTTTATGTCATTTTCGAGGATGGCGTGGATCTTTACTGGGCAAGAAGTCGTGTGTTAGAGAGCCTCAATCGGATTACTTCGCAACTACCAAGCGGAGTTAAGACTGAAATTGGTCCCGATGCCACGAGTGTAGGCTGGGTATATCAATATGCTCTCAGAGACGAATCAGGCCGCTTTAATTCTGCGGATTTGAGATCCATGCAGGATTGGCTCCTTCGATTCCAGCTTCAGTCAGTCCCGGGAGTGGCTGAAGTTGCCGCAGTCGGTGGTTTTGTAAAGCAATATCAAATCAAAGTAGACCCCACCAAGCTTGCTCAGTTTCAACTAACTATGAGTCAGGTGATGGATGCCGTTAAAAACTCAAATCAAGAAAGCGGTGGGCGAACCATTGAGTTTTCGGGCACTGAAGCCATGGTGAGAAGTCGGGGTCTTGTCGATAAAGTTGAAGATATAGAAAATGCCGTAATTTTATACAATCCTCGCAGCCGTGCTCCGGTTTTGATAAAACAAGTGGCCACCGTTTCAGTTGGGCCTGAAATTCGACGGGGAATCACTGACTATAATGGCCTTGGAGACACTGTCGGCGGTATCATCGTAATGAGGCAGGGTGAAGACGTTCCTGCTGTCATTGCAAGAGTCAAAGAGAAGATTGCTGCTATTCAAAAGACACTTCCGGACGGTGTTAAGATTGTCTCGGTTTACGATAGGTCCGATCTTATTGAGAGGGCGATAGAGACTCTTCGCGGAACTTTGCTTGAAGAACTTATCATCGTGAGTCTTATTATTTTGCTCTTTCTGTGGCATGTCCCATCAGCCATTGTCCCCATTCTGACGATTCCTATTTCAGTTCTTCTGGCTTTTATACCTCTTTATTTCTTAGGACTAAGTTCAAATATCATGTCCCTTGCCGGAATTGCGATTTCAATCGGTGTGTTGGTTGATGGAGCCATTGTTGAAGTGGAAAACGCCTATCGTAAAATCCAAATCTGGGATGCTTCCGGACGGAAAGAGGATTTCTTCAAAGTGCGCCTAAGTGCACTCACTGAGGTTGGACCTTCGGTGTTCTTTTCTCTTTTAGTGATTGCTGTTTCGTTTCTTCCAATCTTTACCCTTGTCGACCAAGAAGGACGACTTTTTAGACCCCTTGCATTTTCTAAGAACTTCGCAATGGCGATCGCAGCCATTTTAGCTATTACACTAGATCCGGCGATGCGTATGCTTTTTGCCCGAAGTGACCGCTTTAACACTAAAAGGCCTTGGCTGAATAAAATTGGGGACACACTGCTTGTGGGGACTTACTATCCGGAGCAAAAGCATCCCATCAGCAAAAGACTATTTCGCATCTATGAACCTGTGATTGATTGGGTGTTAAGACATCAGCGAGCCACTTTGGTAGCGGCCTTAATTGGTATGGCCTCGATCATCCCTGGATTTATGCTGCTTGGTTCTGAATTTATGCCGACTCTTCACGAGGGAAGTCTGCTTTATATGCCTACGGCTCTGCCTGGTATTTCTGTGAGCGAAGCACAGAGAGTTTTGACTGTTCAGGATCGGATTCTGAAGTCCTTCCCTGAAGTTGATACTGTTTTTGGAAAGGCGGGGAGAGCGGAGACTTCAACGGACACGGCTCCTTTAAGTATGGTTGAGACAACCATCGTGCTAAAGCCTAAATCAGAATGGCGAAAAGAAAAGAGATGGTATTCCTTCTTACCGGAATTTGCGAAGTCTCCTTTTCAAAGAATTTGGCCAGAAACGATCAGCGAAGAAAAACTCGTTGATGAAATGAACGAGCAGCTTAGTTTCGTGGGAATGCCAAATATTTGGACGATGCCCATTAAAAATCGTATAGACATGCTGTCGACAGGGATTCGAAGTCCTATTGGTATTAAGATCTTTGGCCCCGATTTAAAAACAATTCAAACTATCGGCGAAGACGTTGAACGTAAAATCAAAACACTGCCTGGGACTAGGACAGTAGTTGCAGAGCGCATTGCCAGCGGCTACTTCCTTGACGTTGATTTTGATCGCGAGAAATTGAAATCTTATGGACTGTCTTTAAAAGATGCCCAAGATCAGGCAATGACCTCCATTGGAGGAGAAAATGTTTCTCAAATCCTTGTGGACCGTGAGCGTTACCCAATTCAAATTCGCTTGGCGCCGATTTTCAGGCAAGATGCGAGCTCCATTAATCGAATTCTTATAACGACTCCCACAGGTGCTCAAATTCCGCTGAGCGAAGTAGCACAGGTTCACTTTAAAGATGGTCCCTCTATGATCCGGGACGAAAACGCTCAGCTTGTGGGATATGTGTATATTGATATTGACCCAAATCAAGTGGACATCGGAACCTATGTCGATAAAGCAAAGGCTCTTCTCGAAAAAGATCTCAAAGTTCCTAGTGGCTATTTAATTTCCTGGAGTGGTCAATTTGAAAATATGGAGCGGGTGAAAGAGCGATTGAAAGTCGTTATTCCTATCACTCTTCTTCTGATTATTTTTTTACTTCACTTCAATACAAAATCCTGGGTCCGAACAGGGATCGTCCTTCTTGCTGTCCCATTCTCTCTCATTGGCGCTGTGTGGTTGCTAGTGGCGCTTGGATACAATCTTTCAATCGCGGCGTGGGTAGGTATGATTGCTCTTATGGGGTTAGATGCCGAGACGGGTGTCTTTATGCTGATGTATTTGGATCTGGCTTATGAGGATCGCCTTAAGCGTGGAGAGATGCGTTCGCTCACAGATCTCAAGCATGCGGTGGTCGAGGGAGCTGTGCATCGAGTTCGTCCTAAACTCATGACTGTAGCTGCGCTATTCATGGGTCTTATTCCAATTATGTGGTCAGTGGGTGCAGGAACGGACGTGATGAAGAGAATTGCTGCGCCGATGATCGGCGGTCTATTTACCTCATTCCTACTTGAATTATTGATTTACCCAGTGGTCTTCTACATTTGGAAAGAGAAAACTCATTTTAAAATAAATTCGATAAAGGAGATTTTATGAAATTGGCCATAGTTGGTCTTGTTTTGTTTTTAGGTACTCAACCGCTCGTGGCGGCACCATCCAATGCTAAAAATCAGGTTGTAGAACTTCAGGTGACTGAAAAAGGTTTTGAGCCAAGTACTGTAGATGTAAATCCAGGCATCCCAGTTGTGCTCAAGATTACGAGAAAGACAGATGCTACTTGTGCAACCGAGATTAAAATCCCAACCAAGAAAATCAAGCAAGACTTGCCGCTAAATAAAACAGTGAGCATCGAAGTCGGTAAGTTGGAAAAAGGCGAGATTCGATTTGCCTGTGGAATGGATATGATTACTGGAATAATTTATGTTCGTTAAATTAGAGGTCGTCAAATTAAAAAGACGACACTACAGAAAGTAAATTTTTGGGATATATATTCAATAGTTAAAAATTTCTGCGACTTTTACGTCTAGAGTCTTCGCTATCTTAAAAATGGTAGTGAGATTAATATTCTTTTGGCCATTCTCAATTCGCTGCCAGTGTTGCCGTGA
>Ga0255338_1003470_pt1 | contig 18849 bp, 19 predicted proteins | sample MeOH1_35cm_T4_19_FD_203715 | JGI IMG/M metagenome (GOLD analysis project Ga0255338, IMG submission 203715) | Sandy soil microbial communities from University of British Columbia, Vancouver, Canada - MeOH1_35cm_T4_195 | ecosystem: Engineered > Artificial ecosystem > Sand microcosm > Unclassified ...
TGCAAGCGCACCACCGCCGCCAGATCGTTTGCGGCGATGACCTCTACGTCCAGATCGGTCACGCCAGGCGCCGCCGGGATCGAGTAGTTGCGAAAGTCGCCAACCTGGACGTAGCCCAGGCGGTGATACAGCCCTCGGAGCCCGGAGATGAGCATCAGGCTTGCCCCGGATCGGACCGCCTGCTCGCGGGCGAGGGCCATCAGCCGGCTCGCGGAGCCGTGGCCCCGGTGCGCCGGATCGGTAGCCACCGAGCCGATGCTCGCCACGCGCACCGGTACACCCAGGATCGTCGCGTCGCGCAGGCAGATCCCCACGTGCGCCACGATCCGCCCTTCGGCACGGGCCACCAGCAGGTTCTCGACGTTCCGCTCGTTGAAGACCAGGGGGTATTCCGCGCCCATGTCGCCCGCTCGCCCGCTGCGGAATACGCAGTTGGTCAGGGCAACCAGCTCCGGTAGCTCATCCACGCCGCAGTGTCCAAACTCGTAGGTCATTGCAATTCGCCTCCGACGGCACGGTTGGCGGCGAAGGCGCGGAGGTCCTTCCGGATCGAAGTCTCCACGGAGACACAGAGGCACGGAGAGGTAGAGGGCGCTTAGGCTTGAGCTGGAGCTTGCCAGCGGCATGAGCCTACTCTTCACCAGCGAGCGGGTTGGTGGAGGCTCCCCCTTTGAGCCATTGCCATCAGCAGTGACTGTTCGGCAGTGAGCCCCGTTGACGGTAAAACAAGGGTGAGAAGTCGCTATTGGTAGCGCAGGAGGACGAGATGGACGACCTACTGGCTACACTGGCGGACGCGCGGGGCGCGTTCCTTTCGTGGCTGGATGGCTGGTATGCGGCACGAGAAGCCGTCTCACTCCGGCATGACCTGCTGGCCCCTGCCGGCGGCGCCGAGAACGTGGCCGTTCTGGTGGTCGATCTGCTGGTCGGGTTCTGCTCCGAAGGGCCGCTGGCGAGCCCGCGGATGGGGGCGCTGGGACCGAAGACCGCGGGGTTCCTTCGAAGTGCCCATGCCGCGGGCTTGCGCCACTTCCTGTTGGCGGCGGACGCGCATCCGCCCGATTCACCGGAGTTCGCCTCCTTCCCGCCGCATTGCATCGCCGGCACGCGGGAGGCGGAGGTGATTCCGGAGTTGACGGAGCTGCCATTCGCCGCCGAGATGATCACGATCTCGAAACGCTCGCTCGCGGTGGGACTGGAAGAGGAGTTCCAGCGCTGGCGGCAAACGCATCCGGAAGTACGGACCTGGATCATCCTCGGCGACTGTACCGACCTGTGCGTCTACCACGCGGCGATGTACCTGCGCCTCTGCGCCAACGCCAGCGGACAGGACGTACGCGTGATCGTCCCTGCAAATCTGGTGGACACCTACGACCTGCCAGTCGCCACCGCCCTCCAGATCGGGGCGCTACCCCATGACGCGGAACTGCTCCAGCGCCTCTTCCTGTACCATCTGGCGCTGAACGGCGTACGGGTAGTGCGAGAGATTGCAGATTGACCGGCCCTGCCCGCCTGCGGGTGATGACGTTTAACATCCACGGCGGCCGGCCGGCAGTAGGGCCGGTTGACCTCAAGGCGATCGCCGACGTGGTCCGAAGACTGAAACCGGACCTGGTGGGGCTCCAGGAGGTCCACTGCTACTTGCCTCCCCCCTATGCGTTTCGAGACCAGCCCCGCTTGCTGCGGAAGTTGACGGGGATGGAGCTCACATTTGGCCGGGCACTCGGCATCGGGCCGGTCGCCTATGGGAATGCCGTCCTTTCCCGGATGCCAGCGGTGGTCCAATCAGTGCCACTGCCGAGCACCCGGCAGTGGCTGGGGTTGGAGCCGAGGAGCCTGATGGAGGCGCGCGTTACGCCTGGCGGGCAGGTCGTCCACTTCCTCAACACGCACCTGGGGCTTACTCCGGAACAGCGCGTATTACAGGCGCGGCGCCTCGCCGAAAGGGTGCGTCGACTCACCGGACCGATAATCCTTGCCGGTGATCTGAACGCGGTCGAAGACAGCGTCGAGTTGCGGATCCTTGCCGAATCCGGGCTAATGAACTGTGCTTCCGGCGGGCAACCGACCTTTCCCGCGGAGGCGCCCCGGTGCCGGATCGACCACCTCCTGGTGACCCGCCATTTCGAGGTGGAGCGATGCTTCGCCGAGGAGACCACGGTGAGTGACCATCGGCCGCTCGTCGCCGACCTCGTATTCCACGACTAACCGATCCGCGCGTCGATGCGGCGGCGCACCTCGGGATCTTCCAGCCCGTGGATGCGGAACCGCTTTTCGCGCGACTTATCGCCGGAGACCAGCTCCACATCCGCCCGGCGCACGCCAAGCAGTTCAGCAAGAAAGTCCCGGCACGCCTTGTTCGCCGCACCCTCCACCGGAGGGGCGGTGAGGCGCACTGCCAGCGAGCCTTCCCGCCAGCCGACAACCTCGCTCTTAGAAGCACGCGGCTGGACGTGGACCCGGAGATCAGCGAACGCCATCAGTACGACCTGGGGAGGGTCGGGGAAATGAGACAATGGGGGAATGGGGAAATGAAAACAGCGCCGGCACCGCGACCGCCTGGCCGTTTCCTCATTTACCCATTTCCCGATTTCCTCATCTTATCCCAGCAACAGTGACCGGTAGAACTCCAGCACTCGCCCGTAGTGTCCGGCGACTCCGACGACGTAGATGAACAGGTACGCCACGATCACCCAGCGGAGAAGGCGCTGGATGAGGCGCGGATTGCGAGGCCGATACCACTCGGCCGCTACGAGCGCCGGCGCGAACGTGGCGATCTTGGCGGCAATGAACGGAGCCGGACCCTGATCCAGGAAGAACGCCATGATCGGGTTCCCCTCACGGGCGTGACCCTGGGAGACCCAGTAGAGGGTAGTGGCGAGATCCAGCATGCAGATCGAGGCGATCCACACCACTTCGCGGCTAACATGCCGGTGAAGAGTGGGCGTCTCCGGCGAGAAGGCATTTCGGTCGAGGACACTCATGGCGTAAGTTCGAAAGGCTCGGGGGTTACGTCACAGGCAGATATCCTGGATTATTCCCTCCCGAAGCGTGAAAATCACTACATCTCTGGGATGAAAGCATTCCGGATGACTTCGACGGCAACTACCTGGTCTCGGAGCACGATGACCTCGACCACGTCGAAGCGGATGGGGCGATCCTCAATTCCGTGCGCGGCGCAGTAGTGCTCCGCCGCTCGTCCTAGCCGCTGCTGCTTGGTCCAGCCTACGGCCTCTCTCGGTAGGCCGTGATCGAGCCGGGAACGGGTCTTCACTTCCGCAAACACCAGCGCGTCGCCATCGTCCGCCACCAGGTCGGCTTCTCCGCCCCGGCAGTGGTAGTTACGCGCCACGATCGCGTAGCCGCGACGCGTGAGTTCTTCCGCGGCCTCGTTTTCCCCGGAACGGGCCAGCCGTTTTCGCGCGGCCTGGCGGGCCACCTGCTCGACTGGGTCCATTCGCTCTCCGGTCGCCCGCGAGGATTGCCTATTGCTCCTTCAGCGACCTCTAGCTTGATCTTACCAAGAGAATAGGCAGAATGGACAACCCGTCTTCAGAGTGACTTTCGCAGCTGGCTCAACTGCTGGTGAAGCTCACTCGCGGCAGGCGGCTCCGGGAGCTGCGTACGGCCCCAGAGCTCCACTACGGGACGGCTGAAACCGTTCGCCGCGGTGAGCATCGCGTGATGTGGCGTGGGCAAGGAGCCGGTGAGCATCAGGTGTAGCAGGTCCCCCAGGCAGCGGAGGTCTCGCTGCGCCGGGCGCTCATCTAGCGCCAGCGGCTCACCCGGACCGGGATCGATCAGCACCGCGCCACGTTGGGCTACGATCAGCACGTTCTGGGAGCGGATGTCTCCGTGAGCGATGCCGCGCGAATGGATGGCCGCAGTGGCTGCCGCGAGTGCATCCAGAATCTCAAGCGCCTGGCGGAGCGGCAGGCGGCGGCGGGCGCGCACCAGGTCATGGAGTGCTTCACCCTCCAGCCACTCCAACAGCAGGAACGGCGAGACCTCCGTGCTGCCAGCGCCGAGCAGCTTCACCAGGTGCGGGTGCTGCACGCTCTCCAGCACGCGGCGTTCTTCCTGAAGCCATTGAGATGCGTTCGCAATTTCCGGTTTAGCGATCTTTAGCGCGCAGCCGCAGCCGGTATCGGCTAGGGTGGCGCGATATACGCGCGCATAGGAGCCTTCACCCCGCCACGGCCCTACGTGTACGGCTTCTCCGCGCTCGCTGCGCAGCGACGCGCCCGGTTGGATGCGCGTGGTCACGCTCATTGCGGCCCGAGGGTGATGGAGATCGAGCGCCCCGCCGGCACTTCGATATCGCTCTCGTTCGTCCACTTCTTTCCTTCCACGCGCACCCGGTGCCGCCCGGCGGCGGTAGACAGCTTTTGCGGCGCGGGTCCGATCTCCGCGCCATCCACCGACACGGTGGCACCTTCAGGACTGGTGCTGATACTGAGCGTTCCGCCGCGGACCACCCGCAGTGCCGCACGAGCTTCGTCCCAGGTCACCGGGTAGCGACCACCCCGGCCGTCCGTCAGCTCGCCCCGCGTGGGATCGAGCCGGTATCGTCCCGCGGCGGCCAGGCGGCCGTCGGTGCCAACCCGGAACGCCTGTAGATCCACCGGCTCCATACCGAAGTTGCCGGTCCGCGTCGCCAGCGTAAATACGCGTCCGCCGAGGGCATCGAACAGCACCAGGTTACCGGCAGGCAGACGAGACAGCTCCTCCGGCGAGGCTGGCTCCGGCCGTGGGCCCGTGGGCGACTGCGCCGTCTGCGTCGCGGCGGTCGGCTGAACGTGACCCACCACGTACCCGCCGGCAAAGCCGACCGCCAGCAGTGCCGCTCCGGCGATAGCGCCTGCAAGAACCGGGAAGAGCAGGCTACCGCGCCGGAGGGAGTTAATTGCAGTGGCTGGCACGGAAGGGACTCCTTGAATCTCCGCCTTCCTGGCGGGAGCCGGCGTCGTGGGTCGGCGCGGGGGCGCGGTGGTCAAGCCGGTCACTTCAGCTACGGCTACGGTAGTGTCGTCGTCATACTCATCCGGGCGGCTGTGGGCGATCAACTGGCTGGCAATCGCCTGCACCCGCACGCCATCCCGCCCGAGCACGCGCTCCAGTGCCTCCGGTCCGGCGTCGTTGAAGTAGCGCGTGAGACCGTCGGTGCACAGAAGCAGCCGGTCTCCGCCGGCGACCTTGAGGCGCCGGAGCTCCGGCTCCAGGTCCGCGTCCTGGCCCAGGTATTGAGCCGGCCGGTTCCCGGCGCGCCGATCCTCGCCTCCGGCCACGGCTCGTACCTGACCTTCGCGCATCAGGTAAACCGACCCGTCCCCGACGTGCGCTACGAACAACTGACCATCCAGCAGCGCCGCGATGCTCAAGGTGGTGCCCGGCTGCTTGGAGCGTCCGGGAATTCGCAACGCGCGTACGGCTTCGTGGGCGGCTTCCAGCGCGTCGGCGAGCGCCGTGGGGAGGTCCAGCTCACCCTGGAGACACTGCGGATCGAACAGCACCTCACGCGCCGTGGCGACCGCAGTTTCGGATGCCTCCCGCGGCCGGGGATGGCCGCCCATCCCGTCCGCCACCATCAGCAGGGCATCCAGCACCGGATGCTGCTGGGTCACGAAGACGGCGTCTTCGTTCTCCAGACCCTCCAATTGGTGTCGGTGTCCCGCCTGGGTTTTCCAGGCCAGCTCTACCTCGGCGCGCAGCATCAGGCACTCTCCGGACCGGTGAGCGTGAAGCGGAACCGGGAAATCTGGCCCAGGTCCAGCGTATCGCCGTCCGCTAGCTCGGGTCGCTCTCCGCTGGATACCGGCTCGTTGTTATGCAGGACCACGCCGTCGGAGACCACTTCCACCAAATAGCGACTGCTCTCCGGCTGGTAACTGATCACCACATGGTCCTCTCTGATGTCATCCGCGGTCACGTAGAGATACGACGCAGCCTCTGTCGCAGTCCGGGGTCGAGCGCCGACAACTGTTCGACCTCCCGGACGGAGCGGAAACCACTGGACGCGCTTGTCCAGCGCGGTACCGTCCTCACAAAACAGCCACGCCGGCACAGCCTTTGGCGCCTCCTTCGGCAACGCGGGCGCCTGCAGTACCGCCGGCCGGTAGCGAGTCCAGACCAGCCACACCAGAAACGTTCCGAACGCGGCCCAGGCCAACCAGAGGAGCGGATTGGAGTACTCCATCTAGCGCCTGCTAGCCCTTCTGTGGGCACGTGTGGGGGCGTGGGAGTATGGGCATATGGGTGGGAAAAGACTTGCCGCAACAAATTGCGGCGTCACCAGCGGGCAGCGCTCCCTCCGGTTTGTAGAAACGCAATTCATCGCCTTAGCTCTCCTACCAGCCACACCCATACTCCCACACTTCCTCATTAAACGCGTTCCTCCATCGGCTCCCACTTCCGGTCCTGCGGTCCCACGAAGATGGATGTGGGGCGGAAGATGCGGTTATCGGAATACTGCTCCACCACGTGGGCGGTCCATCCCGCGGTGCGAGCAATGCCGAAGATCGGGGTGAACAGCTCGGAGGGTACGCCCACCGAGTGGAGAATCAGCGCTGCGTACAGCTCCACGTTCGCGAAGAGGTCGCGGCCCGGCTTCACCTCAGCCAGGACTCGCACCGTGGTTTCCTCCATGGCCTTCGTCAGGTCGAGGAGAGAGCGATCACCGGTGAGCTGCGCCATCTCTTCAGCCGCCTGGCTGAGGATCGCGGCGCGCGGATCCCGCACCTTGTAGACGCGGTGCCCGAAGCCCATGATGCGCCGGCCCTCCGTAAGCTCGCGGCGGATGTAGGCGTCCGCTTTGTCGGGGGTGCCGATCTCGTTGAGCATCTCCAGGACCGGGGCAGGCACGCCGCCGTGCGCCGGGCCCTTGAGGGCGCCCACCGCGCCGGTGATGGCCGAAATCATGTCAGAATTCGTGGAGGCGATGACCCGCGCGGTAAAGGTGGAGGCATTCAGCCCATGCTCACTCACGGCAACCAGGTACGCGTTGAGGCCGGCCACCCGCGCGGGCTCAGGTTCCTTGCCTTCCAGCATGTAGAGGAAGCCCTGTGCGAAGCCGTGCTCGGGTTTCGGCTGCACCAATTCCAACCCGTTGTGCAGCCGCCACGAATGGGCGACTAGCGCGGGCATCTGAGCCAGGATGCGGGCGGCGCGGCGGCGGTTCGGCTCCAGGTCCAGGTTGTCGGTGTCGTCGTCACCGATCGATAGCATCGACGCCGCCATCCGGAGCATGTGCATCCCGGTAGCGTGCGGCGCCAGCACCCGGATAGCCTCCAGCACCGGAGCGGCCAGTTCGCGCGCGCTGCGCAGTTCTTGCGTCAGACCCTCGTACTCGGCGCGGCTGGGCAGCTTACCGTGCCAGAGGAGGTAGGCCACCTCTTCAAACGAAGTCCGGCCGGCCAGCTCCTGAATGTCGTATCCACGCAGGTTCAAGCGCCCTTCGCGGCCGTTCACTTCCCCGATCTGAGTGGCCGCCGCAACAATCCCCTCAAGTCCGCGCGCCACCTTAGGCGCGGCGGCAGTTTCCTGGTTACTCACAGACTCTCTCCCGTGATGATGGCGTTGACAAGACGGGTGGGGCCTGTGGCCGGTTACGGCCCAGGGAGTTAGGGAAAATGAGTCCATGAGTAAATGGAGAGATGAACGGACCGGATAAGCCGTCGATCCCTTCATTTCCTGATTAACCCATTGACTTCATTTCCTGATTTCCTAGCACCTAATACCGGATCCGCCGGATGATCCGGTCCAGCGCGTCTACCGCCCCGTCGATTTCCGCTTCCGTTGTACCACGTCCGAGCGACAAACGCAGGGCGCTGATGAGGCGGTCGTGCGGATAGCCCAGGGCCTTGATGACGTGGGACGGCTCTACTGCGCCTGCGGTGCAAGCGGAGCCGGAAGAACACGCGACCCCTTCGAGGTCCATGTTCAGCACCAGGAGATCGCTTTCCGCACCGGGGAAGGAGAAGTTGACGTTGTTGGGCAGGCGCTCTTTGCGCGGACCGTTCAACAGGGCATTGGGAATGCGCGCCTCAATCGCGTCGATCAGCCGATCACGCAGCGCCGTGATCCGGGGAAGCGTTTCCGGAAGCTCCTCGACCGCCAGCTTCAGCGCCGCCGCGAGTCCCACTGCCCCCGCAAGGTTCTCGGTGCCCGCCCGGCGGCCCCGCTCTTGCCCGCCCCCTTGCACCGTGGCGCGGAACCGGGCGCCGCGCCGAGCGTACAGCACACCAATGCCCTTGGGGCCGTAAAACTTGTGCCCGGTGAGCGCCACGAAGTCGACGTTCAACTCCCGCACGTCCAACGGCAGCGCTCCAGCCCATTGAACCGCATCCGTATGGAACAGCACGCCCGCTTCCCGGCAGACCGCACCGATTTCCGTTACCGGCGCGAGCGTGCCGATCTCGTTGTTCGCGGCCATCACCGACACCAGGAACGTTTCCGGCCGGATTGCCCGGCGTACTGCCTCCGGGTCGACTCGTCCTTCGCCGTCTACCGGCAGCACCGTCAACTCTGCGCCGAGATCCCGCAGCCATTCGGCTGTGTGGAGGACCGCGTGGTGCTCCGTCGCCGTGGTAATGAGGTGGTTCTTTTTGCCGCGGTGCTGGAGGAAGCAGCCGAAGATGGCGAGGTTATCCGCCTCGGTACCGCTGCCGGTGAAGAAGATTTCTTCCGCCTTGGCGCCAATCAGGCGGGCTACCTGGTCGCGCGCCTCGTCCAGGGCCTGCCGCGCCACCTGGCCCACCCCGTGCACGCTGGACGGGTTGCCATAAATTTCCGTGAAATAGGGCCGCATCGCCGCCGCCACATCCGGACGACAGGGAGTGGTTGCGGCGTGGTCTAGGTAAATCATCTCAAACTCGTGGTCAACCGCGAGGCGCAGAGCGCGCGAAGCGGCGCAAAGGGAAGTGCAGGGAGGGACTGAATCTACACGGCCAAAGGCAAAGCGCATTCCCAGCTCAGTGGGATAGTCGGGCTCTCGGGCCGAGGTGCGGTTCGCACCCCAACACCTCTTTGCGGCCCTTCGCGCGCCTTGCGCCTTCGCGGTTCAATCGCGCTTCGGCAGCAATTCGTTCATGCTGCCGGAGCGGAAGCCCTGGAGGTCCAGGGTGACGTAGAGATAGCCAGTCTTCTTGATACCCGCTACAATGCGGTCCGCCGCGTCTCCGTCCATTATTTTCGCGAACGCGGTCCGCGGCACTTCAATCCGAGCCACGGTATCGTGGTGCCGCACCCGGAACTGGTCCAGTCCTTCGGCGCGCAGCACGTTCTCTGCCGCCTCGATCCGGGCCAGCGTTTCGGCCGTCACCGGGGTGCCGTACGGGATGCGGGAAGAAAGGCACGCCATCGCCGGCTTGTTCCAGTTCGGCAGGTGCATCAATCGCGCCACTTCCCGGATCTCCGGCTTGTTCATCCCCACGTCGTACAGCGGACTTCGCACGGCGCGCTCCTTCGCCGCCTGGTGGCCGGGGCGCCAGTCCGACATGTCGTCCACGTTCGCTCCGTACGCGATGTGCGCATAACCCTCCGCCGCCGCGATCTGGCTGAGGTGGGTGAACAACTCGGATTTACAGAAGTAGCAGCGGCGTCCGTCGTTGGCCTGGTATTCCGGGTTCTCCAACTCGCTGGTCTCCACCACGCGGGTGTTCCAGCCTCGTTCGCGCGCCAGGTCCAGCGCCAGGTCCAGTTCCGCCTTCGGATAGGACTCGCTCTTCGCGATCACCATGAGCGCGCGGTCACCGAGCGCCTCGTGGGCAGCCGCAGCCACCACGGTACTATCGATGCCTCCGGAAAAGCCCACGACCACGCTGCCTAGCTCGCGCATGCTCTCCACCAGCCGTCGATGTTTCTCCGCCACCAGGGCGGAATCGAGGACCGGTTTTGTTTCCAGGGTGAGCAGTGCAGACATCGGGGAACCCTTCCGGATGCGGAAAGACAGATCGCACCCGCCAGATTATACCCAGTTCACCTTCCGCTTCGGAAGGCTGACCTTGACTATACGTCGAGTCGGGAGCCCGAAGCTGCCCGCGGTTCAAACTGATGCGCGGTAGGGGAGAGCCGGGACCAGGAGGATATGCATTGAAAACGGTGACGGAAAACCCTGGGCCGGAGGTGAACGAGTTACTGTTGTTCTCCCAGCGATTACGAGCCCTACGGAGGCGAGCGACCATGAAACGCCCGGATGCGGAAATACCGGCCCACTGCAGCGACGGGATGACCCGCCGTGAATTCCTCCAGGCCACGGCGGTGCCGCTGGCGGGCATGGCTCTGCCGGCCTTGAGCGCATCAGACGGGTGGGCGGCGCGGAAAGAGCGGGACGTCAACTGCATCATGATCGTCATGCTCGGCGGTCCCAGCCAGTTGGACACGTGGGACCCCAAGCCGGACGCGCCTTCCGAGATCCGGGGGCCGTTCCGACCTATCGAGACAAACGTGTCCGGGATCCGCATCTCCGAGATCTTTCCCCGGATGGCGAAGCATGCGGACAAGTACACCCTGGTCCGCTCGGTCTACCACTCCGCGCCGCCGATCCACGATACCGGGCATCAACTGCTGCAGACCGGGCGCGTGTTCGCAGACGAGGTCGAGCATCCACATCCGGGCAGCGTGCTGGCGCAGTTAAAAGCGGCCAGGGCCGGCGCTCCCGCGCATGTATTACTGCCCACGCCGCTCGGCGCTACAGGTGCGAACCTGTCGCACGGCCAGGGCGCCGGCTTCCTCGGGCCGGAGTTCGAGCCGCTCACACTGGACGTTGATCCCAGCCGGCGGGAGATTCGGCCGGCAGACTTCCGGCCCCGGAGCTACCTTTCCGCCGCTCGCACCGAGCAGCGGCGAATGCTCCAGGGCACGTTCGACCACGCGAGTGACGCAGGCGGCAGGCTGGAGTGGGAAACCGCCCATCCGCTGCTCGCGTCCCCGGGCGCCTGGGACGCGTTCGAGCTCGGTCAGGAGCCGGAGGCCCGCCGCGAGCGGTATGGGATGAACAAGTTCGGACAGAGTTGTCTACTGGCCCGCCGCCTGGTCGAGCGCGGCACCCGCTTTGTCACGATCAACATGGGCGAGTCAGTTTTCAACGAGACCACCTGGGATGCCCACGGTACCCGCCCGTTCAGCTCCCTTTCCGCTTATCAAGACGAGCTTGGCCCCCAGTTCGACCACGGCTACAGTACCCTGTTGGAAGACCTCGCGGCCTGCGGGATGCTCGAAAGCACCCTGGTGGTCTGTGTGAGTGAATTCGGCCGCACGCCGCGCCTGAACCCGGCAGGCGGGCGGGACCACTGGACACACTGCTGGAGCCTGGCGTTCGCCGGCGGCGGCGTGAAGGGCGGCCAGGTCATCGGCGCCAGCGACGAGATCGGCGCCTACCCGGCAGCGCGGCCCGTCTGCGCGCCGGAAGTGGTCGCCAGCGTCTATCACGCGCTCGGGGTGGACCCTCACCAGCGGTTGGAAGGACCCGGTGGACAGGCCCATCCGCTGGTAGACTCGCACGTAGGGCCGATTTCAGAACTGTTCTGAGGGGGTGCGCCGATGAGCATCGCAGAGCGTCCAGGTACGCAACAGATCGTTTACCCAGAGAGCGATGGGCAACCGATGGCTGACAATACCCTCCAGTACGAGTGGATCACTACGATCAAAGGCGGACTGGACGGCGTGTTCAGGGACGATCCGGATGTCTTTATAGCGGGTGATCTCCTCTGGTATCCAGTAGAAGGGGAGCCGACCATCCGGTGCGCGCCGGACGTGCTCGTCGCCTTCGGGCGGCCGAAGGGCTACCGGGGATCCTACCTCCAATGGAAAGAGGCTAATGTCGCCCCGCAAGTGGTCTTCGAGGTGTTGTCACCGGGCAATCGCTTCTACGAAATGCTGCGGAAGTTCCGGTTCTATGAACAGTATGGCGTTGAAGAATACTATCTCTTCGATCCGGACCGGAACGAGTTGGATGGCTGGCGACGGGCTGGCGACAAATTGGATGAGATCCCCGAAATGAACGGCTGGATTAGTCCGCGTCTTGGTATCCGGTTTGAGCTAGGCGCCAGCGGCCTTTGTATCTACGGCCCGAATGGACAGCAGTTCCTGACTTACGAAGAACTGACCCGCGACCGGGACGAAGCAACTCGCCAGCGCGACGAAGTTACCCGCGAGCGCGACGAGGTTACCCGAGAGCGCGACGAAGTTACCCGAGAGCGCGATGCTGTGAGAGCGCGCGCAGACCAACTCGCCGCTCGTTTGCGCGAACTGGGAGTCGAGCCGGAGTAGTGTCCGCCACCACTGCAGAATATCTGGCGGCCGGCTCGGCGATCGCGTGGTGTCTTGCCCGATCACCGTAAACGTGGATGCGCGAGTCGTCGTCTGGGGTGTTGCAGTGCCCGGCTGCGCCTGACTTTCGAGAACAATCTATGTCTGCCGCCCCTCGCTCCTGGCGTCCATTCGCCCTCCTCGGCCTCCTGCTGGCTGGCGCCGCTTCGGCCGCCACTGAAGACTTAACCGGTTTCCGGACTGTCGATACCGCCGTCAAAGCGGACACTTCCGTCGCCTCCGCCGTCGCTCCGGGGCTCACGGGCTACCTGGGCGTGCACGTGGAGCCGGATAAGCGGGGCCGGCTGACGGTGACCGAGGTGGCTCCGGACTCGCCCGCGATGCGGGCCGGAATTGCGGCGGACGACGTTCTGGATCGGGTAGATGCCCGGCCCGTCCACACGGACGCGGAACTGCGGGACATCCTCCAGGCGCACTCGTCCGGGCAGGCGCTGCCGCTGCGGATCGTGCGGGGCAAGAAGCGGCTGGACGTGCGCGCCACGCTCCAGACCACCAGCCGGCCACTCAAGATCAGCGAGCGCCGAGCGATCCTCGGCATCTCGATCGGCGATCCGGACGAGACGGGAGCGCCGATCCGCCTGGTGGCAAGCGGCTCACCTGCTGCCGAGGCGGGGGTCAAAACCGGAGACATGTTGCGCCGCATCGACGGAGCGCCATTGACGCTTGCCGCCCGCCTGGGGGATACGGTCGCGGAAAAACAGCCGGGCGAGTCGGTGCACCTGAGCCTCCTGCGCGAGGGCAAAGAGCTGGAACTGGACGTGCGCCTCGCGGAGGACAAGGGCGGCGTGGACCCCGCGGTCCGCGAGGCCCGGGTGTGGAAGAAAGACGTCTACCGGCTGGCCGTGATCGGCGTGGAGTATGCGGACGTCAAGCACAACCCGGGGATTAGCGCGCACGACTGGGAGGAATCGCTCTTTAGTAAGGGCACCTATACCGGCAAGAACAACGTGACCGGGCAGCCGGTCTACGGGAGCATGAACGACTACTACCAGGAGCTGTCTTGCGGCGTGTTCCGGGTGGAAGGGAAAGTCTTCGACTGGGTTCAGGTAGGCAAGAACCGCGCGGACTACGCCTCCGGCACGGCTAACCGGTCGCCGCTCCTCACGGAGGCGCTGGACGCGCTCCGAGAACGGGACGGAAAGGACGCGCTGAACGGGTACGACGGCGTCTTTTTCCTCTACGCCGGTTCCCGCTACGCCACGAACCGCGGCGGCATTTACTGGCCGCACCGCGCCACGGTCAACTACAAGGGCCAGGCGTGGCCCTACTACATCATGCAAGAAGGCGGCGAGCGGATGTCCAGTATCAGCACCATGTGCCATGAGTTCGGGCACATGCTGGGGATGCCGGACCTGTACGCCCGTCCGGAGAACCCGGGGTCGGAAGGGCTGGGCATCTGGTGCGCCATGTCCAACGAGAACCCAAACGGACGCCCGCAGCACATGGGCGCATGGTGCAAAGAACAGCTTGGCTGGCTGAAACCGGTCACCATCGATCCCACGGTCAAACAGAAGCTGATCCTGGCGCCGGTCGAGGGCTCCGGTCGCGAGTGCTACAAGGTGCTGGTGCGCCCGGACGGCAGTGAGTACCTCCTGCTGGAAAACCGCCGCCGCATGGGGTTCGATACCAACCTTCCCGGAGAGGGACTGCTGATCTGGCGAGTGGTGGGACGCCGCCCAATCCTGGAGGAATCCCACGGCGTGGAGGGACCCGCTGGACCGAGGGTGTTCCCCACGATAGTACCCTATCCGAGCAAAGCAAACGATTCCTACACGCCGTACACGATGCCGTCGAGCCGCTCGCAGTTGGGGGGCGGACTCCCTGTGCACATCACCAACATTCGTCAACTCGAGGACGGGCGCATCACGTTCTACGTCGGCTACGAGTTCGAGTAGCGGTGTCTGTAACTCTTGGTATCGGTAACCGGTCCCAGGAGTTACAGACACCCATGAAGAAACGAGGTGGTAAAGACTATGGCTCGCGCTCGGGGCAAGGCGAGGGGCTAAGCCAGCCCTGGGGGTATGCTATACTCGGGAACGTTGGGGGCTACCGGGAGCATGTTAACAACCGAAACCAATTGCTCCGAGAAGACTGCTGAACTGAAATACGAAAACGGATTGGGAAATACGGTGCCTGGATTGAGGACAGACACGGCGAACCGCCATGCCGGAGAATAACGCGGAGCTGGCGAGGGCTATCAACGAGGTGCTCACCTGGATGGGCGCCAACGCAGAATCGGCCGGTGCGGCGCTCGGGATCAACAGTCGCACGCTCACGGCGATGGGGCAGGGCATCGTCCCGATGCGCAGCCTCATGATCCGCTTCGCTGAGGGCGTGCGTCGGCGCTGCGAGCGGGAGACGGGCTTTCCGGCCTGGTGGCAAGATATCGACGCGTGGCTCCGGGTAGCCGGTTACCCGCCCCGGCGGGACGGCCCCGCGGAAGGGGAGCGAGCCGCACACGGCAGGCCTGGCGCTGCACATCCGGCACGCCCATCGTCCCCGCCCCCGCGACCCGCCCCACCTCGTCCTGCCGCTGCCCCCGAAGACGAAACGCCCGCCGGGCAATGTTACCGCCCGGTCTACGAACGAAAACCGTGGGGCGACAGCATCTTGCATATCTTCTGGGTGATCGACCCGGAAAACCGAAAGGTATTCCAGCGCTCCATGGCAGCCGACTTCGACTACAAGGCCGAGGCTGCTCGCTGGAAGCAAGACCTCAGCCGGCTCACCAAGTCCCAGTTCGACCGCAAGTACGGCCGCTTCCGCTACAACGGCGGATAACGAAGACTTGCCTGGAGGTTTTCACCGCAGAGAGCGCAGAGGTCGCAGGGAAGAGGGAGAGAAATTAACCGCCGATAGAGAAGGATGGGAAGGGACGATACGCAGATTACGCTGACGGAACACAGATTGGAGAGCACCAATTCAAAATCCATCCTGTTTCCCATCGACGTACATCGGCAGTTAATCTATCTTCTCTGCGCTCTCCGCGTTCTCTGCGGTGAATCAGCTCTCGCGGGGCCACGTTACCATGCCGATTATTGATCTCCGCAGCGATACCGTCACCTTGCCCACGGACGAGATGCGCGCCGCCATGGCCGCCGCCGAAGTTGGGGACGACGTCTATGGCGAAGACCCCACGGTCAATCGCCTCCAGGAAGAAGCGGCAGCTGCGGTGGGCAAAGAAGCCGCGCTGTTCATGCCTACCGGCTCCATGGGAAACCTGCTGGCGGTAAAATGTCACACCCAGCCCGGCGATGAAGTGGTGATCGAGCGCAACGCCCACATCGTTCAGTTCGAAATGGGCGGTATGGCGTGGTTCAGCGGCGTGCTGCCGCAGGTTCTGGAGGGGGAGCGGGGCATTCTGGACCCACAGGAAGTGGCCCGCAGCATCCATCACCAGGTGCCTTACTACCGAGCCCGGACGGGACTCGTGTGCGTGGAGAACACCCACAATCACGGAGGTGGAAGCGTCTACCCGCAGGCGGTGCTGGCGGAGATCTATGCCGCCGCCCACCAGCGGGAGACGCCGGTGCACATGGACGGCGCCCGTCTGTTCAATGCCGCCGTAGCGCAGGGAATCGCGGCGGCGGAGATCGCGCAGTATGCAGACTCGGTGATGTTCTGTTTCTCGAAAGGGCTCTCGGCCCCCGTGGGCTCCGCGCTATGCGGTACGCGGGAATTCATCGAGCAGGCACGGCGCACGCGCCGCGTAGTAGGAGGGGGAATGCGCCAGGCAGGCGTAATCGCCGCTGCCGCTCGCGTGGCGCTGCACACGATGGTGAGTCGCCTGGCCGAAGATCACGCGATGGCTCGTATGCTCGCAGAAGGGCTGTTCGGGCTACCCGGCGTGTTGATCGACCCATCGACGGTGGAGACAAATATCGTCGTCTGCCGCCTTACCGGAGGAGCGGAGGCGTGTGCGGACCTGGTCCGGGGCCTCAAAGCGCGCGGTGTGGGGGTCAGCCAGCTCACACCGGATTCGGTGCGCTTCGTCACCCACCGTCATATCGACCCGGATGCCGTCGAGCGTGCGCTGGCGGCCGTGCGCGCCGTCCTCGCTCACTGAACCGCGCCACCTCACTTGCCGTTGCCGCGCTCATGGTGGCGGGTTTCCAACTCCTCGTCCAACTCTTCGACGTCGTGCGTGAAGCCGGTCAGATCCTGCGTCTGCGGTTGGCGCGCGGCGCGGCGCCGCTTGTCGGCATACATCGCCGCGTCCGCTTCGGACACCAGGTCCGAATCCAGGTGCGTCATCTGGCGCACCCCGATGCTCAGGCGGAGCGGAAAGGGGAAGCGCTGCTCAGCATTGATGTGTTCACACCGCTGCCGGATGCGCCGGACCACCACTTCCGCCTCTTGCACCGGGGTCTCCGGCAGCAGCAGCACGAACTCATCGCCGCCGAAGCGCGCCGCCACGTCGCTGGCGCGGGTCTCCTGTAGCACCTCACCCACCGCCTGCAGTACCCGGTCGCCCGTCACGTGTCCCCACGTGTCATTGATCTCTTTTAGTCCGTCCACGTCCAGCATGATGAGGCTTACAGCACTGCCGGCACGGCGTGCCCGGGCCAACTCGCGCCGCAAGAGCTCCTCAAAGTGCCGGCGCGAACCGAGACCGGTGAGCACGTCGGTGCGCGCGTGCGCATCCACCATCGCGTACAGCCGGGAGTTTACGATCGAACCGCCGAGAAGCATTCCGAGAGTCCGCAGCCACTCGCTCAACTCCTCATCCGGAGGCGTGTCCCGGGAGTAGCGGAGGGTAATCAGACCCTGGGCGCCGCCTGGAGAAAGCAGCGGGATCAGCAGCACCGAGCCATGAAGAAACCGCCGGTTGAGACGCAGCGTTGCATCCGTTGCCGCATCACTACTCAGGTAATGGACTCTCCCCTCCCGCAAAACCGCGTCCGCCCAGGCAACTCCTGGGGCAAGCTGCGCGAACTGCTGCAGGTAGTCCGGATCACAATTGACACTCGAGATGATGGAGAGCGGACCGGCCGCGCCGGTTACCCGTACACAGCCGCACGCGGCACCCGTCAATTCCAGAGCATGCGTGAGCCCCAAGGCGCAAAGCGCATCCGGTTCCGAAGGCAACCGGGACTGCCATAGGAGATCTGCGAGGGCGCGAAATCGCTCCGTTGTTTGAGCGTACTGCATCGAGCTGACCGTTCTCCTCCCCACCAGACCCCCATCTCGGCCGCCGCCGCCGCTGCGCCCGCGGAAGCTCCCGAAGACGGGTAGGGAGTGCTTATCATCCCTGGTGCACGTTATAACCAGAAGGGGGACACCTTAAAGCCTATCTTTGGGGTAGTTCGCAGATCATACAATGGTTTACGGGCATACGCTTCATAACAACCGACAACGTTCGTATTGGTTGACGCCTTCTAAGGCCTGTCAGTATAATCACGCGTGTTCTTCCCCCGGGTAGGTGCCGACCGCATCCAGCAGCCTTACTGGTGAACGCCCTCCTTACTAACCGACCCCTCGCTAGCGCCATCATCGCGTGGGCTCTCGCGCAGTTTCTGAAGATGGTGCTGTTCGCGATCCTAGAGCGGCAGATCAATTGGCGGCGCCTGATCGACACAGGCGGCCTACCTAGCGCACATTCCGCCTTTGTCACCGGGCTCGCGTCCGGGGTTGGGGTGGCCAGTGGTCTCCATTCCAGCGAGTTCGCCGTCGCGGCGGTTTTCGCGCTGGTTGTGATGTACGATGCCATGTCACTCCGCCGCGAGGCGGGCAAACATGCGGACATCTTGAACGAGCTTTTGCTGCTCTCCATCATACAGGATGCCTTCAAGGAGCGGGAGGCGCTCAAGGAGCTACTCGGCCACACGCCCCTGGAAGTGGTCTGCGGAGCGGCCCTTGGAATCACGATCGGCCTGATCGTGCCCGTCCTGATGAAGTGACAGCCAGCACCGGCGATCCGTAGTACCCGTGGAAGCGCTGTCCGCACGAATCGGGGATCCGGCGCGATTTCGCCGGGTCTTGGAGTTGGGCGATGCTGCGGCCCGTGATTGGCGAACCGCCGGCGCGACCCCGTTGCGCCGGGACAGGTTCTTCCTAAGTCATTCGGCGCGGCATAGCGGCGCTCCGAATCGGACGAGGTGCCCGCGACGGGAGACCCGATGCCTTTCTTTGCATCCGTGCATCAGGTTTTTCTATCTGATCGGAAGCGGGATACGGCCTATCATGATCTCGGGTAACCTACGCCACTGGCGCGGGCGCGTTGGTAGACCGACCAGACGCGCTGGTCGGCCTTGGGAGATTTTGTGAATATGAATTTGAATCCCTGGCGGCTTCTGGCCGTCGCCGGCTTATCCATAGTGTTGGCCAATAATGCGAGAGCATTGATCGGCCCGGGGAAAACTGCACCTTCCTGGAGCGGCAAAACCCTGGCGGGCCAAGCCATCAACTCGGCCCAATTCAAGGGCAAAGTTGTGCTGATGAACTTCTTCTCCTATGGCTGAGGCGCCTGTCATGAGGAGTATCCTCATCTCCAGGTCCTGCAGAAGAAGTACGGCCCGAAGG
>Ga0255338_1003472_pt1 | contig 18809 bp, 27 predicted proteins | sample MeOH1_35cm_T4_19_FD_203715 | JGI IMG/M metagenome (GOLD analysis project Ga0255338, IMG submission 203715) | Sandy soil microbial communities from University of British Columbia, Vancouver, Canada - MeOH1_35cm_T4_195 | ecosystem: Engineered > Artificial ecosystem > Sand microcosm > Unclassified ...
CGGCCGTGGAACAGGAAACCGCCACGGTCGAAAATGACGCGGGTCACGCCCGCCGCCTTGGCGCGCTCGGCGATACGCCGGCCGACGTCCTGCGCCGACGCCACGGTTGCGCCGGCCTGGCCGCGCACCTCCTTGTCGAGCGTCGAAGCGGCCGCGAGCGTGCGTCCTTCGCCGTCATTGATGACCTGCGCATAAATGTGGCGGCCCGAGCGGTGCACCGAAAGCCGGGGACGATCGCCACCGCGCTTCCTGAGCGAGGTGCGGACGCGCTGACGGCGCCGTTCGAAAAGAGAGAGTTTCGCCATGGCTTATTTCTTCTTGCCTTCTTTGCGGAAGATAAATTCGCCGCGATATTTGATCCCTTTGCCCTTGTAGGGCTCGGGCTTGCGCCACCGGCGGATCTCGGCCGCGACCTGGCCGACCTGCTGCCGGTCGATCCCGGAAATCTCGACCGTCGTCGCGTCCGGCGTCTTGATGTCGATGCCGTCCGGCACCGCAATGTTGACGTCGTGGCTGTAGCCGAGCTGCAGGCGCAGATTCTTGCCCTGCATCGCCGCGCGATAGCCGACGCCCGAAATCTCGAGCGTCTTGGTGAAGCCTTCGGAAACGCCGGTCACCAGATTCTGTACCATCGAACGCTGCATGCCCCAGAAGGAACGGGCGCGCTTCGAATCATTGGCAGGCTGGATCGTGATGCCGCCCTCGGCGATGTCGTAGGCGACCTCGTCGAGCATCTGCAGGCTGAGCGTGCCCTTCGGGCCCTTGATCGAAAGCGTCTGGCCCTCGGTGGTTGCGCTCACGCCCGCGGGCATGGCGATTGGTTTCTTACCGATACGTGACATCAGAATACCTCCGCCAGCACCTCGCCGCCGACGTTCTGATCGCGCGCTTCCGCGTCGGACAGAACACCCTTGGGCGTCGAGACGATGGTAATGCCAAGGCCGTTGCGGACCCGCGGCAGATCCTGGCTGCCCGAGTAGACGCGGCGGCCCGGCTTCGAGATGCGACTCAGATGCTGGATCGCGGGCTGGCCTTCGAAATATTTGAGCTCGATGCGCAGGCCTTTGTGCGCGCCGAGCGCCTCTTCGCTATAGCCACGAATATAGCCTTCGCGCTGGAGCACTTCGAGGACGCGCACGCGCAGCTTGGACGCAGGCGAAACCACGCTGTCCTTGCGCGCCTGCTGGCCGTTGCGGATGCGGGTGAGCATATCACCCAGGGGATCGGTCATCGCCATCTTCTAGGCTATCCTTACCAGCTCGACTTGGTCACACCGGGGATCAGGCCTTTGTTGGCCAGATCGCGGAGCATGATCCGAGACAGACGGAATTTGCGATAATAAGCGCGCGGGCGGCCGGTGAGCTCGCAGCGATTGCGGATTCTCGTCGGATTGCCGTTGCGCGGGATCTCGGCCAGCTTCAGCCGTGCGATCAGGCGCTCGGTGTCGTCCTTGGACTCATCGTTCGCGATCGCCTTGAGCCGCGCGTACTGGCCAGCATAACGCTTCACCAGCTTCTTGCGCCGCTCGTTCTTGTTGATGGAACTCAGTTTCGCCATGACTTAAGTTCTCTTCCTCTTTCCGCGAAGCAGGGGCCTCAGGCCGCCTGCTTCTGATCCTGGTCTACCGGGAAGGGGAAATTGAAGAGGCGCAGCAGCTCGCGCGCTTCCTCGTCCGTCTTCGCGGTGGTGGTGATGATGACGTCCATGCCGCGCACCTTGTCGATGCGGTCATAATTGATCTCGGGGAAGATGATCTGTTCCTTGAGACCCATCGCATAATTGCCGCGACCGTCGAACGAGCGCGGGTTGAGGCCACGGAAGTCGCGGACCCGCGGCAGCGCGATGGTCACCAGACGATCGAGGAACTCGTACATGCGGTCGCGGCGCAAGGTCACCTTGCAGCCGATCGGCATGCCCTCGCGCAGCTTGAACTGGGCGATCGACTTCTTGGCCTTGGTGATCACCGGCTTCTGGCCCGCGATCAGCTCCATTTCCTGGGCTGCCGATTCGACGCGCTTCTTGTCCTGGGTCGCCTCACCGACGCCCATGTTGATCACGATCTTCTCGAGCCGCGGGACTTCGAGCCGGTTCTTGTAGCCGAACCGCTCGATCATCGCCGGAGCGATGCGATCATCGAAATCGCGCCGCAGGCGCGGCAGATATTTGGCGTCAGCCATTGATAACCTCCCCGGACCGCACAGCGACGCGGACCTTGTTGCCGTCCCGGACCTCGAAACGGACGCGCGTCGCGCGGCCGGTCTTCGGGTCCTCGAGCGCCACCTTCGAGACGTGCAGCGGCGCTTCCCTGCGCTCGAGCCCGCCTTGCGGGCTCGCCTGGGTCGGCTTGCGGTGGCGGGTGGCGATGTTGACGCCGGCAACCACGACCTTGCCTTCCTTGGGCAGGCTCTTGGTGACTTCGCCATGTTTGCCCTTGTCCTTGCCGGACAGGATCACGACGCGATCACCCTTCTTGATCTTGCTCGCCGACATTACAGCACCTCCGGCGCAAGGCTGATGATCTTCATGTGCTTCTTGGCGCGCAGCTCGCGAACGACCGGGCCGAAGATGCGGGTGCCGATCGGCTCCTGGTTGTTGTTGACCAGCACGGCCGCGTTCGAATCGAAGCGGATCGTCGATCCGTCGGCGCGATGGATATCCTTGGCGGTGCGGACGATGACCGCCTTGTGGACGTCACCCTTCTTCACGCGGCCGCGCGGCGCGGCTTCCTTGACGGAGACGACGATGATGTCGCCCACGCCCGCGAAACGCCGCTTCGAGCCGCCAAGCACCTTGATGCACTGAACGCGCTTCGCCCCCGAATTGTCGGCGACCTCAAGGTTAGACTGCATCTGGATCATCGATCCATTCCTTCTCTCACTTCAACCGGAACCGGTCCGGCGATCAGCTAAAATTACTCAGGCGATATCGGCCTTTGCCGGGGTGGCATGCGTGTCGACGCGTTCCAGCACCCGCCAGGTCTTGAGCTTCGAGATCGGCCGCGTCTCTTCGATGCGGACGGTCTCGCCTTCGTGAAACTCATTGCCCTCGTCGTGGGCATGATATTTCTTCGACCGCTTGACGATCTTGCCGTAGAGCGGGTGCTTCACCCGCCGTTCGACCTTGACCACCACGGTCTTGTCGGTTTTGTCGGACACGATCGTCCCGGTCAGAATGCGCTTGGGCATGATAACTCCTTAGGCCTTCGCCCCGGCTTGCGCCGAATTGGTGTTGCGGGCCCGCTCGTTCTGCAGCGTCTTGATCCGTGCGATCGTGCGGCGCACCTCGCGGATGCGGGACGGCTTCTCCAGCTGATTGGTCGCCGACTGGAAGCGCAGGTTGAACTGCTCGCGCTTGAGCTCGGCGAGCTGCTCGCCAAGCTGATCGTCGCTGCGCGCTTTGAGATCGTCGATCTGGGCCATCTTATTCTTCCTCAACCAGGGATTCGCCGAGGCGGGCGATAACTTTGGTCTTGATCGGCAGCTTCTCGGCAGCGCGCTCGAAAGCGGTCTTGGCGATCGGCCCGGGGACGCCGTCGAGCTCGAACAGGATGCGGCCCGGCTTGACGCGTGCCACCCAATATTCGGGAGCGCCCTTGCCCGAACCCATGCGGACCTCGGCGGGCTTCGACGAGACCGGCACGTCCGGGAAGATGCGGATCCACAAACGCCCCTGGCGCTTGATGTGACGCGTGATCGCGCGGCGCGCCGCCTCGATCTGGCGCGCGGTGATCCGCTCCGGCTCCATCGCCTTGAGGCCATAGGCGCCGAAATTGAGCGCGGTTCCGCCCTTGGCATCACCGTGGATGCGGCCTTTGAAGGCCTTGCGGAACTTCGTGCGTTTGGGTTGCAACATGGATTTCTTCCTGGGTTCAGCGGGCCGGGCGGACGCCGGAGGTTTGAGCCTCCATCATCAGCCGGTCCTGCGCCATCGGATCGTGGCCGAGGATCTCGCCCTTGAAGATCCAAACCTTGACGCCGCAGACGCCGTAAGCGGTGTGCGCGGTGGCTTCGGCATAGTCGACGTTGCCGCGCAACGTGTGCAGCGGCACGCGGCCTTCGCGATACCATTCGGTGCGGGCGATCTCCGCGCCGCCGAGCCGGCCGGCGCAAGTGATCCTGATGCCCTCGGCGCCGAGCCGAAGCGCCGACTGCACCGCGCGCTTCATCGCACGGCGGAAGGCGATACGGCGCTCGAGCTGATCGGCGACGCCCTGCGCGACGAGCTTGGAATCGACCTCGGGCTTGCGGATCTCGACGATGTTGAGCGAGACGTCGCTGGTCGTCTTGGTCGCGAGCTGGCGGCGCAGCTTCTCGATGTCGGCACCCTTCTTGCCGATGATCACGCCCGGGCGTGCGGCATAGATGGAGACCCGGCAGAGCTTGGCCGGACGCTCGATCACCACTTTCGAGATCGCCGCCTGCGGGATCGTCTTCATGATGAACTCGCGGATGCGCAGATCTTCGAGCAGCAGCCGACCATAATCGGCGCCCTCGGCATACCAGCGGCTGTCCCAGGTGCGGTTGATCTGTAGCCGAAGCCCGATCGGATTCGATTTCTGACCCATATTATGCTTCCTGCTGCTCGCGAACGACGATGCGCACGCGGCTGAACGGTTTGACGATCCGGCTCGAGCGGCCGCGCGCCCGCGGCGTCCAGCGCTTCATCGAGATGCTCTTGCCGACCGACGCCTCCGCGACGACGAGCGCGTCGACGTCGAGGTTGTGGTTGTTCTCGGCATTGGCGATCGCGCTGGCGAGCACCTTGCGCACGTCGACCGCCATCGCCTTATTCGAGAAGGAGAGGATGTTGAGCGCGTCTTCGGCCTTCCGGCCACGGATCAGGCCCGCGACCAGATTGAGCTTCTGCGCGCTGCCGCGGATCGTGGTTCCGACCGCGAGCGCTTCCTTGTCGCCGACTTTGCGGGGTGCTGCCTGCTTGCCCATGGCTTACCTCTTGCCCTTCTTGTCGGCGGCGTGGCCGGGGAAGAAGCGGGTCGGCGCGAACTCGCCGAGCTTCATCCCGACCATGTCCTCGTTCACCGAGACGGGAACGAATTTGCGGCCGTTGTAGACGTTGAACGTCAAGCCGACGAACTGCGGCAGGATCGTGGAGCGGCGCGACCAGGTCTTGATCGGCGCGCGGGTTCCGGCATCCTGCGCTGCCTCTGCCTTGCGAAGCAGCGACAGCTCGACGAACGGACCTTTCCAGACGGAGCGGGCCATTGTTACCTCTTCTTCTTGGCGTGGCGCGAACGGATGATCATCTTGTCCGTCGCCTTGTTGTGACGGGTGCGAGCACCCTTGGTCGGCTTGCCCCAGGGGGTGACCGGATGGCGGCCGCCCGAAGTGCGGCCTTCGCCGCCGCCGTGCGGGTGATCGACCGGGTTCTTCGCGACGCCGCGGGTCAGCGGACGACGGCCCATCCAGCGGCTGCGGCCGGCCTTGGCGAAATTCTGGTTCTGGTTGTCGGGGTTCGAGACCGCGCCAACCGTGCCCATGCAATCCGAGCGGATGTAGCGCTGCTCGCCCGAGTTGAGGCGGACGATCACCATGCCGCGATCGCGGCCGACGACCTGCGCATAGGTGCCGGCGGAGCGTGCGATCTGCCCGCCCTTGCCCGGCTTCATCTCGACATTGTGGACGATCGTGCCGACCGGCATCTGGCCGAGCTCCATCGCATTGCCCGGCTTCACGTCGACCTTGCGTCCGGCGACGATCACATCGCCCGGCGCGAGCCGCTGCGGCGCGACGATATAGGTCTGCTCGCCGTCCTCGTAGCGCACCAAGGCGATGAACGCGGTCCGGTTGGGATCATATTCGAGCCGCTCGACGGTCGCGGGAACGTCCCACTTGCGACGCTTGAAGTCGATGTAGCGGTAGCGCTGCTTGTGACCGCCGGCGATGCCGCGCGAGGTCACGTGGCCCTTGTTGTTGCGGCCGCCGGTCTTGCGCTTGCCTTCGGTCAGCGCCTTGACGGGCTTGCCCTTCCACAGCGCCGACTTGTCGACGAGGATCAGGCCGCGCTGCGCCGGGCTGGTCGGATTATATTGCTTGAGTGCCATCGTGTGCGCCTCAGATACCGGTGGTGACGTCGATCGACTGGCCGTCGGCCAATGTCACGATCGCCTTCTTGACGTCCGAGCGCGTGTAGGGGCGGCCCTTCCAGCGCTTGGTCTTGCCTTTTTGGTTGAGCGTGTTGACGCCCGTCACATTGACGCCGAACAACGCCTCGACCGCCGCCTTGATCTGCGGCTTGGTGGCATCGTTGGCGACCTTGAAGACGACCGCATTCTGCTCCGAAAGCAGGGTCGATTTCTCGGTGATGTGCGGCGCGAGCACGACATCATAATGATTGATGTCGACCGCACCGGTCTTGGCAGGCTTTTTAGCCATTGAACCGCGCCTCCAGCTTCTCGACCGCGGCGCGCGTCAGCACCAAAGTCTCATGCTTCAGAATATCGTAGACGTTGGCTCCGACCGCCGGGAGGAGATTGATCTCCTTGAGGTTGGACGAGGCCATCGCGAAGCCGACGTTGAGGGCGTCGCCGTCGATCACCAGCGCGGTCTTGCCGAGCGCCAGACCCGAGAGCTGCTCGCGCAGCGACTTGGTCTTGACCTGCTTGACGTCGAGATTGTCCATCACGATCAGCTTGCCGTCGCGCGCCTTCGAGGACAGCGCCATCCGCAGGCCGAGCGCACGGACCTTCTTGTTGAGCGACGGATTGAAGTCGCGGACGCGCGGGCCATGCGCCTTGCCGCCGCCGACGAAGATCGGGGCGCGGCGATCGCCGTGACGGGCGGTGCCGCCGCCCTTCTGCTTGCCGAACTTCTTGCCGGTGCGGGCAACGTCGCTGCGCTCGCGCGCCCCGCGGGCAGTGCCGCGGCGTTTCTCGAGCTGCCAGGTGACGACGCGGTGCAGGATGTCGGCACGCGGCTCGATGCCGAACACCTCGTCGTTGAGCTCGATGTCGGCGTCCTTGCCCTTGGGGGCGTTGCCGTCGAGGCTGGTGACCTTGACCTTCATGACTAGCCTTCCTGGCCTTCGTTGTTTTCAGGAGCCGTCGCGGGCGCAGCATTGTCGGCTGCATCCTCGGCCACGGCCGCATTGCCCTCCGCCGCGGCGTGAGCATCGGCTTCGGCGACGCCGGCAGCGACTTCCTCGGCGCTCGGAAGCGGCGGAAGCTCGTGCACGGCGGCTTCCTCGACGAGGCCGGCGGGGGCATCTTCATGCTGGTGCGGCGCGGTCCGCAGGCCTGCCGGATAGGGCGCCTCTGCCGGACGCGCGACCTTGACCGCGTCCTTGACGAGCAGCCAGCCGCCCTTGTGACCGGGCACCGAGCCCTTCACGAAGATCAGCCCGCGCTCGACGTCGGTGCGGACGACCTCGAGATTCTGCTGGGTGCGGTTGCGCGCGCCCATATGGCCGGCCATCTTCTTGTTCTTGAAGACGCGGCCCGGATCCTGGCGCTGGCCGGTCGAACCGAGCGAGCGGTGCGAGAGCGAGACGCCGTGCGTGGCGCGAAGACCGCCGAACCCCCAACGCTTCATGCCGCCCTGGAAGCCCTTGCCTTGGGTGGAGCCCTGGATGTCGACCAGCTGGCCAGCGACGAAATGATCGGCCGAAATCTCGGCGCCGACGTCGAGCAGCGCGTCCTCGGCGACGACGAATTCGGCAATCCGCGCCTTGGGCTCCACCTCGGCCTTGCCGAAATGACCGCGCTGCGGCTTGGAAAGGTTCTTCGCCTTGGCGGTGCCCGCGCCGAGCTGGACCGCGACGTAACCGTCGCGATCGCTTTCGCGGCGTGCGACCACCTGAACATTCTCGAGCGCCAGGACAGTGACCGGCACGTGCCGACCGTCTTCCTGGAACAAGCGGGTCATCCCCATTTTCTTCGCGATCACGCCAGTGCGCATGATCATACTCCTCGACAGAGGCCCACGGAAAATCCGCGGGCGTGCAGCCCAAAAAAGATGCGTGCCCCGCTCGGGCTATTCCCCTGCCTGAGCTGGGGATGCGGGGGACGCAGACCACGGCCGAAGCCGTGCGGTATCCCTAATCCTCCGGGTGATCCCGGCGCGTCATGCCGGCGCGAGCCGGTGACGAATCTGTTGTCGAACCGGCCGGAGCCGGTGCGAATGCTCGCCTAGGCGAGTTTGATCTCGACGTCCACACCTGCCGCGAGATCGAGCTTCATCAGCGCATCGACGGTCTGCGGCGTCGGCTGTACGATGTCGAGCAGCCTCTTGTAGGTGCGGACCTCGAACTGCTCGCGCGACTTCTTGTCGACGTGCGGCGAGCGGTTCACGGTGAACTTCTCGATACGCGTCGGCAGCGGGATGGGACCGCGAATGAGAGCACCCGTCCGCCGAGCGGTGTCGGCGATATCGCCCGTGGCCTGATCCAGCACACGATGGTCGAACGCCTTGAGGCGAATGCGGATATTCTGCGTTTCCATACCTACTACCGATGCGAAAGAGCCGAGCCGTGCCCGGAACCCAGGGCTCCGGACCGGCTGTTACATTATTCAAAAGCGAGCCGCTCGAATCTCTCCGATCCGAGCGGCTGCGCGCGCTATATTACTTCGTGATCTCGGCGACAACCCCTGCGCCGACGGTCCGGCCGCCTTCGCGGATCGCGAAGCGCAGGCCCTGGTCCATCGCGATCGGGGCGATCAGCTTCACGCCCAGGTTCACGTTGTCGCCCGGCATCACCATCTCGGTGCCCTCGGGGAGAACGACCTCGCCGGTCACGTCCGTCGTACGGAAGTAGAATTGCGGACGATAGTTGGCGAAGAACGGCGTGTGCCGGCCGCCCTCGTCCTTCGACAGGACATAGACCTCGGCGTTGAAATCGGTGTGCGGCGTGATCGAACCCGGCTTGGCCAGGACCTGGCCACGCTCGACTTCCTCACGGCCGACGCCGCGGATGAGCGCGCCGATGTTGTCGCCGGCCTGGCCCTGATCGAGCAGCTTGCGGAACATCTCGACGCCGGTGACGACGGTCTTCTTGGTGTCCTTGATGCCGACGATCTCGACTTCCTCGCCGACCTTGACGATGCCGGTCTCGACACGGCCGGTGACGACGGTGCCGCGACCCGAGATCGAGAAGACGTCCTCGATCGGCATCAGGAACGGACGGTCGAGCGGACGCTCCGGCTGCGGAATGTAGCTGTCGACCGCGGCCATCAGCTCGAGGATGGCGTCGTGACCGATCTTGCGGTCGGTGTCTTCGAGCGCGGCGAGCGCCGAACCCTTGATGATCGGAATGTCGTCGCCGGGGAAATCGTAGGACGAGAGCAATTCGCGAATCTCGAGCTCGACGAGCTCGATCAGCTCTTCGTCGTCGACCTGGTCGACCTTGTTCATGAACACGACCAGCGCCGGAACGCCGACCTGACGGGCGAGCAGGATGTGCTCGCGGGTCTGCGGCATCGGGCCGTCGGCGGCCGACACGACGAGGATGCCGCCGTCCATCTGCGCGGCGCCGGTGATCATGTTCTTCACATAATCGGCGTGGCCCGGGCAATCGACGTGCGCATAGTGGCGCGCTTCGGTCTCATATTCGACGTGGGCGGTGGAAATGGTGATGCCGCGCTCGCGCTCTTCCGGAGCTTTGTCGATGTTCGCATAGCTCGTGTAGGTCGCGCCGCCGGTCTCGGCGAGCACCTTGGTGATCGCCGCGGTCAGCGACGTCTTGCCATGGTCGACGTGACCGATGGTGCCGATGTTGCAATGCGGTTTCGTCCGCTCAAATTTAGCTTTCGCCATTTCCCAAACCCTCGTCTTTCTGTCTGATCAAAATTTCGCGCTTCAAGCGACTTAAGCGAGCTTCGCCTTGACCTCTTCGGCGACGTTCGCGGGCACTTCCTCATAATGCGAGAACTGCATCGAATATTGGGCGCGCCCCTGTGTGAACGAGCGCAGCTCATTAACGTAGCCGAACATATTCGCAAGCGGCACCATCGCTTCGACGACCTGGGCATTGCCCCGGCTGTCGGTGCCCTGGATCTGCCCACGGCGGCTGTTGAGGTCGCCGATCACGTCTCCCAGATAATCTTCAGGGGTGACGATCTCGACCTTCATCACCGGCTCGAGCAGCTTGATGCCGGCTTTGCGGGCCGCTTCGCGCATCGCGCCGCGGCCGGTGATCTCGAACGCCAGCGCCGACGAATCGACGTCGTGATATTTGCCGTCGAGCAGCCGGATCGAGAAGTCGATGATCGGGAAGCCGATCAGCGAACCGCCCTCGGCGGTCTCGCGCATGCCCTTTTCGACCGACGGGATATATTCGCGGGGCACGTTGCCGCCCTTGATCTCGTCGATGAACTGGATGCCCGAGCCGCGTTCGCCCGGCTCGAGCGCAACCTTGACCTCGCCGAACTGGCCGGAGCCGCCCGACTGCTTCTTGTGGGTGTAGGTCACCTCGACCGGCTTCGCGAGCGATTCGCGATACGCGACCTGCGGCGCACCGACATTGGCTTCGACCTTGAACTCGCGCTTCATGCGGTCGACGAGGATCTCGAGGTGGAGCTCGCCCATCCCCTTGATGATCGTCTGGCCCGATTCGTGATCGGTGGCGACGCGGAACGACGGATCCTCGCGCGCCAGGCGATTGAGCGCGACGCCCATCTTTTCCTGGTCGGCCTTGGTCTTCGGCTCGACCGCGACCTCGATGACCGGGTCGGGGAATTCCATCCGCTCGAGGATCACCGGTGCGTTCTGGGCGCACAAGGTGTCGCCGGTGGTGGTGTCCTTGAGACCCGCCAGCGCGACGATGTCGCCCGCATAAGCGACCTGAATGTCCTCACGGTCGTTGGCATGCATCAGCAGCATGCGGCCGACCTTTTCCTTCTTGTCCTTGACCGAGTTGAGCACGGTCGAGGCGCTGTCGAGCTTGCCGGAATAGATGCGGGCGAAGGTCAAGGTGCCGACGAACGGATCGTTCATGATCTTGAACGCGAGCGCGGCGAACGGCGCATCGTCGCTGGCCGGGCGGGTCTCCGGGGTCTCGCCGTCGAGCTTGACGCCTTCGACCGGCGGGATGTCGAGCGGCGAGGGAAGATAATCGACCACCGCATCGAGCAGCGGCTGGACGCCCTTGTTCTTGAACGCCGAGCCGCACAGCACGGGGACGAACGAGAAGTTGAGCGTGCCCTTGCGGATCAGCGCCTTCAGGGTCGCGGTGTCGGGCTCGGTGCCTTCGAGATAGGCCTCCATCACCTCGTCGTCCTGCTCGACCACCATCTCGATCAGCTCCTGGCGGGCTGCTGCGGCGGCGTCGGCGAGATCGGCGGGGATCTCCTGATATTCGAACTTGGCGCCGAGCGATTCCTCGAGCCAGATGATCGCGCGATTCTCGACGAGGTCGACGAGACCCTTGAACGAGCTCTCGATGCCGATCGGGAGATAGAGCACCGCCGGGCGGGCGCCCAGCCGGTCCTTGATCATGCCGACGCACATTTCGAAATTGGCGCCGGTGCGGTCGAGCTTGTTGACGAAGCACATCCGCGGGACTTTGTACTTGTCGGCCTGGCGCCACACCGTCTCGGACTGCGGCTCGACGCCGGCAACCCCGTCGAAGCAGGCGACCGCGCCGTCGAGGACGCGCAGCGAACGCTCGACCTCGATCGTGAAATCGACGTGGCCGGGTGTGTCGATGATATTGATCCGGTGATCGTTCCAGAAACAGGTCGTCGCCGCGCTGGTGATCGTGATCCCGCGCTCTTGCTCCTGCTCCATCCAATCCATCGTCGCGGTGCCTTCGTGCACTTCGCCGATCTTGTAGGATTTGCCGGTGTAATAGAGGATACGCTCGGTCGTCGTCGTCTTGCCGGCATCGATGTGCGCCATGATGCCGATATTGCGGTAACGATCGAGCGGATGGCTGCGGGCCATGATCTTAAACTCCAATGTCGGAAACGAGGCCAGCGCCTCGCTCCGACGAGATAGTGACGAAATTTACCAGCGGTAGTGCGAGAATGCGCGATTGGCCTCGGCCATGCGATGCGTATCCTCACGCTTCTTGACGGCATTGCCGCGATTGTTGGCGGCATCGAGCAGCTCGCCCGAAAGGCGGCCGGACATCGTGTTCTCCGAACGCGCCCGCGCGGCGCTGATCAGCCAGCGGATCGCCAGCGCCTGCGCACGTTCCGGGCGAACCTCGACCGGGACCTGGTAGGTCGCACCGCCGACGCGGCGGCTGCGGACCTCGATGCCCGGCGCGACGTTGGTCAACGCCTCGTGGAACGTCTGGAGCGGATCCCGCTTGGCGCGCGCCTCGACGGTTTCGAGCGCGCCATAGACGATGCCTTCGGCGACCGACTTCTTGCCGTCGAGCATGACGCTGTTCATGAATTTGGAAAGGACGGTGTCCCCGAACTTGGGATCGGGAAGGATTTCGCGCTTTTCGGGCCTGCGGCGACGAGACATAGATGGATTCCCTTACTTCGGACGCTTGGCGCCGTATTTCGAACGGCTCTGCCTGCGATCCTTGACACCCTGAGTGTCGAGGACGCCGCGCAGGACATGGTAGCGCACGCCGGGAAGATCGCGGACGCGGCCGCCGCGGATCAGGACGACGCTATGTTCCTGAAGGTTGTGGCCTTCGCCGGGAATGTAGCTGATCACCTCGCGCTGGTTGGTGAGCCGCACCTTGGCCACCTTGCGAAGTGCCGAGTTGGGCTTCTTCGGAGTGGTCGTGTAGACGCGGGTGCAGACGCCACGCTTCTGTGGATTCTGCTCCATCGCAGGGACCTTGGATTTGGCCTTCTGCGGATCACGACCCTTGCGGATCAACTGGTTAATCGTCGGCATGAAGCCCTTCACTTCCTCAAGTTACTTTACCGTCGCGCAAAATGCGCAAAAGCCCCGGCGGCCGTGATTGGCCCCCCAGGCCTGCAAACGCGCAGCAATGTTCAAGCTCTTTGTCCGTCACAGGCAGCGTCTGGTCGGTTAAACCACCACCAGCCCCGGGCAGCGCGGCCTATAGCTTTGCTTCCCGTGAGGGTCAACGGGCGAGTTGCCGCTCGCGCCATTCTTCCCGACCGCGCCCGAGCCGCCCAATTAGGCGCGCGCGGTCGCGCTTTCAAGCGCCTCGCTCGCCGCGCGATCAATAATGGATCACCCGCCCATAAGCGTCGAGCACGCTCTCGTGCATCGTCTCGGACAATGTCGGATGGGGGAAGATGGTCTGCATCAGCTCGGCCTCGGTGGTCTCGAGCTGGCGGGCGATGACATAGCCCTGGATCAGCTCGGTGACCTCGGCGCCGACCATGTGCGCGCCAAGCAGCTCGCCGGTCTTGGCGTCGAACACGGTCTTGACGAAGCCTTCCGCCTCCCCGAGCGCGATCGCCTTGCCGTTGCCGATGAACGGGAACTTGCCGACCCTGACCTCGTGGCCAGCTTCCCTCGCCTTGGCTTCGGTGAGCCCGACCGATGCGATCTGCGGACGCGAATAGGTACAGCCCGGGATGTTGCCGGTTTCCATCGGATGGACGTTCTCGAGGCCGGCGATCGCCTCGACGCAGACCACCCCCTCATGGCTCGCCTTGTGCGCAAGCCACGGCGGGCCGGTGACGTCGCCGATCGCATAAAGGCCCTCGACGTTGGTGCGGCCGTAGCCGTCGGTGTCGATATGGCCGCGGGTCGTCTTCACCCCCAGGGCTTCGAGGCCGATATTCTCGGTGTTGGGAACGATCCCGATCGCCACGATCGCATGGCTGAACTCCTGCGACACGACCTTGCCGTCCTTGCCCTTGATCGCCGCGGTCACCCCCTTGGCGCTCGCCTCGAGCTTCTCGACGCCAGAGGAAAGATGGATCGTCATCCCCTGCTTGGCGAGCTGCTTGGCGACGAAGGCCGAGACCTCCTCGTCCTCGACCGGCACGATGCGATCGAGCATTTCGACGATCGTCACCTCGGCGCCCATGTCCGAATAGAAGCTCGCGAACTCCACCCCGATCGCGCCCGAGCCGATCACCAGCAGCTTGGTCGGCATTTCCTTGGGCACCATCGCGTGGCGGTAGGTCCAGATGCGGCCGCCGTCGGCCTTGGCGAACGGCAGCTCGCGCGCCCGTGCGCCGGTCGCGACGATGATATGCCTGGCCTCGAGCTCGGTTTTCTTGCCGTCCTTGGTGACGCTGAGCTTGCCCTTGCCGGTGAGCGCGCCCTCGCCTTCGACGACGGTGATCTTGTTCTTCTTCATCAGCCCCTTGACACCGGCATTGAGCTGGCCCGCGACCTTGCGGCTGCGGTCGACGATCGCGGCGAGATCGAAGCCGACCTTCTCCGCGCTTAGCCCGTAAGCGGAGGCGTGTGTCAGATAATGGTTGATCTCGGACGTGCGCAGCAGCGCCTTGGTCGGGATGCAGCCCCAGTTGAGGCAGATGCCGCCGAGCTTCTCGCGCTCGACGATCGCCGTCTTCAGCCCAAGCTGCGCCGCGCGGATCGCCGCGACATAGCCGCCGGGCCCCGAGCCCAGGACGATGAGATCGTAAGTATCAGCCATTGGGAGCTCCGTTAGCCCCTCTCAGCATCGCGGGAGAGGGCTGAAAAGTAAGGCTTTGCGTCGGCGCTCGCCACTAGGCCAGCATGCCGAGCGGGTTCTCGACGAGCCGCTTGAACGCCTGCATCAGGCGCGCGCCGTCGGCGCCGTCGATCGCCCTATGGTCGAAGCTGCCGGTGGCGCTCATCACGGTGGCGATCTGCAACGCGTCGTTGACGACATGGGGGCGCTTCTCGCCGGCGCCGATCGCCATGATCATCGCCTGTGGCGGGTTGATCACCGCATCGAACTGCTTGATGCCGTACATGCCCATGTTCGACAGCGATGCGGTGCCGCCCTGATATTCGTGCGGCTCGAGCTTGCCTTCGCGGGCGCGGCCGGCGAGGTCATGCATCTCCCGCGCGACGGCCGAGACGCTCTTGCCGTTAGCATCGACGATGATCGGCGTGATCAGCCCGCCCGGGATCGACACCGCGACCGAGACGTCGACCCGCTTGAACATCAGCAGCTGATCGCCGGTATATTGGACGTTGCACTCGGGCACCTCGACCAGCGCGGCGGCGAGCGCCTTGATCAGCAAATCGTTGACCGAGAGCTTGATGCCGCGCGCCTCGAGCCCCGCGTTGAGCTCGCCGCGCAGCTTGAGCAGCCGGTCGAGGTTGATGTCGACGGTCAGATAGATGTGCGGGATGTTCTGCTTGGATTCGGTGAGGCGCCGCGCGATCGTCTTGCGCATGTTCGACAGCTTCACCGCCTCGTGCGGGATATCGGCGAAGCCTTCGGCGGGTACCGTGGCGGCCCGTGGCCCGGCCTGGACGGGAGCGGCCGCAGCCGCGGCAGCGCCGGGGCGCGCCGTCGCGCCCTCGATGTCGGCTTTGACGATCCGCCCCGCGGGGCCGGAGCCGGTGATCGCCTCGAGCGCCACCCCCTTCTGCTCGGCAAGGCGGCGCGCGAGCGGGCTTGCCTTGACTCGCTCGCCGTCTCGACGAGGCGGCGCGGCGGGCTGGCCCGGAGCGGCCGGCGCGGGAGCCGCCGCTTTTGCGCTCACCGGCTCATCCTGCTTCGCCGGCTCCTGCTTTGCGGGCGCAGGCTGGGAGGCCTGTTGCTTGGGCGCGGCGGGTGCGGCGGCCGCATCCTCGCCCTCGCCGGCGATCAGTGCGATCACGGTGCCAACCTTCACCCCGTCGCTGCCCTCGGCGACGAGGATCTTGGCGATCGTGCCTTCGTCGACCGCCTCGAACTCCATCGTCGCCTTGTCGGTCTCAATCTCGGCGAGGAGATCGCCGGCGGCGACCTGGTCGCCCTCCTTGACCAGCCATTTGGCGAGCGTCCCTTCCTCCATCGTCGGGGACAGGGCAGGCATTTTGAGTTCGATTGGCATGCGCCTGGGTCTTCCGCTTGAATGTCGCCCGTCTCAACAGCAATTCGGCCCATCCGGTCAAGGGTGCGGTCGAGGGTGGCGCCAAGAGTGAGGCGAGCGTGAGGCTTGCGTGCGCGGGTGATCTGTCGCACCTCGGCACCTCAGGAGGGGCCGATGCGAACCTATCTTGTCGTGATGGATGAGACCGAGGAAGCGCGGGCAGCGCTTGGCTATGCGGCCCGGCGTGCCGCGCGCACCGGCGCTGGCGTCGAGATCCTGGCGCTGATTCCGCCGCAGGAATTCGTCCAATGGGGCGGCGTCCAGGCGGCGATGGAGGAAGAAGCCAAGCTTCGCGCCGAGGCGATGGTGCTGCAGGCATCAGGCGCGATATTCGAGGCGGCGGGAATTCGTCCGGCGATCCTGGTGCGCCAAGGTGATCCGGTCAAGGTGATCACCGAGGTGCTCAAGGAATCGGACCACGCCGGCGCGTTGGTACTCGGCGCCTCTGCCGAGGGCGGGCCCGGGCCGCTGATCAGCCATTTCGCCGGCGCCGCCGCGGGGACCTTGCCCTGCCCGTTGATCATCGTTCCCGCCGCGCTCGGCTACGACATCCAGGACGTCTAGAGCATGAAGAAGGCGGGTACCGGCTTTTCGCAAGCAGCAATGCGGCTTCGAAGGATATAGCGCGGCCTGCGATTTCAATCGCAGCCTGCTCTGACCGATGGCCGGTTATCGGATCGATCGCACCTCCCGTTCGCCTGCCGTCCGAGGCGGGCGGTCCTTGCAGCTGCGCCGGCGGATCAGCCTTTTTCGCCGATGATCTTGCTGCGGTACTTCACCTTTGTGCGAGGGCGGTATTTCACCTTTTCCTTGATGTAGACCTTTTTCTCGATCACTCGCGGCGCGGTGGTCGTGGTCGTCTCGACGACCTTGATGACGCCGCCGCAATAAGGATTGCCGTAATTGTAATAAGGCGTCTTGCCGTCCCAGCCTGCCGGAGGCGGCGGGGGCGGAGGCGGCGGCGGCGGACCGTCGCGTTCGTCCCAGCCAGGGGGCGGCGGGGCACCGTCATAGCCATCGGCATAGTCGCCATCATCGCCATCGTCGTACCGGTCGCCGTAGCCGCGATCGTCGTAATAATCGTAATCATATTCATAATCGCCGTGCGGCGGCGGTGCCATTCCCTCGCCATGCTCGACAATCGGACCCGGCCAGGCCGCCGGCCCATAGCCGTAATAAGGGCAGGGATTGGCCGGCGGCATGATCACCTTGACCCACCAATTGCCGGACGGTGCGCCGTAATAGCCGCCGCCCCAGCCGAAGCCCCCGAACCCACCACCAAAGCCGCCGAAGCCATGCGAGAAATTGCGGCCGTGCTTGCCGCCGTGGTGCTTGCCCCCGCCGTGCTTCATGCCGCCGCCGTGCTTCATGCCGCCGCCGTGGCGCATGCCACCGCCGTGGCTTCCCCCGCCCCAGCTCGTGCCGGCACCCGCGAGCTGGACGGCCGCGGCGCTCGAGATCGCGCCGCTTTCGGTCGCCAGCGCGCTCGTCGAAAGGAGCAATGCGCCCGTGGTCAGGGACGCGACGGCCCAGGACGATTTCGCCACCTTGATCATATGGCTTCCCCTATTCGCCCGACGGCCAGACGCCGGCAGGATTAGGGCTTTTTTAACCCTCGGTGGGCGGATTGGCCACGGGTCGGAGGCGCCGCGCGAGCAGCCGTGCCAATTCGACACAGCCATCGACATCGTCCTTATCGAAGCGCGCGCGGCGCGGGCTGTCGAGGTCGAGCACCGCGATCAACCGGCCGGCGTCGACGATCGGCACGACCAGCTCGGAAGCCGAGGCGACGTCGCAGGCGATATGGCCGGGGAAGGCATGAACGTCGTCGACGCACTGCGGCTCCATGCTGGCGGCGGCGGCGCCGCAGACGCCCTGCCCGAACGGGATCCTGATGCAGGCGGGGCGCCCCTGGAACGGGCCGAGCACCAGCTCCTTGCCGATCGCGCGGTAAAAGCCGGCCCAGTTGAGATCGGGCACCGCCTCCCACAGCAAGGCAGCGACATTGGCCATGTTGGCGATCGCGTCCGGCTCGCCTTCGGTCAGCGCCGCCGCAGCTGCGTTGAGCTGGCGGTAAAGCTCGATTTTGTCCTCCGCCTTGACGTTGAAATCGTACATCAGCTTCAGTCCGTTTGCGGGCGGCCGCGCGCCGCCTTGATCGCGCCGCGCCGAACCTTGCTGTCCACCCTTTTCGCCTTGGCGGCGCGGCTGGCCTTGGTCTTGACTCGCTTGATCGGGCGAAGATGCGCCTTCGCGAGCAGATCCGCCAGCCGTTCGCGCGCATCCTGGCGATTGGCTTCCTGGGTGCGATAGCTGCGCGCGGTGATCACGATCTCGCCGGCACCGGTCATCCGGCTGCCCGCGAGCTGCTTCAGCCGTGAATAGACGTCGGGCGCGAGCCCCAGCCTGAAGACGTCGACGCGCAGCTGGACGGCGGTCGCGACCTTGTTGACGTTCTGGCCGCCCGGTCCGCTGGAGGTGATGAACCGTTCCTCGAGCGCATCTTGGGGGATCGCGCCCGGCTCAATAGTCGACATCGCCGAAACCCGCGTTGATGAACGTCGGCGGCAGCGGCGCGACCGCGCTGATCGGCGGCTTGCCCTCCCGCTCCATCTCGAGCTTGTGCGCGTGGAGCAGCATCGGACCCGTGCCCGTGCCGTAGACACGGTCTCCGCTGATCGGGATGCCGAGCCCCTCGGCGGCATGGACGCGCAGCTGATGCGTCCGTCCGGTCTCGGGCGTGAAGATGATCACCGCGCGCCCGTCGCGCACCGCCGCGACCCGCCAATGGCTGACCGCCGGCTTGCCGCGTGGATCGGGAACGATCCGCCAACCCTGCTCGGCCGTCGAGACCTTGCCGAGCGGAAGGTCGATCGTGCCGGAGCCG
>Ga0255338_1003474_pt1 | contig 18800 bp, 13 predicted proteins | sample MeOH1_35cm_T4_19_FD_203715 | JGI IMG/M metagenome (GOLD analysis project Ga0255338, IMG submission 203715) | Sandy soil microbial communities from University of British Columbia, Vancouver, Canada - MeOH1_35cm_T4_195 | ecosystem: Engineered > Artificial ecosystem > Sand microcosm > Unclassified ...
ACGCGGCAAGGTCGTCGGTGTCGTACGCGACGACGAAGTCCTGGTCGTCGAGCCCGAACGAGTACGCGAGCAGCTGCCGGACCGACTGGTACGCGCGGCCGACCCGCATGTGCTCGTTCATGACGCCCTGGCGCGCCTCGCGGCTCAGCAGGAACCACTCGGTGCTCTTGGTGAACGGGTAGACGATGAGGTAGCGCCGCGGGTCGCCGTCGAGCATCGAGCGCTCCTGGCTCGACGCCTTCGCGACGTACTGCGACCCCGCGATCCGCCCGAGCAGGCTGTGCCGGATCGTGAGCCACCGCCCGAGCCCGCAGCGGAGCAGCCGCGCGCCGGCGGTCTCGAGGTCGTCGACCGAGGGCGCGAGGCGGAACAGGAGGAGGTCGATCCCGGGCTCGAGCCCGGTCGACGAGTAGACGAGGGTCCGGATCCCGTGGCCCTCGGTCTCGGCCTCGGCTGCAAGGAGCTCCCGCGCGTCGCAGGCGCGGACGTCGTCGGGCTGGCGCCGCCAGGCCGGGTCGAGCCCGAGCGCGACGGCCTGGATGTAGACGTCATCCTGTCCTGTCGCGGATCGCGCGGCCATCTGCTCGTCGGCCATCAGGCCTCTCCCCCGCGGTCGTCGGCGACCCATCGAGCGATGTCGGCGGCCGCGTACGTGATGACGATCCCGGCGCCGGCGCGAGCCATCGCCCCGACCGCCTCGAGCATCGCCCGCCGGCCGTCGAGCCAGCCCCGCTCGGCAGCGGCCCGGATCATCGCGTACTCGCCGCTGACCTGATAGGCAGCGATCGGGAGGTCGAACCGCTCGCGGGCCGCGGCGATCAGGTCGAGGCACGGCAGGCCCGGCTTCACGAGCAACATGTCCGCCCCCTCCGCGACGTCGAGCGTCATCTCGCGGACCGCCTGGCGACCGTTCGCGGGATCCATCTGGTAGCCACGGCGGTCACCGAACGCCGGCGCGCTGTCCGCGGCCTCCCGGAATGGCCCATAGAACGCCGACGCCGTCTTCGAGGCGTAGGCCATCGTCGCGACGTCCTGGTGGCCGTTCGCGTCGAGCGCGGCCCGGATCGCCGCCACCTGGCCGTCCATCATCGCGCTCGGGGCGACGACGTCGAAGCCCGCCGCGGCCTGGCTGACGGCCGTCTCGGCCAGCCGGTCGATGGCCGCGTCGTTGTCGACCGAGCCGTCGAGCCGGAGCGGCCCGCAGTGGCCGTGGTCGGTGTACTCGCAGAGGCACGTGTCGGCGACGAGGACGAGCGGCAGGTCGAGGTCGCGAATCCGCCGGGCCGCCTCCTGGACGATCCCGTCCTCCAGCGACGCCCCGGTGCCGATCGCGTCCTTCTCCTCCGGGAGCCCGAACAGGAGGAGCCCGCCGACCCCGAGCGCGGCGAGCGACCGCGCCTCGCGCGCCGCCTCGTCCGGGGAGAGGCGGGCGACACCCGGAAGCGAAGCGATCGGTTCGCGAACTTCGCGCCCGGGGCGGACGAACAGCGGGGCGACGAGCATCGACGGATCGAGCCGGGTCTCGCGGACGAGGCGGCGAAGGGCGGCCGTCCGGCGAAGCCGGCGCGGGCGGACGGTCGGGCGCGGGACCAGGGGCGCGTCGTCGAGCGGCGAGCCCGTGGCGCGGAGGAAGGGCGACTCGACGCTCATGGCAACTCCGAATTCAGCGCGGCGGCAACCGCGTCGGCGATCCCACCGGGCGCCTGGGTCGTCGCCTCGGCGAGGACGGTGAGCCCGAGGCGGCGCGCCTCGGCGGTGGTCTCGGGGCCGATCGCGATGACGTGAAGGTCACGGACGGTGGCCACGGCGGCGGGGTCGCCGGTGGCGTCCGCGAGCGCGAGCAGGCCGCGGACCGTGGAACCGCTCGTCATGACGACGGCCGCTGGACGGTCGGCGAGGGCGCCCGAAAGCAGGGCCGCCGATGACGGCGGCGCCTCGACAGTGCGGTACGCGATGACCGTCTCGACGACCGCGCCGCGGGCCCGGAGGGCGTCCGCCAGGCGATCGTCCGCGCGGTCGCCGCGAGGTAGCAGGACGCGGTCGCCGGTCTCGACGGGAAGGGATTCCGCCAGGGCGGCGGCGGTCGCGCGCCGCGGGCGGTGGGAGACCGCTACGCCGGCGGCTCGGAGTGCGGCCTCAGTCGCGCGGCCGACGGCGGCCCAGCGCGGCGGCCCGCCGGCGTTGAGCTCGATCCCGGCCGCCGCGGCGGCGTCCGCGAGCGCCCGCGCCGCGTTCGCGCTCGTCACGACGATCCAGTCGTGCCCGCCCAGTCCCCGAACCGCGCTCTCGAGCGCGTCGCGGTCGCCCGGCTCGATCGCGATGGTCGGGACGACGACCGGCGCGAGCCCCCGGTCGACGAGGGCGAGGACCGTCGCTGCGGACTGCCCGGCGGGCCGGGTCACGATCACCCGCGGCGCGTCGCGCTCAGCCGCCTGCTCGGCGGCCCGCGCGGCGATCGCGTCGAGGAGCGTCCAGGCGACGCCCACCGCGTCGGTCGCGGCGCCCGTCGCCGAGGCGATCGCGACGAGGCCACCGTCGGGGCGTGCGTACCCGCCGAGGAGGTCGAGACGATCGCCGGAAACGCGGCCGAGCGCGCCGACGGGCGCCCGGCAGCCGCCGCCGGACGCCGCGAGAAGCGCCCGCTCCGCCTCGACCGCGGCCCGGGTCGGCGGGTCGTCGAGGCGCGCGACGACGGCGCGTGCGTGCGCGTCGTCGGAACGGACCTGGACCGCGAGCGCCCCCTGGCCGGGCGCCGGCGGCACAGTCGCCGGCGCGAGCCGGAAGCCGATCCGGTCGCTTCGCCCGAGTCGCTCGAGCCCGGCCGCCGCGAGGACGAGGACGTCGGTCTCACCCGCATCGAGCCGCCGTAGCCGAGTGTCGACGTTGCCGTGGAGCGGGTGGACCGCGAGATCCGGTCGGGCGGCCAGCAGGAAGGCGGTTCGGCGCGGGCTGTCCGTGCCGACCCGCGAGCCCGCCGGCAGCTCGTCGAGCGAGCCGATCGCCTGCCCGTCGCGCGCCACGACGACGTCGAGCGGGTCGGCCCGTGGCAGGAACGCGGCGATCGCGACCCGGGGGTCTTCGTCGGTCGGAACGTCCTTCGCGCTGTGGACGGCGGCATCGATCTCGCCCGACAGGAGTGCCTCCTCGATCGCCGTGACGAATGCTCCCTCGCCCCACGGCGTGTCGGGGGCGCGCCGGTCGCCGGCGGTCACGACCGTCACGAGCTCCGCCGGCACCCCGACGGACGCCAGCGCGTCGACCACGAGGCTTGACTGGGCGAGCGCGAGGGCGCTCCCGCGCGTCCCGATCCGCAGGGTTCCGGCAGCGACGGTCACAGCCCGAAGAGCTCCCTGGCGGCCCGCTCGCGGCGCCCGTCGGGATCGCGGCCGAGCCGCTCGAGGGGATCACGGAACAGACGCTCGGCGAGGTGGCGGCTCATCCCGTCGATCGCGGCGCGGTCATCCGGATCGAGACCCGGCAGCCGCCGCCACAGGGCATCGAGCTCGGCCACCCGCTCGCGCTCGACCCGGGCGGCGATCGCGCGGGCGACCGCCGCGGCGTCGCGCGCCGCCATCCGATCGAGGTACTCGTTCAGCGCCGCCTCGAGCAGACCGGTCAGCCGTCGACGGTAGATCTCGTCCGCGCGGCGCCCCTCGAGGGGCTCCCCGGTCGAGGCGATCGCGTCCACGTCGACCAGCCGCGACCCGAGTCGCTCGGCGACCTCCGCGGAGAGCGCCCGCGGCATCGACAGGTCGACGACGAGCGGCACCTGCTCGAGCGCACCGAGCGTCTCCGCGCCGGCGGGCCAGGAGCCGCCGAGCGCGACCACGACCCCGGCCACGGCGCCGATTCGGCTCCCCGCGTCGATCGGCCACACGTCAGCGCCGATCGGGTCGGCGACGACGCGGGCACGCTCCGGGGAACGCGACGCAACAGCGACCGCGGCCCCGCGCCGCGCGGCCGCGCGGCTCGCCAGGCGTCCCATCTCGCCGGTCCCCACGACGAGCACCGTCCGTCCGGCGAGCGACCCGTGGCAGCGCTCGATCCGCTCGACCGCGAGATCGGCCAGCGAGCGGGGCCGGCCGGGTCGCCAGGAGCGGGCACGACGACCGGCCCGCAGGGCACCCTCGAACATCGCCTCGAGGTCGGGCGGCAGGGGCCCCCGCGAACGGGCGGCGGCGACGGACGCCCGAACCTGGTGGAGGACCTGGTCCTCGGCGAGCACGGTCGACTCGAGCCCGATTGCAACCGCGAGCAGATGGCGCGCGGCGTCGACGCCGCGAACGACGCGCATTCCCGCCGGCAGGCCGTCGGGCAGCCGCGGCTCCGCGCTCGGGAGGTAGGCCTCGACACGCTGGCATGTCGCGACGACCACGCCGCCCGAATCGGCGGCGAGCGCCTCGAGCGCCGGTCGCGCGTGCGCCCGGGCGTCGGCGACGACGGCCGGGCCGGCGACGACGACGGCCGAGACGGCCGGGGCGACGGAACCCGCGCTCATGAGCGGGCCCGGCCCTCGAGCGGGCCGGCGTCGTCGGGAGTGGAGCGCCGGCGTCGTCGCTCGGATCGCGCCGCACCGACGGCGAGGCTGTGACCGGACATCGTCGCCACGAGCAGCCGGTCGAGCGCGCGCTCCGCGTCGTCGTACAACCCGGCGACCTCGTTCGCATCGAACGCGCGACGTCGGGCCGTCAGCGAGACCTCGGCGAGGAACGGCCGGCGGAAGGCGAGGAAGCCCTCGACGACGTCGCTCATCGTCAGCCCGAGGCGGGCCCCGTGACGGCCGTACTCCGCGGCGGCGGCCGTCGCCTCGGCGAGCTGGTGGGCGCGCGCCTCGGGCTCGGTCGCGTCGAGGTGGGCGACCAGCGTCCACGCGAGCCGGCGCCCGAGGTCGCGGAACGTCTCGCGCTCGGTCGGCTCGAGGGTCGCGAGCCAGGACGCGCCGTTGGACGTTGCCGGGCGCTCGCCGGAGCGATACGCGCGGGCGAGACGCCCGGGGGTCAGTCCCTGGCCGGTGAGTGGCGGGCGTTGCCGGCGGTCGGCCGGCAGCAACCGCTCGAGCGCGGTCCGCGAAAAACGTCGATGGCCGCCCGGCGTGGTGAACGGCGAGAGCCGGCCAGCGTCGCTCCAGCGGCGGATCGTGGCGGCGGAGACGCCGAGAAGGCGGCTGGCCTCACCGAGGCTCAGCCACCGGTCGTCGGCGGCGCGGACGGCGGGTCGACGGGTCAAACCTACTCAAATCTATACAATGCGAGCAGTCGGCTGAAGAACGATACCCCAGCCGGAGTCGGCGCGCTCGCGCCGTTACCCGACGCTCGCGTCGGCGACGAGCCCGCGCATCCCCTCGAGCGGTGCCCAGAGCCACTCGGGCAGGAAGGTCGCCGCGTAGACGAACTCGTACGACTCCTTCTCGAACTCGAACGCCCGGAGGAGGTCCTCGTCGACGTCGATCGGCGCGCCGAGCTCGCGAAGCGTCCGCCGGTAGTCCTCGACGAACCGCTCCCGAGCGCGGACGAGCCACGCGTCGACGTCGAGGCCCGGGTCCTCCACGGGTCCGCCGCGAAGCCGCTCCGCGCGACGACGCGCGCTCCGGCCGACGTGGTCGAGCGAGCGGAGCATCGACGCGGCGTCGCGGAGCGGCGAGTCGTGTCGCCGGCGGTCGGCGAGCGGCCGGTTCGGCTCACCCTCGAAGTCGATGATCCGGTAGCCGTCCGCTGTCCGGAGGACCTGCCCGAGATGGAGGTCGCCGTGGACCCGGGTCACGAGCGGAACCGTCGGCAGTGCTTCGAGGACCGTCAGCTGCTCGGCGATCGTCGGGGCCATCGTCCGGAGCTCGTCGCCTTCGGCTCCGTGGACGAGATCGATCGCCTGCTGGAGCTGGAGATCGCCGGCCCGCCGCCAGGACCGCAGCTCGTCGCGGGTCGCCTCGCGTGGCTCGAACCCGGGCACATCGGCCCCGAGGGCGAGCGCAGCGTGGAGCGCGGCGGTGAGCCGCCCGAGGGCAGCCGCCTCCTCCGCCGCGAACTCCACCGTCACCTCGCCCGGCGCGAGGATCCAGGCGGTCAGCTCCTCGGCGAGCGTCTCGTACTCGTCGGCCGCGTCGGCGACGAACTCGGCCAACAACGCGACCGTCGCCGCGCCCGCCGCGCTGACGAGCTCCGCAAACCCGGCAAGCCGGGGGACGGCCCCGAACTCGACCTCCTCGGCCAGGTAGGCGTTCACCTCGAGATCGGGATTGAGGCCGTCCTCGAGCCGGCGGTACGCCTTGAGGACGAGCCGGTCGCCGAGCACGACGGAGGTGTTCGTCTGGTCGCGCCCGAGCGGCCGTGCGTCGAGGGCCGCAACCGCCGCAACGCCGCCGGGCACGAGATCGCGAAGAGCGGCTGCGGGGCGGCAGACGAGCGCCGCCGTCACCGGCGCCGGCTGGGTCGTCACGGGCGCCGGGCGACGGGGCAGCGACGGGATCGTCCGACCCTCCGCGATCGCGACTGCGAGCGCGCGTAGCGGCGCCTCGTCATCGATGACCGGCCTCCCGCCCTCGGCCCGCGCCAACGGAAGCACGTAGCGGACGGGCTCGTCCGAGCCCTGCTCGAAGACGTCGACGGCGGCAAGGAGCCCGCCACCGCCGAGGTCGAACGCCTCGGCCAGCGCGACGCGTGCGATCGGGCGGCCCTTGCCGCCGTACCAGCGGGCCTCCTCAAGCTCCTCTGGCGGCAACGCCGCAACGTAGGCGGCGATCTCGGCGAACGTCGGATCGCCGATCACCGCTCCGGCCGGCCGCTCACGAGCCGATCAGGCGGCGGTCACGCACCGATGTTGATCATCACGTGCTTGACGATCGTGTAGTCCTCGACCGCGTACATCGACTGGTCCTTGCCGTAGCCGGATTCCTTGAACCCGCCGTGCGGCATCTCGGACACGAGCGTGAAGTGCTCGTTGATCCAGACGGTCCCGAACTGGAGGTACTTCGCGACCCGCATCGCCCGACCGATGTCGCGTGTGAACACCGACGCGGCGAGCCCGAAGCGGACGTCGTTCGCCCACTTGAGCGCCGTCTCCTCGTCGGAGAACCGCTGGACGGTCACGACCGGCCCGAAGACCTCGTCCTGGACGATCTCGCTCTTCTGGTCGGGGTTCGCGATGACGGTCGGCTCGAAATAGGCGCCCGGGCGATCAGGCCGGTTGCCGCCGACGACGATCTCCGCGCCGTTGCGGGCCCGCTCGACCATCCCCTGGACCTTGTCCGCGTGCGACTTCGCGATGAGCGAGCCCATCTCGATGTCGTCGCCCTCGGCGGGGTCGCCCCACTTGATCGTCCGCACCTGGTCGGCGAGGGCACTGACGAACCGGTCGTAGACCTGCGGTCCGGCAATCACCCGGGTCGCGGCCGTGCAGTCCTGACCCGCGTTCCAGTAGCCAGCGCTGCGAAGGACCTCGGCCGCGGCGTCGACGTCGGCGTCGTCGAAGATGAGGACCGGCGCCTTCCCGCCGAGCTCGAGGTGGAGCCGCTTCACCCGCTCGGCCGCGATCTTCGCGATCCGCTTGCCGGTCGCCGTGTCGCCGGTGATCGAGATCATCCCGACCCCGTCGTGCGCCACGAGCGCGTCGCCAATCTCGTCGCCCGTGCCGGTGACGACGTTGACGACGCCGGCCGGAAAGATGTCGGCGGCGAGCTCCATGAGCCGGAGCGCGCTGAGCGGGGTCCGCGCCGACGGCTTCAGCACGACCGTGTTCCCGGCCGCAAGCGCCGGCCCGAGCTTCCAGCCCGCCATGTACAGCGGGTAGTTCCACGGGGCGATCGAGGCGACCACCCCGACCGGGTCGCGCCGGATGAGCGAGGTGTGGCCGGCCAGGTACTCGTTGGCGGCCTTGCCTTCCATCACCCGCGCTGCGCCGGCAAAGAAGCGGACGTTGTCGGCCGACATCGTCATCTCGTCGATCGCCGCGCCGACGGGCTTTCCGGCGTTCTCCGCCTCGAGCCGGCCGAGCTCCTCGGCGTGCGACTCCATCGCATCGGCCATCTGGAGGAGCATCCGGCTGCGGTCCTGTGGGGTCGTGTGGCGCCACGTCTCCTCGAAGGCTCGCTCCGCGGCTTCGACGGCCCGGTTGACGTCCTCGACGCCGCTGCGCGGGACCCGGGCGATGACCTGGCCGTTGGCCGGGTTTTCGACGTCGATCGTCTGGCCGGACGCGGCATCGACCCACTCGCCGCCGATGAACTGCTTGTACGTCTTTACGCGCTCGAGCGTCTCGGTCACCGCAGGATCCTCCTCATCCGTGTCGCGCGATTGTGCGCCGGGTCGCGGCCGCGTGCGAGCGGGGGCGCGAGCGGTGCGACGGCGAGACCGGTCGCGCTCGCGGCGGGCAGGAAGCGTCCGGCTTATGGTGACGCGATGGGGGGTGTCGAGGAGCGGACGACCGGCCGGCTCGCGGCGTTCACCGACGGCGTCTTCGCAATCGCCATCACGCTGCTCGTCCTGACGATCCGGATCCCAGAGCCGCAGGAGGATCTCGGTCAGGTCCTCGTCCGCCAATGGCCGGCGTTCGTGGCCTACACGATCAGCTTCCTCGCGATCGGGGTCATGTGGGTGAGCCACCACCAGATGTTCACCGTGATCGTCCGCACGACCACGACGTTCCTGTTCCTGAACATCCTGTTCCTGTTGCCGATCGCCTTCTTCCCCTACCCGACCGCCCTTGTCGCGACCTATCTCCTCGAGCCGTCGGGGCGGACGCTCGCGGTGCTCGTCTACGGCGCGACGTCGGTCGCGATCGCGGTGATGTTCAACGTGTTGTGGGGATACGCGTCGCGACGCGGGCTGCTGATTCCCCGCGCGCGGCCGAACGGCCTCCGGACGCGCGGGTTCAGCCTCGGGCCAGTCGTCTACCTCGCCGGGACACTCGCCGCGATCGTCAACCCGTTCGTGGCGTTGGCGATCTTCGCGGCGGTCACCGTCTATTGGATGCTCCCCGGCCGGCTGCCCGGGCGCTGATCGACGCCGCGGCGACGACGGGTTCCCCGGTGACCGCGACCTGCTCGATGAGGTCCGCTGCCCGATGCGTGCCCGGCAGCTCGTGCAGCCGCGCCGAGATCGCGGCGAGCCGTGTCCCCAGGGCGCGATCGGAGACCAGCCGGTCGATTGCGTCGGTCAGCTCGTGGTCCTCGAAGTCGTAGGGCGGAAGGCGGACACCGAACCCTGTCTCGTCGACCCGCTGGGCGTTGTCGACCTGGTCCCAGAACAGCGGCAGGACGACCATCGGCTTGCCGTGGTGGAAGGACTCGGTGACCGTGTTGTTGCCTCCGTGGGTGATGACCACATCGACGAGCGGCAGGATCGACGGCTGGGGCAGGAACGCCTCGCCCGTCATGTTGTCCTGGAGCGTGATCCGCTCGGCCAGGGGACCCTTCGAGACGATGACGCGGTGGTCCGTCCCGCCGAGGACGTCGACGAGCCGCTGCATCAGCTCGACGTCGGCGGAGCCGAGCGACCCGAGCGACAGATAGACGAGCGCGCCGGGCCCGCCACGGAGGTGCTCGGGAAGCTCCCAGGGAGCGTCCGTCGCGCGGACCGAGGAGTCGAGGCGATGCCAGGTCGGGGCGAGCGGTCGCGTCCGCTCGTAGTCCACGTCCGCCGGATACAGGTAGAGGTTGAGCCACGGCGACTCGTGGATGAAGTCGGGACCCTGCTCGCTCCAGGTCAGCCCGGGGGCGCGGCGGTCGCGAACGAAGGCGTCAAAGTCCGACCACATGTCGCGGTGGGTTCGGTCGACCTCCTCGAGGAACTCCGGCCACCGACTCCGATCGCCGACCGGGTACCCCGACGAGAACGGCGGGATGGCGGCGTCCTTCAGCTCCGCCGGGTTGCAGCTCGCGATCCGGACCCACGGCCGCCGCGACGCCGGGAGCGCCGGGAAGGCGACGACGTTGTCCTCGACGATCGCGTCGGGCGCGAGCTCGTCGATGATCTCGGTCAGCCGGGCATCGACGTACCTCGAGCCGTCGATCAGAGCCTGCCATGTCGGGGCGATGAACTGACCGAGCTGCTCGAGGGTCGACTTCCGGAAGACGGGCGCGGTGTCGCGGATGAAGTCGATCCAGAACTGGCCCGGTGCCCCCTCGACCTCGGGCTTCGGGCCGAGTCGCATGAGGCGCTCCTCGAAGCCCTTCGCCTCGAGCGTGCCCGCGAACGACTCCTCGACGATGAATACGACACGGTGGCCGCGCCGCCGGAGCACGTCCCCGATCCCGACGCAGTTGTTCGTCGGGCCGTGGGCGCCCTCGGGGAAGAAGACGATCGTCCGCGACTGCGTCACGCCGAGCCCTCCGGAACGTGGAAGCGTCGGCGTCGAGCGTACGGCGACGTGTTGACAGGGGGAAGCGTGTTTCGTGGCACGAGGCCGCGCGCGGCGTGGATCGGGGGGGGCGATGCCCGTCCGTCGCTCCGTCTTGCCACCTACCACCCTGAGTAGTCGGGCCATCGAGCTGTCACCTTCCGAACCGGAAATCAAGCCGATTCCGGTGTCGGCATGCCACCGACTCGCGTCAGATACGAACGGGAATGGTGGCTGACAGGTTTCTCGGGCCGCGCACTATGCCGGGTGGTAGGTGACCAGGAACTGGGCGCCGAACGCAATTGGCACTATCCCGGATGGTAGGTGGCAGCGGCGGTCCCGGCCGCGGCCGGGACCGGCGAGGGCGCCGCGGGCAGCGAGGCCGGGACAGGCGATCGCGCGTCGTGCAAGGCCGGGACTCGGCCGGGGCCTCGGACCGTCGCGTCGCCCTACCGCGCCGTCGCCAGCGCCGCGATCAGCACCACCGCCGCCCCGACGGCGACCGCCGCATCGATCCAGCCCCATCGGACGACGCGGAACCGGCTCCGCGGCCCAATTCCGAACCCTCGCGCGTCCATCGCGAGCGCCATGCGGTCGGCATGGCGGATCGCGAGCACGAGCAGCCCGACGAGCAGCCGCGGGTGCCAACCGCCGCGGAGCCCCCGGATCCGGCGCGCCTGGCGGAGGGTCAGCAGGTCCGCGGCGAAGCGCGGGATCGCGCCGTAGGCCGCGAGCGCTCCGTAGGCGAACCGCTCGGGGAGCCGGCCCTGCTGGACGAGCGAGTCGACGAGGTGCGTCGGGTCGGTCGTCAGCCCGAACACCGCGCCGATCGCGCCGATGGCGATGACCCGCGCACCGAGCGCGAGGGCCCCGGCGAGCGCCGGATCGGTGATCCGTACGGGCCCGAGATGGACCGCAACCGCGGCAGAGGGGTCGGCGTTCGCCGCGCCGAACACGGCTCCGAAGACGGCGATCCCAGCCGCCGCGAGCCACAGCGGCGCAAGGGCCGCGAGCAGCCGCCGCGGCGCGACTCGGCCGAGCGTCAGGCCGGCCGCGACGACGACCCCGGCGAGGACGAGCGGCGGCCGCGGGTCGACGACGAAGGCGAGGCCGACCAGCCACGCGATGGCGACCGCAAGCTTGATGAGCGGGCTCGTCCGCCCGAGCGGGCTCGTGATCTCGGACGCGGCGAGGCGGCGCGCGGCGATCACGACAGCGGTCCCAGGCCGTATGCCGCCAGGCGCTCCGGCACGCGGACGAGGCCCTCCGTCGGCTCGTCGGCGACGACGCACCCGTCGCTCAGGACGACCGACCGATCGAGCAGCGCTGCGGCAAACCCGAGATCGTGGGTCGCCGCGACGAGCGCAGCACCGGCATCGACCCGATCCCGGAGGATCGCGACGAGCGCCTCGTGGTTCGCCCGATCCTGGCCGAATGTCGGCTCGTCGAGGACGAGGAGGCGCGGCGCCCGGACGAGGATCGTCGCGAGTGACAGCCGCCGCTGCTCCCCGCCGGACAGGGTGTACGGGCTACGCGCCGCGAACCCCTCGAGCGGCAGCCCGAGCCGGTCCATCAGCTCGGGGACCCGCGCCCGCTCGTCCGGCCGCAGGCCCAGCTCGACCTCGTCCCGGACCCGAGCCCGCAGGAACTGATGCTCCGGGTCCTGGAAGGCGTAGCCGGCCAGGCGGGCAAGATCCGCGGGCGGGACACGCGAGGGATCGTGACCGGCGAGCGTGACGGAGCCGGCCGTCGGCCGGAGGAGCCCGACGAGGAGCCGGCCGAGCGTGGACTTGCCGCTCCCGTTTCGGCCGAGGAGGGCGACCCGCTCCCCTGCCCCGACGGCGAGGTCGACGCCGTCGACGGCGCGGCGCCCGCGCTCCCATTCGAACGACACGGCAGCGGCGCACGAGAGGTCACGAGCCGCGGCCGCGACCCCTCGTCGTGGCGCTGGGACATGCGGCCCCGCCAGCCCATTCGCCGCCCGGATCCCCGCTTCGACCTCCGCAGGCAACCAGACACCGGCCTCGATGAGCCGGGGACCCGACCTCGCCACGACCTCATCCCGCGGCCCTTCGTCGATCGGTCGCCCGTCGCGCCCGAGGACGAGCAGCCGGTCGGCGAGCGGCCAGGCGAGGTCCACGCGGTGCTCGACGATGACCATCGTCGCGGCACGCGCGCCACGGATGGCGCTCAGCCGAGCGAACAGCGCCGCGGCTCCGGCAGGGTCGAGGTTCGCGGTCGGCTCGTCGAGGACGAGGAGGCCTGGATCAGCAGTGAGGACGCCGGCGAGCGCGAGTCGCTGCTGCTCGCCGCCGGACAGCGTGTTCGGCCGGCGCTGCTCGAGCCCGGCCAGCCTGACTTCCGTCAGCGCCGTCGACACGGCCGGCACCATCGACGCAACCGGCCAGCCACGGTTCTCGAGCCCGAACGCGACGTCATCGTCGACCCGGTCCATGACCAGCTGGCTCTCGGGATCCTGGAAGACCAGCCCGACCCGGGCGGCGACGTCTCCCCGTGCGCTGCGGGCGACGTCGAGGCCGCCGACCTCGAGCCGGCCGGCGAACGTCCCCGCGAACTCGCGCGGCACGAGGCCCGCGATCGCGAGCGCCAGCGTCGACTTGCCCGACCCCGACGCGCCGAGGACGAGCAGGCACTCCCCCGGCTCGAGCCGGAGCGCGACATCGCTCAGGGCGGGAGCCGGCCGGCCCTCGTACCGGAAGCCGAGACCGTCGGCGACGACTCGAAGCGGCCCATCGGCGGGACGGGTCAGGAGGGGAAGCCCTCGAGGACGCCCGCGTTCCGCAGCGAGCGGGCCAGCAGGATCGAGCCGAAGCCGGCGATGACGACCGCAGAGACCGCCATGAGGATCCCGCGCGCGATCTGGAGCTCGGGAGAGATCGTCGGGTAGTAGATGACCCAGTCGTGCACCCAGGCCGCCGCCGCGCTCGCGACGGCCGCGGTGAGTACGACCGGCACGCTCCAGTTGCGATAGAGCGTCATCGCGAAGACGAGCTCGGCGGCCGCGCCCTGGGCGAAGCCCGAGAGGAGCGTGTCGACGCCCCACTGGCTGCCGATGAGCGCGGAGACTCCCGCCGCCACCATCTCCGCGAAGACGGCCGCGCCGGGCTTGCGGATGATCAGTGGGGCGAGCACCGCCGGCACCAGCCAGACCGCGTAGAGCACATCCCGGAGAACCGGGAACACCGCGTTCAGCGGCTCGAACGCCGACCAGGCGATCCCCCACGCCCAGAAGACGACGCCGAACGCGACTCCGATGACGGCCGCCACGACGATGTCGCGTGTCCGCCAGCCCGTGTCGGCGGCCACCCGGCCGCCCTCCGTCCCGATCCCGCGCACCGCCATCCTTCGACTCCTCGACATGAAAAACGCCGTCGCACGGCGGGGACGACGGCGTCGACGGCGGTGGCCTGCTTCCTTCGCTGGTACGAACCAGATCAGGTTCCGCGGGTCTGTGGTCTGACCACACTCTCAGCGCGACGTGCGCTCCCCGGAGGCGATGTTCGATTGTCGGGCGAGTCTAGCACTCGCCCGTCAGCGCTAGGCCGAGACCCGGACGATCCAGCGGCCCGGCGCCCGGCCGGCGACGACCCCGTCGAGCGCCTCATCGCGGGTCTCGAGGGCCACGTCTTCGCCCAGACCGCGCGGCCGAAGGTCCGTCGCGGCGGAGCCTGGCGTACGTCTCGCGGCGGCCGGGTTGTCGCGCAGTCAGATCCGGCCGCAGGTCTCCCGCGCACCGCGGACCGCGAGCCACAGGGCACGCCGCGCCGCCTCGAGCCGGTCGAGGGGGGCGAACGCCTCGTCCGCGACCGCGCGCTCGACCGATCGCCGGACCTCGGCCCCGACCGACTGCGCCCAGCGTCGGCCGAGCCAGCCAGCGTGGACGGCGAGCAGCCACGCGAGGATGAAGCCGAGGAGGAGCAGGCCGACGAGCAGGACGAACGGGATCGGCACCTGCCCGAGGACCGGCACGACGGTCGTGTCGACCGGCGCCCGCGTCAGGACGATGAGCACGATCCACGCGGCCGCCACGATGATCCCGGCCGTCGCCACCGTCTGGAGCACGCCGAGGAGCCGCCAGATCCGGCTCGAGGGTGGCTCGAGCGCACCCGGCCGTCCGATTGCCTCGTTCACGGCCGCGCGCAGTCGCGTTGTCAGATGCGGAGCGTCGGTCGTCGTCGCCAGCGCCGAACGCAGGGCCGGTGGCGCGTCCTCGAGCGGCCCCTGGGTCGCGCCGCGGAGCGCGACGATCGCCGGGGCGAGCGTTCCGCGCTCGCTCCACCGCCCGAGGAACGTGGCCGGGTCGGCGAGCCGCTGCTCGCGGCCACTCACTCGGTCGAACCGGGACCGGAGCCAGCCGACGGGTCCACCACCGGCGGGGCGCGCCCGGGCGCGGGTCGCGGCGACGGCCTGCCGCTCGGTCGCCGGGACATCCACGAGCCGGAGCACCTCGGCCGTGGCCCGCTCGATGGCACGTCGCCGGTTCGAGGGATCGACGATCGGCCGCGCCTGGTCGTCCGGATCGACCCCCGCCTGCGCAGCAAGGTCGCCGAGCGCCGCCTGGATCGATGCCGCGATCCGTCCGGCGACGATCCGTTTCGCGTCGACGAGGTCGCCGATCCAGTGCCGGACGGCGGTCGCCTCACCGCTGCCGGCGGCTGCGGCCACGACGGCCGGACCGCGACTGGGTCGGCTGCCTCTCCGGTCGTCCGCAACCGATCGCTCGAGGTCGCGCCGTACCGCCTCGACGTCGCCGCCGCCCAGCCGGTCCGCCTTGTTGAGGACGACGAGTTGGCGCTCGAGGCGCGGGATCCAGCGCGTCATGAACTCGTCGTGGAGGACGGCATCGCGGTACTTCTCGGGATCGGTGACCCAGACGACTGCGTCGACCCGCGGGAGGAGCTCCTCGACGCGCTCGCGGTGCTCCGTCTCGATCGAGTCGACGTCCGGCAGATCGAGGATGGCGACCCCGCCGAGTGACGGATCATCGTGCCGGCGGACCTCGCCGACGCCGAGCCAGTCGAGGAGCTCGTCGACCTCGCGGCCGCCCGAGCTCGGCACCCAGGCGATCGGGCGGCCAGTCGTCGGCCGTCGGACCGATGCGGCGCTGACCGGCTCTCCGGCGAGTGCGTTGAGGAGCGTCGACTTCCCCACCCCCGTCCCGCCGACGAGGGCGATCACCGCGAGATCGGACGGGAACCCGAGCCGCTGGTCGGCGTCGCGCCGGACCGCCTCGGCCTCGTCGACCGCCAGCCCCAGCCGGCGTGCGGCCGAGATGCCCTCGTCGAGCCGGGCGAGGCAGGCGGCGATCCCGCGGACGGCGGCGGATCGGGCGGGGGTCGTCGTGGCGGTCGCGGTCGCCGTCATCGCGCGGCGCGAAGGCCGGGTTCGATCGGGAATTCGAGTCGCGGCGCGTCGGGGAGCATGACGGGCGTCGCCGACACCGGGATCGACGGCGGCAGGCGGCGGAGCTCGTCGGCCGCCGCGCGGAGCTCGGCGGCGATCGTGCGAAGCCGGCCCGGCGCCGGGACGAGGCGGTCGAACCGGTCGAGCTCCTCGCGGAACGTGTCGGCCAGGAGGTCCATCAGCCGGGTCCGCGCCCGGCCGATCATCTCGACGAGCGCCGCCTCGCCGAAGAGCGCCGTGAGCAGCTTCTGGTTGATGAACCCGGTTGCGGCCGCGATCCCGACCTCGGCACCGGTCAAGCCGCCGGTGTGCGAGAACGTCGCGAGCATCACGCCAATCCCGGTCGCGTTCACGCCCAGGGAGGCACCACGCGCCAGGGTCCGCTTCGGCGCCCCGGTGGCCCGGACGTCCTCGGCGATCCCGTCGGCCCAGCCGGAGAGCCTGGACTGGAGCCGGGCGTCGAGGTCGGGTGACGGCGTCCACGCCTCGGGGTGCTGACGAAGGACGCCACGGGCCGACGGCTCGGCCTCCCAGCCCGCCGCGGCCCGCCGTACGGCCTCGCCGAGGCGGACAGCGGCGAGCGCCCCGAGATCGGCGATCGTCTGCTCGCGCACCTCCGCGATCGGCGCCTGGGGCGTCCGCCGCACGAGGCTCGACACCGCCGCCCGGACGCGCCCGATCCCGGTCGAGAACGCCCGGGTGATCTCGTCCGCGCCGATGAACTCCTGCCAATGTCGCAACGCCTCGCTGCGGAGGAACGACCCGCGTGCCAGCTCGTCACGCAGGCCGCCGAGCTCGCGCTCGAACGCGTCGGTCGCGATCCGCCGCAGCCGGTCGGCGTCGATCGCGGCATGGTCGAAATCGTCGGAGATCGTTCGAATCTGCGGCTCGAGTCCCGCCAGCGACCCGGCGAGCGCCCGGGCGGCGAGTGCGAGGCGGGCGTCGCGATCAGCCGCAAGCTCGCGGATTCGGCCGATGAGCGGCTCGAGCGCCACGCGATCCAGGCCGTCGATCGACGGATCGAGGGCGCCTTCCGGGACACCCAGCAGCTCGATCTCCGTTCGGCCGACGAGGTCGGCGTCGGCAAGCAGCCGGCGAAGGTCGTCGACAACGATCGCGCGATCCTCCGGGTCGGCCGGCATCCGGTTCGCGACGACGACGAGCGGGAGGCCACGGTCCTTGACCCGACCGAGGACCTCCCACGGCACGCGGTCGGCGTACCGGCTGGCGGTCGTGACGAAGACGGCGAGGTCGGCGGCCTCGACCAGGCGATCGGTCAGGGCACGGTTCGCGTGCTCGACCGAGTCGACGTCGGGCGCGTCGACGAGAACGACCCCGTCTGGCGCGGCATCGCTCGTCACGATCGTGACGCGCTCGGGCTCGATCCCGGCGAGCGGTCCGTCGGGACCCGTCAGGACGGCTTGATCCCCGGGTCGGACGAACGCGACGAGGTCGCGGGTGGTCGGTCTCAGGACGCCCGTCGGGCTGGTCCGCCGCCCGGCGAGGGAGTTGAACAGCGACGACTTGCCGGCGCCGGTCGGGCCGACGAGGAGGATGAGCAGCGGCGCCTCGAGGCTGCGTGCGCGCGGGCGGACGTGGCGGGCGAGGTGCTCGGCGAGCTGGTGCGTCCGACGGCGGGCATCGTCCGAGGCAACGTCGACGCCAACGGCGTCGACGGCGAGGGCCGAGATCTGGTCGACGAGCTCGACGAGGTGGCGCTGCGGCGATTCCGCCGCCCGGCGATCCACGCGGCCATCCCCGGCGTCGAGAGTGGGCCGACTCGCGGTCGCGTTCCGTCCGTCCTCGGCTTCGGCCATTCGTTCCCTCCTCGGCCACTCGGCGGGGCCCGTCCCCATCCGCGCCTTCCGCTCGCGAGGGTACCGGACACGATTGCACTAGACCGTCAACGACAGCGCCGGGGCGTTGCCCGCGGGCCTTGCACCCCGCTTGCGAACGCGTCTCCCGGCCGGCGATTGGCCCGCTGGTAGGATGCCCGTGATGCCTGCGGTCGCCGACACTCCGCTCGACCCCGACCCCGACCCGCTGCGATCCGCGGCGACAGCCGAGCTGATCCTCGATATCGCCACCGCCGCAGCAGGTGAGCGGGAGCTCGACCAGATCCTCCTCGAGACGCTCGACCGGCTCGGGACGGTCGTGCCCCTGACCGGCGGCTCGATCGCGCTCGTCGACGGCGACGACCTCGTCATCCGAGCCGCGATCGGCCCCTTCGCCGAGGCGGCGCTCGGTCAGCGCCTCGGTCGCGGGCCAAGCCGAAGCTGGCAGATCGTCGAGACGCTCGAGCCGTTCAGGTCGGATGACCTCCAGGCGTCGGGGACCCGGGTGACGACGCCCGGCGCCGAGACGGCCATCCGCTCCTGGCTCGCCGTCCCGATCATCCGCCGCGGGACCGGGATCGGAGTCCTCGAGATCGACTCGACCGAGCCCCACGCCTTCGACGGCGCCGACGTCGAGCTCGTCGCCACCGTCGTCCGCGCGCTCGCCGGCCCGATCGAGCTCGCCGACCTGTACGCGCAGGAGCAACGCGCGAACGCGTTGCGTGAGGCATTCATCGGGGTCATCAGCCACGAGCTGCGGACGCCGATCACGACGATCTACGGGTTGAGCAAGATGCTCCGCCAGCGCATCGAGCACCTCGCCCCGGACGTGCGGACCCAGGCGATCGAGGACGTCGAGGCCGAGGCAGACCGGCTCTACCGGCTCGTCGAGGACCTGCTGGTCCTGAGTCGAGCCGAGCGCGGGCGGGTCGCGATCGGCCGCGAGCCGATGGTCCTCCAGCACGTCGTCCGCCGGGCGGTCGAGGCCGAGGCGATCCGCTGGCCGGACCGGCGGCTGACGCTCGAGATCGATCCGGATCTGCCACTCGTCCTCGGCGAGGAGACGTACGTCGAGCAGGTCGTCCGCAACCTCCTGACGAACGCGGCCAAGTACAGCGAGTCCGGCAGCCGGATCGCGGTCGTCGCGGCGGCCGCGCCGGGGCGCGCGCGCATCCGCGTTCTCGACGAGGGGATCGGGATCCAGGAGGACGA
>Ga0255338_1003475_pt1 | contig 18799 bp, 16 predicted proteins | sample MeOH1_35cm_T4_19_FD_203715 | JGI IMG/M metagenome (GOLD analysis project Ga0255338, IMG submission 203715) | Sandy soil microbial communities from University of British Columbia, Vancouver, Canada - MeOH1_35cm_T4_195 | ecosystem: Engineered > Artificial ecosystem > Sand microcosm > Unclassified ...
TGCGGCGCGAGCGTATGGCAACTGCTCGGCGGTTATCGCAGGAGCCTTCCGATCATCTCCATCGCCGGCTATTACGAAGACGGCAAGACGCTTGCCGACTATGCGAAGGAAATGGAGTGGCTCAGGTCCGTCGGCATGGCGGGCTGCAAGTTCAAGGTGGGCGGCCTGTCACCCGAGCAGGACGCCGCGCGGGTGCGTGCTGCGCGCGATGGCGCGGGGAAGGAGTTCACACTCGCCGTGGACGCGAACCGCGGCTGGACGACAGCGGACGCGATCCGGTTTGCCCATCTCGTCGAGGATCTCGACATCGTCTGGTTCGAGGAGCCGTGCCATTGGTACGACGACGCGTACATGATGGCGCGCGTGCGGCAGGCCACGCGCATACCGGTGAATGCGGGCCAGTCGGAGATGACGAGCCATGGCGTGCGCCGCCTCATCGACGCGCAGGCCGTCGATTACGTGAACTTCGATGCGTCGGAGGCGGGCGGCATCACCGAGTGGCGCCGCGCGGCGATGATGTGCGCGGTGCATGGCGTGAAGATGGCGCATCACGAGGAGCCGCAACTCGCGCTGCACATGCTCGCCGCCGTGCCGCACGGGAGCTACCTCGAATGCTTCGCCGATCCCGACCGCGACCCGGTGTGGCAGGCGCTGTGGGCCAACCGTCCGGCAATCAAGAACGGCATGGTCGAAGTGCCGCAGGAGCCGGGCTTCGGTCTCGCGCTCGACGCAGCGATGATCCGGAAATACCGGGTCGATTAACCGCAACCTCAAAGGCGGTTTCAATACATATTCCCGCCGCCTCAAGACCTCTTCTTGATCCCTCCGCGCGCGGCGCCCTTCACCAGCCACTCGGGCAGCTTGCGATTCCCCGCGTGCTCGATGATGTACTCGCGGATCATCTGACGGATGACCTGCGAGGGCGTGAGGTCCTGCTCGGCGCAGATCTCTTCGAAGATCGCTTTCTTTCTCGGATCGACCAGCAGCGTGAGCCGTGCCGTTTTCTGCTCCATGAGGAATGCTCCGCGGTGGTGTATACGCATCGTATGTTAATGCAACACACATGCGATGCACACTCCGGCGTATAATGCCGGCCTTTCCTCATCGTGACGCCCGCACGGGCGATTCGAACCGCTCTCCATGATCGCGATCCTCGAAGCGAAGCGCGCCGGCCTGCTCCGTGCCGGGCACCTGACCCGCAACCTCCTGTCCGGCGTCATCGTGGGCGTCGTCGCGCTGCCGCTCGCGATGGCGTTCGCCATCGCCTCGGGCGCCAAGCCGGAGCAGGGACTCTACACCGCCATCGTCGCCGGCATCTGCGTTTCCGTCTTCGGCGGCACCCGTCTGCAGATCGCCGGGCCCACGGGCGCATTCATCGTCATCCTCGCCGACATCACGGCCAAGTACGGTATCGGAGGGCTGCAGGTCGCCACGCTCATGGCGGGCATCATCCTCGTTCTACTGGGGCTCGCGCGGCTCGGCAACATCATCAAGTTCATACCCGACCCGGTAATCGTCGGCTTCACGGCCGGCATCGGCGTCATCATTTTCGTGAGCCAGTGGAGGGACTTCTTCGGGCTCGCGGCGCCCCACGGCCAGCACTTTCACGAGAAGCTGATTTCTCTCGTCGGATCGCTTCCTGACCTGCACGGGCCGACGACGGGCCTTGCGTGCCTGAGCCTGGCGGTGCTCGTCATCGCGCCGCGCGTCGTGAAGCGGATACCCGCGCCGCTCATCGCCATGGTCGTTGCCACGCTGGCACAGGCGGTCTTCAAGTTCGACGGCGTGGCCACGATCGGCAGCGCTTTCGGCGGCATTCCCCAAAGCCTGCCGTCGTTCGCGCTTCCGGACTTGAGCGCGAGCACGCTCGTCACGCTCGTCGGTCCCGCATTCACGATCGCCATGCTGGGCGCGATCGAGTCGCTGCTCTCCGCCGTCGTGGCCGACGGCATGGCGGGCACGCGCCATGACTCCAATCAGGAGCTGATCGGCCAGGGGCTCGCCAACATCGCCGCGCCGCTGTTCGGCGGATTCGCGGCCACCGGCGCGATCGCGCGCACGGCGACGAATATCCGCAACGGCGGCACCAGCCCGATCGCAGGCATCGTCCATTCCGCCGTGCTCGTGCTTATCGTGCTGTTCCTCGCGCCGCTCGCCGCCGACATCCCGCTGTGCGCGCTTGCAGCCATACTCTTCGTCGTCGCCTACAACATGAGCGAGCTGCACCACTTCTCGGCGATGGTGCGCCGCGCGCCGCGCTACGATGTGGCCGTCCTCGTGATCACGTTCTTCCTCACGGTGTTCACGGACCTCGTCGTCGCGGTGAACGTCGGCGTGATCCTCGCGACGCTCACGTTCATGCAGAGAATGACGACCGCCGTCGAAGTGAGAAGGCACAGCGAAGAGGGGCTCGTGGAAGAGCTCGGTGACGAGATGGAAGGCGCCCTGCCGGGCGACGTCATGGTGTACAGCATCGACGGCCCGTTCTTCTTCGGTGCGGCGGAGACGTTCGAGCGGGCGGTGTCGCAAATCCACCAGGACCCTCGCGCCCTCGTCATACGCCTCATGCGCGTGCCGTTCATGGACATCACCGGCCTGAACACGCTGAAGGAAATGGTGCGGCAGTTCACGCACCGCGGCGTGCACGTCGTGCTGTGCGGCGCGAACGCCCGCGTGAGGCGCAAGCTGCAGCGCGCAGGCATTACGGGTGGGGCGGGGAAAACGCGGCTGTATGCCGATCTCAAGACGGCGCTCAAGCACATTCCGGCAGACACCGGCGCCGGCTACCGGAGCGGCACACTCGCGCCCGCGCGCTCATGACGGCACGGCGGCAGCGAGCCTGGTCGGCTACTGCCCGAACAACTTCATGACCGTATCGCCGATACCGCGGGCCGCGCTGCCGACGCCGCGCGCGAGCCCCTCGACGCTCACGCCCAGCGTCTCGCCGAGCGACGAGGCCATGCGCCGAGCGAAGCTTTCGTTGAGCGAGAATTTCGGGTCGCCGAGGTTGCCTTCGAGCATGAACTGAAGGACGATCCGGCCGTCGCGGTTCTTGAGCGTCGCGAGCACGGCATCGCGCGGGACACCCATGAAGGTGTCGAGCGCGCCGCCGCCCGATGCGAGCTCGAGATCGGCCAGGGTGAGGGTGCCCGGCGCCCGTAAAGTCTGCTGGCGCACCGTGGATTTCAGATCGAGATCGAGCGTGCCGCGGCGCACGCCCGTCTCGGACGTTTTCACCAGATAGGGCTCCAGGGCGACCAGGTCGACGCCGCGCAGCTGCGTCGCGATCTCGGAATCCCTGCTCGAGAGCTCCGCCCAGCCGCGTATCGCCAGCGTGCCGTTGCGCCGCGCACCCTTGATCACGCCGTTTATCCGCATTTGCGTGCGGCCCGTGAGATCGGGCACGTGGAGGTCCTCGATCGTCGCCTGCAGCTGCTCCAGCCGCACTCTGTGCGCCGGTTGACGGACGGTCGCATCGTAGAGCTCGAGCACGCCGTCCTTGAGCTCGACGGTGCCTATCGTCACCGGCACTCCGGCTGATGCGGTCTTCGTTTCTTTCTTCGCATCGAGCAGGCTGGGCAACAGGCGCAGGCGCCCGTCGCGGGCGCGCAGGACGGATACGTACGCGTCCTCGACGGTGATCCGTTCGACGTGCACCTGTGCGGACAGCAAATCGCGCAGATCGGGCACGATGACGATGCGCCGCGCCCGCAACGTGTCCGCCGCAGGCCAGCCTTTCGGTCCCCTGATCCGGACGCCGCTCACTTCGATGGCGGAGAACCCGACGGTAATTGCGCCGACCTCGCTCTCCGGCCCGAGCGCCTGCTCCACGCGAATCTTCAGCGCTTGAGCGGCGAAATGCAGTCCGATTGCGCCCGCAACGCCGATCGCGGCGATGACGGCGATGACGATCAGCAGCTTGCGTTTGAGCGTACTCGCGGCCATGACGATGCTATTCGCCTGTCGCGCGGTATTCCGGTTTCGTGGCGTGCGGTCTTACCGCCTGCCACGGATCGAATACGCGGTTGCCGCACGGCGGCGCCACGATTTGCAGATGGCACCACCCGTTCGTATAAGAGGGATGCTCGAGCCACAAGCCGAGCCGCTCGAGCACGTCGAGGTGACTCATGCACCAGTCGTCCAGCGCGTTGCGCGGATCGTAGAGGTCACACGCTGCGCCGATGATGTGAGGGGAATCGGGCACTGCTGCAGGCACGCGCGCATTGATTTCCGCCGGCCGCCAGCCGCTTGCCACCGGGTTGCCGGTCGTCGGCCCGTGCTCGGCGCGCAGGCCGCCATAGGCTGCGATATGCCGCAGCAGCAGATTGACGCGCTCGACGGTAAGACGAGCATTGCGCTCGATCTCGTCGGTGAGCTCGTCGCGGTATTCGACGTCGCGTCCCATCCAGTAGTGTTCGAGCGTAATCACGCGCGCGTCGCTCCGGGAAGGCGAGAGGCGCGGGGGCGGTATCGATGCGCGCTTGGGCGCTTTTTTCGGCTCACTGTTCACGGTACACCGTTCAAGTTATTAAGTACCACGACTGCTGCCCGGGCATCAAGCAACTGCGACCGCGTTCCCGGGTTAGAATCGCAAGGCTCATCACACACCGCAGTTCATATCGTGGCTCACTCCCAGGCGCAACCGGCGGGCGGCGCAACCGTCGATACGCACGCGCACGTCTTCACTACCGCGCTGCGGCTCGCTCCGGGCCATCGCCACGCGCCGCAGTACGATGCCACGCCGGGGCAGTATCTTGCGCTGCTGGATGCGCACGGCATCGCTCATGGCGTGCTCACAGCGCCCAGCTTTCTGGGAACGGACAACACCCATCTGCTGGACGCGCTGACTGCGGCCCGCGGGCGCCTGCGCGGTACGGTCATCGTCGACCCGTCCATCGCTCGTCAGGCGTTGGAAGACTACGCAAGCCGTGGTGCGATCGGCATCCGTCTCAACCTCTATCGGCGTGCCGATGGCGATGTGCCGGATCTCTCCTCGGCGCAATACCGGACGCTTTTCACGCGGTGCGCCGAGCTCGGCTGGCATGTGGAGATTTACGGCGAAGGGCCGCGGCTCGCGCGCTGGCTGCCGCAGATCCTGGAGACCGGCGTGAGCGTCGTCGTCGATCACTTCGGCAGCCCGGACCCCGAGCTCGGCACGGCCTGCGCGGGCTTCCGTTATGTCCTGTCCGCGTTCGACAGCGGACGTTTGTGGGTGAAGCTCTCCGCGCCGTACCGCGTCGGCGGACCGGAGCGGGCGCGTATCTATGCTGCAGCACTGCTCGGTGCAGGCGGGTCGCGACGGCTCGTGTGGGGCAGCGACTGGCCGTGGACGCAGAACGAAGCAGGGCGCTCGTACGCGCAATGTCTCGACTGGCTCGCGGACTGGGTGCCGGATGCCGCGCAGCGGCGCGAGATACTGGGTGCCACCGCGCTGTCATTGTTCAAGTTCATTGGGTGAGGGCGGGCGATCAAGGTGACGCCGCTGTCGAAGTCGGTGGCAGCCGGACATCACGACGACGCAACGCACCTGCTGCCTCTCGACTACCGGAGCAAACATGCACTATCTGAAACGCGAAGGTGAGCCCGACCTGCATTACACGATCGACGACTACACCGATCCATGGAAGAACGCGCCGCATCTGATCCTCCAGCACGGCAACGGCCGCGCGGGCAGCTTCTGGTACAGCTGGGTGCCGTACCTGAGTCGTCATTACAAGGTGGTGCGTCCCGATGCCCGCGGGCTCGGGCGATCTGCGGCCGGCGAGATCACGCTGGATGCGCTCGTCGGCGATCTCGCTGCGATCATCGGTGCGCTCGGCCCCGGGCCGGTGCACTTCTGCGGAGAATCGATGGGCGGGATACTGGGCATCGCGCTCGCCGCGCTGCATCCCGAGCTCGTGCGCACGCTGACGCTGGTCGCCACACCCGTCTACATCAGCGATAAGATGAAGGCAACGTATGCCATGGGGCACGCGTCGCGCGTCGACGCGATGAAGGCGATGGGCCGCGACGCCTGGCTCAAGGCCACGAACCGCAGCACCCGCTTCCCGCCCGACATCGCCCCCGGCCTGCTCCAGTGGTACGAGGCCGAGTTCGCGAAGAGCGATTACGACGTCCAGCTCGGCATGTCGCGTCTCGTGAACAGCGCGAGCGCCGCCGATTTCCTGCCCCGCATAGCGGCACCCGTGCTCGGGCTCTATCCGACCAACGGGCCGATCACGAGCGCCGAGCAGGAGCGGATGCTCGTCGACCGGTTGCGAGATTTCCGCATCGTGCACCTGCCGACCCAATACCACATGATTCATCACATAGCGCCTGCGACGTGCGCCAGCGAGCTGCTGCACTTCATCGCGCGCCACGACGGAGTGAGTTGCCATGAAGCCTGAGATTGCCTGTTGCGGATTGTTGCTCGCCGTTGCCGCCGGATATGCGGCGGGCCAGCAGCCTGCGTCCGCCTCTTATCCCAACCGCGCGGTTCGACTCGTCGTGCCGTTTCCGCCGGGCGGCGGCACCGACATCATCTCGCGCACGGTCGCGCTAAAGCTCAACGAAGCCTGGAGCCAGCCCGTCATCGTCGACAATCGCGCCGGGGCGAACGGCATCATAGGCACCGAGCTGGTCGCGAAAGCGAAGCCGGACGGCCATACGCTTGGTGTCGTCATCGCCAATCACGCGATCAATCCGTCGCTCTATCCCAAGCTGCCGTACGACACGCTCCGCGACTTCGTGCCGGTCACGCTGATGGCGCAATACCCGTACATCATCACCATCCACCCCTCGGTGCCGGCGAAATCGGTGCGCGAGCTGATCGCGCTCGCGAAGTCGAAGCCCGGCGCGCTCTCCTACGCCTCGTCGGGCAACGGCAGCGGCCCGCATCTGGGCATGGAGCTGTTCAAGAGCATGGCGAAGATCGACATCGTGCACGTGCCGTACAAAGGCGCCTCGCCTGCCAATGCCGATCTCCTTGCGGGACAGGTGCAGGTGATGTTCAACAACTTCCTTGCCGCGATGCCGTTCATCACGTCCCACCGCCTGCGCGTGCTCGCGGTGACGAGCGCCGAGCGCTCCAAGGTGATGCCGCAGCTGCCGACGGTGGCCGAATCGGGGTTGCCGGGCTTCGACGTGAAGAGCTACTACGGCATCATTGCGCCCGCGGGCACGCCGCCGGCAATCGTGAGCAAGGTCCAGTCCGAAGTCGCGGCGGCGCTGCGCGTGCCTGCGGTGAACGGGCGTCTCACCGGCGAAGGCGCCGAGCCGGTCGGCAGCACGCCGGAGCAGTTCGGCAAGCTGCTGCAGGCGGAGATCCAGAAGTGGGCAAAAGTCGTGCGCGAGGCGAAGGTGAAGCCCGAGAGCTTTTAGGCGCCGTGAACGGCGAGCGGCATGGAAACGTGACGTTCGCCATCGCGGTGACGAACGCTGCGCTGTCGACATCCGGCTGTGCCGGTGACGGCGGCATCGACAGACGGCGCGCCCGTCTGGTAAAAGCATAGGCGGCGAAGACCACAATGACGTCTATGGACCAGGGGCAGGCAGCAGCGGCATACCGCAACGGCGTTTCTCTTCGCACCCGCTTTCTGCTCGTCGTGCTGCTGATCTTCGTGGGCGGCGCGGCCGCGAGCTATGCCGTCATCGACGGGTTCAGCCGCGACGTGGTGCGCACGCTCTCCGGCTGGTTCGCCGAGAAGAGCGTGCTCTACGAGAAGTCCAAGGTCCTGCAGCTCATGCTGCGCGAGATCACGCTCACGCAGAAAATGGCGAGCTCGCCGCTGCTCAAGGCCTGGGTGCGCAACGAGACCGAACCGGACCTGCTCGCAGCCGCCACCGCCGAGCTCGAGGATTACCGCACGTTCTACCGCAGCCGGAGCTACTTCTTCGCCATCGGCGGCTCGGGCCACTACTATTTCAACGACGACCGGGGCGGGCACGACCTGCGGAAGCCGCGCTACACCCTGAGCGCGTCGATTCCCAAGGACGGCTGGTTTTTCGAGACGCTGCGGCTGGTGAAGGACTACCAGCTCAACGTCGACACGGACCGCCACCTCGGCGTGACGAAGGTCTGGATCAACACGGTGCTGAAGGATGGCGGGCGGCCGCTCGCCGTGATGGGCACCGGCGTCGATCTCACCGATTTCATCCAGAGCGTGGTGAGCAGCGTGCAGCCCGGAGTCACCAACATGCTGCTCGACCGCACGGGGGCGATCCAGGCCCACCAGGATGTGTCGGTCATCGACTTCGCCTCCATCGCGAAGCGCAAGCGCCAGGAGCAGCAAAGCACGATCTACCATCTCATCGACAACGATGCCGACCGCCTCGCCATGCAGCGGGCGGTCGCCGAGCTCTCGTCCGGACACGGAGACACGCGCTCGCTGGTGGTCTCCATCCAGGGCAAGCAGCATGTCGCGGGCATCGCCTATCTGCCGGACATCAAGTGGCTGCTCGTGACGCTGACTTATCCGGATTCGGCGCAGAACGAGCACTACGTGAGCGCGGTCGCGACCGCGCTGATCGTGTCGCTCGGCATCACGCTGCTCGTCGCGGGGTTCGCGTTCGACCGCATGGTGCTGCGGCGCGTGAGCGCCCTCGATGCGGCCGCGCGCCGGATCGGCAACGGCGACTACCAGGCACGGGCGGCGGTGTCCGGCGGCGATGAGCTCTCCCGGCTGTGCGACACGTTTCACAACATGGCGGACCGCATCGCGGCGCACACGACCGAGCTCGAGGCGCAGATCGCCGAGCGCACCGCCGCGCTGGAGCGGCTCGCATACGCGGATTTTCTGACGGGGCTACTCAACCGGCGCGGCATGATAGACCGCATCGAGATCGAGAGGAACCGGTTGGCGCGGCAGGGCGGACGCATGGGCGTGCTGGTCATCGACATCGACGATTTCAAGAGCATCAACGACCGCTACGGCCATGGCATCGGCGACCAGGCGCTCGTCCGCTGCGCGAACGCGCTGCGCAAAGCGATGCGCTCGTACGATTTGTGCGCGCGCTGGGGCGGCGAGGAATTCCTGGTCATCGTGCCCGGGGTGGGCGGCCCCGAAGACATGCTGAGCACGGCAGAGAAGCTGCGCCTCGCGATTTCCGAGCATCCCATGCAGGTCCGCAGCGACGACGTAAGGCTCACGGTGAGCGTGGGCTGCTGCATCGCGGACGCCGGCGTTTCGGTGGACGCGATGATCAAGACCGCGGACGGCGCGCTGTACCAGGCGAAGCAGCACGGGCGCAATCGCGTCGTGCTGGCCGGCGCCGAGATCGAGCCTCTGGCAGGCGACAGCAGGACGTAAGTCACAGACGCTCATCATCGCTTCGAACAACGATTACATTACGCCGAGCTATTACGCCGAGTCGCTCGCCCGCGCCATTCCGAAGGCGAAGCTCGTCGTGCTGGACGGCGGCGGCCATTCGCTTTCCAGGACCCGTCCCGGCGACTTCAATGGCCTTGTCATGGAATTCCTGACGGCCGCCTGAAGCGCGCGTCAGCCCGCGGGAATGAACTTTGCGACGGGTGCGCGCATGTCCGCGCTCCGCCGATTGTGCTTCGCGCTTTTCCTCCTGACCGCGGCTGCAGTCCACGGGCAGACGCCTCCGGCCGCGCCCGCTGCAGCACCGGACGAGAAGAAACCTGCTGCCCCGACGCCGATCCCGATCGCAGAGATTGCAGCGCAGGCCGAGGCGCTCAACACCCGCTTGCGCGACATCGATACGGCGCTATCCGGCGAGGACACCGCCTCCAAGGTGGGCGGTGAGCTGCCGGCGCTTGCGCGCGAGATCGACGCGCGGCTGCGCGAGAACCGGCGCATCGTCGCGCAGCGCCCGCCGCTGGAGATGGTGCGCACCCTGGAAGGCGGCTGGCGTCATCTGCGCGAGACGCTCTCCGAATGGACGCGTGAGCTCGGGCGCAGCGCATCACGGCTCGATCGCGATCTCGCGCAGCTCGGGGAGCTGGAGAAGACGTGGATCGCAACGCGCGAGGCTGCCGGCGCCGAGACGCCCGAAGTCGCGGCACGTATCGATGCGCAGGTCGCGGCGATCCGCCGCACGCGCGAGGTCGTGGAGCGCGAGCGCTCGCAAGTGCTGGCGATGCAAGGGCGGATCGCGGCGCAGGATGCGCGTGCCGTAGAGGCGGTCACGACCCTGCGACAGGCGCGCGAGGAAGCGGTGCGCCGACTGTTCGTGAAAGACAGTCCGGCAATCTGGTCTCCCGATTTCCGGTCGCGAGGGACAAGTCTCGACGAAGAGGCGCGGCTCTCCTTCTCGGCGCAGAGTGCGGCGCTGCGCGAGTACGTCGATCGGCATCCGCTGCCCTTCATGCTGCATGCGCTGATGCTCGCCGCCATCGCCGCATGCTTCTACTGGGCGCGCCGCGAAGTCCGGCGCTGGCGCGTGCACGAACCGGACCTCGAGCGCACCGCCCTCGTGTTCGAGACGCCGCTCGCGACGGCACTGGTCATCTCCCTGTTCGCCATACGCTCGATCTATCCCCAGGCGCCGCGTTTGCTGTGGGCGCTGCTCGGCGCCCTTACATTGATCCCGACCGTCTATATCCTCCGGCGGATCATCGTGCGCGATCTGCAGCCGACGTTGCATGTGCTGGTCGTGTTCTACCTCATCGACCAGGTCCGCGCCGTGGTTGCGGCGCTGCAGCTCCTGCCGCGCCTTCTTTTCCTGCTCGAGATGCTGGCGGGTTTGCTGTTCGCGCTCGGGCTGACGCGTGCGTTGCGCCGCCCGCGCGGCGACAACGCGGACCGTTTACGGCTCACCATCAAGTTCGCCGCCCTCGCCGCTGCGGTCGTCTGCGCCGTGACGCTGCTCGCGAGCACGGCCGGCTACGTGCGGCTCGCCAACCTGCTCGGCAACACGCTGCTGGCGAGCGCATACCTCGCGCTCGTGCTCTACGTCGTGGTCGCGATATGCGACGGCCTTGTCATGATCGCGCTGCGGGTGCGTCCTTTCGCGCTGCTCGGCATGGTGCGAACGCATCGCCTGGAAATGCGCCATCGCGCGCGCCGCGTGCTGCAGTGGATTGCGATCGCGCTATGGGCGGTGTTCGTGCTCGAGCGCCTGACGGTGCGCGAGCAGGTGTTCTCGGCGGTGCGTGACGTGCTGACCGCGGAGCTCGTGGTCGGCTCGCTGCATCTTTCCTTGGGTGACCTGCTCGCCTTCGCGGTGACGGTGTGGGCATCCGTCCTCGTGTCGAGGCTTGTGCAGTTTCTGCTGGAGGAGGACGTCTATCCGCGCGTGCACCTGTCCCGCGGACTGCCGTACGCCATCTCGACGATGACGCACTACGTCATCCTGCTCGTCGGTTTTTTCGCCGCCGTGGCTGCGCTCGGCTTCGACATGACCAAGTTCACGATACTCGCGGGCGCGTTTACGGTCGGCGTGGGCTTCGGCCTGCAGAACATCTTCAACAACTTCGTTTCGGGGCTGATCCTGCTGTTCGAGCGTCCCGTGAAAGTCGGCGACGTGATCGAGATCGATCCCAATGCTGCCGGGGTCGTCGAGCGCATCGGGATACGCGCGAGCATCATCCGCACACCCACGGGCGCACAGCTCATCGTGCCCAACGGCAAGTTGATCTCCGATCGCTTCACGAACTGGACGCTGTCCAGCCGGCAGCGAAGCATCGAAGTGCCGGTGTCCGTCGTGCTCGGAAGCGACGCGGCGAAAGTCACCGCTGCGCTGGAGCGCATCGCCGCCGAGCATCCGCTCGTGTCGCGTGACCCGCCGCCGCAGGCGATCGTGACGCGCCTGGGGCCGGATTGGATGGGGCTCGAGCTGCGCGCCTGGACCGAGCACGCCGCGGACTGGATGGAGATCAGGAGCGACCTCTGGGTGCGCGTGAGCCAGGGACTCGCCGCCGAGAATGTCACGCTGCGCTAAGAGCCGTGACTCGTGGCTGGTGACTCGTGGTCGCGGGCTGGGCGCCTTCCCGGTGCGCGACGCGCACGCGGTTGTCGATGTCCTTCACGCCGTAGCATTGCACGATGATGTGCTGATCGCCAGGGCGGTGCAACGCGCGTGCCGCTTTGGAGCGGTGAATTACGGCTACGCCGGTGACGACGCTGCGCCGGGAGACGATCGCTTTGCGGTGACGGTCCCTGTCGCGGTGATGCATCACTCGTCTAGCGCGTCAGCTGCTCGCGCAGCCAGCGCCATGCGGCCGGAGCCCACTCGCGCTCGTTCCTCGCGGCGATGTGGCCGTCGTCCGGATAGACGCGCGCGACGCGGCCCGTGGGCGGCCCGCTTTCCAGCAGCAGATACAGATTGCCGATGGGCGTCAGGTGATCGATCTTGCCGTTCACGAGGTACATCGGCATGGTGAGATTGTCGAGCAGGCCGTTGTCCTTCAACGACCAGCGCAGGAACTCCTTGCGCTGCTCTTCTTCGGTGATCCTGTGCGGCGCCGGCTTCGTGCCGCGCGGCCCGAACCAGTTCGTGCGTGCACGCTCCTCCGCCGCCTTGCGCCACGCCGCGCGCTCTTCCGGCGTGCCCCAGTAGCCGACGCCGCCCGGCGCGCACGAGATGAGCGCTTTCACGCGCGCATCGTGCGCGGCAAGACGCATCACCCACAGCCCGCCGCGGCTCACGCCGAACGCGCCGAGGCGATTGCCGTCGATTTCGGGGCGCGCGGCGAGCGCGTCCAGCGCGGCCTGCCAGGCAACGACGGATTCCGGCGCATGCGGAAACGTCGTCTGGCCCGTCCCCGGTGCATCCACCACCAGCGCCGCCATGCCTTCCGTGAGCGCGCCCTCCGCGTACTTCTCGCGGTCTTCCTTGTACATGTCGGCACCGCACATCACCAGCACGGCCGGGACACGATGGGATGCGGATGCATTTTTCGGCAGACGCAGGTAGCCGGTCGCTTCCTTGCCGTCGCGCGCGACGCGGACGATCTCCTGCTTCGTGTCCTGCAGCTCGGTCGCGCGCCGGAAGCACTCGAGATAACGGTTGTACGCCTCGGCCTTGATCGGGCTCATGTCCGGCGGACAGATGGTGGAGCCCGACCGGTACGGCGCAGGGAAACGGGCGAGGCTGTAGTAAGTCTTCGCCTGGAGAAATGCAGTGCGCGCGGCGGCCTTGTCGCCCTTGGCGAGCGCGCCTTGCGCTTCCTTCTCGTAACGCTGCGCCACCTCGCTCCAGACGGGCACCCAGTCTTCGTCCTCGGTGCCTTTCACCTTGGCAACGGTATCGATGAGCAATTGCATGTCGTCGATCAGGTTGAACCAGCGGCGATAGAAGCCGCCGATGGCGACGACGTGGGGGTCTTCATCGGGGCGCACCGGCAAGGTAGCGAGGATTGCGGCTTTGTCTTTTTGCGCTGCGGCCATGTGTTTCTCCCTGGTTTCCGCTCCTCCGAGCGAGCCGCTATTGTGCCGCAACTCTCCGGGCGGCGTTGCAGAACGAACGGCTACGGCGCGAGCACGCCGGCCATCGATCCACGACCGCGATCGAGCTCACCGAGCGCGCGCGCGGGCGACCCAGAGCTGGATCGACGGACGCTGCCATTGGACTCTTGCATAGGTTGCCAGCTTCTCCGGCACCGCGTCACCGTTCAACACGAGGCGGTTCAGCATGAGCGCGAGATCGGTGTCGGCGATGCTCCAGTCGCGGAACAGCCGTTGTGCCGCCTTGTCGATGAGCGAGTCCGCGGCGCACAAGAGCTTCTCGGCTGATGCCCGCGCTTCATCGGACAGCGGTTTGTCGGTCGGCCCGAGGAAAACGACTTCGGTCGGACGCTCTCGTCGTAACGGCAGAAAATCGCTGCGCAGCCACGCCTGGATCTGTCGTGCGCGTGCACGGGCCCTTCGATCGCCGGGATACAGGGCTGCGTAAGCGGGGCTCGGAAACTCTTCGTCCAGGTACTCCGAAATGGCGGACGACTCGGACAGGGTGAAATCGCCGTGCACCAGCGTCGGAACGCGACACGTGAGGGAGGCGGCGGCGAAATCCGCCGCCCGGTTCTCCTGCGCGCCGAGATCGAGTGTCTTCAGCTGAAAGGGCAATCCTTTCTCATGCAACGCAACGAATGCCGACATCGCATACGGGCTGAGAAACTTCGAATCGACGTAGAGCGAGAGCTCTGGCGCGGGCATTGAATTTTCCGGAAGTCGTGTGTTTGTTGTGTCAGGTGCCGAGGAAAACCGCTGAACGTGTGTTTCCTCCACCGCCTTGTCATTGTTGCATGATGCCATCGGCGCGTCGATCGGCAAAGCAGTGATTTTCGTGAAGCCCGCGACTCTTTACCTCCGAATTACGCGGATATCAGCCGGCTCTGCTGCTGACGAGATACACGATGGCGGCCACCGTGATCGCGGCGCCCAAGAAGCGCTTGAGATCGAGCCGCTCGTCGTGCAGCGTGACCGCGCTCACGAGAACGGTAACAAGGGGGTAAGCGGCGACCACCGGCGCGACCAGCGAGACGGGAGCGATACTCAAGGCGGCGTACATCAGCAGCACTGCGCCGCCGTTGAGTGCGCCCGTGAGCGCGAACCAGGCGATGCTCCGCTTCGAGGGCGCCTGCCTGTCGCCGGAGCGCAACCGATCCGTCCCGACGACGGTGCCTGACGAGACGATGTAGCCGATCAACCCGGCTGCGAAGGGATTCGGCCAGAGTTGCAGGCCCGCCTTGGCCGCGACTTGCGCGAGGCCGCGGACGACGGCGCCTGCGATCGGCCACATCAGCGAAGCGCGCGGGAACGGGCGGCGGACCGCACCCGGATTCCAGGACAGCAAGGCGATACCGGCGACGACACCGACTGCGGCGACAGCGGCGCGTGCGGGTATCCGTTCGCCGAGGAGCAACCCGGCTGCCACGAGGGCGAACAACGGCGCCGTGCACGATACGGTGCTCGTGATCGTAGGGCCGAGCTGCTCGTTCGAGCGGAACGTGAGGAGCGTGACCACGGCGGGGAAGAACAAACCGACGACCGCGAAGATGATGCCTGCCCGCGCGCTGAAGTCGGACGTGTTCAGCGCGAACGGAGCGGCAAGGAGGAACAGCACCGTCGCCGTCGGAATGCTGATCGCAGCGCCCGCGCGCGCGTTCAAAGTGCGCAACCCCACGCGTCCGGTGACCAGCGCAATTCCGAAGCATATCGAGCTCAGTACGGCCAGCGTGATTGCCATGGATGGTCGACAGTCACAAGTCACGAATAACGAGTCACGCTTTCTTCGCAACACGCGGCATCGCCTCCTGCCCCGTCGTGCCCTCGACGTCCTTCCACTGCGGGCGCTGCACATTGATGAGCTCGCCCAGCGTCGCATACCAGGAGCCCGACAGCCGGCACACGGGATCGAGCAGCTTCGGATCGACGCGTCCGTCCTTCCACACCGAGGCATCGACGTGTGCATGCGCCACGCGTGCAAGCACGATGTGGGTGTTGTGATCGCTGTAGATGTGCGCGACTTCGCATTCGAGATGCGCCTTCGCTTCCTTTACGCGAAACGGCTTGACCTTGGCCGCAGGCACCGGAGTCAACCCTGCCCAGCCGAACTCGTCTTCCTCGCGCGGGAAGTCGCCGGAGGTGAAGTTCATCTTCTCGATGAGATCGGCGGTCACGATGTTCGCCACGAATTGCGGCACTTCACGCAGATTGGCGAGGCTGTCCTTGACGCCGCTCGAGCCGAGCGCGACATAGAACGGATCGCTGCCCATCAGGTTGAAATACGAGTAGGGCGCGAGGTTGCGCACGCCCTGCGCCGAGAGGGTCGAGATCCAGCCTATCGGGCGCGGAATGACGAGCGCCGTCATCAGATGATAGAAATCGCGGTTGCGCCAGTCCGTGGGCGACAGTTCCAGCGGGCCGCTCAGCTCGCGCGGCGGCTCTTGATCTGCGTGCGACATGAGTTCCTTTCGATGGGCATCGTCGAAAGGGTAGCACAGCGGGCGGCTTAGCCGCCGTTGGGGGAGTGCGCCTTGAGTCCCCGCCGCACGAGCGCCTGCCAGATCGCTTCGGCGCTGTCGGCGAACTCGAACAGAGAAAGGTCTTCCTGGCGCACGACGCCCTCCTCCACCAGCGCGTCGAAGTTCACGATCCGCCGCCAGTAAGGTTCCCCGTAGAGCACGATGGGCAGCTGCGGCGCCTTGCCGGTTTGCACGAGCGTGAGGATCTCGAAGAGCTCGTCCAGCGTCCCGAAGCCGCCGGGAAAGACGATGAGCGCATTCGCGCGCATCGCGAGATGCATCTTGCGCATGGCGAAATAGTGAAAGCGCAGCGTGAGCTCTGGCATGCTGTAGGCGTTGGGCTCCTGCTCCATCGGCAGCCGGATGTTGAAGCCTATGCTCGGCGCGCCGACGTCGTGGGCGCCGCGGTTCGCCGCTTCCATGATGCCCGGTCCGCCGCCGGTCGCGATGACGTTGTCGCGCCAGCGGTGATGTGGCGAGAAGGCGCCGCCGCGCTCGGAGGCGATGCGTGCGAACTCGCGGGCCGCGTCGTAGTAAGCGCCGAGCTGCGCAAGACGGCGCGCGGCTTTGCGTTCGGATTCCGTTTTGGCTGCGGCGGTGGCGGCCGCAACCTGTTCCGGCGACGGCATGCGTGCGCTGCCGAAGACCACGATGGTGGAGCGTATGCCCCAGTCGCGCAGATGCAGCTCGGCCTTCTGATACTCGAGCGCAAAGCGGATGTCGCGTGTCTCGTCGCGGAGCAGAAACTCCTGGTCCTCGACGGGCAGGAGATAGCTGTGGGAGCGTTTCTGGGCGTCGTTATTATCCATGTGCGTTCTGCAGACTAATAGCGGGTTGAAGAAATAGTTCGTGCATAGTACGCCGTTTCCTTTTTCCTCAGTTGATGCTCGTCAATATGCTGTTGGACTGAGTTCCCTTGCGCGACGGCGGTCCGTACGATAGCCTGCAGTCCGCCAAGAAGCTCTATAACGACAAAAAGTATGTTGGGGCGATACAAAGACTACAAGCCGAAGGATCTGGGGAAGCTGCTCGAGCGCAAGCTCAAGATGCCTTGGTATTGGGGCGTCGCGCACACATGTCCGGCGTGCGGCACGCGACTCAGACGCTTCAAACCCATCTGGAAGTCTTTCCCCCGAAAGCTGAAGGAAGCCGGGTTCATCTATCCGCTCGAGTCATTCGAAACCTTCAATTTTGAGGCCTTCCTTTGCCCGTCATGCAATTGCTCGGATCGTGAGCGACTGTACGCACTCTACCTGAGACGGTGGATCGCGAGTCACCAATCGGGCGCGCGGCACGTGCTCGTCGATTTTGCTCCATCACACGCACTATCGAGCTGGCTGAGAACCGAGGCGACGGTGCATTATCGGTCTGCCGATCTCTTTCGTCCTAACGTGGACGACAAGATCGACATTACGAACATGCCGGAGTACGCGCAAGACTCAGTGGACGCATTCATCTGTTCGCACGTGCTCGAACATATACCGGACGACCTGTCGTCCATGCGCGAGCTCCACCGTATCCTGAAGCCGGGTGGCTTTGGCATCATCATGGTGCCTCTGATACAGGGCGTGACGGAAACCCACGAGGACCCGGCCATCTCCGATCCCCAACTGCGTTGGCGATATTTCGGGCAGGATGACCACGTGCGGTTATACGGTACGTCCGATTTCGTGCGGCAATTGAGCAGCGTCGGGTTTCATGTCGACCGTCTCGGCATGGAACACTTCGGCGCCGAGAGCTTTCGCCGTGCGGCAATCGCCGACAATTCCATCCTGTACGTGGTGAGCAAACAGCGCTGATGCCGTTGGCGTTCGCATTGCATCGGTCTCGACGTGAGTCTGGTCGCGGCTCACGGTCGCGCGTGCGGTGGGATTTCCCAGCCGAGGTACTCGCAGATCGCGCGGCCCATCACGAGCTCGAGATCGTCGCCGGTGAGCCACGGCATCTCCTCCGTGAACATCGTGACGCCCTGCCGGTAGGGACACGGCAGGCGTGAAAGATCGGTGCCCCAGAACACGCGCTTCGGACCGAACGCGTCGTACGCGCGGCGCACGTATCGATGCACGTTGCGGAACGGGTAGGGCGCGGTGCTGAACACCGGCAGGGCGCTCGCTTTCACGGCGACGTTCGGATAACGGGCGAGCTCGAGCAGGCGGTCGAAATCCTTGAATGCGGCTTCGTCCTTCGCCGTGCCCGTGAGCCCGAGGTGATCGATCACGAGCTTAAGCCCGGGATGCCGCGCCGCGATCCCGTCGGCGAGATGCATATGGCTATGGGGGAAAAGCGCCATCACCGGCACACCGGCCTGCTCGGCCGCGCCCCACACCCAGTCCATGCGTCCCGCGAGCAAAGGCTCCTGCATGAGCGGCGTGGTAAAAAGGAACCGCAGACCCAGCATGCCCGGCTGCTCGCGCCAGTGCGCGATCTGCTCGCTCGCATCGGGAAGATCCGTGTCGAGCCGCCCCATCACGCGAAAGCGCGTCGGATGCAGGCGCGCAGCTTCGAGTGCGAGATCGTTGCGGTCGCCTTCCCACGATGGCGGCACGATGACGACGCGGTCGACGCCCGCCGCATCCATCTCCTGCAGCAGCGCGTCTTTCTCGAGCGGTATCGGGCGCTGCGGCTCGGCGCGCTTGGGCCACGGGCGCTCCGGCGTATTGGCGCCCCAGATGTGTACCTGTGCATCCGTGATGAGCATCGTCTTCTCCTTGATGATCTTGTCGTATGGCGCGCGATCTCTGGTGCGCCCGCGTCGGCCGGCCGGTAGGGTAACACTGCCGGGCGGGTTGCAGCGCGGGCCGGCGAGGATGGTAAGATGTGCCGCGACCTGGAGGAGGACGCGTAATGACGAAGCGCATGCTGCTCGCTGTAGTCTCCGTGTTGACGTTT
>Ga0255338_1003476_pt1 | contig 18794 bp, 7 predicted proteins | sample MeOH1_35cm_T4_19_FD_203715 | JGI IMG/M metagenome (GOLD analysis project Ga0255338, IMG submission 203715) | Sandy soil microbial communities from University of British Columbia, Vancouver, Canada - MeOH1_35cm_T4_195 | ecosystem: Engineered > Artificial ecosystem > Sand microcosm > Unclassified ...
AGACGCCCGAGCGCAGGCTACGTGTGGAAAAAGCGGTCAGGGAGGGGGCTATTGTCGCCCATGCATTTCCATTCAGTACCCATACCGAGTCGCTTGATTATGAGGATCTTGTAAGGGGATTGGGTTTTTCATCAAAAGTCGCACGTGCGTATGGGCTGCCGCTGCCGGTGAGCGCGAAAATGACTGATGTTCCGAGCCATTCTTGGGTGCTTCCGGTGCTGCTCAGTCACGCGGGAGTCAAATTCCTTCAACTGGGTTGTAACCCCGCCAGCCAATATCCCCGGTTTCCGCCGTTGTTTTGGTGGGAGGGCGCCGATGGTTCCAGAATATTATGCCAGTACACGGCGCTGTACGGTTCGGAAATAAAGCCGCCGGCGGGCTGGCCTTGCCGAAATTACCTGGGAATGATTATGACCAACGACAACGAGGGGCCGCCGACCCAAAAGCAGCTGGACGAAATTTTGGCGAAAACAACCAGGGACCTGCCGGGCGTACGCATACATTTGGGGACACTGGATGATTTCGCCCGGGCGGTACTGGCCGAAAACCCGAAATTGCCCGTCGTCAGGGGGGACACGCCCGATACCTGGATTCAGGGGCTGCTGTCCAATCCGGAAGAAGCCAAAATCGGAAGGAATATCCGTCCGCTGGAATCGGCCCTCGACGGGTTGCATACCCAGATGAAATTATGGAACATCCCCGTGAAGCCGGTTTCGGATAAATTGGCGAAAGCCTATGAGCAGAGCCTTTTGTACGCCGAGCATACCTGGGGAATGAATGCAGAATATGGCCCGCGGTACAGCTACGGCGATGATTGGAAAAAATGGATGAAAGAGGCGGAGGCTGAGCCGGTTCCAGCCGATGGAGATTATTCCAAATTGCCGAATAGCAATGCCGGCAACACGGCGAAAGGAAGCAAAAGAAAGTGGCTGAATTCGTACGATGAAAAGCGCCGGTACATCCATAATGCTGGTAATATCGTGCATGAGGAACTGACAGGCCACCTTAACCTGCTTGCCAGGTCGGTAGGTATCGGTGGGAGGCGCCTGGTGGTGTATAATGCGCTGCCTTGGCCGCGTTCGGGATTGGTGGAAATCCCATGGGAAAAGGGTAAGTACTTCTACGCGAAGGATATACCGGCATCTGGATTTGTAGCTTTCGCCGAAAATCAGGTACACGATTATACTTCGACAGTCGATGCACAACCTTCCTTTGATACACCTCATTTTAAAATCGTTTTTGATTTGAATAAAGGAGGCATTTCGTCGCTAATCGAAAAGTCGACCGGCCGGGAGCTGGCTGATAAGGCGTCGGAATATGTATTGGGGCAGTTCTTGCATGAGCGTTTCAGTAGTAATGAAGTCGATGCATGGTTCAATAAGTACAGCAGGATCAAAGAGGGGTGGGGCCTGAACGATCTGGGCAAACCCGGGATGCCGAAGGCGGACAAGGTGCCGTACAAGGCAATCACTCCCGCGAACTGGCATATTAGAGTATCACATTCGGCCGTCGCTGATATCGCGACGCTCATTTCGGAGGATACCGAAGGTCTCGCAAAAAAATACACGATGGTGTTTACGTTTCCCCGTAAAGCGGCGTATGTCGACGTGGAATGGTTTGTGGACACCAAAACTCCGGACAAACACCCGGAAGGAGGATGGCTTTGTTTTCCTTTTGCCGTGAAAGAGCCCGTCTTTACCGTCGGTCGGCTCGGTGGGCCTGTTGATCCCGCGAAAGACATCATAACGGGCACGGGGAAATATCTGATGGCCGTCAATTCAGGCGTGTCGGTAACGCAGGCCGATCGGTCGGGCGTGGCGTTGTCGCCTGTGGATTCGCCGCTTATCAGTCTCGGGGAGCCCGGCCTGTGGAAGTTTTCGATGGACCATGTCCCACACAAGCCAGCGGTGTTTGTGAATATTTACAATAATATGTGGAACACCAATTTCCCGTTATGGCAGTCGGGTTCGTGGAGCGAAAAAGTACGTATATGGGGCGTCGGCAAGGATTCGCGTACGATGCGGAATCTGGTCGAGGGGGCCTGGGATGCACGCCTGCCGTTGTTGACCGGCTTGGCCGATGGTGATGGCGGGACACTTCAAGTCCAAAAAACGGGAGTGTCGGCCTCGCGGCGGGGCGTGCTGGTGACGGCATTCGGGGAAAATCCGGACGGGCCCGGTGTAATTTTCAGATTGTGGGAGCAGGCAGGGGAATCGGGTGCAATTACCGTGTCACTTCCGGCGAAGTCCGCATTCACTTCTGCAACGCCGGTAAACCTTCGCGGTGAAGCCACAGGGCCCAAAATCGGGGTTGCGCGTGATAAGTTCAGTTTTTCTTTGGGTGCATATGCCCCTGCAAGCTTTGTTCTGGAATAGCCTGCGCAGCCGGAAGCCTATTTGTTTCTAATGACCGGCATGCTATTTCGTAAGTACGCTATTTAGCTATTTTTGTAATTGCATACTTTAACTTCGATTATGAAATTTAGCATTGACCATAAAAGTCCGGTTCCGTTACATGTTCAGGCAGAAAACCTGCTGCGCACCATGATCAATGATCCGGAACACCTGAATGGAAAATTTCTACCCAATGAAGTCGAGCTGGCCAAGCAGCTCGCGATATCCAGGTCGACTTTGCGGCAGGCGCTGAACAAATTGGTATACGAGGGACTGCTCATCCGGAAAAAAGGTGTCGGTACAAAGGTTGCTGAATCTATAATAAGCTCAAAATCAAAAAATTGGCTGAGTTTTACGCAGGAGATGAACGCACGGGGCATTGTCGTTAAAAACTTCGAGCTCCACGTAACCTGGGTTACGCCCGAGGAGAGGGTTGCCCATTTTTTCGATATAGCGCGTGACAAAAAGATCCTGAAATTGGAACGGCTCAGAGGAAAGGTGGAGGGGCCCTTTGTCTATTTCATCTCGTATTTTCATCCGCGGGTCGGCCTCACGGGCGAGGAAGATTTCAAGCGCCCGCTTTATGATATTCTCGAAAGGGACCACCTGGTGGTCGCAACACTCTCCAAGGAAGAGGTAGGGGCGATTGCGGCCGATAAATTCATAGCCGGGAAGCTTGAAGTCGAGCCGGGTAGCCCTATTCTTTTCCGGAAGCGCTTTGTATTCGATCAGGGCGAACGACCAATCGAGTATAATTTGGGGTACTACCGGGCCGATAGCTTTGTGTACACCGTGGAAAGCGTAAGGGAATAGCTTCCCGCATGCACAGCCGATACTATCCGCTCCGATCTTTGTGCAAACATAGTATTGGAATATGTTAATACAAAATCAAGTCATTGGATTAATTTCTGATATATTTGTATTATAATTCAATATGTGGCCTCAAAAGTCACAACTGCCCCCTTCTCTATACGCATACGGAGCAGAGGTAAAAGTGGTTACTTACAATATTCATATCCTTTCATCGAATTATTATTTTTGATAATGCTTGTTTGTTCGATTTTATGTCTATATGTTTGTACATATAAATGATTTTTTAGAATTGATTTTGAATGCAGGATTATCCGGGCTGTTTAAGGCGGTAGAGCTCAGGAGGTTCTGAGCGACGTTTCCGGCTGTTTGAAATCAGGCAATGAAAACCCGGCTTATACGGGTTGGAGAGCAGTGTTGAAAATACAGCGGCTTTTTGGTCGATGTTTTTGAGCATATCACCGCGCTGTGACAGTTTTCGGGTTGTGACGTATATGCAATACCGGTCGGTAGTGCGCGGGTGGCGTGTATGCCGGTATCGGACTGTACCACCGCTATGACGGCATTTGCGCTTTTGAATATATTGGTCTGCGGGCTTTCGTATTTGCTTTTTTGTAAAACATTAGTTGTAAGGGATTTAAGTTCTTAGTTGGACTGAACGACAGCGCCATTGCCGATTTTACTAACCAATAATTTTTTTATGAAACCTAAACTACTTACAGACAATGCGCACAAGTCGTTGGGCGCTTTCTGGGGGATTGCCCTGGTGAGTCTTCTGGCGCCGACGCCGAGGGCAAGCAGCAGCCCGTTGAGCCGCGGAATGAATGCGGTTGCCCACCATGAATCCGGAACCCGTGCCAAAGCCGAACAAGCTGTTTCCGGAAAGGTCACGGACGAAAGCAATGCGGGCATACCCGGCGTCAATGTCTTGGAGAAAGGCACCAACAACGGCGTGGTTTCGGACCAGGACGGGAATTATGCAATCAAGGTGAAAGACGGAAACAGCGTTCTGGTGTTTTCCTATATTGGCTATGTGAGCAAGGAGGTGAAGGTCGGCTCCCAATCCGGCATCAGTGTGAAAATGGATGTCTCTGCGCAGGAACTGAGTGATGTGGTGGTGGTTGGTTATGGCACGCAGAAACGCTCGGAGCTGACCAATGCCGTTGTGCAGACAACCGGTGCGGAGATCAAAAAATCCAATGCGGTATCGCTCTCCAACTCGCTTGCGGGCCGCATGGCGGGGGTGTACGTGACGCAGCGGAGCGCCGCACCCGGGTTCGACGACGCGCAGATCCTGGTGAGGGGCGCGGGTACTTACCGGAATACCTCGGCGCTGATCGTAATCGACGGGGTGGCCAATGCCGACCCCGACGGCTTGAACCGCCTCGATCCCAACGATATCGAATCCATTTCGGTTTTGAAAGATGCTTCCGCGGCCATTTATGGGGCACAGTCGGCCGGTGGGGTTATTCTGGTAACCACTAAAAGAGGTACCACCGGTAAGCCGGCATTCGATTTCTCCACAACGCAATCATGGCAATCCCCGACCATGAAAGTAAAATCGGCCGACGCGTTCCAGTACATGAAAGTACTCAACGACAGGAGAGCGCTTGAAGGAACGCCCGCGGATTTTCCAGATGCATTGGTGGATGCCTTCCGGACAGGGAAAAGAAGGCCTGAAAACTGGTGGGATGCATTGATCGGCCCGCCTGTGCGGCAAACCCGTTACTCGCTGACGATGCGGGGAGGTACCGAGCGGGTGAGGTATTTCTTGTCGCTTGGTACGGCCTCGCAGGGCGGGATACTTCGCGGCGACGACAAGTCCAAGCTCAGACAATACAATGTGAGAAGTAATATCGACGTGACGGTAACGAAAGATTTTGAGGTAGGTCTCGACCTTTCGATCCGTGAGAAATACACGCAGACCCCCCAGGGCGGCGCAGGTGGTGAGGTGGGTGCGCTCGCAAGCACCAGCCCGTTGCAGGAAGCCTATATCGGTGGCGATTACCGGTATCCAGGGGAAGGGTGGTCACACCTGAACCCTGCTGCACGCTTGCTCAGCCCGGGTTACCGCAGGTACAAGGCTGATGTTGCCAGCGGAACGCTGCGGGCGAAATACAGCATTCCGTTTGTGAAGGGATTGGCGTTGGACGGTTACCTGTCGCTGGTCAAAACGATCGATTATAATAAGCAGTTTAACTACGTATGGCCTTATTATGAGCGCGCTCCGGACGGATCGATCGTGAAGAAGCAATCCAGAACGGTTGAAGACATCGGCCTGAGGGAGGATTTTAAGCAAAGTTTCCGTACCACCGGAAACGTGAAACTTTCGTACGCAACGACTTTCGCGAAAGACCATAAGATCAACGCTTTCGTGGCTTACGAGCAGATGAGCTATAATGACAACAACTTCTGGGCGCAACGCCTGGGATACGATTCGCCGCTGATCGACCAGCTTTTTGCGGGGAGCACCAACCGGTCGAACTGGAATAACGATGGTACTGCAACGGAATCGGGGCGTCAGAACTTTTTCGGACGTGTAAGCTATGACTTTAAGGAAAAATACCTCTTTGGTTTCAGCGCCAGGTACGACGGCTCGCCGATCTTCCCGAAAGAAACCCGGTTTGGGTTTTTCCCGCAAGTTTCGGCGGGCTGGGTGATCAGCAACGAGTCATTCATTCCGAGGAACGTCATCAGTAATTTAAAGCTGAGGGCTTCGTGGGGACGCCTCGGGAACGACAGGGTTAACCCGTTCCAATACATCGCCGCATACGGATACGACGCCGGATGGGTGGTGAACGGGGTAGATGCACGCGGCATCGCAGTGAAGTCGACGCCGAACCCCAATATCACATGGGAGGTGAGCGAAAAGACCGATTTGGGACTGGAAGCGGCATTTTTGGACAACCGGCTGACCTTCGAAATGGACCTTTTCAAAAACAAAACTTCCAATATCCTCGGCAGAAGACAGGCGTCGATTCCCAGCTACACGGGGTTGATCCTGCCGGATGAGAACATCGGTAAGATGAACAGCCAGGGTATCGAATTCCAGGCAGGTTACCGGCACAATTTCTCCAACCTGACGTTGCGCGTCAACGGAAACTTCTCCTATAACAAAAACGAAATCGTTTATTTCGATGAAACACCTCAGGCTGAGCTATATCAAAAGCTGGAAGGGCAACCGTTCGGGTCGCGGCTCGTGTACAAGGCAATTGGTATTTACCGGACACAGCAAGACCTCGACAATAGCGTGAAGTATCCGGGAGCGATGTTGGGAGGACTGATTTTTGCGGACCTGAACAACGACGGCAAAATCGACAGCAACGACCGATACATGTTCAACACCACCAATAATACCGATGCAAATGGTGTTACCACGATTTTTCCAACCACGCAATATGGTTTGAGCATAGGGTTGAACTACAAGGATTTCGATCTGACGATGTTGCTGCAAGGACAAAGCGGTGCCAAGTTCCGCCTGAGCACATCGTTCAACTCCGGGGCGGGTGGTAATGGTCTGGAATACGTGGCGCTGAACAGCTACTCCAAGGAAAACGTAAATTCGGTGCTTCCGATGATCGCACCGACGGGCGTAGCGGGTTCGGACAGCGACTTCTATTACCACACCGCCACCTGGATGCGCCTTAAGAATATGCAGCTGGGCTATACGCTTCCCAAAAGCCTGCTTTCGAAAGCAAAGGTTAGCGCTTTGCGGATCTACGTTTCCGGCGACAATGCATTCATGCTATTCAATTCACTTAAAAAGTTTGGTAATGGTGACCCTGAATTCCTGAGCGGAAACGGTGGTGCGTATCCTAATATGAAGACCCTGAGCTTCGGACTCAATCTTACTTTCTAATCAGAGAACCTATGAAATATACAGTTATAAAAAATCACGTGTTGAAGCGGGCGTTCACGATGTCGGTCATCGGTATCATCGCTACGGCCACTTCATGTAACGTGCTCGACAAGAAGCCGCTGGACGCGATATCGGACGATGCGGTGTTTAACGATGCGGTTTTTCTCCAAAACTATGTGTATAACGTCTACAATGGTATCAAGCCCCCCTGGGCACCCGGGACCGGCGGCTACGATGCGTTGACGGACATCGCGGCGAACCAGCCCGAAACCCATGAGCGCTCGGCGGGTATCCGCAACTATATCGAAGGGAACCTGACAGCCGATAACGTTACGGACCTGGCTGCCATGCAAAATGGCGTATCGCTCTGGGATTTTGAATATGGTTTTATCAGAAAGGCAAACGTATTTTTCGAGAATGTCGAAAAATCGAGCATTCCTGCGGACAAACTGGATCCCATGAGGGGCGAGATGCATTTCCTGCGGGCGTGGATGTATTTCGAGCTGATGCGCACATTTGGCGGAGTACCGATCATTACAAACAGCTTCCAGCTGAATTCGGAGAGCTTTGATGTGCCCAGAAATACTTTCGACGAATGTGCGCAGTTTGTGTTGGGCGAGGCGGATAAGTCGATCGGCTTCCTGAACGGCGTGCCGGTCAATACAGGCAAGATCAGCAAAGCCGCCGCGCAGGCATTCAAGGCCAGGGTGTTGCTCTATCTGGCTAGTCCGCTCAATAACCCGTCCAATGACATGGCCAAATGGAAAGCGGCCGAAACTGCGACCAAGGCGGTGCTCGACGCCGGATTTACGCTGCACCCGCAATACGCCGCCCTATTTAAAAAGCCGCTGAAAACCGACGAAACCATTTTTGGAAAGTCGTTCACACCGGCTACCCGTATACCCGGCTGGGGCTACAATTACGACTACTGGCCCAGCGGTTTCGATGCGCAGCAGCGGATCGTGCCGACGCAGAATTTCGTCAATATGTTCCAGATGACGAACGGGGAATATCCCTATATGCCGGATGGCGTCACTGTGAACCCGGCTTCGGGGTATGATCCTCAGAAACCTGAGAAAAACAGGGACCCAAGGTTCTATGACGCGGTGATTTATCCCGGTGCGGGCCCGATAAACATCATCGATGGTTCGAAAAGCACCGAGCGCCTCTACGAATACTGGGAGGATGCCAACCCGAACCCGGACAATGCGCCACCTTACATTAACCCTAATAAAGTAGATCCTAAAAACGGCCAGAACCTGTTCGATTTCGGCCGCGATTCGAAGACCTATTGGGTAAAAGGGCTTACACCTTTCCACTGGCGCGTGCAAACGGGCTATACATTCAAGAAGACCGACGATTTTAGCGGCCCGCGCGCGAGCTTTGACTACGACTATAACCAGGTGGTAGTATTCATGAGATTGACGGAGTTTTACCTGAACTACGCGGAAATCCAGCTTGCATTGGGCAACGAGGCAGTGGCCAGGGAATACATTAACAAGGTCAGAAAGCGTACGTCGGTGAATATGCCCGATATTAAAAGCACCGGGGCGGCCCTGGTAAGGGATTACCGCAACGAGCGGGCAATCGAGCTGCATTTGGAAGATACGCGTTTCTTCGATCTCATGCGCTGGAAAGCCGCGCCGGGGAACGTGGATATCGCGGTCAGAGGGCTTACGAAAGTGACTATGGACTGGTCGGCCGCCAAGCCGGGCGATGCTTTGGGCAAACTGAGTTACACCTATGGCGTAATACCCGAGGCGGAGGTGAGAAAACCCTGGAAAGGGGACCACTATTATCTCTTTCCTATCCCGAACACAGAGATCAGAAAGAGCAACGGCGTTTTGAAACAGAACCCTGGCTATTGAAAATACAGATCTTTTAGAATAGGTTAATAATTAGCAGTGTTGTAAACCCGTGGCGGGATTCCCCGTCACTGGTTTTTTTTAATAGGTGTTCTATCGTTAAGCAGCCATTTATGAAGTCTATTTATATTTCTCTTCTGACAGCGGCGATCGCATTAATGTGGTTGTCCTGCAAAAGGAATACTAAACTATTTCAGCTGGTATCCCCGGCGCATTCGGGTATCGATTTCAATAACAGGATCGTAGAGAATGATTCGGTCAACCCAATCAATCTGATCAATATCTACAATGGAGGGGGTGTCGGGATAGGCGATTTTAACAACGATGGCTTACAGGATATTTATTTTACCGGGAATATGGTATCTAATAAATTATACCTGAACAAAGGTGAGATGCGGTTTGAGGATGTGACCGACCGCGCCGGCGTAGGCGGAAACGGCAAATGGTGCAGAGGGGTGGCGGTCGTGGATATCAACAACGATGGCTGGCTGGACATGTACGTAAGCGCGTCCATTCACGGGGATGCGGAGAAAAGGAAGAACTTGCTTTACATTAATCAGGGTAAGGATGGCGCCGGAGGAGTGACATTCCGCGAATCCGCAGCCGCCTACGGCCTGGACGATACCTCGCATACGACCATGGCGAGCTTTTTCGACTACGATAATGATGGCGACCTGGATGTTTACCTCGTAGTGAACGAAATACTTCCCAGGGTAGACCCTTCTACCTTCAAGCCTAAAATCACCGACGGCTCGTTCCCCAGTACGGGCAGGCTTTACCGTAATGACCCCAATGCCACATTGAAACACCCGGTATTTACGAACGTAACCAGGGAAGCCGGGTTGACGATCGAAGGGTATGGCCACGGTGTAAATGTTTCGGACATTAACCGGGATGGCTGGAAGGATATATTTGTCACGAACGATTTCATCGCGAATGACCTCCTGTATATCAACAATCACGACGGGACTTTTACCGATAAGGCAGCTTCCTATTTCAAACATACTTCCGCCAACGGAATGGGGCAGGACGTGATAGATATTAACAATGACGGACTGTCGGACATCGTCGAGCTGGACATGAATCCCGAAGATAATTACCGTAAAAAAATGATGATGGGGCCGGGCAGCTATCAGACATTTCAGCTAAACGATTTCTATAAATACCAGTACCAGTACGTAAGGAACACCGTTCAACTTAACCAGGGGCCGAGAGTAAACGCCAACGATTCGATCGGCGATCCGGTTTTTGGCGACGTAGGCTACATTGCCGGCGTTTCGGCTACCGACTGGAGCTGGGCCCCCCTCGTGGCCGACTTCGACAACGACGGTTGGAGGGACCTGGTCGTAACCAATGGCTTCCCGAAGGACGTGAGTGACCGTGATTTTATGACCTACCGCCTCGAAGCATCGCCGGTAACACCGCAATCCGAAACCTTGCGGCAAATTCCCGAGGTGAAACTGCATAACTATGCCTATAAAAATGGCGGTAATTGTTCCTTTACCGACGTGTCCGAAGCCTGGGGCCTGACCGACATATCATTTTCCAACGGTGCCGCCTATGCCGATCTCGATAATGACGGCGATCTGGACATGGTAGTGAACAATATCAATGATGCGGCTTCATTATACGAGAACACCACGGCCGGTTCTTCCGCCGGGCATTACCTGTCTGTGGAGTTGCAGGGCGATTCTTTGAATCGCAACGGGCTGGGCGCATGGGTTGAGGTTTATCATGCAGGCGCGCATCAGGCGTACGAGCAGACGCCCTACCGCGGGTATCTTTCTTCCGTACAACTTAACCCGTATTTCGGTCTGGGAGCAGTTTCCGTGGTGGATTCCGTCGTTGTCCAATGGCCGGACGGGAGCAGGCAGCTTCTGCTGAATGTAAAGGCCGACCAGGCCATAAAGGTTAGCAAGGCCGATTCAAAAGGCAAACGCGATCAACCCGCGCCGACAGTTGCTCAAAATGCCTTGTTTCGGGATGTTACCGGTATCCTGGGCGTGCATTATGTACACACACAAATGGATCAGATTGATTTTAGTATTCAAAAACTGCTTCCTCACAAACTTTCCGAGTACGGGCCTTCTCTCGCTGCGGGCGATGTGAATGGCGACGGCCTGGATGATGTCGTAGTTGGTGGTAGCGCTACATCCGGGACTGCGCTGCTGGTTCAGCAAAATAGTGGTTCGTTTACTCAAAAGACGATCGTGCCGCCATCGGCCACTCCCGACGCGCATTATCAGGACATGGGGATCTTGCTTTTCGATGCCGATGGCGACAAGGATCCGGACCTTTACATTGCCCGGGGTGGTTACACGGCAAAATCCAATTCCAATGTCTATCAGGATCAGTTTTATGTAAATGACGGCAGGGGCAACTTTGCGCCCGACAGCACGGCATTCCCCCGTAATTTTACGAGCAAGTCGTGTGTCAGGGCGGTGGATTATGATCGGGACGGCGACCTTGACCTGTTCGTCGGGGGAAGGGTGGATCCGTGGAATTACCCCCGGCCGGTGTCCAGCTTCATTTACCGGAACGATTCGAAAGGCGGGAAAGCCCGGTTTACGAATGTTACTGCACGGGTGGCGAGGGGATTGGCCGCGATCGGACTTGTCTGCGATGCCGTTTTCAGTGATTTTGATAATGACGGTTGGCCCGATCTCCTATTGGCCGGCGAATGGATGCCCATTACATTTTTTAAAAATGATAAAGGGGTTTTCAAAAACGTGACAGGCGGCACAGGTATCTCAGATCAGAAAGGGTGGTGGAATAGCATTGTCCCCGGCGATTTTGATAACGACGGAGATATGGACTATGTCGTAGGAAACCTGGGCCGTAACTCGTTTTTCCAGGCTACGGAGCAATATCCTGTTTCGGTTTATGCCAAAGATTTCGATAATAATGGCAGCTACGATGCCTTCCCGTCGCTGCACCTGCCCACGAGCCAGGCCGACCTCACCAGAAAGGAATATCCCGCACACATGCGGGACGATGCCGTGAAGCAGGTGATCGGGATGCGCGCGAAATTTCAAAACTACAAATCGTACGCCAATGCCGGTATGGATCAGCTATTCACCAGCGAGCAGCTGGAAGGGGCATTGGTATTGAAGGCGGGCCATCTCAGTTCGGGCTACTGCCGGAACGATGGCGACGGTAAATTTACAGTGGTACCCCTGCCGTTTATGGCACAATTATCCGCATTGAATGGCATGGTAGCCGACGATTTCGACGGAGACGGAAATCTCGACCTGGCGATCAATACCAACGACTACGGGACCGATGTGACCGTGGGCCGCTACGATGCCCTGAACGGCCTGGTGTTGAAAGGGAATGGCAAAGGGGATTTTGTGCCGATGTCGATCCTTCAAAGCGGGATTTTTATTCCCGGCAATGGAAAGGCAATGGTAAAGCTGAGAGGAAAGGACGGGAAATACCTGGTGGCCTCGGGACAAAACAGGGGGCCATTGAAAGTATTCGAATTGAAACAGCCCGTTAATACCATACCGCTGAAACAGGGTGACATGAGTGCCGGAATCACGTTTGCCGATGGCAGAAAACAGAAAGCGGAGGTGTATTATGGTTCTTCGTTTCTGTCACAATCAGCCGGTTTTCTCTGTCCCGGAAAGAGCGCAAAATCGGTCTCCATCACTGAAACAACTGGCAAAACAAGGAGCATCGGTTTTTGATACACCCGCCGTCCACTAACCCGCCAAAAAGCATATGAAAGTATTCATGAAAACGATCTGCGCATCGGTCGTCCTTTTGAGCCTGATCACCGGCTGCGCCGGGAAAAAGGCGGCACAGCGGGATGATGCGGAGATATTGCACCAAAATCAGGATATCCTCACGCAAGTCATTATTTACGACGTATTCTCACCGCCGGTCGCGAGCCGCATTTATGCGTACTCGTCCCTGGCATCCTATGAAGCCGTGCGATTTGCGAGGGAAGGGCGCCCGTCCATAACTGAAAAGCTGAACGGTTTTGGCAAAATGCCGCAGCCGGTAAAGGGCAAAGAATACAACTATACGCTGGCTGCGACCAAGGCATTCTTTACGGTGGTAAGGATGGTAAAAGTGTTTTCGGTCGATTCGCTGAGTGCATATGAAAATTCGGTTTATGGTAATTTTAGAGAGACGCTGGACGATTCAACTTATCAGCGGTCGGTGGCTTTTGGCGATACTGTCGCGAAGGTGATCCTGGCAAGAGCGAAAGCGGACGGCTATCTGAAATCGAGAGGCAAGCCGAAATACCTGGGTAGCATCGAGCCGGGAAAATGGAGGCCCACGCCGCCGGATTACCTGGATGGCGTGGAATGGTGCTGGAACACGATGATGCCCTTGGCGCTGGACTCCGCGGCGCAATTTATGCCACCCAGGCCGCCCAAATACAGCAAAGACACCCTTAGTGCTTTCTATAAAGGAGCCAGGGAGGTTTTTGAAACGGGTATCCATTTAACGGATGAGCAAAAGGAGATCGCACGTTTCTGGGATGACAATCCTTTTACGATCGAACATTCGGGCCACCTGATGATGGGTAAAAAAAAGATTACGCCGGGCGGCCACTGGATGGGCATTGCCGCGATTGCCGCAAAGCAAACCCAGGCCGATCCGGTCAAAACAGCGCAGGGGTATGCCCTTACGGCCATCGCATTGTATGATGCTTTTATCGCCTGCTGGGATGAAAAGTACCGCAGCAGCGTAGTGAGGCCAGTAACGGTCGTTAATGAATTGATCGACCGGAACTTTATCCCCTTTTTGCAAACTCCGCCTTTCCCGGAATATCCCAGCGGGCACAGCAGCATTACAGCCTCGGCGTCGACTGTCCTGACCCATTTGTACGGGGATAACTTCGCATTTCAGGACACGAGCGATCTCCGGTACATCGGTATGCAGCGTCACTTTAATTCATTTGGGGAGGCTGCCGCGGAGGCTTCGGTCAGTCGTTTGTATGGTGGCATCCATTACCGGCTAAGTGTCGACGAAGGCGCCAGGCAAGGCAAAAAAATTGGGGCGCACATCATCCGAAGACTACGTTAGTCGCTAATGCTCAGGCGCCATGAGGGAGAAGTCGTGGACTACCGCTTCCGGATGGCTAATTCGAGCTTATCTTTAATATGTATATACATTATGTACATATATAGAAGTTATAGGTGTTCCGCTGGTACAAATAGTAACAATCGGTGAGCAGTCGATAAACTAATGTTAATTATTTAATTTATTGATAATTAAATAATTAATTCATTGATAAGTCCGTTGAAAATGGATTTTTGATATTCTTTTTTGTCGGTTATTAATATGTTGGTATATTTGAACATATGTAGAATGACGGACTATGATCAGGCGTTGTGTTATGCTTGGCGGCCTGAATTTGTAGTAAATGGTGTGTGAGCAGTCGGGCTGGTGCGGGAAATGCAGCAAATGCAAATATGGTATCGGAAGCTGTTAATATGAAACTGACTTTTTGGACTAAATTGCTATAAATTTGCAATTGTCGGTGTGTGGCAATGGAGTGAAAAGGTTGTTTTTATGTTGCCGCAGGAGAAATGGCAGGAGGCAGGTCGCGTATATCACTGATAGTATATTATCATGTACCTGGGTGCGGCGTGTGCGTGGATAATCAGATGAGTTTTTTCCAGTTTTAGTGATCGATAAATGAAGAAGCAGTCTTTATTTTTAGTGTTGTCAATCGGCGCATTTGCCTTGCTGGTGGTTTCCTGCTTTCAAAAGAACGGGACCCTGCAGAAAAAATCGGGCAACGGCCCTGTCAGTTATAATTTCGACATCAGGCCAATCCTTTCTGATAAATGTTTTGCCTGCCACGGTCCCGATGCCAAGAAGCGGGAGGCGGGCTTGCGGCTGGATGTAGCCGAGAGCGCCTATGCCAAATTGAAAGACGGCAAAGGCTTCGCGATTTTTCCCGGTAAACCCGAACAGTCGGAGGTGTACAAACGGATTACATCTGTAGATCCGTCTTACCAGATGCCGACACCGGAGTCGCACCTGGGTTTGCTCAGCGAATCGGAAATTGGCCTGGTACGCGAATGGATCAAACAGGGAGCCAAATATGAAAAGCATTGGGCGTTTGCCGCTCCGGTATTGCCCGCCGTGCCCGAAGTGTCGGATGAAGCATGGCCGAAAAATGAAATCGATCATTTTGTCCTTCAAAAAATGGAGGGGGCGGGGCTCGCACCTAACGAGGAGGCTGGAAAAAGTCATTTGCTGAAGAGGGCCGCGCTGGACCTGACGGGCTTGCCGCCTACCTTGGAAATGCAGCAGAAATTTACCGCCGACAAGAGCGACAAAGCCTACGAGAAGATCGTCGATGAGCTGCTTGCCCAAAAGACGTTTGGAGAGAAGATGGCAGTTTACTGGCTCGATGTGGCCCGTTATGCCGACTCTTATGGCTATCAGGACGACGAATACAGGACCCAGTGGCCCTGGCGCGATTGGGTGATCAATGCATTCAACAAGAACATGCCTTATGACCAGTTCCTGTCATGGCAGATCGCCGGTGATATGCTGCCCAATGCGAATAAGGAGCAGATCCTGGCGACCGCTTTTTTCCGCAATCATAAATACACCGAAGAAGGCGGGGTGATCCCGGAGGAATACCGGATCGAATACAATATCGATAAGACCAAGACTTTCAGCACGGGTGTATTGGGGCTTACCGTCGAATGTGCCCAGTGCCATGATCACAAGTACGACCCTATTTCGCAGGAAGACTACTACCGGCTCTTTGCATTTTTCAACAATTCGAAGGAGGCAGGTTTTGAGGGAGACATTTCGCGGACCAAACCCGCCAAAAATCCGGTTATGACGATTTCTGACGACGAAGCAAAGACGTTGCTGTCGTTCATCAACAGGCCTGATACCAGTAAGCTCATGGTTTCGGTGCTGGGCGACCTGGATACGCTCAGGCCCACACATATCCTCAACCGTGGCGTGTACGACGCCCCCGGACGCGTGGTTACAGCTGTCGCATTACCGGCTGTCATGAAATTTGACACTACTAAAATGCCGCAAAACCGGCTGGGACTTGCGAAATGGACGACCAGCAAGAGCAATCCGCTGACGGCCAGGGTATTTGTAAACCAGGTATGGCAGGAGTTCTTCGGACGGGGGATAGTGAAAAGTACCGGCGACTTCGGAATGCAGGGCGACCTGCCATCGAACCCGGCCTTGCTGGATTGGCTTGCGGTTGATTTCATGAACCACGGCTGGAACATTAAGCGGCTCGTGAAACAGATCGTCACATCGGCTACCTACCGGCAGTCGGCGAAAGTCACCGACGAAAAGCTGAAAGCTGATCCCGACAATATTTACCTGTCCCGCGGCCCCCGTTACAGGCTGCCGGCAGAGCTGGTAAGGGATATGGTATTGTCGACAAGCGGGCTTCTCAATCCGAAAATCGGGGGGCCAAGTGTAAAACCCTACCAGCCGAAAGGACTTTGGGAGGCGGCCACCTCGGGGCGCGGCACCCTACGGACCTATCAGCAGGACAAAGGCGACGCCTTGTACCGGAGAGGGATGTATACTTTCATCAAGCTGACTGTGCCGCCGCCTTCGATGATCATTTTCGATGCCAGCAACCGCGACCATTGCGAAGTTAAACGCTCCAAGACGAACACCCCGTTGCAGGCCCTGGTGATGCTCAACGACCCCACGGTATTGGAAGCGTCGCGGGTGCTCGCCGAACGGACGGTGCTAAAATCGACAGACGTTGATAATAATATCAGAACGCTGTTTCAGCGGATTGTCTGCCGCCAGCCGACAGACAAGGAAGTGAAGTTGCTAACAGAATACTACAACGGCGAAGCTTCGATGTTTTCCAAAGACAAGAAGCACGCTTTCAAGGTGCTCAATGTGGGTGAATATCCGCACGAGCCCAAAGCCGATGAAGTACGGGCGGCGGCACTCATGCGGGTGATCAATGCGCTGTACAATATGGAAGAGACGATTACGAAGAGCTGACGATTTGGGCTATAAGCTATAAGCAATAGGCTATACGCAAAGGGCTTTTTGCTGAATCAAAAAAAAGAGTTTAGATAATTGGAAAGAAAAAACATAAAGGCAAAAGCTTAAAGCCTATGGCCTAAAGCTTACAGCATTAAAACTATGGAAAAGCCAGTATTTGATTTCGGGATGAATACCACCCGCAGGCACTTTTTATCCAAACTGAGTCTGGGAATTGGCAGTGCGGCCCTGGGCTCGCTGCTCATTCCGGATCTGTTCAAAGGCGGAGGCGGAGAAGGCGACGTGGAGGGGCTGATGGCCGGCCTGCCGCACTTCGCGCCCAAAGCGAAACGGGTGATCTACCTTTTTCAGAATGGTGCCCCGTCACAGCTCGATTTGTTCGATTATAAGCCGATGCTGAATAAAATGCATGGGCAGGACCTGCCGGAATCGATCCGCGGTACCCAGCGGCTCACGGGTATGACGGCCAACCAGGCGAAGTTTCCATTGGCCGGTTCTATATTCAATTTCAAGCAGCACGGCAAAAGCGGTGCGTGGATGAGCGAGCTGCTGCCGCATATGGCGGGTATCGCCGACGATCTTTGTATCATCAAAACGCTGAATACCGAGGCGATCAATCATGATCCCGCCCTTACCTTTTTCCAGACGGGCGCACAGGTTGGCAACCGGCCCAGTTTCGGGTCGTGGCTGAGCTATGGTTTGGGAAGCGAAAATCAGAACCTTCCCGGCTTCTGCGTTTTGCTGTCGCGTGGGAAAGGGAACGGGCAGGGGGTTTATTCCAAACTATGGACCAACGGCTTCCTGGACTCCGTACACCAGGGCGTGCAGTTCAGCAGCGGGGAGAATCCGGTGTTATACCTCAACGACCCCGACGGGATGGACAGGGTGCAACGCCGCAAAATGCTTGATAACCTGACCGAGCTGAACCAGGGAACGTATAATGAGTTTGGTGACCCGGAAATTACCGCCAAGGTGCAACAATACGAAATGGCTTTTCGTATGCAGACCGCCGTTCCGGAAATCACCGATATGACCAAAGAGCCGGAATCTATCGTGAAAATGTATGGGCCGGAGTGCCTTGTACCCGGTACCTACGCGGCGAACTGCCTGCTGGCACGGAAACTCTCCGAGCAGGGCGTCCGGTTCGTTCAGCTGTACCATCAAGGCTGGGACAGCCATGGCGGGCTCCCGAGCGAGATCAAAGGGCAGTGTATGGATGTCGACCAGGCGTCGGCGGCTTTGATCACCGACCTCAAACAGCGAGGATTGCTGGATGAAACGCTGGTGATCTGGGGCGGGGAGTTTGGTCGTACCAACTATTGCCAGGGAACGCTCACCAAAGACAACTACGGTCGCGACCATCACCCGAGAGCATTCACCGTGTGGATGGCCGGCGGTGGCGTGAAACCGGGCATTGTTTACGGAGAGACCGACGAGTTCGGATACAATATCGTGAAGGATCCGGTACACGTGCATGATTTTCATGCGACCATACTCAATCAGTTGGGGCTGGATCACGAAAAACTGGTTTTCAAGCACCAGGGACGCCGTTACAGGCTCACCGACGTCGCCGGCAAGCTGGTGAAAGGGATTATTGCTTAATCAAACACAAACCTCGAAACAGTGCGCAGATATTTGTCGGATTGGAAAGGGCTGGTCTATAACCTGGCCTTTTTCCTGAATGGTTTACTCGTATTCCTCTTGCTTTTCGAAGGCCGCTTTGTCGTTCCATTCTGGATGCAGGCGATCGGAAGGATGCACCCATTGGTTTTACACTTTCCTTTGGTGGTGCTGATATTGTACAGTTTATGGGTGATGATCGTTGAAAAGCCCGGGTCGACCCGATGGAATGCCGGATTGGCGGATAGTTTGCTGATCATCGGGACG
>Ga0255338_1003477_pt1 | contig 18784 bp, 16 predicted proteins | sample MeOH1_35cm_T4_19_FD_203715 | JGI IMG/M metagenome (GOLD analysis project Ga0255338, IMG submission 203715) | Sandy soil microbial communities from University of British Columbia, Vancouver, Canada - MeOH1_35cm_T4_195 | ecosystem: Engineered > Artificial ecosystem > Sand microcosm > Unclassified ...
CGCCCTCCTGGCCGCGCCGCTCGCGGCCCCGAAGACCGGCGACTGGCCGGCCTGGCGCGGGCCTTCCGCCAACGGCAGCGCGCTGAAGGGCGAGTACCCTACGCGCTGGTCCCCCGAGAGCGCAGCCTGGAAGGTGGACCTCCCCGGCACCGGCGTTTCTACTCCGATCGTCTGGCAGAATCGCATCTACCTCACCACGCCGTCCGACGGTCAAGATGCGGTGCTGGCGCTGGACAAGGACGGGAAGCAGCTGTGGCTGGTGAAGCTGGGGGCCGAGAGCCCGGCCCGCCACCGAACCCTCGGGTCGAGCTGCAACGCGTCTCCGGTTACGGACGGTAAAGGCATCTTCGCGCGCTTCCGCAGCGGGCGCGTGGCGGCCCTCGACCTGGATGGCAAGCTCCGCTGGCAGATGGACCTCGTGGAGCGCTTCGGGCCCGAAGAGCTGTACTGGGACCAGGGAAGCTCCCCAATGGTGCTGGGTGACCTGCTGATCATCAGCCGGATGCACCACGGAGAGTCCTTCGTCGCGGCGTTCGACAAGCAGACGGGGAAGCAGCGCTGGCTGCAGAAGCGCAACTACCAGGTGCCCGCGGAAAACGACAACGGCTACAGCACGCCGCTTGAGTTCAGCTACAAGGGCCGACCGGCGCTGCTGCTTTGGGGCGCCGACCACCTGACCGCTCATTCCGTGGCGGACGGCTCCCTGCTCTGGGAATGCGGCGGGTTCAATCCCAAAGGCACCGTCAATTGGCCCGCCATCGCCACACCGGTGATCCAGAAGGACCTGGTGATCGTGCCGGTGGGACGTGACGATCGTCCCGGCCAGGCCCGTTTGCATGGCATCCGGCTGGACGGCAGCGGAGACGTCACCAACACACACCGCGTCTGGCAGCGGGACGACGTAGGTGTTTTCTGCTCCACGCCGGTGGAGTACAAAGGCCGGGTCTTCCTGTTGCGCCATCGGGGTGGGGTGGTCTGCATCGATCCCGCCACCGGCAAAACGATCTGGGAGAATGCTTTTCCCCGCGCTAGCTCCAGCTTCTACTCGTCGCCGGTGGTCGCGAACGGCGTTCTTTATGCCGCACGCGAAGACGGCATGGTGTTCGCGGCTCGGATCGAGGACCAGTTCGAGCTGCTGAGCGAGAACCCGATGGGTGAGCGGACTGTCGCTTCACCGGTTCCCGCCAACAACAGTCTCCTCATCCGGAGCGATAAGCACCTCTTCTGCATCCCTGCGAAAGCACGTTAGCCTGGATTACTCACCGTGGCCTGCCCGTAGGGGAGCCGCGAAGAGAGAATTAGACTGGATTAACAGGATCGACAAGACTGGGAGAGGGGCAGAACCGCCTCTTTTCCGATCCTTTAACTCCCGTTGATCCAGTCTAAACTTTCGCGTAAGGCGTAAGAAACGGCTGTTGTGAGCCAGTCTTTACGCCTTACGTAGCACGCAGTACGCGCATCCGTAGCCCCGCGAGGCCCCCGCTCGACCGGCTGGCCCGGATCGTGGAACGCCTCCCAAGATCTAAGCAGTTTTTGTTGCTGAGCGCGCGGGTAGATTAGGAGGGAATCAATTGGCGCGGCGTGCCGAAGGAGTCTCCGGATGTTGGGAACCCAAAATGTATCGGACGCGGGAGCTGCAACCACTCCGCGCGTCTTTCAGATCGAGCAAGACTCGATTGATGCCACTAGCGCCTGGGACCTCCGCCCGGCGCTGCTGCGGGCGCTCTACACGGACGGACCGAAGCTCTGGGTAGATTTGGGCCGGGTTAACTTCATCGACAGCACCGGGTTGGGGATGCTGGTCGGCGTGTTGAAGGAAGCCCAGGAGATGAATGGCGAGATGCGGCTGATGAACGCAGGACGGGAAGTCCGGCGCATCTTGCAGGTCACGGGACTGGAAGCCCTGTTTGAGCAGCAGTTCGACCAGCCCATTCCCGTGGAGCCTTCCTAGCCTAGTTGCGCGGTAGTTAAAGAAAGTTAACGCCGCGCGCTAGATCAGCAAGGCGCGGAGGCGCTTCAACGCCTGCCGCTCCAGGCGCGACACGTGCATCTGTGAGATGCCCAGGCGCCCAGCCACTTCCGCTTGTGAGGCGTCCTCAAAGAAGCGGTAATAGATGATCGCGCGTTGCCGCTGATCCAGACGGTCCAGCGCGTGCCGCACCATCTCGCGCTCCTCGATCGCCATCAATTCCGGGTCCGGCCGGCCGATGGCTTCCCAGAAGGAAGACTTGTCGTCTCCGTTCTCATCCTGCAGGTGCGCATCCAGCGACGCCGGTTGATAGATCCGGTCCAGATCCATCGCCTGCAGCAGTCGCTCTTCCGACACGCCGGCTGCCAGCGCCATCTCCGGCACGGTGGGGGGCCGGCCGAGGTTCTGCTCCAGCTGCTCCCGCAGCTTCCGCAGGCTCAGCCCCAGCTCACGCAGCCGGCGCGGCGCCTTGAGACCCCAGGTCTGGTCGCGGAAGTAGCGTTTGATCTCACCCAGGATGGTGGGAACTGCAAAGGTAACGAAGCTGACGCCCTTCTCGGGATCGAACCGGTCGATCGCCGCGATCAGGCCCACGTAGCCCACCTGCACGAGATCGTCCAGGGAGGTGCCGGCCCCGGAGCCGAAGCGGCTGGCGAGGTAGCGGACCATGCGCTCGTGCAGGATGACCAGCCGATTCCGCACCTGGATGTCGCGCGTGCGGGCATATTCGCGGAGGAGGGCCTGAGCGTCATCCTGGATGTCGGCGAGGCGGGGGCCACGCGCGGCAGGGGCGGCGGGAGCGGAAGGTGGTTCTTGCTTCACCGGGTAGGACAACGCTTCGTGCATAATAATTACGACTACCGGGCAGGCCGAAGGGGAAACCGTGCCGTGTCGGAGACACCCTACGTTGCGACATAGCGCAGTCTTACTCCTCCTGCGCCCGAGTTCGCCCGCGCCTGCGGTGCCGGGCTATTGTAGCAAACATCCTTCAATTGCGCGCGACTTAAAGAACTCGCTTCTCTAGCTTACAAAGTGTGCATGGACCTTATCCGTATCGAAGGACTCGAATTCCACGGTTTTCACGGTGTTCCCGCCGCCGAGCGGGAGATCGGCCACCGTTACCGGGTAGACGCCGTGCTGGAGTTGGACCTCCGTCCGGCTGCCGCTGCGGATGACGTGGCGCTCACCGTAGACTATGGAGAGGTCGCCCGCACGCTCCTCCAGGTCGGTATCGGCCCCTCCGTGCAGCTCGTCGAGACGCTTGCGGAGCGGATGGCGGCAGCGGTCCTGGATAGGTTCCCGCGCGTACAGGCGCTCGAGCTGCGGGTTGCAAAGATCCACCCCCCGGTCGCCCTCCAGTTCGCCGCCGCCATCATCGAGATCCGCCGTACCCGCACGGTAGAATAGCCCAACACCGGGTAAGAGAATCCCGCGGCAAGCCGAAAACCCTGGCCGTAGCGCACCCTCGCCGAGCGTGCGGGGTTCCGTGGCTCGGCGAGCGTTGCGCAAAACCGTAACTGCCCGGGCTAGCGGACTTTGCGGGAGAGGCTGCCAGCCCGGTTGTCCGCACGCTCAGCGAGTGCGCGCTACGAAATTGCCACTACCAGACGGTAGTCACAGCTCTGAAGTGAACCGTATCGGGTCTAAATGCTTGACGCTGCACAGCCGGAATGCCGCGTTGGCGGTGCGCCATTCCTGCTTGCAGAGCGTCCTGCTTGCAGAGCGTCCGGGGTGCTTACTAACGGCGCGTCCCATCCACCCAGTGCGGTCGTCCCTTCATTCGCCCCACCACGCCGGCGGGTACCTCGACCACGGAATAAGCCGGAACCCCTTCTCGTAGGGCGTATTCCTCCAGCCGCTCCCGGGAGGTGAAGAACAGCGGGCCGCTCTCCTTCGGGCCCTCTCCCTTCCGGAACGCCTCCTTCGTCTCCGGGTCGACCATCATCAAGACCGCTTCTTCGGTTTCGCCGGGCATCGGCTGCCTCTCTCCCGTCTCTGGTAACACCAGTTTCCGACTGTCGGGCGTTTCAAGTTGACAGTCACGCCCGAGTCACGTTAGACCAGTAGTAGTTTAGAACGATTATCAAGTAGAGGCTGGTCCATGCTGTCTGTACCCGCATTGCTGCAGCGCTGCCGCGAGCGGGGGGTGAAGCTGACCCCGCAGCGGATTGCGATCTTCGAATGTCTGGAGCACCGGCAGGGGCACCTCTCCGCGGAAGAAGTCTACCAGGACGTGTTGCCGCGGTATCCCACGCTCTCGTTTGCCACAGTCTACAACACCCTGCAGTTGTTGACCGAAATGGGAGAGGTGCACGAGCTGATCGTTGATGAGCTCCGCCGGCGATACGACGTAAACACGGATCCGCACCACCATGCGATCTGCCGTAAGTGCCACCGGATCTTCGACGTAGAGCCAGCGGTGCTGGGTACTGCCTGGGCCGGTCCGGAAACGGTGGATGTGGTAGGCGGCGGGTTCCGGGTGGAAACCGTGTCCGTAGAGCTCACCGGGCTCTGCAGCGCTTGCGAACGCACAGGGGCGCCCGCAGGTTAGCTTTCGTTACGGCCGCGCCCGAAGGGCGGCATCATTGACTGCTATCGAGAAGGGCGTCTAGGCGCTCTTCTACTCGTATAAGGAGACGTGAATGGGAGTACTCGTGGGAAAGCCGGCGCCGGACTTCAGCGTTACGGCCGTCCAGGGCGATCAGGTCATCGAGAACTTTACGCTGTCCCAGTTCCGCGGCAAGAAGTACGTGGTGCTGGCCTTCTACCCCCTCGACTTCACCTTCGTCTGCCCCACCGAGCTGCATGAACTGCAGGCCCGCCTGTCGCAGTTCGAAGAGCTGAACGTGCAGGTGATCGGCGCCTCCACGGATAGCTGGTTCTCCCACCTCGCCTGGCTCCAGCAGCCGCGGCGAGAGGGCGGCATCCAGGGCGTCACCTACCCGATCCTCGCGGACTTCAACAAGACGGTCTCTGCGGATTACGACGTGCTGCTGCCCGGGGGCATGGCGCTGCGCGGCGCTTTCATCATCGACAAGGAAGGCATCGTGCAGAGCCAGGTCGTCAACAACTTGCCGCTCGGTCGGAACATCGATGACCTCGTTCGCACCGTCCGCGCCCTGCAGTTCTGCGAGGAGCACGGCGAGGTCTGTCCCGCTAACTGGAGCGCCGAAGACCAGGGTATGAAACCCACCGCGGAAGGCCTCCGCGAGTACTTCGATAAGTAGCGACCGAATTTGACTGACCGCAGAGGCGCGGAGACGCAGAGGAAGAGAAGGGGCAGAGTCTTTTGACAGGATCAACAGGATTTGCTGGATTGGGGAGTATCGTCGTACGGTCACCATTTATTCTGGTAACTCCACTTGGACTGGTCTCTCGTCTCTGTGTCTCCGCGTCTCTGCGGTCAGTTAAGTTTCAATCCGAGAGCTTGACTCGCTCGCGCATCGTCCGTTAGACTACGCACCGACAGCCGAATACCGATATACGGAACCGCCGTAGACAGCAGGCGTCCGCTCCCCTGGGGAGTGTGACCGAAGAGATCAGCCTGCCGAGGGGAAGACCGGAACCGGAGCACCGCCAGGCGTTTCTTGCCCGCGCGCTGTACCAGTTTAACGTCCTCGCCTCGATCCAGAGGTGGGGACGTTTTGTTTTTCAGCCTCAATTCAGATCGAAATTCTCAACCGAGGGGGGGTGACTACAATTAGCGAAGCAGAAAAGGTGATCCCGAAGCGGGATCCGAAGCCCGAAAAGATTGCGCAGGTTTCCACCCTGAGCGACCTCCTGGACCGGTCCGCCGGTGTGGTGTTGACCGACTACCGCGGCTTCACCGTGGCCGAGAAGGCGGAACTAACCCGCCGCCTCCGCGTTGCAAACGCGGAGTACCACGTGGTGAAGAACACGCTGTTCCGCCTGGCTTACGCCCAGCGGGGTGAAGACCCGGACACGCTCCTGGCCGGCCCCACGGCCGTCGCATTCGCGCTGGAAGATCCGGTCGCGCCGACGAAGGTGGTGTTCGACTTCATCAAGGAGAAGAAGAAGGGCACCGTCAAAGGCGGCATCGTCGACGGACGGGTTTTTGACGGAACGGGCATGGAGCAGCTGTCCAAGCTGCCGCCGAAGCAGCAGCTTTTGGCGCAGGTGGCAGGTACCCTCCAGTCTCCGATGAGCAGCATGGCGTACTGCCTGCAAGGCGTGCTGGGCAACATGGCCCGTGTGCTGCAGGCAATTCAAGATCAAAAGGCAGGCACGAGCGCTTAAGTCGCACGTGTCCCGTGCGCCGGCATACCGGCGCGGAAAAGGTTATCGACAACAATGGCTCTTACTCGCGAAGAGATCCTGGATGGGATCGGCCAGCTTTCCGTTCTCGAGCTCGCGCAGCTCGTGAAGGATTTCGAAGAGAAGTTCGGCGTCAGCGCGGCCCCCGTGGCCGTACAGGGTGCGGTCGGTCCGGCTGCGGTGGCAGAGGTGGTGGAGGCTCCGACCTCCTTCAATGTCATCCTCACCGGCGCTGGGGCTCAGAAGATCCAGGTGATCAAGGCCGTCCGCGAAGTGACCACCCTCGGGCTGAAGGAAGCCAAGGACCTGGTCGACAGCGCGCCGAGCCCGGTCAAGGAAGGCATCAACAAGGAAGATGCCGACGCACTGAAGGCGAAGCTGGAAGAAGCTGGCGCCAGCGTCGAAATCAAGCCTGCCTAATTAGAGACCCGTTCTCTAACGCAAAAGGGGCCTCGCCGATCGGCGAGGCCCCTTTTGCGTTGGGAGTAATGGAGTGGTGGATCGCATCACGGCGTGCCGCTTGAAGACGCCTCTCGTAAGCGTCATCCCGACGATAGGAGGGATCTCGGCAGTCGTTGACGGTCCGGTACTCGCTCGGCCGTCAGATCTCGTCACGGAACGAGACAATCGCAATCACCTGCGTACCCGTCGAGGTGCAGCCGAGATTCCTCGTTGCACTTGGAATGACGCGCTCGGTAAACGAGCTCAAATCTAAGACTGGCACCTGCTTCCGATAGTGCCGGCCGGACGGCAGGCGCGGACGTGACGCATGAGCCGCCACATTACTTTGCGCTCACCGTGGTCGGATTCAGGTCCGCGAAGCTGAACGTGCGGTCGACCACCTCGTGCTTCTTGCCGTCCACTTCCGCGTACGGGTAGACGAAGAAGTTGAGCGGCCCAGCCTGCTGCGCCGGGACCAGCGTGAGGTTGCGGCCACGGGAGAACTGGATGCGGTTCTCGTCGTGGTGGCCGTAGTAGTAATCCTTTTTCGCCAGGTCCCCTTTGGCGATGGCTTTCGCAGCTTCGCTGCTATCTACCGGCACCCAGCCGCGGCCTTTTAGGAAGAGCTCGGCCCAGCAGTGATAGCCGGGGATCTCGCCGGAGCCTCGCGTCTCGGGCAGCGAGAAGCCGATGGCGAAGCGGGCAGGGATGCCTTGCGACCGCGCCATCCCGATGATCAGGGCGTGGAAGTCGGTGCAGTTGCCCCGCTTTGCGTCGCAGGCGAAGAGGGCGTCACCGCGGCCCCAGCCCGTGCCGTTTTTGTCATACTTCATCATCGAAGTGACTTTCTCGTAGATCCCCCGGGCTTGGGCCGCGTCCCCTTTCTTTCCCCGGGTCGCCTCAAGCGCCAGCGCCTTCACCGGCCCGTCCAACGGCACCAGTGGCTCGGCTGCCAGGTGCTACTGCGCTTCGGTAGGCGAAAGGACGTCCAGCTCTCCGGCGTTCTCGCGTCGGGTCGCGGTTATCTCCAGCGTCAACTCGACGGGTCCCTTCGGATTATCCAGGTGATAGAACAGGGCCTCATTTCCGTACATCGGCTCCCGGCCAATCGTTACGGTGCCGGGGACCCGGATGGTCACCTGACGAATGGTCTGGTTGCTGTCGGTCAGGGGATAGGGCAGCCACACGTCCAGCGACTTCGCCCCGGTGGGGATGTCGCGGATGGTGGTTTCATACTTAAAGCGGAAGACACGCGTCTTCCGCTCCTGCCCTGCGGAAGCGGCCGCGACGGCAAACACCGCCAGCCCGGCGACCAGCACCGGAAGCGCGTGAGTCGGTATCTTCATCGTGGATCGTACTCTCCATAGGTCTGGATCGACCCTTGGAGAGTACGTAAGCACTCCGGATGTGTCACATCGGAATACCTGATCGATTGCCCGTCCGTGTTCGGGATTCTGAATAACGGTGGGAAAGGCGCTAGGGTGGCAGCAACTGCTGCTGCATTGCCGGAAAGTCAATCAGGTTCCAGCCTTCGACCAGTTGTCCCTCGTGCCAGCGTGAGAAGACCATGCCGGTGAATGACACGGGCCGGCCTGTTGGGGGCAAGTCTAGCCCTTCCCCGGTATGGTGTCCCGTGGCGGTGAACCGTACCGCCGTTAGATCCCGTTCGGCCAGTACCTCATCCACCTGAATCTGCAGGTCCGGGAAGGCGCGGCAGAATTTCTGGTGGAACGCCTTGAACTCCTCGGTGCCCTGGGTGGGGGCGCCTCCTTCTCCCAGGCCATGGCCGAGGGCGTCTGGAGCCATCAACTCGTCGATGGCTTCCGTGCGCTTCTGGCACCATACTTCGTCGAACCAGCGGCGAACCTGGCTCCGGTTGTCATTGCTCATTCTTTGCCTCCGCACCATCGTTGCACTCGATTACGAGGCATGTTCGCAGTCACCGGTCGCCTACCTGCGTTGGTGCTGGGGAATGTTGTCGGCCCTTCTCTGCGTTGACCGACGTGCGACAGACCCCGTCGTGTAGAGACGGATCGCCGTCTCAGTCTATCGTCCACGCTTTGGTGCCGCTTTTCGCAAAACGGATAACAAGCCCCTCGTTGCGGGAGGTAACACCGGGGTCGGAGCCGATAGAAGGGAGCAGCGGCCCTTCTCTACATTGACCAGCGTGCGATGGGTCATGTAGAGACGGATCGCCGTCTCAGTCTCTCGGTCTCACCTTGGTGCCACTTTTCGCAAAGCGGATAACAAGCCCCATGTTGCGGGAGATGGCTCTGGAGCCGAAGACGAGAGAAGGGAACGGCAGCCCGTCTCCACAAAGCCTCCGCGATCTGCATTGCGATGCCGGAAACCCGGTATCACGGCACCGCGGATCAATGAGAGGGTGGTGAAGGGAGGCAGCAGTGACTGACTTGACCGGACAAGTTGCCGTGGTCACCGGTGCGGGACGCGGTATCGGGCGGGAGATCGCTGGCTACCTGGCGAAAGCCGGGGCGCGGGTGGTCCTGACGGCCCGCACCGCCGCACAGTTGGAGACGGCCGCGGAAGCAATTCGAAGCGCGGGTGGCGAAGCCCTGGCGGTAACTGCAGACGTCACCGACGTGGGCGCGGTGGCGGCGCTCATGGAGCGGGTGGAGGGCGAGTGGGGAGCCGTGGACCTGCTGGTGAACAACGCCGGCAGCTTCTACGCTCTGGGGCCGCTGTGGGAAGCGGACCCGGACCGGTGGTGGACGGACGTCACCATCAACCTCCGGGGACCATTTCTCGGCTGCCGGGCCGTGTTACCCGGGATGATCCGGCGCGGCCGTGGGCGCATCATCAACCTGATCGGCGGCGGAACGGGAACTCCGTTTGCGTACGGCAGCGGCTACGGCAGCAGCAAAGCAGCGGTCATGCGGCTCACGGAGTGTGTGGCAGACGAGTTGCGCCAGGCCGGCAGTCCGGTCGCGGTATTCGCGCTGGGGCCGGGCCTGGTGCGCACCACCCTGACCGAGTATCAGCTCCACAGCCCGGAGGGGAAGCAGTGGATGTCCCGGATCGAAACTCTGTTCGCCGAAGGCCGCGACGTGCCGCCCACCCGCGCCGCGGCACTGGCCGTCGAGCTCGCCGGGGGACGGTTTGACCGCCTGGCCGGTCGTGCCTTTAGCGTGGGCGACGACCTGGAGGAGCTCCTGGTACGACAGGATGAGATCATTCGCAAGGATCAGAAAACTCTGCGGTTCCGAACCTGAAAACGCGAGGTTTTGCGGCTCTGTGGCTGGGGTATCCTAGAGACACAATTCGGTTGCAAAGGACCCACGGCAACTGAAAGTCTAACCCCTACGGGGGCGATGGAGGTGGCCAGAGATGACCCCGCCGGACTACTTAGGTTGAGGTCAATGGAGTTGCGGCTGCGGCTGCTCCAACTACTTTTCGAACACAGTTGATCTCGTGTTAGCCAGATGAGGCTGCCAACTCCTGATCTTATCGGAGATCCAGGCTGGTTGGCCATCGAGAGGGCAGGTTCAGGAGTGTTGAAGCCGGCCGAGGTCTGAAACGCCAATTGCAACGGGACCGCTGTGCGAGCCGAGACAAGCCGCTCCGACGGGGAGCGCTCGGTACGGTTACGTTGTGGGTGGCAACCCCGTGACAATCTGTTCAAACATTAGGGGCGAGGGCCACTCAACAGAGTGGCCCTCGTCGTGCTTTCTGCAGTCGAGATGCACGCTCGCCGCTCTTGTGCCGGGGGGGCCCGTAAACGTCCCCGGCATCCTGCAGTGAAAATGCGTCGTCACCGTACCCTGTCATCCGGAACGGAGCAGCGCGGAGTGAGGATCTCGACCTCGCCTGAAAGCCGAAGCTGGAATCCTCTCGCGCAGGATCTCGGTCCAGGATGACGAGTTACGAGGGTACGGTGCACGCACCGGAATCTGGTGCGACAGAGGTGTGTCCGGGCCTAATCCTGTAACCCGATGTTCGGTCGTGCCCCAGGGCACGGTCACTGATGTAAGCCGGTCTGCTGCTCAGCAGCATGGCGCATCAGCCAGCAGCGCCTGGAGCACCTCCGGGTCTACCGGCTTGGTGAGGTGGTGGTGGAAGCCCGCTTCCCGGGTGCGGCGCCGGTCTTCCTCCTGGCCATAGCCGGTCAGCGCCACCAGCGTCGCGTCTCCGAGGAGCCGTTCTTCCTGGAGGCGGCGCGCCACTTCGTAGCCGTCCATTCCCGGCATGCTGAGGTCCAGCAGGATCAGATCCGGGCAGCGGTGCCGCACGGCCTCAATGGCGGCGGCACCGTCGTTCGCCTCCACCGTCTCGTGCCCCCAGAGCTCCAACAGCTCGCAGAGGGTGTTGGCCGCGTCCTGATTATCGTCCACCACCAGGATGCGGCAGGTCTTCGAGCCTTTCACCGGCAACGTGTCCTCATTCGATGCTGCGGCCGGTTGGGGGTGTTCGGGCGTCAAGGGCAAACGGACCACGAACTCGCTTCCGAGGCCCACGCCGTCACTGTGGGCCTCCACGCTCCCGCCGTGCAGCTGTACCAGTCGCTGGACCATGGTGAGACCAATCCCGAGCCCGCCCTCAGGGCGCGCGACGGAGCGATCACCCTGGGCAAACAGCTCGAAGAGGTACGGGAGGAACGCCGGATCGATGCCTCCGCCGTTGTCTCGGACACGGATCACGCCGTAGCCGTTTTCCCGCTCCAGCCGTACCTCGATCTTACCCCCTGGCTGCGTGTATTTAGAGGCATTGCTCAGCAAGTTTTCGAACACCTGGTGGAGGCGCGTAGGGTCTGCGTTCGACCAGAGCGACGCCCGGGGTAAGGCTACCGTCAATGATTGGCCGCGTGCGGCGGTGAGATCCTTACCGGCATCGACCGCTTGCAGGACAACCACTGCCAGATCTACCACTTCTCGCCGTAGCTCGATCTTCCCCCGTGTAATCCGGGAGACGTCCAGCAGATCGTCCAGCAGCCGGGCCATATGCTCCGACTGGCGGTCGATGACGGCCCGGAGGCGCTTGGTGCGCTCGTCCGGAGCGTCTAGATCTTGAAGGACCTGGATGGCATTCCGAATTGGGGCCAGAGGATTGCGCAGCTCGTGCGCCAGCATCGCGAGGAACTCGTCTTTAGTCCGGTTGCTCCGGCGGACCTCTTCGTACAGCCGCTCCTTCTCGATCGCCACGGCCGCCATCTGGCCCAACTGGGTGAGGATCGCCTCATCCTCCGCCGTGAATTCACCCTGATACTTATCGGAGATCTGGATCAGGCCGAGGTTCCGACCATCCCGCGCTACGAGTGGAACGGCGAGCCAGCCCCAGAGAGGAGGATGGTGTTCCTCCTGATTTCCGAACCCCCGCCAGGCGGGATGGGCCTCCAACTCTGCCTGGGTCATCCGCATGGGCCGGTTGGTCCGGCAGACTTCCGCATAGATCCCGGCGCCGGACGGCGCTGCGTCGTAGCCCTCCCAGGTGGCATACTTTTCCGAAAACGCGACGGAGTTGATCGCCTGTGCCCAGTCATCGTTCACGGTGGTACTGGTTACCGCCTGATGCGCGCCGATGATGTCTCGGGCGCCGTGGGTGATGATCTCCAGCATTGCCGTGAGGGAAGGGGCCGCGTTGACGTGTTGGGCCGCATCGGCCAGCTTGCGCAGCTGCCGGCTGCGATCTCGCTCCCGCTGCAGCAGCGCATTGCGTTCTGTCTCCGCTTGCTTTCGCGCCGTAATGTCGAGAAGCGTGCCTACCAGGCGAGTGGCTCGGCGGGCCGGACCCGGCGCGGAAAAGAAGGCCTGGCCCTTGGACACAATCCAGCGCACGGTCCCATCGGTCCACAACGCGCGAAACTCGACGTCGATTGAGCCGTCCCCGGCAGGATCCATGGCCCCCCTCATGGCGCTGTGCGTGCGCGCCCGATCCTCCGGATGAACTCCCGCCAGGAATAACTCGTAGTCTACAGGGGCGTCCGGCGGCAGCCCGAACATGGACCGGCAGCGATCAGACCAATTCAGCACCCCGGTGCGGGGATTGTAGTCCCAGGCCCCGATGTTCGCTGCCTCCACGGAAAGCCGCAACCGCTCTTCGCTTTCCTGCAGCGCCCGCTCGGCTTGTCGTCGCTCGTCGATCAATTGCCCCAACTGGGCATTGGTCGCGGCCAGCTCTTCCGTCTGAATCTGCAGCTCGGTTAACGCGGACTCTGCGGTAGCCACGGATTGGATCGTCCCCAGGGCGATCCCAACAAAGCCCGCGAGACTCTGCATGAGCCGGACATCCTCGCGGTCGAAGCGTCGCCGCTCGTCGTGGGTGACCACCCAGATGGTCCCCAGGGGCTGATCGCCGCGGTAGAACGGAACTACCAGGCCTTCCACAATCTCCGGCTGCGCGGCGCCCAGGTACTCGAAGTATCGGGCGGGGCGATGGTACAGCTGGGGCTCCCCGAGATCGAGGCAGGTCCCACACGGGCTGAAGTCCCGAGGAGTGCGGCCGCCGACATATCCGGCGTAGGCTCCGCAGAGGGCCTCCCAGCGAAACTGCTCTTCCCCCGCGGACGAGACGAGCAGGCTGATCCCCGCGGAGCCCGCCTCGCAGAGCTCCAAAGCCATCCGGACCAGGCGGTTGAGCAGCGCCTGCGGCGACTGGACCATCGCCTGCGCAAGCTGGGTTAGCGCCTGGTTTTCCGCACGGTAGTCCGGCTCGCGCCCGGGCCGGCGGGACAACTCAGGGGTGATGAGGACCTCATCGAGAGGGACAGCGGTCTCTGTTTCAGTTGACTTGACCATCTGCCGTCTCCGGACCGTGCACCCAAAACCACTCACTGCCCGAACTGTGTGCTTTAGGTGGGAGTCAGGCTAGCAACAGTTACATCTTACAGTATTCGATATCGCCGCCGCCGCCATAAATGACCGCAAATCTGGTCGCTTCCCTAGCGGTGGCCGTCGCGAGCGCAGGGGTGGAAGGGATCGAATGGACGGGCGCGGAATGGTCCACGCAATCCGGGCTCCCGCACCGCAGCACCCGCCGGAGCGGTCCTTCCCGGATGAAGAAAGAGGCACAACGTTGGCTGACACCATCAAGACTCTCGTGTTCGCCGGTGGGACCATCCACGATTTCAGAGGCGTGGGCGGGGCGGCTCGCGCGGCGCTGGAAGCAGCCGGCGGGTTCGACATTGATTACGTAGAAGAGGACCTGGACGTTCTCACCCGCCTCGATCCGTACGACCTGCTCGTCTTCCACTACACCCTGGGGGAGATTACGGACGCGCAGAAGAACGGGCTGCTCAATTGGGTTGCCTCCGGCAAGGGTTATGCGGGCATCCATTCCGCCGCCGACTCTTTCCGAGGCTGCCCGGAGTACCGCGCCATGGTCGGCGGTCACTTTGTGACTCACCCGAAGTACCGCGACTACCAGGTGAGCATCGTCGACCACACCCACCCGATCACCGAGGGCATTGACGAGTTCTTCGTGAAGGACGAGCAGTACATCGTGGACTACGATCCGCGCGTACATGTGCTGGCCTCCGCCCTCTGGAAAGGCGCTGCCGTGCCCGTGGCGTGGACCAAAACCTGGGGCAGCGGGCAGGTATTCTACCTCGCCCTCGGCCACGACGCGGCCGCCTGCGAGCACGAAATGTTCAAAACCCTGCTGGCGCGTGGGGCCAAGTGGGCCGCTACCCCCGAGCCGGGCGGATAGCCGCAAGCGTTGAACGTGACACCTTGAGAGGGAAGCAGGCGTTGAATGTGGGACCTTGCGCTCGGTCCTCATCGCCCTCCTCCCTGAAGGTGGAGCCTGCCTGAAGCCGGCATAACTTGCGGGATCTCCCCCGGCCCATTCCCCCAGACGCACATTCCCCAAATTCAGCGCAGGAATCCCTCCCCCGGCCTTTCGAAGTGCTCCGCAACGGGCTCCCGCCGAGCCCGCTGGAGTGGTGCGATGGCGGAAGGTCCTGGCTTCGAGCCGGTGAGGGTTGGCCTGATTGGGGTGGGGCGACACGCGCGTGAGATCCTCTTGCCGGCACTGGCGCTGGTGCCGGAGCTGCAGCTGTGTGCCGTCAGCACGGCACACGAGGAGACGGCGCGGGCCGCCGAGGAGCGCTACCGCGTGCCTGCGTTTGTTGGGTATGAGGCGATGCTGCGCAACGGCGGGCTAGATGCCCTGCTGGTGGTGGGCGGACAGCACGCGGCGGAGATACTGGCAGGCCTTCATTACGGCGTGCACGTCTGGTGCGAGACTCCGGCCGTCACCAGTATTGAGATCGCCCAGGACGTGCAGGCCGTCTCGCGGGAGACGGGGAGACTGGTGGAGGTGGGGAGCTGCCTGCGCCACGCGCCGCTCTACGTTCGCTTTCGGCAAGAGCTGGAAGCGTGGCGCCGGGAAGAGCGCGGGCCGCGCCTCTTCCAGTGTCACTACTATCCGTACGTGGGGCACTTTTACAACCTGCTGCTGTGGCTCAATGGGCCGGTGGCCGAGGTCTCCGCCACCCGCGGCGACGCGGAGACCCTGGTGACCCTGCGCTTCCGGAACGGCGACCTCGGCACGGTTACCTCCCGCCGTTTCCATAATGACTCCATCCCCTTCGAAGAGCTGGCGGTTAGCGGCGAGAGCGGGCTCCTCGTGGCGATGAATGGCCAGGAGCTGCGGCACTACCATGCCCGCGCCCCGAAAACGGCCGCTCAACTCGACTTCGATACCAGCGAGGTGCGCGTTTGGAGTCCCAGCTTCTCCATGCCGTACGGGGAGTTGAGCCACCTCTACCTGCGCGGCTATGTTCCCGAGCTTCAGCACTTCGCCCGGCGAGTTCGCCTGGGAGAGCCCTCCGTGAGCGGCATTGAGGACATGGAGCAGACCCTGCGATTACGTCAGGCGGTGGAGCGCAGCTGCGAGTCCCGCCGCTGGGAGCCCGTGACAGCCGACGCGGGCGACCTGCTTCGCGCCGCCCGCCAATCCGAAGTTAGCCACTCCTGAGAATCGAGCCCAGCCTGGCGGGAGAGAGTACGGGCGGAATCAATTGACAATTGATAATTGACAATTTCAAATTTTCAATCGCCCCGGCTCCCCTTTTTACGGGAGGCGCGAAGTTTTACTCGTAAGGGTTCTGCCGAATGATGTCCCGCCTATTGACCCTGGTGTGCACGCTGACCCTGCTCTGCGTGGGCGTTAGCGCCGCCTCCGCCAAGCCTGCCCGGCAGCCGAACATCGTCATTCTCTTCGCGGACGATCTCGGCTACGGCGATCTGGGCTGCTACGGCCACCCAACGATCCGCACGCCCAACCTGGATCGAATGGCCTCCGAGGGGATGCGCTTTACCGACTTTTACGCGACGGCGCCCGTCTGTACGCCCAGCCGCGCCGCGCTGCTCACGGGGCGATTTCCGGTTCGCTCCGGCATGGCCAGTGATACGCGCCGGGTCCTCTTTCCGAACTCCGCCGGCGGCCTTCCGGCTAACGAAATCACTCTGGCCGAGGCGCTTAAGGGGAAGGGTTACGCTACCGCGTGCATCGGGAAGTGGCACCTGGGCTGCCGGCCGCAGCACCTGCCTACCCGCCATGGCTTCGACTACTTCTTCGGGCTTCCCTACTCCAACGACATGGACTTCGTCCCTGGTTCACCGGGCGGTTCGGGCAGCCTGCAGCCGAAGTCGGAGTGGTTCAACGTGCCGCTGTATCGGAATGAGGAGATCATCGAGCGCCCCGCCAACCAGCCGGAGCTGACCCGCCGTTATACCGAAGAGGCGGTCCGGTTTATCGAGCGGAGCAAGTCGAAGCCGTTCCTGCTCTACCTCCCGTACACGATGGTCCACGTGCCGGTCTTCGCTTCGAAGGCATATGCCGGTAAGAGCCCGCGCGGCCTATACGGAGATGCACTCGAAGAGATCGACGGGAGCGTGGGTCAGATCCTGGAGACCCTCCGCAAGCAGAAGCTGGCTGGGAATACTCTCGTATTCTTCAGCAGCGATAACGGGCCCTGGCTGATTCAGAAGCTGGTCGGCGGCTCCGCCGGACTGCTCCGGGAGGGGAAGGGGAGCACGTGGGAGGGCGGGATGCGGGAGCCGGGCATCGCCTGGTGGCCGGGGAAGATCCGCGCCGGGCAGGTCAATCACTCCCTCGCCTGCACCATGGACCTCTTTGCGACTTCGCTACTCCTGGCGGGAGCCGAGCTCCCCACCGACCGCCGCATTGATGGGATCGACATGCGACCGCTCCTCTTCCAGGAAGGCCCTGGGCTCCGCAAAGCCTTCATCTACTACCGGGATACCGAGCCGTGGGCGATCCGGAAGGGTCCGTACAAGATGCACCTGATCACCAAGAACGGCTACGGCAAAGAGCCTATGGTGCGGCATAGCCCGCCGCTCCTATTCAACCTGGAAGCGGACCCGTCCGAGCAGTTCAACGTCGCGGCGCAGCACCCGGAAGTGATCGAAGAACTGACCCAGGAGCTCAATCGCCACACCGCGACGGTGGTGCCAGTAACCAACCAGTTAGAGCTGACCGAAATAAAGTAGTAGCGGGCCAACGCACCAGCAATGTAGCAGCGTCGTCTCGACGCTTCGGTTCCGGGAAGTCTCCCCATCAGCGAACCGCCGAGACGGTGGTGCCACAGTATTCCTGAACCAGGCAGTAAGCCGCAAGTCAGCGTCTATCCCGGCCGGCTGCGCCCCTGTTTCCGATAGCCATCCAGCAGCGCCTTCAATCGGGAGACCTGCTCGGGGCGCTCCTGGTAGAGGTTGCGCTGCTCGGCGGGGTCTTCCGTCAGGTGATAAAGCTGTCCCTCCGGGCCGCCGGGCTTCGCCTTCTCGAACTTGGGCGGGGTAAAGCCGCCGGAGCCGAGTCCTTCCACCAGCTTCCACCCCTGGGAGCGGACCGCAAACATCCCGTCGCCGGAGTGGTGGATCACGTCTTCCCGTACCGGCCCGGTGGCTTTGCGACCGAGAAGTGTAGGGACGAGGCTGAAGCTGTCTTCACCCGCATCGCGCGGTACTTCGGCGCCCGCCACCTCGGAGAACGTGGCGTAGAAGTCCGTGAGGCAGGCGAGTTGGTCACTGGTGGAAGCAGCCCGCACTTTGCCGGGCCAGCGGACGATGAACGGCACCCGGTGTCCGGCGTCCCAGATGTCGGACTTCTGCCCGCGCCAGTCCTTGTTCGATAAGTGGCCCCATTTCTCGATATCGCCAGGCAGCCAGTGGCCCCCATTGTCGCTGGTGAAGATTACCAGCGTATCCTTCTCCAGTTTGCGCTCCTCCAGTGCCTTCAGGACGCGCCCGACCGTGGCATCGACCTGGACCGCAAAGTCTCCGTACGGGCCGGCACCGCTTTTGCCACGGAACTCCGGGCTGGGCAGCCACGGCGTATGGGGTCCGTTCAGCGGCACGTAGAGGAAGAACGGCTTGCCGGCGGTCTGCCTCCCGATGAACGCCTCCGCTTTGCGGGTGAGCTCCGGCAGCACGTTTTCATGCTTGAAGCTGGGAGCGATGGCGCCCGCGCGCCAGAAGCCGTTGCCTCCTTCTCGTTGGGACTCGCTGGCGGCGATTTGCGCCGTGGGCTTCTCGACTGCATGGTCGTTCTCGATGAAGACGTAGGGTGGGAAATCGAGCGACGAGGGGATGCCGAAGTAGTAGTCGAAGCCGGCGGTGTGCGGTCCGGCCGGAAAGTTCCGGTCGTAGTCGGTGGGCTTGGTATCGCCCAGCCCGAGGTGCCACTTGCCGATGCCGCCCGTAGCGTAACCGCGGCCCTTCAACATCGAGGCGAGGGTGGGCCGGCTCGGCTCCAGGAGCACCGGATCGTAGCCCTGGAGCACGCCGCGCTTGAGGGAGGTGCGCCAGCAGTAGCGGCCGGTAAGGAGGCCGTAGCGGGTGGGGGTGCAGACGGAAGAGGGCGTGTGCGCGTCCGTGAACCGCATCCCTTCCGCGGCAAGGCGGTCGATGTTCGGGGTAGGGATCTTCGAGTGCCGGTTGTAGCAGCGCGGATCGCCATAGCCCATGTCGTCCGCCAGGATCAACACGATGTTGGGGCGGGCTGGCGCGGGCGCTTGCTGCGCCGCGAGGGACGTGCTGGCGAGCGTCAACAAAGCTCCGAGTACGGCTAGGCCCCGTGCCCCACGTTGAAACGCAGGGCAATCGTTCGGTCGTCCCGCCG
>Ga0255338_1003478_pt1 | contig 18783 bp, 20 predicted proteins | sample MeOH1_35cm_T4_19_FD_203715 | JGI IMG/M metagenome (GOLD analysis project Ga0255338, IMG submission 203715) | Sandy soil microbial communities from University of British Columbia, Vancouver, Canada - MeOH1_35cm_T4_195 | ecosystem: Engineered > Artificial ecosystem > Sand microcosm > Unclassified ...
GCAAATCTCTGGCAACGTATTATCCAGTACGGACAATGACGTCAACGTTTCTGGAAGATGGAAGTATAGCGTTTTCGCAATGGCCGTTGTCCACTCCAATACAGAAAATCGTTGTAAAATGGGACAAGATTGGCGTAAGTCAAAGATGCGTCGTCGACAATGCACGGACACGTATGGGTGAGGTTGGCGTGTGACATGCCATTCTAAATTAATGAGATGGTCACCATTGGCATGTATGAGACTAGGCCATATCCAATCGTGGCTATACGTTGGCGAGTCGCATGTCATGATGACGAGATCTGTTAGACTTGGTGCGATGATACGACCAACTGATAAAGGCGCATCGTCACCATCATCACGAAGTGCATTATCGGCGTGGCAGACTTCCAATCGAATGAGCGTGAATTTGGTGACTGTTGCAGGGAGGTGTACGTCGTATTGCATCTTATTCAATGGCGCATTCCAACTTATCGTTAAAGATTTCAACATACACCAGTCATTTGACGGGAGCAATGTATACACGTGATTTGGAGGATTGTAGAGTAGCGACACTGCGGCTGGAACGCTGTGTGGGTGTGCTAGTAACAAGTAGCCACAACTACGATCGACGGATAATGACAGATGACTAATGCACTTTGAGAATGTGTTATAGACCCATCGATAAACGCTTCTCGCGGATTTCGGCACAATGGAGAGCGTATAGTGCGCGAGATGGAGTTTATCCTCGAGATGAGTGAAATTGAGCATGCGCACGTGTTCCGGTGCATCTTCGCCAGGAGTGATGGGCTTCGTTTTAATGACGCAGTCGCCATCCATCGCCATTGAGGGGTTATAACACTTTCGCTCCGTGTCCAGAGAGTGGGAATAACAATGGGCATACGACAATACAAGATTTTCGCATTTACAAAGTATGGAGTGTAAACGCTTGTTGCCAGTCATCCACAGCAATCGTAAATCATCCCATCGCAAGTCGCAAACGATAATATTCCACTCACCCACGCCGATCTTGTTCATTGCAGGCAGATGGGGCCGTGCACTCGATGTCAGTCCCACCGAGACTGCGTAACGCGCGTGATATGAGACCACGGTGTGCTAGACACAAAATATATGTTTGTGTATGCCACACACACACAATTGATGGCGTGGCGCGCAGTCTTGTGTATTCGCTCATCAATAACCGTGTAGTGGTGATTCCGTTCGCCAGTCCTTTCTCCACAATCCCGAGTTCAACATTACATACACACGCACGCTAATAATGGCTGCGACCTATAGACACAGGCGCGATGGAAGACGACAACAATGCATTGTTGTCGTGCGATGACAATGATATGTTATCGCTGAACGTGGGCGGTACGACATTCACTACTTTGACGCAAACGCTCCTAAAAATTCCCGATACGTACTTTTCTGCACTGGTAAGCGGTCGCTGGAACAAGTCGATCAACAATGCATCAGCATCTCGCGCCATCTTCATCGATCGTGATCCGTCCATGTTTGCCCATATTCTCAATTACATGCGCGCCTTCCCCAAACGTTACATGGGCGCCATGTCGCTCAGCCAAGCCAAACAGCGACAACTTGAAGATGAGTGTGACTTTTTCGGAGTACCGCAACTTATGGACGACATTCGACTTTTCGACAACGAAAACATGTGGTCGAAATTGATGATGCATAAAAGACTTCACAACAAACAACGGCGGCTCTTGTTCAAGACATCGGTCCACGGAACGAGTTTGGAGACGTTCCACGAAATGTGCGACAATCATTCCGGAATAGTCGTCTTGGCAACATTACCGGATAATACCATCATTGGTGCGTATTCATCGTTGTGTATCAGTAGCAGCGCCAACCGTGCTTATTGGAAAGAGGATTGCACTGTCTTCTTGTTTATTTATAAACAAGGCAACTTTGAATTACGCAAGCTTCTAGTCGACGCCAACAAGAAGACTATATTTACTGGCACCAAGACGACATCCATTGCAATTGGCACAGATTTCGACATCGGTACAAGCCTTGTAACACTGTACTCATCCCCATCGAATTTCGCGTCTCTCCCCGTATTCAAAGAGACGGCGTTAAAGGATTTGGAGGTTTGGTCGTTAGATACATAATGTCCGATATGAACATTCGCGCATCTTTGCTTACGAATACTGCCATCCATAAAATATACCCACACTCCACTTATCGTTAATATGTAATAATGTCCTACGACGCATATAGAATACTCGTCTGTACGTTTGACATGAGCTCGGCGTTTCAAACATGCCAATCAAGTGCTAAACTCTACTTTGCGCCATCGCACCATGAGCGCGGTGAAGAGTCCATTTCCGCCAATATCTAATATTTGGCAGAAATGTCCGACACTTCCCGCAATGCGCATAGCGCATTGGCGGAAGTGGAGTGTCACGCAGAAACATTGGAGGGTCCCGGACTTCTTTGCACCCTGGCATGCAACAAATGGCTCGAGTAGCATAGATGGTTAATGCGCCGTGCTTTGTATTATACCGCGGATATCGAGGGTTCAAGTCCCTCCTTGAGCACATCACTTTTTGGTCGGAAGATGACGATACGCATGCGTGGGGACGTAGCGTTCTGTGCATATTCAGCCGTCCTAGCGCGAGACCCACACAATCATCGACCCCGCACTAAAAAAAAATGAAGAGAATAATTTCTGCATGGATATTGAACCGCGGATAACGTTGTATATTTGCTCTCGCTCTATTTCCGCCAATGTACGCGATGTTCATTGGTGGCACGTGTTGAACATTTCGTTCATGATTCCCTTCAATAGCCTGCAAATGTCCGGGCCGATCGGGGCAAGAGTGTCCTTCGAACCTCCTCATCTCTCAAGACATCGGCCACCCTTGCTGCACTTTCGCGTCTTTTTGCATTGCGTCTGACAATCTCCATGACGACTGCCCCTCCAATTACCAACGCAAGCACGCCGACGAGAGATCCCATGCCAATCACAGCATACTTGTACGTCTTTTCACGGGCGACGATTGCCTTGCCTGTAGCGTTCCATTGACCAGCGGGTGTTTTCAAGAGTAGCAAGTCTGCTGTACTCAAATATTCAAGCTCCTTCATCTTGTTCGCGTAGGTTTGTGCAAGTTCTTTTTTTCACAAAAAATAAAGCCAGAAGAGACTTGGCACGCGGCACTACTTTCATTGTGTCTTGCCAACACAAGGCGTAATCACGTGTTTTCGGGTTCTTGTGCGCATTTCGAGCGGCGAACTTCTTGTGTTTGCCTCATACAGCGGGACGTTTGTGTATCGTGGCTCATCTTCACCGAACGCGTGGCAAGGCCCATTAGTGTTAGCCGGAACACGGCACCTCAATATCAGTCCCTCGCTCAGCCATCCAACCAACATGTCCTTCACCGCCTTCTACTACCCACGCGCTAGCCCCGTGTCTGCGCGACCAACCAATGCCATGCAAGAATCGTCTACCATCCATCAACCCTTTTCCAACCAGCGCTTTACCGACATGTCAGCAAGAACATTGAATGGAACAGTAGGACCCTCTCTTCAAAAGCCCAACGCCGACAAGCAGTGTGTGGATGACGATGCCGCGATGACGGTACTCGCCGAGGTCTGTGCCAGTGCTACGCCGCTTGTCGAATCTGTGGAAATTCCCTACTACACTTACAGACATCAGATTTGGCATTCCAGTGCCAGCAACAGCCAAGCACTAGCATACAGCGACGCAATCGTGTATCGCTCCGCCATCCATCCATCGAAGCTCCATCACCACGTCTATTGGAACACTTTCAAGGTGGAGTACTGTACTGTGCAATTGTAATTATAAACAGAAGTTTCCAACCATTGTTGCCATTCAATTCACCAGTGTGCATTTTTCGGCAATTGCTAAAATCGAAATGGGAAAATACACAAGGCCGACGAACCGCGTGGCGCTTTGACACAAGCCTCTTGTTGCGCGTGCGAATGCGTGGCGCCATTCTCCGGCGTTTGACTGCTATTCTGGGTGCTGGTAGCGCATCACCATAAATCGAGCGGAAAATGCCATTCTCATTCACATCCAGTGTATTTGATCCCCGAAAATCTCAAAGAATTCGTCAATTCTAGCGCGCCCAGCCACTCTGCCACGCTGCCACCGGCGGAAGAATCGGTGAAGCGCAAAGACCCTTGTGTATCGGCGCCTCATCCTGCGCGCGCCGGCGCTGCTCAGTCAGTACTCGGCTTACCCTCTTACCTTCAACATGCAGACTCATCCTACCGATGCCATTTCCAATGTTGACGAAACGCTACTGTCAATGTTAAGAGACCTTTGTTTGGCGGACAATGCTCCCAATAGCCTTTTGGATATCATTGAACTGCTGGTGCAGCATCGCCATGCCATGTCCACCCACCACGACGTTGTTTTGAGATGGAGCGCGAGAAAGGGCCATTTGCACATTGTACGCCTATTGGTCGACAATGGATTTGTTGATATTCATGATCACGATGACTATGCGCTGCGACACGCTGCGAGAAAAGGCCACTTGCACGTTGTGAGATATTTGTTGGACGTCGGCGCAGATGTTCATGCAGAGGACGATTACGCATTGCGAGTCAGCGCTATAAATGGACACGTCAATGTCGTGAGATTGCTGCAACAGGCGATGCGAAAGACTGTCCGACCCAACGTGATCGCTCGTGGCGCTGAAATTGGCGACAATGTCGAGGAGGATACAGTGTCGACGCCGTGTGACGAAGTGCCCATTGAGAGGCGATCATCTCGCGCGAGACGCCCCTCTGCTCGTCATCGCATGTCAATCGCAACAGTTCGTCTTCCGCCTGCTTTGACGAGCGGTGTTAAAAAGAATCGCATCCATCAGATGGTAAGCAAGAGGACTTCCGCTGCCATGTAATTCAAGCCATATTTTCCCCTAGTAATAAAGCGACAGAATGTATTTATATCTCAATTCCAAACAATCGCCATTCATCATGTACAGAATTAAAAAGAAACTGCATTAGAGTATTTTGTCGTGTTGGTTTTCGCAAGATTTTTTTGGGGGCGCGCACGGTCGAAATAGCCACTCAATTTTTTTTTTGTGTGCTAGGGGCAATATCGCGCTGATGGCATCAGTCTGCGCGTGTCTGTAGAATAACAAACAATGGGTTGGAATCCTTTGCCAATGCTCGTCTATGGATGTGATATTACCCATTTAGTCACTATGGACGAAGCCGGGAAAACTTGGTTCAACGGCAGACAATGGTCACGCGAGGACTGGGGATTGGGTGACGATATGTATCCCACTGCCTATCTTGAAAAATCAAAGGAGGACGAGGAAAAGTATGGCTTAGTTGAACCGTACGCGGAACCGCTGATTGCAACTGACCGCGATGGATGTAGTGGATATTGTTCTCGTTACATTCTAACATTCGAGCTCCCAATCGAGGTGAAAGACGGAGCGTCCCTCGGTGAAATCTCACACATTGGAGAAGACATGCAATTATTCTTGTGGAAGAATCGCAACAAGATCGATCTGCCGGATCCAATGGTCTACTGCTTGATGCCCCGCCATTAAATGGCCAGCAAAAAAAAAAACCACTCTAATGTATCAAGCCGAAACACAATATTTGTCTGGACAGCATTCCTCTGTTTTTTGGCCTGATGGATGATTTTATTGCAAAGAATACACAAAACACAAACGACTAGCTGCCAAAAGAAAGCACATGGACCATTTTCTCGGCCAGAGACTTCTTCTCCGCAAAATCGTCAGATAATGGCGTCTCCTGGCAAAATACCTCCAGATAGATGCGACCATATAGGGCATTGCCGCGCGTCAAGTTCGAATGTTTAGAGCTCGTCAATTCGTCGACATCAATCTTTTGCACGCCCATGTCCTCCAAAAACTCTCGCGTCAATGGCTGCATCCAAAACTTTTCGATGGCATTAAGTGCCTGTTGCCAAGACACGCCTTCATCATCAGGCGTAACAAAACGCATGGACATGACCGAGTCGCCAACGTCGCTCAAAGCACCTCCGAGAACGCACTCAACCGTCTCGATGCGTTCCGACTTGAATGCGACCTCCTCTTCGTCCACACTCCACATGAATCCATCAAACGCAGAAATTGGCTGGAATGGATCGCCCAATTCAGGTCTCGATGAAGCGTCCTTGGCCACATATACATCCTGGTCAGGCGACAGGGAAGATGCATCGACCTTGACGGCTAAGAGGCGATAGCAACCATCGATGCACTTGATTGTGTACGCTTCGCGTTCGCGAACCTCAATCTTTTTTCCGTCATGCGAAGTCGTGGTCGAAACAGTATCCTCTAATAGCGAAGCCGTACGCTTAGCAGCAGGCGCGGGAGACTCGGGTAATGCGACGGCACTTCGCTTTGCCGATTGCTTCCTTTCTTCCAGCTGGATATGGGGCGCGACTGCGATTCGTTGTTCCGCGGTATCATGAGCGACGAGAGTAATAGGTGTAACAGCAGTAGTAGTGTCGGACATTTTGATAGTCAATGAGACGTTGAAGAGCGAGCAGTGAGGCTTGTACTGACTCCAACACGCCCATTGGCCAAGCATGTATTAAAGCGGACATACAAAAAGGGTTGCACACGACACAAGGGGGTTTTGTGTACGTGGCGGGCCATGTGTCCGTGACGTGCCACGTTCTTGTGTCGTCGTACAAGAGTGCTAAACAGTGACTTTGCCACTCACACAATTCTACTCGTCATCTCGTCAGTACGCGGCTCAACACGAGCCAGGCTCATTAATTGATGGGCTGTATTATTGCATGAGCGTGTTTGAGTGTTCTTTATTTTTCGATACGGGTCTATTCTGGCAATTTGCCCTTTTCTGTGGTTTCGGCGCTCCACTTCCACCAGGACACGATGTGTACTGATGGAAAGTGTCAGACATTTCCGTCAAATATTTGGCGGAAATGAACTTTGCATTTTTTGCCAATGCATATTGAATGAAAAAATTACACAGCGCCCGATCGAGACTGCGCCATCGTTCTTCGAACTTCTGCATGTCTTGCATCCTCCTTTGCCTGTACGACTTCGCGTTAGATCAAAAATCTCTTCAATGTAATGTAAACAAGGAATATCGACAAAACAAACGTACCGCCCGTGCTTCGTATCCTCGCACATCCCTTCTCACCTTTGCGATATAAAGTCCACCAGCAATAACAACCGTGCAAGCACCCACAAGACAACCAAGCACAATCAGACCAATCTTGTACTTCTTTTCCCTGGCAATGACGGCCTTGGCCGTATCGCTCCACATGCCATCTTCTTTGAGCAACAACAATGCTTCATCTCTGCTCAAATATTCGAGCTGCTTCATTTCGTCTGTTTGTATTTCTTTCAAATGAGGTCAGTCCATTTCCGCCAGTACACATCGCGCATTGATAAAAGTGAAGAACGGACATACCTTGCGTGTACGAAAATACTACTTTTTTTTGTAGATCCAATTTACGTGATATTAAGGCGTGAGCCACATCCTTTATTGCTTACATCAAATAGCCCAGGAAAATATTTACCAGCGTATATTCTCATCCATTACAAATCGTCTTAACCATATTGGTTAAGACGATCTTGTACGCCCTTGAACACGTTGGCTACAAAATAGGGGCAATCTGCCTCGACAGACAAGGAAATCAATGACATAGAACCCATCCCAAAAGTGGGGAGCGTCACTGGATTGCGGTCGTAAGTGAGTGTGTCGGGATTGGCGTCGTAAGTCAGTGTATCGGTATTGGCGTCGTTCATGTTGCTAACGCAGGGCTTCGTTATAGCGGTATCCATATTAGCCGACATTATTGCCGTATTCCAATAGAATGTCTCGTGTAATCGAGGAGCAAGTGCAGCGCCGAAGGCCAATTTTTTAGCAACGAATGCAAAGACGAACACAAAGTTGTCTGCATTTTTTTTTTCGCAGTATTTTGAATGCCAACACAAAATTCAATCTGTGTCTATCGCGCCAACATACGAACGAGAAAGAAAAATCATCATTAACGGACAGCCTCTTTCCCCTTTTCTCGGAGACAAGCGGTCACTCAAACTTAGTTGAAATTTTTTTTTGGACGCGTCTCGACGATGCACACTCTTCTTTTTTTCAGTACACACTAAACGTCATGGCCAGCCACTTCGATGAAGTGCCCGTCACTGATTATTCGCTTGGTGACTTGGTCTATATACGCGAAAAATGTGGATATCGCTTCAGGACATTGTTCGGTAGGGTGGTCAAAAAAACCAAAGCTGGCAGCCTGAGAATTGAGTATTTGGAAAAGGAAACGGTGCAATCTAATGGTGACGGCTTGGGATACACCGAAGAGTACAAACTCAAAGTCAACGCAGAAGGCGAACCCATTTCAACGCACAAAAGCGCTCTCTTCATCAGCCGAAAAGGAGGTACACCGAAAAAGGGCGACTCTGAAATTGAAGGCACCGCTTCGCTTCTTGTACTCAGAAATCAGAAATTTACCTATAACGAGTATTACTAAGTGTGTATGGCAAAATAAACGAAACATATTGATGGCAAATGTACGAGCACATCGCTCTCGAGTGTGTTTATTTATTTTCCCAAATGAAGTGGAGTGCATGCATACCGAGATAACTTTAGCAGCCGAAACCAGACACGGAACTCGTCGGCTCGTCGGTGAGGTGCAACGTGAAGAGAGTCTCGTCTCCAATGATGGGCGTATTTGCATAAAAATACTCGAAATTATCAGTCCAATGTTCGCCCAATCTTCCTTCCACTTGGAGCGTTTTCAGAATGGCGTGAAATTTGTTGAGGTATTGCCCGGGGTCCAATTCACCTCCCTAATAGCATGCCGTAATGTCGGCTTTTCGCCCGACATCATGTCCTCTGACATCACGCCCACCTAAAGCACAAATACCAAATGCGAATGGCATTTTCATAATTGCTGCTTCGCTTTTTAATTGACCAATTTTTTTTTATTGATGAGGCCGCGGCCTGTGATAGACCAATTTTTGCGCTCCTTCTTGTTTTACGCTTCTGAAGAAGGACATGATGAAGGCATAGGATTTGTAAATCGGTTGTACGATTTTTGCAATCAGCCTCATTTCATATCGATACACCGTCTCGAAGAATATGGACGCTCGTATAATGTATGGTGTAAATTTCCACTCCGCAATGTTGCTAATGATGAAGGCGAGAATGGGCGTGCCGATAAAGGCAATGACAAGAGGCAAAGATCCAGCTAGTAGACCAGACATTGTCACCGAGTTACTGCGCACAAATTCCGAGTTGGCAAGTGCAATCATCAGCAAGACTTGAGCGTATATGCTCGTGCATGGAATTGGCGATCTCGTTGCCAGTTTTCCAAGTGGCATTACACCAATCACGAGGGTACCAAAAAAGACTGCGACATCTACAAGTATGGTATTCAAACCATCAACTGCTACGGCGTATGATTGGGCATTTGATGCGAGAGTTGTGTACATGTCGATTGGCGATACTTTTACCGACGTACAATACGCGTTACGTAGAGTGTCAGGCATTCCCACCAAATATGGAATGTTGGCTGAAATGTAGCGTGTAAACTCACACCACGTGAGGGTGCTAATCTCTTTCCAGTACGAGATTGAATATGACAGGATTGCCATGCCCGATGCAATTGGCAGAATACCTGACCAAAGTTGATACACGTACAGTATCGATAGTACGAGCGCAGTAAACAAGGTAGAAATCCACCCCAGTACATGAGCATGGAAAACAGAGTTACAATCAAACAATGTCCACCATATAATACTCATTTCAGTCGCGCCGATGCGAACGAGGGATGCAAGCCGATGTACGCGTAATACCACGAAGGACTGCATTTCAAGTGCATCGTGTAGCAAGTGTGCCGATAGCACTGGGAATACAAATGCTATCATGACGAATCGGTCGTGCATGATGATAAGGATGGATTTGTAGTTCGAGCAGACGCATTCATAAATCGACGAGATTGACCATTCCGTGATTGGCACACCAATAGCAATGACTTCGTAAATGACGCGCGCGCCAATCATCAGGTAGAATGATGAATGTCCTCTTGCATTTAATACTAACAATAAGACGACGATGCAAATAATGCCAACCGTTGCGGTGTATAAATCAAACACTTGTGCAATTTTGGCGATAATGAGCGTATACAGCATCAAGTCGGCGACCGCTAGCACGTCGTTCATCCTCGGATCGTTCATGATACTCGAACACGACCAAGACCAAACTTGTCTGAGTAAATGAGGTATGTCGACAAGCGTATGTCCTAAAAAGGCCAACCATGATTGGTTCGTTCGATCGGCGTCACTAACGAGCGGCGATTTTCCTAATGACGGAAAATGGTCGTGTTGTAGATATCTCAATATCCATACGATGGCTATTGTCAACGACGCCGCTTGCATCGAATAGAGATGAACCACTGACTCGGGCTGGCATTCGTCTGTCGATGATTCGTTGACAATGCCAGGTATAGTATAACCTATCAACAGTGTACTCGGCATGGCTGAAGGTCACGTGTGGTGTGAATGGTTCGACGTAGAACAAGGCGTCGTATTGAATTATTTCTTATCCGACGCGCGCAAATCTACGTCTCAATTTTTTATTGTCACTTTACTTTTTTCGAATTCTGTTGACGATGACGTCGCCGTATCGCGACTCACGGAAACGAACGCCTTGAAAGGATGCTGCACGTCCAAATTGTCCGCATGAACGATTGCTCAAAATTGAGTTGGCGGAAATAGCGCATCAACATTGACCGAGTGGCAATGGACAGTGACGTTTCTAGGACGTTTAGACATGACGTATTCGTTGACCATGTGATCAAAACGCTTCACATACTCTACTACGGTAGCAGACAAGACAAACTGATGCTGCGATGCATTCGATTTGACATCATCCACAATCTGCCTAAACTCTTGTACGCTAAGCTTGCTATTATTGATACGCAGATATCTGAGCGTCATATCAGGATGTAGTAGATGAAGGTGACTAGATGAGACTTCCTGGTACTCGAGGGATATCTTCAAAGTTTGGAGTGTCGGCGGTAAACACGAAAATAGTGCTGCCAAATCAAGTCCTTGTTCAATGTTCATCTCCAAATGCCTGAGCCGAGTGCACGCTGGCAAAACGTCCAGGATTGTCACATTCTTTAATTGGAATTTTGATGGTATTGACGCACCAGAGTCATTGTGCAAAACGCGCAAAGACTCGCCAGATTTGCGAACGATTAAGCCGTTGACGCACGCAAGTTGGTCACGAGCATGGACAATGTCGTCCATGCTCGTAATAATACCATGTTGTCGTTTAGGAAAAGACATTCTTCTTCGCAGCCAATGATTACAGTTGGATGCGTGAAGAGAATGCGCTTCCAAAGTACTTTTCTTATCAGCCGTCATGGTTGCGTCATTTTCAATGACGCATTGATAGATACTCTTGTGGGCAGACCAATGGTTGTCTTTCGGCACAGCAAACATTCCCACGATTGGCAAATGGGCAAATGCACACAACCATTGGATGACGGCCGTTGATTGGGCTATGAGAGAAAGATGAGGCGGTAGACGTTTGAGCATCGACTCGCCATCGGCGATATCCGCATTCACCAAATGCCCAAACCAGTATTCACATAGACGCACTGGCGCGCTACCAATTGAATTCTTGACATTGCCACACGCCATTAGCTTTAGCCCGCGTGGGAGCAACGGAACGGCCACTTTACCGTCAAAGTCGTGCAATGTACAAAACGGCGCTGCAAATGTTTCCAGCCGAGATGGTAATGCGTCGCGAACCATGATATCGAACCGGCCAATGAATAACATCGTCTCCAAAAAAGGCGGTGGATTTTGAAGTTCGACAATGGGCAATACGTCGGCTCGCCTTGTTGTTGGCTTGATGTGTAGCCGAATGTACAGTGCTTGCAGTGACCTTGGTAAAATACTACAATCAATATCCATCTTGTGACCAAATGCCAACGTGAGCTCCACGAGATTGTCCAGCTGATAAGCCGATGCGAGCGAATTCCATTGGAGCGTATCGTCGTCCAAGTTTAGCGTGAGGAAATGAAGCGACAACTTGGGCCTATGTTGACGGGCCGTCATGATGGAATCTCGACCATATCTGCGCGAGCTAGGCAACCCATGCTGTATAGAGTGTGTAGTAAGTTGCAATGCAAACGACGTCACTGACACGGGGGTATGCGCTGCGAATGCCTCGAATGCCTGTGCGTATCGGTCGGCGTTGGTAGAACCACATTCTACCTTCAGTGTTTGTAATACAGGAAACACGTCACTGGTGTCATTTTGCAGAGTATTGAAGAGGCGCGCAAGATGAAGGACAACCAGGTGATCGTCATCTTCCCGAATGACGAGGTGTAGCAATTTCGGGAAGGCGACGTCTCGTTTAAATGCACCAACCATATGATCGCTGATTTTGGTATCGCCAATTTCGTGAGACAACTTGCCAAGTCCGTACGCATGACAAAGATTAATTTGCAGTGTGTGCAATTTCGGAAAATATCTGGCCACGAAGCGGAAAAAGCGCAGCATGTTTGTAAATCGTGTATGCCATGCTCTCTTAAAATGGAGCGATATCAGTTCGCGTTGTAGTATACTATTCAGTCGTCTTGATCCACATTGCAGAAGATTAATCATATCCTCTCCATCCAAGTACTTGGAAATGCCTTGGTAATTGAATAACTCGCCCAGTCGCAAGAAGCCATCGTTGGTAGAGTGTTGCATTAACATTGTTTGGTTTGGTAGGCACGTATGCGCTACGGTGACGCAGGGTGGACTGATGAGAATTGTCGGGCACAGCTTACTGCGACCGCCCAAAATGACGCGCGCCACGCACAATACAACACCTTTGTGTAGCAGAGCTGTTAAGTCGTGGATCGCGGATGAGAAGGATAAACGACTAAGTCATACGGATGAGAGAGTGGATAGATATGGATGGTCATCCATGACTTACAGTCGAACCCAGACTGGCTTCAATGCACTTTTCCGCGTTTCTCTCTGAACCCATTCTCTCCATTGATCCCGACCGACAGATCATTTCCGACCTCACTTGCGACCACTACACAACCACATTCTGTAAACCCGAGAAATAACATCAAGTAGATTCCACGCATCGACTTAAAGACCTGGTCAGCTTCCCACAGACGCCATAAAATGGGCATCATTTTCGTACACTTCGAATCGCCCGGTATTCTGTTCTTCTGGCTGCTAGTCGCGTTTCAGGCGATACATTGGACTTAAAAAGGTGGTTTACATGGTCTCATCAGCCTCAGTATCGATCAGCCGAATAACGGAACCCGTTTGAGCGACAATCATGTCCGTCGAATCAAACTCAGGATCCAAGCCTTCCTTCTGCCTCTTTCGCCTCACGCGCATGGATTCTTCGAACTCGTGAGTGTTCCTAGTCAATTTTGCCCAAATTTCAGGTGTCACTTGGTCGAAGCCTTCCAAAATCAGTTTCTTCGTCGCGTGGACATTGTATGACTTCTCTTGACGATTCCTTGCCACAAATCCCTTTGCAATGGCCCAAGCCTTCTCGATTGGTTGGAAATCTGGCCAATACGGTGGCGTAAATAAGACCACATGTCCATACTTCTCGGCAATCGTAACGCTCTTCGGTCGTGGTCCTTTGTAATGCTCCTTGACGAGTTCCTTCAGCGCGTCTTTCTTTGCCTTCGTGGGATACGAGATCTGATTTGCCTTGAGAAAAGATTCCAAGTGTTCTTTCTTCGCTGTAGCAAGACCACGGCCTTCAAAGTGCGTCAACATCGTTTCATCAACTTCCTTCGTTTTATGGTACGAGGCGTTGTCAATGCAGAATAGATACCTCTTCCCGTTTTTGTGACCATGTATACAAACCTCCTCAAAGACTTCCAGCCAAGCGTCGTGCGCCACATTCTTGTGATAGTCGGGATTTTCGGAGTCCTTCTTGGTGCAGATCCAAACACGTTTTCCGGCGTCGATCCAGCCCTCCTTCGTCGCCCAATGGATTAAAATAAGGCGGGAACCTTTACATTCCGGTGAGTTGAATACGGCCTTAGGTGCTTGCGAATCAATCCACATAGAGCTGACAGCGTAGTTTTCGTGAACATAGCTCTCGTCCGACCATACCTCCACCATTTCTCCTGTTTGAAGAGAATCTGCGTACTTCGCCTTGAGTTCTAGATATTTGTCGATGAGGACATGGATTCGGGCAGAATCAACAGACGTACCGAACGATGCAATTTTCACTCGCGTTAGTTTCAATGTTTCCTTCATAAACCGTCTCGTTGTCTCTCGTTTGAGATCCAATTGGTGCGCGTCCTTCATAAAGTTCTGACACTTCTCGATAGTAACAGGTTGGCCAGTTTCACCAGCTTTTGCGACAAAAACCTTCAAATCAGTTCTGGCCTCCTCACCAATCCCATCTGCGATCGTCTGCTTGTTACGTCTTCCAACCGCCGTGTTTGAAAAGCATTCGCCATTCTCTGCTTGTTCCACAGCTTCCTCAAATTTGAGATAGCGATGCTCGCTAAGCCCAAAACACGCCATAAACAGTTGCCGGACAGTCTTTGTGCTACCTCCCTGCTGTACCTCCGTCATATACGTGCTCAGATGGAAATATACTCTAGCCATAAGGTTGCAGTCACGTTCGGGCAATTTATGGCCCGCTGGCCAATGTTTGTGGTTCTTAAACTGCTCTGTACCTCCGAGGAACTTCTCTCTCTTGTCAGTCCTTGTTGTCATCGTCTTTGCAGGCGCGTTTTTAACAGACTTTGGCGTAATTTTCGAATGAGACCGCTTTTTTGGAAGCAGATCAGCGGTTGATGAAGAAAATTGAACCTGGCTTGTTGCGCTTTGAGTGTTTCCAGGTTGGTCCAATATGGGGCTCAGGATGTGAGTACCATTTCGTGTGAGTTGAGGCATGTCATTTGAGACCAACAAGGGGACGTTGATCGCAGTTTGAGGCAAGGATTGGAACGCCAGGCTTTCTTGGATCTCCTGTTCTGTTGGCACGCCCTGGTTTGATAGGTTGGCTTGAGAAACTGATAGCAAACTTCGTCTAGAACGAGGCGACGCGCGTCCAAGGCCAGAATAAGCTCGTCCCATGTCGGTTTGCACAGGAGGACTGGCTCAATTCTTGAGGCAGGCCCAGGGCCCTTCGTCCGTTCTCATATCACAGATTATTGCTCAATTTTGACAGATACCATCGTCGATTATCCATTTACCTAACAAGGCGAGAGTGTTGCACACTGCGAAGCGTCAAATGTGCACGAAACTTTGGGAGAATCATTCACGCTCACTGACCTTCCATGTCCCTCAAATGCCCCAATTCTGGTTAGGCTCTCATTTTTACAGCAAAAAGTGTTTATGTGCATAAAAAAATCAACGTCAAGAGATCCTATGTTACTTGGGGGCAAGTGTCAAACTACAAATTTCAGTTTTCTGCCAACTACACCTCTCCTCCACTTCAGGATGTCATATGGTCCCTACACATAGACTCTTCTTACATTAGGTGAACTTGGAAAGGGAGCGGGAAGGCGATCCATCAAGTGCTCTGGTCGCTACCTCAGAAACAAATGGGGCAGTGAGTGGAAGCCAGTTTGGGTTCGACTGTAATTGTGCTCGCTTCGAGAATGAGCGCGCTTACAATCATTCGACATTGGACATCTCTCAAGACAAGACTTGGATACTCACCAAATTGTGTTGCGCCCACAATGAGTTTTTGGAATTACAATATCAACTACCCGTACACATACACAAGCACTGTTTCGGCCACTTACAAGGGTGTATCTGTGCCGGTAAGTATGGTGCCTAGTTATGATGGGAGCTGCTTTACCGCGCACATCAATCTCGATACTATTCTTGCAAGCAAGAAGAATGTCGAAAGCACTGGCCCCGGTACCACGCCTTCTATTAACGAGCAGACGCTACGCAATCTCCAGACTCTGTTGGATGATTTGGAGTCGAAATGTCAGACGAATGTCACTGCTACATCCGCCGGCCATGTCCTCGCTCGTATTGTTGCATTCGACGCGGATGCCATTGATCGTCTCGTACCATCGTGCGATGCCAACACTGCATGGCAGGCATTGTTTGCGTGGTCCGATGTAAGTCGTCGTCTCTCGGCCTTTTTGGAGCGCATCGAAGCAGTCTTTGGTGCATTGGCGAATATTCGTGCAACGACTTCCATTATTCGCAATGCAACCGAAGAGGTCTTGTTGGCCACGATTCGTCATCTGAATTGCCTAACTCTGGCGGTGTTCCAGCACGTGTCATCAGCCACCGACATGCCATTGGATGTCATTTCAACGCATCGCAAGGAAGTGCCACTGGAAGTGTCGCGTATGAAGGCTTTACGTGCGCAGTGTGACGCGGCATTGCAACTCGTCCCATCTGAATGCAAACCAGCCGGTGGCAATGGATCGGTACCGGACAAGCAAAATGCGTCGGTCGTCCCTTCTCCGAGTATCGGCGTCCCTGGGTCGGTTACCGTCTCGGAAAAGCCCAAATTACCGGCATCCGCCGCCACTGCTTCGTTCATCGGCTGTGAGTTTCTCCAGCATCGAAGCCGATATCGCCGCGTCACTAGCGCGAATGCGACCATCGTTAGTGCACCCGAAGAACAGTCCAAAAATGATCGATTGAAGATTACGGACCTTCACATCGTCAATGTGACTGGCCTTTATAGTGTACCACATGACGTGACGACATGGGTAAATGCGCGTGATTTTGCAGATTTCGCACAGCAGTTGTACAAGATGGGTGACACAACTACGGTTCGTTATATTCTATTGTTTGTTTGCCGGATATTCCATATCTGCGGAAGTGGACTTGTAAATGACTGTTACTAACGAGATTTTGTTGTTTCAAAAGGCTCTTCATACATTCAAAAAAGCCATCATGTATTTCGATGCCGCCTTGAACGACCCCGAGCACTATCATGGTTACAAACCCACGATACGCGATGGTAGAAACATTTCGTTGAAGAATCTTGCGATGTGTCACGCAAGAAAGGCCAACTACGATGGCGCTGCCAGCTGCTACAGGCTACTTGCACAATGGTGCGTGGATGATTCGTGGCGCGTGGAGAAAATGCCCGACTTCCTGCTTCTATCTGCCGTGTTTGCTTTGGCATCTGGTAACATTACACGTGCCAGACATTCTCTATCATGCGTCAAATCTGAGGAGGCCGCGATGGGATTACTCATCGGACTGACCCGATGCGTTCAAAACAAGGACAAGCAAGGGTATGACGCGTTGATGTCCAAGTCTGCGGACATTGTCCAACAATTTGACGAGTTGGCACAGGCAGCACTCAAGGCTGCAAGACCCATGTAAGCAATATAACCTTCGTTTCACGGCAAGTTTGTTTACCATTTTTTGTTGGACCAAAATGCGCGCGTGGCGTATTTATTATAGAGAATAGTCAGGTTGTTACATGCATGGACACTTTGACATGCAATCCGATATTAATATACATATTTCTATTTCGGCAGATCCTACCGCACACAAAAGTGTGACCAGATACGCAATGAAGATGTCAGTTCGCGCACCCAGGTTTGTTGTTCGTACAAGAATGTGCAGCACAAGGTACACCACTGCACTCGAGATCATAAAAATGTCCAATAGTAAGCGCCATGTGCTGTACTTCTCCTGCTCGTCATTTCTCGGTCGAATAACGTTTGGTTGAATGTCCATACAGCAATATCGAAGGTGCAGACGCGACTGTTTTCTTTTTTGAACATTAATGACACAGCAGTCCGTTCCCGCGAAAATTAAGCTTGTGATTTTTCTTATGGCTTTCCCATTTACGATTCAACACAAACAAAAATCAATCTCTTTTTAACCCGGTTTGCATAGACATACAACGCCCATGGACATACCGCCCGAATACGTGACAATTGAACGCGAAGGCTTGGGCCAACTGAAATATACGACAAATAATGGCACCGTGCTCATCGTAAAAGGCCACGATGCACTATGCGCCGGTGCCGAGCGTGGCTATCTCGATGTTGTTAAATACTTGGCAGAGAATGGTATCGATATTTGCGAGAATACGAATCATGCTCTTTGTTGGAGTGCTCGTAACGGTCATTTAGACGTGGTCCAATATTTGGTGGAAAATGGCGCCGAGATTCACGCACGCGACGATGGTCCTCTTCGCTACAGCGCCGGATGTGGTCATCTGCATGTGGTCAAATATTTGACAGAAAAGGGCGCGAATATTCATGCTGGTGATGATGCTGCCCTGCGCGATAGCGCTAAAAATGGCCACTTGGACGTAGTCAAATACTTGGTAGCATGCGGCGGTCGGGTGCACATATACGGCGCGGGTGCTCTCATCGCCGGCGCCAAAGGCGGTCATTTTACAGTGGTGAAACATTTGCTTGAAAATGGTGCCGACATTCACGCTTACGATGAGAGTGCTCTTTGCCAAAGCGCATATCATGGATGGCTGGAAATCGTAAAATGCCTCGTGGAAAAAGGCGCAAACATCCATGCGAATGAGGACGAAGCGCTGCGTCGCGCAGCCGAGAAGAATCACCTGGAAATTGCTAAATACTTGGTGGATAAGGGTGCCGATATTCAGGCTTGCGATAATTATGCGCTACGGTGGAGTGGGATGAATGGCTACTTGGATATGTTCAAGTATTTGCTAGAAAAGGGCGCCAATATTCATGCGGTTAAAGAATTTATTCTCCTTTACAACGATCAATCTACAAGATTGGACGTGATACAATTTCTCTTCTACGAAGTGTGTTATGGCAAGACGAACGATTTTGATTACAAGTACAACTTGGTCAAAAACACCAAATGCGCG
>Ga0255338_1003479_pt1 | contig 18783 bp, 13 predicted proteins | sample MeOH1_35cm_T4_19_FD_203715 | JGI IMG/M metagenome (GOLD analysis project Ga0255338, IMG submission 203715) | Sandy soil microbial communities from University of British Columbia, Vancouver, Canada - MeOH1_35cm_T4_195 | ecosystem: Engineered > Artificial ecosystem > Sand microcosm > Unclassified ...
GAAAGCTCCGGCCGCAGGACCGGCAGGCTCTCTTCGTCGAGAAGATCGTCGCCTGGCTCGCGCCCCAGCCGCCGCGCAGGACGTGCACGACGCCCTTTCCGTGCTCCACCGCCGCGGCGATCGCCTCCCGAAGCGCCTTCTCGTTCGCCGGCGAGACGTCGATCTCGGCCACCGGGATCTCGATCGTGTGCTCGCGAAAGCGGTCCAGCCTCGGCCAGTGGTCCGTGGGCAGGTATTGCCCGTCGACGCGAAGATGCGAAACGCCCTTCGCGCCGGCCCACTTGGCGAGGTCGGTGTAGTAGCCCTTCCGGCTCACCACCAGCGGCGCGGCGAGCCCGATGCGCTCGCCCCGGTGCTCCCGCAGCAGGCGCGCGGCGATGGCTTCCTCGCTCTGCGGCTCGATGGGCACGTCGCAGTCGGGGCAGTGCTGCGTGCCGAGCTTCACGAAGAGCAGCCGGAGGAAATGGTGGATTTCGGTCTGCGTGGCCACGGTGCTCTTCGAGCCTCCGCGACTGGTGCGCTGCTCGATCGCGACGGTCGGGGGAATGCCGAAGATCGCGTCCACGTCGGGCTTGGAGGCCGGTTGCACGAACTGGCGCGCGTAGGCATTGAGCGACTCGAGGTAGCGGCGCTGGCCCTCGGCGAACAGGATGTCGAAGGCGAGCGTGGACTTGCCGGAGCCCGAGACGCCGGTGATGACCGTGAACTTGCCGCGCGGGATGTCGACGTCGATGTCCTTGAGGTTGTGCTCGCGGGCGTGGCGGACCTGGATGTTGCCTTCCGCCTTGTGGGACGGCGGGGCGGTGAGGGCGTATCGGGCCGAGGCTTCGCGAGCCGTCCCACCCATGGCCGCTCTCCTGGAGGAGACGGGAGCCGCGAGCGCTTTCGCGTAGTCGGCCAGGGCGCGTCCGGTATGGGAGGAAGCGTGGCGCATGGCCCCTTCGGGAGTGCCCGCGAACACGACTTCGCCGCCGGCGTCGCCGCCCTCCGGGCCCAGGTCGACCAGCCAGTCGCAGGCGCGGATCACGTCGAGGTTGTGCTCGATCACCACCAGCGAATGGCCGACCGCGATGAGGCGGCGGAAGGCGGCGAGGAGCTTGGCCACGTCGTCGAAGTGCAGGCCCGTGGTGGGCTCGTCGAACAGGAAGAGTCGCGTCCTCGCCGGCGCGACGCCGGGATGGAGGGCGGGGGCGATGCTGTCGGCGGGGCGCCTTGGCAGCATCGCCACCGGCCTGCCCGAGGCCTCGACGAGGTGGCCCGCGAGCTTCAGGCGCTGGGCCTCGCCGCCGGACAGCGTGGGCACCGGCTGCCCCAGGCGCAGGTAATCGAGGCCCACCTCGGCCAGCGGCGCGAGCCGCGCGACCACGTCCGCCTCGCCCGCGAAGAACGCGAGCGCCTCGTTGACCGTGAGCTCGAGCGCCTGCGCGATGCTGCGCCCGCCCCACTTCACCTCGAGGACCTCGTCGCGGTAGCGGCGCCCGTCGCAATCCGGGCACCGGAGGTAGACGTCGGAGAGGAACTGCATCTCCACGTGCTCGAAGCCGTTGCCGCTGCAGGTCGGGCAGCGCCCGTTGCCGGAGTTGAAGCTGAACGTGCCGGCCGTGTATCCGCGCGATCTCGATTCCTGCGTCTTCGCGAAGAGGGTGCGGATGGCGTCGAAGGCCCCCACGTAGCTCGCGGGGTTGGAGCGCGTCGTCCGGCCGATGGGCGACTGGTCGACGAACACGACGTCGGAGATGCGCGCGGCCCCGTGCATCTCGCGGACCCCGCCCGGCGATTCCGTCGGCTTGCCGAGGTGCTTGAGGAGTGCCGGGTGCAGGACGTCCTGGATCAGGGTGGACTTGCCGGAGCCCGACACGCCGGTCACGCACACGAAGCGGTGCAGCGGGAACTCGACGTCGACGTCCTTCAGGTTGTGCTCGGTGGCGCCGCGGATCGCGAGCCTCGGCGTATCGGCGGCGGGAGGCCGGGAGGCGACGCCGGCGTCGGCGCGGCGACGCCCGGACAGGTACTGCGCCGTGACCGTGCCCGCTTGCCTGAGCTCCTCCGGCGTCCCGAAGAACACGATCTCGCCGCCACGCTCGCCGGGGCCGGGCCCCATGTCGAGCAGGCGGTCGGCCTCCAGCATGATCTGCGGGTCGTGCTCGACCACCACGAGCGAGTTTCCCGCGTCGCGAAGCCTCTTCATCACGCCGATGACCCGGCCCATGTCGCGCGGGTGCAGGCCGATGGAGGGCTCGTCGAGCACGAACAGGGTGTTCACCAGCGACGTGCCGAGAGCCGTCGTGAGGTTGATGCGCTGCACCTCGCCGCCGGAGAGCGTGCGCGACTGGCGGTCGAGGGTGAGGTAGCCCAGCCCGACCTCGCAGACGAACGCCAGCCGCGCGTTGATCTCCGCGAGGAGCAGCTCCGCGGCCTCGTCCATGGGCGCCGGCAGCGCCAGGCGCTCGAAGAAGGTTCGCGCGCGTTCGACCGGCAGCAGCATGACGTCGTGCAGGCACAACCCGGGGAGTCCGGCGAGCTGGTCGAGGCTCCACTTCGTGCCGCGGGGCGGGTAGCGCCGCCCGGGCGCCAGGACGGCGTCGGCCTCGGCCTTCGTGCCCACGCGCCACAGCATCGACTCGGGCTTGAGCCGCGCCCCGTCGCAGGCGGCGCACGGGGTGTAGGCACGGTACTTCGAGAGCAGGACCCGGATGTGCATCTTGTAGGCCTTCGTCTCGAGCCAGTCGAAGAACCGCTGCACGCCGTACCAGTGCGTCTTGCCCGTCTTGTTCCAGCCGACCCATCCCTCGTCGCCCTCGACGACCCAGCGCCGGTCCTCCGGCGGGAGGTCGCGCCAGGCGATGTCGAGCGCCACGCCGCGGCGCTTCGCGTACTTCTCGAGGTCGTCCTGGCACTCGTCGAAGCTCGCGGTCTGGAACGGCTTCACCGCCCCCGCCCCGAGCGACCTCGACTCGTCCGGGATCACGAGACCGTAGTCGACGCCGATCACGCGCCCGAACCCGCGGCACTTTTCGCATGCGCCGACCGCCGAATTGAACGAGAAGCGCGCCGGGCTGGGGTCCGCGTAGTGGATGTCGCAGTCGGGACAATGCAGGTCCGTCGAGAACCGCCACACCGGGCTCTCCCCCTTCCCGCCTGCGGGAGAGGGGTCGGGGGCGAGGGGCTCCACGAACACGCTCACCCGCCCGCCTCCCACCCGCAGCGCCGCCTCGATGGCCTCCACGACGCGGGCCTTTTCCGCGCCGCCCATGCGCACGCGGTCCTGCACGACGTCGAGCCGCGCTCCCTTGCGCCGGTGGATGCGCGCGTAGCCTTGCGCCTCGAGGTGCTTGGCGACTTCCTCCTCGGTGAAGTTCTTCGGGACGTCGATGGGGAACGTGACCACGAGGCGCGGGTCCCCCGCTTCCGCGGCGCGTCCGGCGAGCTCCGCGAAGATCGACTCGGGCGTGTCGCGGCGTACCGGTCGCGCGCAGCCGCGGCAGGCGAGACGGCCGGCGCGCGCGAAGAGAAGCTTCAGGTGGTCGTTCAGCTCCGTCATCGTGCCGACCGTCGAGCGCGAGGTGCGCACGGGGTTCGTCTGGTCGATGGCGATCGCCGGCGGGATGCCGTCGATCGAGTCGACCTGCGGCTTGTCCATGCGGTCGAGGAACTGCCGCGCGTACGGCGAGAAGGTCTCGACGTAGCGGCGCTGGCCTTCCGCGTACAGCGTGTCGAAGACGAGCGAGCTCTTGCCCGAGCCCGACGGCCCGGTCACGACGACGAGCTCGCCGGTGGGAATGTCGACGTCGAGGTTCTTGAGGTTGTTCTGCCGCGCGCCGCGGATGCAGATGCTGTCTTGCAGCCCGTCGGCCGGCGCGGCCGGGACGGGGGAGGACGAGAGATCGTTCATGTCACCGGGAGCGCAGGCTCCGGAAAGGATCGGCCGCGATCGCGGCCAAATGAGCATTCTAGGCACAAAGGAGGGGCGCGCGGGATGCAACGGCCGGCCTTTCCGGCGAATGTGGATAACCCTCTGGCCGGACCGGCGGCGGCCCCGGTTGCGCTGCGGGCGTGTAACGAATACCGTTACAACCCGATCACGCACAGAGGAAGCCCCATGCCCGTCTTTCCGTTTCCGAGGCACCTTGTCGGGGTGCTTGCCGCGGCCTGCCTGCCGCACCTCGCCGCGGCCCAGCCGGCGGCGAGGCCTGACCCCTACGATGCCGCAAAGATGGACCTCGCGCCCGTGCCGGCCCGGGTCTCGCAGGATCGCCACAAGGGAGCGTTCGCGGAGGGCGCCTCGCTCAGCTTCGGCGCGGTGCTCAAGCCCCTCGATCCCTCGCCGGTGAAGGTGGTGCGCCTAGACACCACGCACAAGATCGTCGAGATCGCGCCGGGCGTGAAGTTCGGCGCCTGGACCTTCGGGGACCAGGTGCCCGGGCCCACCGTCCGCGCCCGCGTCGGCGACCGGATCCGGTTCAGCATGACCAACCGCAGCGACGAGCCCGTGCCGGGGGTGCGCCTCACGGCCGCGCCGATGATGCACTCGATGGACTTCCACGCCGCCATGGTCTCGCCGCAGGACAAGTACCGATCCGTCGCGCCGGGGCAGACGATCGAGTTCGAGTTCACGCTCAATTACCCCGGCGTCTTCATGTACCACTGCGGGACGCCGATGATCCTCGAGCACATCGCATCCGGCATGTACGGCGCCGTGGTCGTGGAGCCGCGCGACGGCTACCCCACGAAGGCCGACCGCGAGTACGTGATCATCCAGAGCGAGTTCTACGTGAAGCCGGATCCGGGCAAGCGCAAGGTCGGCGGCGCCCCGCTCTACGTCCTCGACGGCAACCGGCTGCGCGAGGCGCGGCCGTCCTACACCGTGTTCAACGGCGTGCACAACGGCATGGTGAGGGACCCGCTCCCGGCCGCGCCCGGCGAGCGCGTGCGGCTGTACGTGATGAACGTGGGCCCGAGCAGGACCTCGAGCTTCCACGTGGTGGGGACGATCTTCGACCGCGTGTGGTTCGAGGGCAACCCGGACAACCAGTTCCGCGGCATGCAGACCGTGCTGCTGGGCTCCTCCAACAGCGCGATCGTCGAGTTCGTCATCCCGGAGAAGGGCGCCTACATCATGGTGGACCACCACTTCGCCAACGCCTCGCAGGGCGCCATCGGGCTCATCGAGGCGGGGGGCAAGGCCGAGGAGCAGGAGATCGAGCACCACAACATCGCAGCCTCCGCCACGCCGACCGACCCGGATGCCGTGCAGGGCAAGCTCGCGTTCGAGAGCAAGTGCCTCGCGTGCCACTCGCTGGGCGGCGGCAGGAAGCTCGGGCCGGACATCGCCGGCGTCACGAAGCGGCGCAACGACGCATGGCTCGCGAAGTGGCTCAGGAATCCGGAGAAGATGCTCGAGACGGACCCCGACGCGAAGGCGATGCTCAAGGAGTACAACAATCTCCCGATGCCCAACCAGAACCTGCCCGAGGCCGAGATCCGCCAGTACCTGAAGTACTTCCACTGGTACGACGAGCGTCCGGCCGCCCATGCGAAATAGCGCTCGCCGCGCCGCGCTGGTCCTCGCCGCCGCGCTGGCGGCCGTCGCCGGGCAGGCGCGCGCCTGCGGCGCCTGCGTGGAAGACAGGGTCGCCGCCGTCTATGACCACGCGGTCGTGGAGGGCGCCGCCCGCCGAGGCCACGGCGTCGCGTTCCTGGCGCTCGAGGGTTCGCTTCCCTTCGACGGGAAACGGGGGCGCGCCGTGCGCGCGGCGCTCGTGGCGGCGACCGGGGTCGATCGCGACACGGTGCGCGTCTCGCTCGAGAACGCCTCGTGTTCGGCGGCCTTCGACCCCGCGCGCGCCTCCGTGGAGACGATCGTGGCCGAGGTGAACCGGCGCCTGGCCCGCCGCGGCCTTGCCGTCGCGTCCCTGCGCGCAGGCGGCGGGGGAAAGGCGGCGCGAGCGGATTGATGGCCGGCGCGCCGTTCCGTGCGCCCCGGGCTTGATCGAAATCAGCCGGCGCACGGGGCGCAGGCGCATGCTGGCCTCATCGTCCCCTCGAGCGAGGCATTGGCGTGGCCGAGCCGGTATTCCGCATGCGCGACGTCTCCAAGGTCTACCACGTGGGAGACCTCGAGGTCGTGGCGCTGCGCGAGGTCTCGCTGGAGCTCTTCGCGGGCGAGTTCGTGGTGCTGCTCGGCCCCTCCGGCAGCGGCAAGTCGACGCTCCTCAACCTGCTGGGCGGGCTCGACATCCCGACCGCGGGCGAGGTCGACTACCTCGACCACTCGCTCTCCGAGGGCGGCGACGAGAAGCTCACGCGTTTCCGCCGCGAGCACGTCGGCTTCGTGTTCCAGTTCTACAACCTGATCCCGAGCCTCACCGCCGCGGAGAACGTGGCGCTCGTGACCGACATCGCCGACAAGCCGATGGATCCGCGCGACGCGCTCGCCCTGGTGGGCCTCGCGGAGCGCGCGGACCACTTCCCCGCGCAGCTTTCAGGCGGCGAGCAGCAGCGCGTGGCCATCGCGCGCGCGGTCGCCAAGCGCCCGGACGTCCTGCTGTGCGACGAACCCACGGGCGCCCTGGACGTGGAGACGGGGCGGCTCGTCCTCGAGGTGCTCGAGCGGGTCAACCGCGAGATGGGCACCATCACCGCCGTCATCACGCACAACGCCTCGATCGCGGCGATGGGCGACCGCGTGATCCGCATGTCGAGCGGGAAGATCATCGACGTCGCCGCCAACGCGACGCGGATGCCCGCCTCGGAGCTCCTCTGGTGAGGATCGGCGCCCTCGACCTGAAGATCCTGCGCGATGCGTGGCACATGCGCGGCCAGATCCTCGCCTGCGCGCTGGTGGTGGCGGGAGGCATCAGCTCCTTCGTCTCGCTCTCCTCCGTGAATCGCACGCTCGCCTCGTCGCAGGCCGCGTTCTACGAGGAGTACCGCTTCGCCGACGTCTTCGCCCACTGCATCCGCGCCCCGGAGCATGTCGCGGCGGCCCTGGGCGCGATCCCCGGAATCACGGCCCTGGAGACCCGCGTGGCCGTGCGCGTGAACCTCGACGTGCCCGGGCTTTCGGACCCGGCGCGCGGACGGATCGTGTCGATCTCGCGCGATGCGGACGGAGGGCTCAACGCGCTGCATCTTCGCCGCGGCCGCATGCCGGCGGCGGCGAGCCAGGACGAGGTGCTCGCCTCCGAGGCGTTCGCCCTGGCCAACGGGCTCGGCCCGGGAGACTCCATCCGGGGCGTGATGCACGGCAAGTACAAGACCCTCCGGGTGGTCGGCATCGCGATCTCCCCGGAGTTCATCTACGCGCTGGGCCCCGGGCAGCTCGTCCCGGACAATCGCCGTTACGGCATCCTGTGGATGGACCGCAAGGGGCTCGCGACCGCCTACGACATGGAGGGCGCGTTCAACGACGTCACGGCGCGGCTGAGCCCCGGGGCCTCGAACGAGTCCGTGCTGGGCGAGCTGGACCGGATCCTCGCGCCCTACGGCGGCGTCGGCGCCCACGATCGCGAGGACCAGCTGTCGCACCGCTTCCTGTCCGACGAGATCACGCAGAACCGGACGATGGCCCGCATCACGCCCACGATCTTCCTCGCGGTCGGCGCGTTCCTTCTCTACACGATCCTCACCCGGCTCGTGCAGCTGCAGCGCTCGCAGGTGGGGCTGCTCAAGGCGTTCGGCTACTCGGGAACGGAGATCGCGTTCCACTACCTCAAGCTCGCGCTGGTGATCTCGCTCGTCGGCGCGGCGATCGGCGTGGGCACGGGCCTGCCCTTCGCGCGCTACCTGCTCGGCATCTACGCGGAGTTCTACTTCTTCCCGATGTACGGGAACGACCAGGGCCTGTCGGTCGTCTCCGCCGGCGTGGCGCTCGCGGTGGCGGCGGCGGCCCTCGGCGCCGTTCCCGCGGCCCTGCGCGCCTCGCGGCTCGCGCCGGCCGACACGATGCGCCCGGAGCCGCCGCCGCGGTTCCACGCGGGCGTGATCGAGCGCTGGGGGCTGCGCCGGGCGCTCGCCCCGTCGAGCCGCATGCTGATCCGCAACCTCGCGCGCCGGCCGCTGCGGTTCGCCGCGAACGTGACCGGCATCGCCATCGCCGTCTCGCTCCTGGTGATGATGACGGCCATGATGGACGGCGTGGCCTACCTCATGGACTGGCAGTTCACGATGGTGCAGCGCGACGACGTGCAGGTGATGCTCATGGAGCCGCGCTCGCGTCCGGCCCTGGACTCGCTCCGGTCCATGCCGGGGGTGATGGAAGCCGAGCCGTTCAGGCTGGCGTCGGCGCGGCTGAGGAGCGGGCATCGCACGAAGCGCGGGCTCCTCTTCGGGATCGAGGAGGATCCGCAGCTGCGCCGCGTGGTGGGCGCGGACGGCAGGGCGTGGGCGATCCCGTCCGAGGGCGTCGTGCTCACGGCGATCTTCGCGAAGACCCTCGAGGTCCGCGCCGGGGACACCATCGAGGTCGAGGTGATGGAAGGCAACCGCGCGCGGAAGGACATGCTCGTCGTGGGCGTCGTGGACGAGCCCATCGGCTTCTCCGCCTACGTCTCGCGCGCGACGGCCAACCGCCTGCTGGGCGAGGGCGACGTGCTCACGGGGGCATACCTGCAGGTGGACGCCAGCGAGCGCGATCGCGTCTTCGCGCAGCTCAAGGCCATGCCGCAGGTCGCGGGGGCGAACCTGCGCGAGGCCGCCTACTCGCAATTCAGGCAGATGATCGACCGCAGCGTCGGCATCATGATCACCATGAACCTCGTCTTCGCATGGATCATCGCCTTCGGGCTCGTCTACAACGGCGCGCGGATCTCGCTTTCCGAGCGCGGCTACGAGCTCGCCACGCTGCGCGTGCTCGGCTTCACGCAGCGCGAGACGGCCTCGCTGCTGCTGGGCGAGCAGGCCGTGATCACCGGCGCGGGGCTCCCCGCGGGGCTTGCGCTGGGCATCGCGCTCACGCTCTACTTCATCTGGATGCTGTCGACGCAGATGTGGCGGATGCCCTTCGTGGTGACGGGCGCGAACCTCGTCGGGGCGATGGCCGCGGTGGCTTTCGCGGCGGCCGCCTCGGGCGGCGCGGTGGCGTGGCGCTTGCGGCGCCTCGATCTCGTGGCGGCGCTGAAGGCGCGCGAATGATGCGGAGCGGACGATGAACCTTTCAAGGAGAACCCTGGGATCCGCGGCAGCGGCGGCGACGCTCGTCGGCCTGCTCGCATGGTGGGCGTGGCCCGCGCCGCGGATCGTGGAGACGGTGCGCGCGGCGCGCGGCCCCGTGCTGGTGACGATCGAGGAATACGGAGAGACGCGCGCCGTCGACCGCTACGGCATCGCGGCCCCGGTCGCCGGGCGGCTCCTGCGCGTCGACCTCCACGACGGCGACGCCGTGAAGGCGGGCCAGGTGGTGGCCGAGATCGCGCCGCTGCCCATCTCGGCGGCCGAGCGCGATCTCCTCGAGGCGAAGCTCGACGCCGCGCGGGCGCTGCGGCTCGAAGCCGAGGAACGCGTGCGCCGGGCGGGAATGGACCTCGACCAGGCGGAGCGCGAGCGCGTCCGCGTGGCCGATCTCGTGGCGAAGAAGTTCATGTCCGAGCAGGCGCTGGAACAGGCGGACGTTTCCGCGAAGACGAAGCTGGCCGACGTCAGGGCCGCGCGGTCGCGCGCGGTGGCGGCCGCGGCCGACGTCGAGGCGGCGCGCGCCACGCTGTCCGCGATCCGCGCGAAGGCGCCGACCGTCCGCGTCACCTCGCCCGTGAGCGGCCGCGTCCTTCGCGTGACCGAGAAGAGCGAGCGGGTGGTGCAGCCCGGGACGGTTCTCGTCACGGTGGGCGATCCCGCCGCGCTCGAGATCATGGTCGACGTGCTGTCCAACGACGCGGTTCGCGTGAAGCCCGGCATGCGCATGCTGATCACCGGGTGGGGCGGCGCGCAGGCGGTCGAAGCCGTCGTGCGCACCGTCGAGCCGGCGGCGTTCAGGAAGATCTCGGCGCTCGGCGTCGAGGAGCAGCGCGTGAACGTCATCGCGGATTTCAAGGCCGTGCCCCCCGGCATCGGCGACGCGTACCGCGTGGACGCCCGCATCGTCGTCGCCGAGAAGGCCGACGCCCTGCGCGTGCCCGTCGGCGCGCTCTTCCGCCGCGACGGCAAGTGGACCGTCTTCCAGGTGACGGGCGGCCGACTCGCGGCCCGCGGCGTCGAGGTCGGCCTGCGCGGCACCCGCTTCGCCGAGGTCGCCGCCGGCCTCGCCGAGAACGACGAAGTCGTGCTCTATCCCGGCAACGAGCTCGCCGAGGGCGCCCGCGTCCGGGCGAGGAAGTAGCGCCGGTTCGGCGTCGCGTCGCGCTTCAGGACAGGAAACGCTTCGGGGACAGGGCGCCTGCAAGGTCTCGCGGCAGGGGGCACGGCTCGCCCTCGAGTCGGGAGGCGATGAGCTCCGCGCCGATCGGGCCCCAGAGCAGGCCGCGCGATCCGAGCCCCGTGGCGGCCCAGACGCCAGGAAGCTGCGTCGCGCCGAAGATCGGCAGCCGGTCGGGCACGGTCGCGCGGAATCCGGCCAGGCCCTCGAGAGCCATCGGATGGAGGTCGTCGGCGAACCCGGGGAGCATCTTGCCGGCGCGGGCGAGGTTCTCGCGGTGATCGGTCGCGCGAACGTCGTCGCCCGCGTCGTCATGCTGGTACGTGGCGCCGGCGACATGGCCGCCGTCGGGGAGCGGGGCGACGTAGCCGCTGCCGCTCACGATGACGTCGAGAACGCGCGCGGGCGAGGGCGGCAGGAAGGTCACCTGGCCGCGCACGCTCGAAAGCGGGAACCGGGCTCCGGGAAGCAGGCGTTTCGCGTCGTAGGCGTTGGCCACGATGAGCGTCGGCGCTTCCGCGATGACCGAGCCGTCGGCGGCGATGGCCCGCCAGTCGGCGCCCTCGCGCTCGAGGCGCGCGACCGCGCGCCCGACGTGGCGGCGCACGAGCGCGCCCGCGCGCGCGAGCAGGGCCATGGCGAGGCTTCCGGGCGAAATCCACGCTCCCGTGGGCATCCACAAGCCGGGTCCGCGAACGGGTCGTCCGGCGATCCCGCGTGCCTGCGCCGCGTCGACGTAGCACAGGAACTCCGGCGGATGCCCCTGCGCGGCGACGATCGCGGCCATGCGGGCCGCTTCATCGTCGCCGTCGGCCAGCTGGAGCACGCCGCAGCGGTTCCACACCAGGTGGTAGCCGTCGTGCTGCAGACCGCGGAAATGCTGAAGCGCGTAAAGGTAGGACGGCCGCGAGGCCTGCGCGTTGACCGCGTCGCGGATATTGGCGATGGGGCGAACGAGACCGACCGTCGCTCCCGTGCGCTTCTCGCGCACGTCGACGAGTTCCGTCTCCCATCCCCGGGAGGCGAGGCGCTCGGCGCACAGGGTGCCTGCCAGGCCGGCGCCGACGATGACCGCGTGCCGGCGCGCGCGCGAGGGTGCCGCGGCAACGCCATCGCGGATGCCGGTGAGCATCTCGCGCTTGGTTCCGAAGCCTTCACGCCTTTCGACCCGGAATCCGGCGCCGGCGAGCGCCGAGCGCACCCCGCCGGCCACCGTCCAGGTGGCGAGCGTCGCGCCCGCGGCCGCGAGCCGGGCGAGCTCGCGCACCACCTCCGGAGACCACATCTCGGGATTCCTGGCCGGCGAGAAGCCGTCCAGGAAGAGCGCGTCGGCGGTGGCCTCCAGTTGCGGCAGCAGTTCGCGCGCGTCCCCGGCCATCAGGGTGAGCTGCACGCGGCCGCCGTCGAACTGAAGGCGGTGGAAACCGGCGATCGGGGGCGGCCACACGGCGAGGAGCGCCGTCGCGAGCGGCCGGAGCTCCTCGAACGGCGCAAGGGCCTCGGCGAGGTCGCCGGGCGCGAAGGGGTGCCGCTCGACCGACACGAAGTGCAGCCGGGCGGGACCGGCGCCATCGTTGCGCAGGGCGTCCCAGGCGGCGAGGAAGTTGAGCCCGAGCCCGAAGCCCGTCTCGAGGATGGTGAACGTGTCGCGCCCGCGCCAGCGCTCCGGCAGCGAGTTCCCCGCCAGGAAGACGTGGCGCGCCTGGGCGAGGCCCCCATCGACCGAATGGTAGATGTCGTGGAACTGCGGCGCGTAGGGAACGCCGTCGGGCGTGCGCTCAAGCCGCGCCGGGGTGACGCAGATGGATCGGCCGGTCATGGCGGGATGATACCGCCCGGACCGGCGCCGGCCGCGGGTCGCTAGAAGAGCAGTGCCGAGAGGCGGCGCCTGAATTCCGACACGAGATCGGGCTGGCCCGCGGCCATGTCGAAGACGGCGATCATCTTGCGGCGGCCGATGTCGTCGCCGAACGCGCGGTCCCGCGCCACGATCTCGAGCAGTTGCTCGAGCGCGGAGGCGAACTCGCGGTTGGCGATGTGAACCTCGGCGAGGTCCAGGCGCGCGGCCAGGTTGCCCGGATCGGCCTCGATTCGCCGTGCCAGCTCGCCGGCGGCCGGCAGGGTCGCGGCGCGCTCGGCCGCATCGAGGCGGGCGGCCATCGTGGCGTACGCCGAGGACTGGGGCGCGTTGGGCGAAAGGAGGGCCCACTGCTCCCGGGCGCCGGCCTGGTCGCCGCGATCGACGAGGATGGCGACCATGTCGAGGCGGGCCGCGTCGTTGGACGGGTCCAGCGCGATGGCGTTGCGCAGGTGGTCCTCCGCGAGCTTCACCTGCCCGCCCGCCAGGGCCGCGCGCGCACGGCGCAGCTCGAGCTCGCTCGGATCCGGCACCAGCTTCTCGAGGAAGGCGCGGATGGCGCCCTCCGGCTGGGCGCCGAGGAAACTCGACACGGGCCGGCCGTCCACGAAGGCGACGACGAACGGAATCGAGCGCGCGCCGAATTGCGCGGACAGCTCGGGATTGTCGTCGGAATTCACCTTGACGAGCTTCCAGCGCCCGCCCGATTCGCGCTCCAGCTTCTCGAGCAGGGGCCCGAGCGCGCGGCACGGGCCGCACCACGGGGCCCAGAAATCGACCACGACGGGAACGTCGCGGGACGCCTCGAGGACGTCGCGTTCGAAGGAAGCCAGGGAGGCGTCGATCATCGAATCTCTCCGGAACGGGGGATCACGGACGAATAGATGGCGACGACCTCCCCGGAGTTCAAGTCGGGAGCCGTGGTGGGTGCCGGCATCTTGATGAATAATGATCCCGGCGCTCCACCGGAGCGGACGAAGAGGAAGACGCATGGCACTCAAGCTGGACCTTCCGGCCGGGCTCACGGGAACGGCGGAAATGGTGGTCGGCGAGCAGCACACGGCCCCGCGCGTGGGCAGCGGGCGCATCCGCGTTCTCGCCACGCCGGTCATGATCAACCTCATCGAGGCGGCGGCGCTCGCGGCCGTCGAGCAGTCGCTCCCGGAGCAGCACCAGAGCCTGGGCACCCGGCTCGACATCACGCACATCGCCGCGACCCCGGTCGGCATGCGCGTGCGTGCCACCGCGGAAGTGGTCGGCGTCGAGGGGCGCACGATCCGCTTCCGCGTGCGCGCCGAGGACGAGCACGACCTCATCGGCGAGGGCACGCACGAGCGGGTGGTGGTGAACCTCGAGCGCTTCGACGAGCGCGTCCGCGAGAAGGCGGCTAGGCGGGGGCGCGAGCCTCGAGAAGCTTGAGCGCCTGGTAGAGGATGGGGTCGCCCGGCCCGCCGCTGGGGCGGACGATGTCCACCGGCACGGCCGGCCGCACGACTTCGCGCGGTGTGCCGTTGGCGTGGAAGACGCGGGCCGCGGGGTAGCGAAGGACGATCCCCGAGCCCGGCAGCCGCAGCTCGCGGATGTCGCCGCGCAGTCCGGCCATCGCCGTGCCCACGAGCGTCGCCTTCGCGGCCACCTCCAGCCCGATGGCGAGCGATTCGCCCTCGCCGGCGGTCCACCGGTCGACCAGCACCACCGTGCGCGCGGCGTAGGCGAAGGGGCCGCGGGGAGAGACCTGCTCGGCGGGCAGGTCCGCGCCGCGCTTCGTCCCGCGCGGCGCGCGCACGATCCACGGCGACCGCGCCGTCACGAACCGCCCGAGCAGCGCCCGCGCCACCTCCGGCGAGCCGCCGGACTGGGTTTCGCGCAGGTCGAGGATCAGTCCGCGCGTCGCCTTCAGCTGCTGGAGGGCGGCGTCGAAATGCGGCACGAGGCCGGCGTCCCCGAGGTTGTTCTTCACGCGCAGGTAGCCGAGGTCGCGTTCCTCGCCGATGCGGCGCGCGATGAGCGGCGGCGTGCCGGCCGCCGGCACGTCCTCGCGCGCGATGGCGAGGCGACGCGCGCGCCCGGCGAATTCCGTCTCGATGGCGAGCGGTCCCGACCACGGTCCCGCGACCAGGCGGCGCAGGGCCCAGTCCCTCGCCCGCGGATCGGCCTGGCGGCCGCGGCGCAGCATCCCCCGCACCGCCTGCTCCACGGGCTTTGACTGGATCGAGGTCACGCGCATGCCCGGCACGGCCCCGGCCACGTCCGCGATGCTGCCTGCGCGCACGGCCGAGATCATGGCCTGCCCGCCGATCCATTCGGCCCAGAGGTCGGTGGCCGTCGGCACCGGGCGCAGCGATCCCGGCCGGTGCGCGTCGAGCGTCACGTGCTCGTCGTTCAATTCGGCGATGGCGCCCTCGAGCGCGGCGACAAGGTCCTCGCGCGTGCTGGCCGCGGCGGCGCGCGGCCGCCATCGCGCGCCGGTCGAGTTCCAGTCCTGTCCCCGCTCGAGGTAGGCGTAGCCCTCGTCGATGGCTCGCCAGAGCGCGTCGAAGTCCGCAGCGCCTCCGGGTGGGGCGGGCGCGGCCCGTCCCAGGGCGGGCCCGGTTGCCAGGACGGCGAGCGCGTCGCGCAGGAATCGCCGGCGGCCGTGCATCGCCCGCGGCCTACCGCTCGAGGGGCGGGGAAACCCCGTCCGGAAGCGGAGTGCGCGCCACGTTCATGACCATGGCGAGCGTCGAGTAGTAGCCGCAGATGCCGCACAGGTCGACGACGCCGCGCTCCCCGAACAGCTCGACGGCGCGTCCGTAGGTGGCGTCGCTCACGCTCCGGTTGCACTGCAGTTCCTGCAGGAAATCGTGCACGACGGCCTCGTCGGCCGCCATGCCGTCGGGGCGCCGGCCCTCGGCCACGGCGCGGATGTGACCGGCCGGGACGCCGCAGCGCTCCGCGATCGGCTGGTGGACGTGCCACTCGTACTGCTGGTCCCAGCGGCGCGCGACGATGAGGATCGCCAATTCCGAGAGCCTGGGCGCAAACGCGCTCTTGTAGCGCAGGTACTCGCCGGCCTTCTGCAGCGGCGACAGGAAATCGGGGCTGCGAAGCAGCGGGACGAACGGGCCGAACACCCCCCCCCGGGGGCTGGTCGCGAGTTCGGCGGCGGCGCGCTTCTGCGCCGGCGTGAGGCTTGCGTCGGGCAACGGCGGGAGGCGGTCGGGCCCCATGGTCACACCACTTTTGCGTTGATGTCGTAGATGCCGTCGATGTGCGCGGTCATGACGTCGCCCGGCTTCACCGGGCCCACGTTCTCGGGCGTTCCCGAGTAGATGATGTCGCCGGGAAAGAGTTCATAGAACGTGGACAGGTTCGCGATCTGCTCGGCCACGTTCCACGTCATCTGGTTGAGGTTCGCGTTCTGCTTGACGGTGCCGTTCACCTTGAGCCAGATCGCGCCCTTGGTGAGGTGGCCGGTCCTGTCGGCGGGGTGCAGGTGGCTGATGACGGCCGACTTGTCGAAGCTCTTGCCCACCTCCCACGGCTTCTTCTGGTCGCCCATGGCCCGCTGCAGGTCGCGGCGCGTCATGTCGAGGCCGACGGCGTAGGCATACACCATGCCGAGTGCCTGTTCCGGCGTCACGTTGCGCCCGCCCTTGCCGAGCGCGGCCACCAGCTCGACCTCGTAGTGGTAGTTCTTGGTGATGGGCGGGTAGGGGTGGTCGATGGTGACCCCGGGCGGCGCGACCTGGATCGCATCCGTGGGCTTCTGGAAGAAGAACGGCGGCTCGCGCGTGGGATCGGAGCCCATCTCGCGTGCGTGCGCCGCGTAGTTGCGGCCGACGCAGTAGATGCGGCGGACCTGGAACTGCTTGTCGCTGCCGAGGACGGGAACCGTCGTCGGGCCGTGCGCGAACAGTACGTTGCCGTTGCCGGCGCCGGCCTGTCGAGGCGTCGCGCAAGCGGCTACGGTCGCCGCGCCGATGGCGGCGCCGGCATTCAGGAATTGCCTTCTGGATGAACGCATGGATGCTCCTCCGTGGATGGTGGCCTGCCCGGTTCAGGTGCCGGGTCGGGACCATGCTATCCGAACGGTTCCGGGCGCGCCGATGACCGGCGTCAACCCGGTCAGGCCGGGAGGGCTGCGGCGGGGCGGGAACCGGCCGTCCCGGCGATCGACGCGATGCGATCGAGCCGCTCCGCGAGGCGGGCGGCACGCGCGAAGCCCGAGGTCACGAGGAAGCATCGGCGGTCGGGATAGCCCAGGACGAGGGTGGGGAAGCCCGCCACGCCGGTCTGCTGCGCGGCCGCGAAGTCCCGGCGAACGGCATCCCTGGCGGCCTGCGCGGCGTGCGAGGCGAGGAACGCGGCGCGATCGAGGCCTTCGTCGGACGCGAGTTCGGCGAGCACCTCGGGGTCGGTCACGTCGCGCCCTTCGGCGTAGAACGCGCGCTGCACCCGCTTCAGGTAGGGCAGGGCCCGGGACGGATCGGCGTCGCGCACGGCGACCACGGCGCGGCAGGCGGGCTCGGTGTCGTAGACGAAGCCCTCGCGGGCGAGCGCCGCGTCGTTGAAGGGCAGCGCCGTCTCGCCCGCCACGTGCGCCCAGTGCTCCGCGATCATGGCGCGAAAGCCGGCGTCCGCCGCCGCCGTGTTGTACGGCCGCAGGCCGCCCATCACCACGTCCACGCGCAGGGAGGGCCGTTCGCGGAGCAACGCATCGAGTTCCGGCCCGAACCCGTAGCACCACGAGCACATCGGGTCTGCGTAGTAGACGAGGAATCGCCCGCTCATGCGGCCCTCGACCGGCCGAGCGAAATGGCCGCCACGCGGTTGCGGCCGCGGTGCTTGGCCATGTAGAGCGCCTCGTCGGCGCGCGCGATGAGGGCGTCGAGTCCCTCGGGGCCCTCGTCGATGCGGGCGGCGACTCCCGCGCTGATGGTGAGGCGCATTTCGACGCCGCCGGCCGCGAACGATTCCCTGGCCACCGCCTTGCGGATGCGGCCGGCGAGCGCGACGGCGCCGGGGCCCGGCACGTCGGGCAGCAGCAGGCAGAACTCCTCGCCGCCGTATCGCACGAGCACGTCCTCCTTGCGTAGCTGGCCGCGAATCACGTCGGCGAATCGCCGCAGCACGCGGTCGCCCGCGAGGTGGCCATGGTTGTCGTTCACGCTCTTGAAGTGGTCCAGGTCCACCAGGACCAGGGACAGCGGCGTGTCGAGGCGGCGCGCGCGCGACAGCTGCTTCTGCGCGAGCTCGACGAACGTGCGGCGGTTGAACGCCTGCGTGAGCGGGTCCAGCGAGGCGAGTTGCTGCGCGCGGAAGTCGGCGCGCTCCTTCTGCATCAGCAGGAACGACACGGACGAGACCAGGATCATCGTGTAGGCGGCCATCAGCGTGAAGACCTGGACCGCGGAACTCGCGAAGAAGCCGCCATTGGCCACCGGGGCTAAGAGCGGGGCCGCCGCGCGCAGGACGAAGCTCGCGATTCCGAGCGCGAAGCTGCCGACGAGCAGGCCATGCGTGCCGCGGCTCACGCCCTCGACGGGCTTCCACGCCAGCGCGAGCAGAGTCGCCTGGCAGGCCGCGTAGATGAAATTGGCCGCGATGAGCCGCGCGCCGAGGTCGTGCAGCAGCGCGCCCACGGCGAAGGCCACGATGCCGCCGGTGGCGGCGTGCGCGAGGGGCGGAAGCCTGTGCCCGCGGAAGGCGAGGATGGCGGCGGCGGTGAGCGAGAACGACATGCCGACCAGCCCGTTGGCCACCACGATCGAGGCCCAGTCCGGCAGCTCGCCCCGCCCGGCGAACAGGACGAAGGCCGCCGCCTGCACGAGGAGCGAAAGCGTCCACGGCCCGAGCCCGCCCTGCAGGCGCCGGCCGGTACCGATCCAGAGCGAGGCGGCGAGGATGACGTTGGTCGCCACCATCACGACGAACAGCGAGCGGATGTCGAACATGCCTCCAGACTATGCGGGAGGGCGCGCGCGCGCCGTGGCGCCCGTCACATTCCGCGCAGCCGACGGGTGACAGCTGTAATCTGGGCGTGAGGACCGAAGGTTCCAGGTCCCGCCCGAACGGAGATTCCATGAAGCTCTACTACTTTCCCGGCGCCTGCTCCACCGCGCCACACATCGTCGCCTGCGAGGCAGGCGTTCCCCTCGAGCTCGAGAAGGTGGACCTCGGCTCCAAGCGCACGGCCACCGGCGAGAACTACATGGCGGTGAACCCCAAGGGCTACGTCCCGGCGCTGCGGCTGGACGACGGGTCGGTCCTGACCGAGGTGTCCGCCCTCATCGAGTACATCGCGGACCGCGCCCCGGCCAGCGGCCTCATCCCGGCGGCCGGGACCATGGAGCGCTATCGCATGGCCGAGTGGATCGGCTATATCGCGACCGAGATCCACAAGGGTTTCGGACCCCTGTGGAACGCGAAGCTCGCGCCGGAGGCGCGCGCGGCGGCCGTCGCGGCGCTGGCGCGTCGCCTCGACCTGGTCGAGCAGGTGCTGGCGCGCCAGCCCTTCCTCACCGGGCAGGGCTTCTCGGTCGCCGACGCGTACCTCTTCACGGTGGCGAGCTGGGCGCCCTGGGTGAAGCTGGAC
>Ga0255338_1003480_pt1 | contig 18782 bp, 16 predicted proteins | sample MeOH1_35cm_T4_19_FD_203715 | JGI IMG/M metagenome (GOLD analysis project Ga0255338, IMG submission 203715) | Sandy soil microbial communities from University of British Columbia, Vancouver, Canada - MeOH1_35cm_T4_195 | ecosystem: Engineered > Artificial ecosystem > Sand microcosm > Unclassified ...
CAGGTAGGCGGTCAGCCCCAGCCCGACCGCCTCCGGCTTGACGAGAGCCACGTAGCGGTCGATCACCCCGGCCTCCTCCAGCCGCTTGACCCGCCGCAGCACGGCGCTGGACGAGAGGCCGACTTGCGCACCGATCACGTCATAGGTTTCGCGGCCGTTCTGCTGCAGGGAGCGCAGGATCGCCTTGTCGAGCTTGTCGAGTGCATGGAGCTGGTTCATGGCACATGATTATTGCGTAAGGACGGCAACGATCGCCACAACACGCCCGAAAATTGACCGCGTGCCCCCTTAAAGTGGCAAGCTCATGACGCCCGCCGGAGACAAGTCATGGAGCGAATGGCGAGGACCCTCTGCTTGGTGGGGATCGACACGCGGAAGGACTTGGGTGTGGCGACGCCCCCATGCCTGCAACTTGAAGACATATCGGAGCCCCCCATGAACAAAGCCCTGCCGCAATCCGTGACCGCCCAGGCGGCCGCATGGGAGAACCCCATGGGCACCGACGGCTTCGAATTCATCGAGTACGCCGCGCCCGACCCGAAAGCCATGGGCGAACTGTTCGAGCGCATGGGCTTCAAGCCCCTTGCCAGGCACCGCCACAAGAACGTCGTGCTGTACCGCCAGGGCGGCATCAACTTCATCATCAACGCGGAGCCGGACTCGTTCGCGCAGCGCTTCGCGCGGCTGCACGGGCCCAGCGTGTGCGCCATCGCGTTCCGGGTGAAGGATGCGAAGGCCGCCTACGAGCGCGCGATCTCGCTCGGCGCCTGGGGCTACGCGGGCCAGGCCGGCCCCGGCGAGCTGAACATCCCCGCCATCAAGGGCATCGGCGACTCGATCATCTATTTCATCGACCGCTGGCGCGGCAAGAACGGCGCCAAGGAAGGCGACATCGGCAACATCGGCTTCTTCGACGTGGACTTCGAGCCGATCTCGAAGGACTCGGGGGCCGAACTCAACCCGGTCGGCCACGGCCTCACCTACATCGACCACCTCACGCACAACGTGCACCGCGGCCGCATGGAGGAGTGGGCGGGCTTCTACGAGCGCCTGTTCAACTTCCGCGAGGTGCGCTACTTCGACATCGAGGGCCAGGCCACCGGCGTCAAGAGCAAGGCGATGACCAGCCCCTGCGGCAAGATTCGCATCCCGATCAACGAAGAGGGCAACGAGAAGGCCGGCCAGATCCAGGAGTACCTGGACCGCTACCACGGCGAGGGCATCCAGCACATCGCGATGGGCTCGGCCAACCTCTACGAAACGGTGGACGCCTTGCAGATGAACGGCGTGAAGCTGCTCACCACCAGCGAGACCTATTACGAGCTGCTGCCCAAGCGCATCCCCGGCCTGGCCGAGAACATCGCCGACCTGCAGCAACGCAACATCCTCGTCGACGGCAAGCCGGAAGAGCTGTTGCTGCAGATCTTCAGCGAGAACCAGCTGGGCCCGATCTTCTTCGAGTTCATCCAGCGCAAGGGCAACGAGGGCTTCGGCGAAGGCAATTTCAAGGCGCTGTTCGAGACGATGGAGCTGGACCAGATGCGCCGCGGCGTGCTGGAAGGGAAGAAGGGCTGATGGCCGTCGACCCCGTCGTCTACGGCGCCAGCGAGCGCCCGCCGCGCGGCGACTATTCGCGCGCGCAAACCGACTACACCTGCCCGCAGCATTACGACGCGTACACGGAAGCCGACCACGACACCTGGCGCCGCCTGTACGCGCGCCAGGCGGCGCTGGTGAAGGGCCGCGCCTGCGACGTGTTCATCGACGCCCTGCCCTCGCTCGGCCCGAGCCACCACATCCCGCGCTTCGAGCAGATCAACGAGCGCCTGCACAAGGCCACGGGCTGGGAGATCGTCGGCGTGCCGGGGCTGATCCCCGAAGTGCCCTTCTTCACCCTGCTCGCGAACCGCAAGTTCCCGGTGACGGACTGGATCCGCAGGCCCGGGGAGTTCGACTACATCGTCGAGCCCGACGTCTTTCACGACCTGTTCGGCCACGTGCCGCTGCTGTTCAACCCGGTCTTCGCCGACCACATGCAGGAATACGGCAAGGGCGGCGTGAAGGCGCACGGGCTCGGCGCCTGCGAACTCCTGAGCCGCCTGTACTGGTACACGATCGAGTTCGGCCTGATCCGGCAGGACGACGGGCTGCGCGCGTACGGCGCCGGCATCCTCAGTTCGCCGGGCGAGCTGCGGTACGCGGTCGAGAGCCCCGAGCCCCGCCGCCTCCCGCTGGACGTCGAGCGCGTGATGCGCACGCGCTACAAGATCGACACGTTCCAGCAGACGTATTTCGTCATCGACAGTTTCCGGGACCTGTTCGGCAAGACGGCGCCGGACTTCACGCCGATCTACGAGCGGGTGCGGCAGATGCAGGAACTGGCAGCGCACGCCGCCTGAACCGACGCCATCAGCCATCGAGCAAGTGCCAGCTGCAGGCGGCATCCATGCTCGCGACGGCCGCCAGGCACCCTGCCTCGATCCGCCGGTCGTGGATGACGAAAGCCGGGCCCTGCTCTCCCAGCCACGTGGCGGACGGCCGGTCCAGCCCCGTGACCACGTGACGGGGGTCCCGCAAGAAGCCCGAGCCCGCCGCCTTGAGCACGGCCTCCTTGCGAACCCAATAGCGCCTGAACGCGTCCTGCCGCTCGTGCGGCGCAAGCCGCTCCATCGCGTCCAGCTCCGAAGAGTGCAGCACGGCAGGGCAAAGCCCCATCACGTCCTCATCGCCGAATCGATCCTCGATGTCGCAGCCGATGTCACCCGCGCTCGAGATGGCGATGAGCGAATAGGCTCGCGAATGAGACACGTTGAACGCGAGCCCGGCAGGGCCGCCCAGGGTCGGCTTGCCCTGACCCGTCCTCTCCAACCGGAGCGAGGCCGGCGCATCGCCCGTCAGGCGGGCGAGCATGGAGCGAAGCACGAGCGCGATTTCATGCCTGCGCCCGGGGTCTGCCGGTGGCGCGCAAGCGGGGATGACGAGGGCCTGCGAGCGCCCTCGTTCGAGCCGAACATGCTGCAACCGCGCGCGTGAAAGGACCTCCTGCATCCGCTCTCCAGTCCCGGGGGCGACGAAATGCCGAATCCGATTATCGGCGGCTCTTTCACGCGGTGGTGCGTCTCCTCCGTGTGAAGGAGGCGGCGTGCCCGCAGGCCATTCTTCAATGGACGGTCGCCGTTGCTTCCGCTTACACTTCCCGCAGCCAGCGCCGAGGGGCGTGCGTTCCAACCATGTCTTCAGAGGAGAAATTTGCCATGGGCTTTTTCATGAAAGAGCACGACGTTCACGTCGAGAGCCTGCTCGGGGAACTCAACGTGCGATTCGGCCCGACGCCCAGCAAGAAAAGCCATTTCGGCGGCATCGCGGAGATGGTCGAACTGCAGAAGGAATTCAAGATCTTCAAGCGGGGCCGCTCCTTCAGGACGAGCGTGGCCGTGCTGAACATCGGCGCGACCAACGCCGAAGCCCGCAACCGGATGCTCGAGTACTTCGGCAACTTGAGCAAGCACGAATCGAACGTCGCCGGCCAGAACGGTGACGCCGCCGTCGTGAATGCGATCGTGAAAAACCTCGCCTCCAAGAATCCGCTGCCCGTGTATTTCACTTACCACGACATGCGGGCGGCCAAGGGGAACACTCGCGTGCTCATCACCGACAAGAGCAGGCCCATTCCCTACTTCCAGCATGACTACCTGACGATCTCGATCCCGACCAAGGCCCTCCCTGCGGCCAAGAAGCCGGCCAAGGGCGCGGCCAAGAGCTGAGGGCGCATGGGTTCCACCGTGGCGCGGGCAGCCCTGCCTGCCCTGGCCTCGGTACGGGACGAGGTCGAGCGTTACTACAGCGAGCGGTTCAGGCAGTTCGGGCCGACCCCGCTCGGTGTCGGCTGGACCTGCACGCCGACGCAGGAACTGCGGTTCGTCCAGTTCGAGAGACTGCTCGGCTTCCATCGCGCTTTCTCCGTCAACGATATCGGCTGCGGTTATGGAGCGCTGCTTGGATTCCTGCGAAGACGCGACAGGAAGGCCCAGGTCGACTATGTCGGCACCGACATTTCGCAAGTCATGGTCGACGCAGCCCGCCGTCACTGGAAGCGGGTCGACGGCGCGCATTTCCAATTGTCGGGTGAAGCCCTTCGCACCGCTGACTATTGCGTAGCCAGTGGCATCTTCAACGTCAAACTGGCCCATGACCGTTCGACGTGGGAAGGCTACATCGAAGAGACCTTGCGCGACATGTATGCCCACTGCAACGCAGGCATCGTGGTGAACTTCTTCATCGCGGACGCCGAGCTGGACGACATCCCGGAGCACTATCGCTGCTTGCCGGACAAGTGGGTGGCCTATGGCCGGACGCTGGGTGCCTCGGTCGAATTGCGGGACAACTACGGGATGCCGGAATTCACGTTGGCGCTAAGACGTCACTGACTCCCGGCGCAGCCCGGTCCGCTCGCGCAGCCGTTGCCTTTCGACGCCCAGGGGCGTGACGTAGATCGCCGCTCCCGTCACGGTGATGAGCTGCTCCGCCGCGTCCAGCAGCGCACTCGCTTCCGGCAATATGTCCGTCCGGCCTCCATCGAGGAGCGTGGCCGCATGGCTGATCAGGGCGCGGCACTCGGCCAGGCGGGTGCTTCGCTGCCTGGAGACGTCGATCGCCTCGGTGGCGAAGCGCAAGGCGAGTTCGAGGTTGCCGAGTCGCCGATGGCACTCCGCAAGGCTGGCCAGGATCTCCGATTCGATTTCCAGGCTGACATTGGAGCCGCGAATCGTTTCGAGTGCTTCGGAGAAAGTTGCCGCCGCGGATTCGAAATCGCCCGCGATGCTCAGCGTCATCGCGCGGCCGCTGGCGGCGAAGACCCTCATATACGGATTGCGGTGCTTCTCGGCGATTTCCGAAACGACCGATGAATGCGCCTGCGCCAGGGCGGCATCATCGTTGCACCACGCCAGATCCACGAACGTGTAATGGGCGATCTGCAGAATCACCGGGTCGACCAGCGTGTTTCCCAAGGCCAGCAAGTGCCGCAAATGCTCTTCGGCATCCTCGAAGCGCCCCAGGCGGATCAGCAGGCGGCCCCGCATGCCCAGCGCCCAATGCTCGACGTTGAAGCCCATGAAGCTGTGGTCGTAGCTGTCGATCTTGTGCGCGTTGGCCAACACGATGTCGTTGGCGGCCAGCGCCTTCTCGAGCAAACCCGCCCACCCGTAAGCCTGGCTGAGGGCGGCATTGAGCGTAGCGATGCGCCCCACGTCATCGTCCGCACGTGCCATGGCCAGCGCCTGGGCCACCTTTTCGACGTACCAATCGGCGGGGCCCCCGCTCGCCTGCGTCATGCGGCCCTCGATCGTCAGCAGGAACTGGACGAGCCGGTTGTCGACCTTGTCGGCCAGCGCCATGGCTTCCTCGATGAATGGCTGCACCTCCTGCAGGCTGAGGCCCTCGCGCCAGCCGAGCATGGAGATCTGGCTGCAGGCCATGGCACGCAACCGGTCGCTCTGGTGGTCGCCTGCCCGCCCGGCCAGCAGGTCCCTGACCTTGTGCCAATGCTTGATCGCCTGCGCCGAATCGGTGCCGCTCAACCAGTGCGCCGCGCGGGCCGCGTACTCGGCGGCGCTCACCGGCTGGCCCGCGGCGTCATAGTGATGGGCGATCAGCCCGGAATACTCGTCGAGCTGATCCGCATAGAAGTGCTCCATGGCGCTCGCCACCGAGGCGTGGATCGCGGCGCGTTTGGCCTTCAGCTGCGTGCCGTAGGCCACTTCCTGGATCAGCGGGTGCCCGAACGCAAAACGGCGGCCGCCTGCCGCCGGCTGCGGCTGGATGAGCTCGGCGTGGCAGAGGGCATCGAGCGCCCTGTCGATCTGGGCGCGCATCGTGCCGGCCACCCGCTCCAGCACCGCCAGCGGGACTTCCTTGCCGATGATCGCGCACATCTGCAATATCGATTTCTCGGATTCGCTCAGCCGGTCGATCCGGGCGCCGATGACGGCCTGCACCGTCGCCGGCAGTGCCCGCTCGATCGACTCCAGGCCATTGCGCGAATGGGTCGGATCGCCGGAGAGGACGCCACGCTCGGCCAGCGATCGCACGAGTTCCTCGGCGAAGAAGGGGTTCCCGCCGCTGCGCCTCACGATCAGCTGCGAAATCTCCTGGAATTCGCGGCGATGGCTGATCAGCTCTCGCACCAGGGCGTCGGTGTCGGCGGCGTTCAGCTCGCCGACTTCGATCTCCTGGAAATTCTCGAAGCCGACCCAGGGCGACCGATAGGAGGAGCGGTAGTTCAGCACGACCATCGTGCGCGTCTGCGCGACCGCCGTCACCAGGGTGGCGACGAACTCCTCGCTCGCCTCGTCGAGCCAGTGCATGTCCTCGATCAGGATCACCGACACCACGTCCGCCGAGTGCTTGACGAGCGCGCCGACGATCGCCAGCAGGCGCGCCCGCCGGGCCTTCGCATTCAGCGCAACCGGCGCCGAACTGTCGGCGTCCGGCACGCCGAGAAACTCGCTCAGCAGCGCCAGGTCGCCGGGCTGGGCCGTGGCGAGTTCATCCAGCCGCGTCACGATCCTGGCCCGCGCGTTTGCAGGGGAGTCGGCTGCGGAGATGCCGAAAAAGAACGTGCGCATCAGCTCCAGCACGGGCTGCAGCGGCGTGGCGCTTCCGTACAACTGGGCGCGGACTTCGTACACCGGCCGGCCGCGCGTTCGGCACCACTGCGCGAACTCGTAGCAAAGCCGGCTCTTGCCTGTGCCGGGCCCTCCCGAGACACCGACGACCTGGGCGTCGCCGGCTTCGGCCAGGCGCTGCGCCTGCTGCAGGAGCGTCAATTCCTTGTCCCGCCCGCGAAACGGCGTGAGCTTGGCCTGGTGGAAGTGCTGGCTGGCGAACGCAGGGTTCAACCCCACCAGCCGGAAGATCTCGATGGGTTCGGAGATCCCCTTGAGCGGCGGCTGGCCGATGGACTCGACGTCCACCGATCCGCGCACCAGCGAATGGCAGTCCTGCGTCATCGTGACACCGCCCGGCAGCGCCAGGCCGATCACCCGGCTGGCCAGGTGGATGGTCAGCCCGTGGGCGCCGCCGCCTTTGCCGCTGTCGTGGGCGTGCGGGTCGGACGCCACCAGCCCCGAATGCAGGCCCACGCGAATGCTGAAGCCCTGCGGATTGCCCGCAAAGAGCGACTGCATGTGCAGGGCCGATTCACAGGCAAGGCGCGCGTGGCCCTCCAGCGCCCGGGGCACGCCGAAGAGGGCCATGACGCCGTCGCCGAGCGTGCGCATCACGGTGCCGCCGAAACGCTCCACGGCTTCGCACATCAGCATGACGGCCGGTTTCAGGCGGTCCATCGCTTCCTCGGGGTCGAGCTGGGCGATCTGCTCGGTGGAGCTGACGATGTCGGCAAACAGGACGGTGGCCTGCTTCAGCTCCCCCCAGCCCGTCGCGGGTTCGGCGACAGGCGCAGGCGCACGGGCGGCGGCACCCGGCCCTGCGGGCGAGGGTGCGCGAGTCAGCGCCGTTCCGCAGCCGCCGCAGAACTTGGCCGCGGGCGTGCAGTCGAAGCCGCAGGCCGCGCACTTGTACGTGAGTGCACGGCCGCAGTTTTCGCAATATCGATTGGAATCGGGATTTGCCGTGTAACAGGACTGGCATTCCATGCCCGAATGTTACGCCGCGCCCGGGTCAGGCCAAGACGTTCACCTTTTTCCAGGCCGCCTTCACCGCATCGTGGGGCCCCGACCCCTTGCCGTGTAGCGCGGCTGCAACGTCCAGGGTGTAGTGCGCGGCGTCCAGGAACGTGCCTCGCACGCGCAGGCGATCGAACCCCTTCAACCAGATTCGCGCGAGCGTTTCCCAGGATTTACCGCCCAGGCGGATCGCCGCCAGATAGAAGGCGTGGTTCGGGATGCCGGATGCCTTGTGCGCATCGTCGGTGGGCTTGTAGCGCCTGTAGTCCTTGATCTGGTCGTCGTTGCGCCAGGTCAGCCTGTTGTTGCCAGGGTCCTTCAGCGAGCGGATGGCCTGGCCGGCGCCGGGCGCCAGGATGTCTTCCCCCAGCAGCCAGTCGGCCTGCGTCACGTCCTGGCCGGCGTGCCATTGCTTGATCATGCTGGCGAACACGTCGGAGAACGACTCGTTCAGCGCGCCGGCTTCGCCCTTGAGCGTGGGCGGCTGGCCCGCCACCTCCACCACGCCGAGGCCGCCCCGGACGATGTGCTGGCTGACGCCGTGGACGAACTCGTGCGCGATGATGCCCAGCGAATGGGCCAGCCCCTTGATGTGCCGGCCGTCACCGTCGCCGACGATCATCTGCTCGCCCGTCCACATGGCATTGGTGAATCGGTAGCCGTAATGCACCGAGGCGTCGACCCGCATGCCCTTGCCGTCCACCGAGTCGCGGCCGAGCACCGTCTTGAAGAACTGCATGGCGATGCCGACGTTCTCGTAGGCCTGGTCGGCGTGTTTGTCCGTGGTCGGCGGGTCGTCCTCGTCGCGCAGCAGCTTGCCGGGCAGGAAGGTACGGCCCCCGGCGTCGTAGACCTGGCGGGCCAGCAGCTTCTTGCCCAGCTTCGCTTCGGGCCGTTCCTGGCTTTGCACGGCGCGCTGGGCTCGCAGCTTGGACGAGTGGGCCACGTGGCTTCTCAAGAGCTTGCCGTGCTCCTGGTCGTCGTCCTCCTCCGCGAGCTGCGTCAGGAGTCTCTTCGGAACCGCGAAACACACGCAGCCGTACCGTTGCCTCATTGACTTTTCTCCTCGTGATCTGAGCGGCGGCGCTTCCGCCCCCGGCTACCAGCGCGCGGGAAGCTTCTTCAGCAGCGTGATGCGCTTGACGCCCAGCTCGATGTAGCCGCCCTTTTCCAGGTCCTTCAGGAGGCGGCTGACCATCTCGCGGGAAGCGCCGACGCGGCTGGCGATGTTCTGGTGGGTGATTTGCGTCAGCGAGATCGGAGCGTCGGGCTTGGCAGGGCCCTGCTGGCTTTCCAGCGTGACGATGACGCGGCCATAGACATCCAGCAGCGCCATGTTGCGCGCGGTCTCGGTGGCAGCGCGGGCTCGGCGGATCACCTGGGCGACCAGCTCCAGCGCGAACTCGGGTTCCTCGGCCAGGTGCTCGCGCAGCGCGGCGCGGCTGACAATCGAGCAGACACTGGGTTCCAGCGTCATGACGGATGCCGAGCGGGGTCCGCCATCGAGCCACATCTCGGCGAAGTAGTCGCCAGCCTCGACGGTGTTGTAGGTGATCTCGCGGCCGTCGGCGTCGTTGGAGTAGACCTTCACCCGCCCCTCGAGCAGCACGAACAGGGACTCACCGACTTCACCCTCGTTGATGATGACGCTGTTCTTGCGGTAGCTTCGGACGGTTCCCCGCACGGCCAGCGCGCGCAGGGAAGGGCTCAAGTTGGCGATCAGCTTTTCGTGGCCAGCTGACTGGCTGCTAGTCATGTTCATGGCGTTCGTCCCCCAATCCACGCGCACTCTAGCATGAGCTAAAGTGGTAATTACCCGTGGTTCGCGCCCGATCTCAGTGCATCGGCTCGTGCCAGAACGGGGGCGCCACGGGCGGCAGCACCGCCACGCGGTTGACCAGCTCGCGCACCCCGCTGGAGCGGGTCTTGGCGCAGACGCTGCGCACGTGGCTGCGCACCGTGGAGACGGCCACGTTCAGCTGCTGCGCGATCTGGGGCGCCGAGAAACCCTGGCACAGGATGCCCAGCACATGTTCTTCCGTCGCCGTCAGCCCGTGGCTGCGCGCGAAGAAGCACAGCATCAGGGACTCGCATACGGAAGCCCGGGCAAAGAGCAGCGCCGCGCGCGGGGCGCTGCCGGGCGACTCCGCCTTGAGCGGCAATACGGCGAGGGTCAACCCTGGGCCGTCGACTGCGGCGAGTTCGAGCAGGCTGCGCTTGCCCTCGGCCGCCCGCGCCAGCGCATCGGCCAGCAACCGGGCGCTTTCGGGAGCGCGGGGCTGCAGCATGTCGCCGCGCGTGAGCAGGACGCGGCGCCGCCCCAGCTCGTGGCGGGCCGCATGGTTGGCGTGCAGCAATCGCCCCTCGATCGTGGTCACCAGCACCCCATGGGCCAGTTCGTCCATCAGCAGCGCCAGGCCCCAGCCGAGGCCGGTGTCGCCTTCGGCCGGCAGGGTGCCGCCCGGAACCCCGCTGTTTGCAAGCATGTCCATCTCATCTCCCAACCTTGTTAATACGCGAAGGATAGGAACGGAGGTCGACGGGCGGGTGTGAATATGGCCAGGCGTTCGTGTGAGAAATTCACCGGGGCGCGTGGCGAGTGATCAAGCCCAGAGAATCGCGCATGACCTGGGGGTGGAAGGCGAGCTCGACGTGCGCGACGCCGCGCACCAGCCGGTTATCCGCGCCCGGCAGCGTGGCCGTGGACGCAGGAAACACGATGTTGTCGCAGTTGGTGTACCAGCAGGTGAACAGCGCCGTACCGGCCGGCGTCTCCTGCCGCTCCAGGCGGCGCAGCCACTCGCCCTGCCGCTTCATCTGCCGGCCGTTTCTCAGGTGGCTGAATTGCGCCAGCCAGGTGCCTTGGTGGGGCGAACCGATGGTGATCACATGGTCGACCCGCGACTCGCCCATGGCGGCGCACAGCCAGGCCCGGGCGGCCAGCCCGCCCATGCTGTGGCACACCAGCACCGGCGGCATCCCGGTTGCGCGCGTCACCGCATCGACCGCTCGCTCGACGATGGGGACATAGTCGTCGATGGAGCCGAACACGGGCTCCAGATTGACGGCGACGAAACTGTGGCCGCGGGCGCGCAGCTCCTTCATCCAGGGCGTCCAGAACCCGCGGTTGCACACGAAGCCGTGGAGGAACACCACGCCGCGCCGCGCCGGCTCCCCGGGAGCCGCCAGCTGGTCCGGCACCTCGCGCCAGCGGAACGGCTGGCGCCAGGCGAACACGCGCAATGCGGCAATCGTCTCGCTGAACCACGCACGCCCGAGCTCACCCCATGTCGGCCGGGGGGCGGGATCGCCACCGCCCACGACACGCATCGCGGTGAACTCGATGGCGAGGACGAACGAGAAGGAGAAGGCGATGAATACGGCGCCGCCGACGGCGCCTGCCGGTGAGTCCTGCCAGCGCCAGACCAGCCAGGCCAGCGCGGCAAACACAATCGACAAGGTGGTGCCCTGCTGCAGCCGGGCGAGCGCCGAACGCGATGGCATCAGGCGAGTATCACATCCGGCCCGCCGAGCCGTTTGGCCAGGCCCTGTGCGAGCCGGTTCGTGATGCCGTAGACCGACAGCTGCGGATTGGCGCCGATGCTGGTGGGGAAGATCGAGCCGTCGTGCACGGAGAGATTGTCGAGTTGCCAATGGACGCCGTCGGGCCGCGTCACGCCGCGCTTCTCGTCGCCGGCCGCGCCGCAGCCCCCCATCACGTGGGCGCTGACGACCTTGGTGAGCAACGGCTTCATCGGCAACCCTGCGATGGCCTCCTTCGCCTGCGCCCAGGATTCGTACGGCTTGGCCAGCTCATGGACCGGCAGCACCTGTTTCGCACCGGCCGCGAACTGGATCTCGGCCATTGCCAGCATCGCCCTGCGTGCGCCTTCCATGACGAACGGCGTCAAGGGGTAGTCGAGCACGGGGGAACCGTCGCCGCGCAGCTTCACCTGCCCGCCCGGCGCCTCCCGGTGGAAGCCGTCGCGCATCAGCGCCAGGAGCACATGCGTGTCGGGAAACTTCCTGAACAGGGCCGCCTGCTCCTTGCCAAAGCCGACGACGCTGGAGGCGAAGATCACGGGGTGCATGGGCGGCGCCTCGAGCTTGAAGCCGATCGGGCCGTCGATGGCCTGCGTTTCGAGGAAGTGGTCGGTATAGATCGTCTGCGGCGCGCCTTGCCAACCCTCGACCTTGTTCGGCATCAACCCGGCCGACATGACGACGGGGTGCAGGAAAGTCCGGTCGCCCAGCCGCCCGTGGGGGTCTGGCGCATCCGATCGCAGCAGCACGGCCGGCGAGTTGATGGCGCCCGCCGCGAGCACGTAGTGCCGCGCCACGATGCTCGTGGATGTGGAATTCGTGGAGGCCGGGGCGCCGTTGGCTTTGACCGGGCCGCACAGCAGCGCCCGGACCTTGCCGTTGGCCAGCTCGAACCGCTCGGCCCGCGTTTCCACCAGCAGGATGGCGCCGAGATCGAGCGCGGAGGGAATGGTGGTGACCAGCATCGACTGCTTGGCGTTGGTGGGACACCCCATGCCGCAGGACCCGAGGTTCCAGCAGCCTTTCACGTTGCGCGAGATGGCCGCAGCCTCGATCCCCAGCTTGGCCGCGCCACGGCGCAGCAGGTCGTTGTTCTCGTTGGGCGGCGTGAGCCACGGGCCGATGGACAGGCGCCGCTCGGCCTGCGCGAAATACGGGGCCAAGGCATCGTTGCCGAAACTGTCCAGGCCGAAGTGCGTGCGCCAGTAGTCGAGCGTCGCCACGGGAGTGCGAAACGAACTCGTCCAGTTGACGGTGGTGGAGCCGCCGACGCAGCGGCCCTGCAGGATGTTGATCGCCTTGTCCTGCGTCTTGCGGGCTGCGCTTTCCTGGTACAGCGACGGATAGGCGACGGACTCCTGCTGGTTGAAGTCGGCGCTGCTCTTGAGCGGCCCTTCCTCGACGATGACGACGCTCAGGCCCGCCTTGGCCAGCAACTCCGCCGTGATCCCCGCGCCGGCGCCGGAGCCGACGATCGCAACGTCGCAGGCGACTCGCGGCGGCACGTCGCCGTGCGGGCCGCCCAGCACCTTCCAGCCGCGCCTCAAGCCGTCCCGGATGGGGTCCTGCAAACTGCTCATGATGGCCTTCAGATCTTCAGGGGACCGGGATAGCCCAGGAGGCCCCAGGTCTGCGAATCGGAGAAATAGGCGCTGCCCACGATGTCGTGAAGCGCCTGGTAGGCCTGTTGCCGCAGGCTGATGCCCGACACCCGCATGCCTTGCAGCGCTTGCTGGATCTCGGACACCGACGCCGTGGGCCAGGGGTCGGACAAGCCGGCGAGCGTACGGCGGCCGGCGGCGCTGGCGAGCAAGGCCAGCAGCTGGGAGAGTTCGGACTGCGCATGCGGCGGCAACGCCGCGATCAGGCCGTCGATCCGATCGAGCAGGCCTTCGAGCGCGCGCTCCAGCGGGATTCCGCCGGCGGGCAGGCTGCCATCGAGCAGGCCCCGGCTCACGCCCGCAAAAACCTCGCGCCCCGCACCCGTCAGGCGGGCCTCGCGCAGCCCGGGCTGCAGCACCGCAAGGGCCCCGCCACCGACGGCCAGGACCGCGGCCGATACGGCGCCAAGCGCCAGCAAGCTCCTTCTTTGCATCCCGCGACTATGGCACGCCCGCCAGCCGCGCCTGTAGAGGGCAGCGCCTAGATAGACTCGGGGTTTGCATGGAAGCCGCACGCAAGATCCGCGACGCCGTCGCGCACGTCTCGCAGCTGAGACAAGCCCTGGAGGACCACCCGGCCCTGGGCGCCGCCGTGGGGCAGGTCAAGCGCGTGCAGTTCCAGCGGTTCGCGGGGACCTATTCGGACTTGCTGGCCGGCAACGGCAGCGCCTACGCAGCGCCGGCGCGCTTCTTCCTGTCCGAACTCTATAGCGACAAGGACTACGCCGAGCGTGACGCCCAGTTCGCGCGCATCGCCGGTGCGATCGAGAAGTTCTTTCCCGACCAGGTCGTCGCGACCGCGGTCGCGCTCGCCGAACTGCACGCCTTGACGGAGGAATTGGACCAGGCCATGGCGCTGGTGTGGCTGGCCCAGGATGGCGAGGAAGCCAGCGACGCGCGCCGCTACGTGCTCGCATGGCGTGAGGTCGGGCGCCGCGAGGACCGGGAGGGCCAGTTGACCGTGGTGCTTCGCATCGGCAAGGAGATGGCCAAGCTGACCCGCACCGCGGGCCTGCGGACGATGCTGAGGATGATGCGGGGGCCGGCGACGGCCGCGGGGCTGGGCTCGCTGCAGCGCTTCCTGGAAAGCGGGTTCGACACCTTTGCGGCCATGGCCAAGCGGCCCGGCGGGGCCGAGGAATTCCTCGGGATCATCCAGGGGCGCGAGTCGTCTTTGATCAAGATGCTGTTCGACGCGGGGCTTGTCGCCTGCGAGACGGACTTGTCCCGCACCTTAGGACAAGCCCCCTGACTGTAGCGGCCGAGTCCTTTGACAATCGCGGGTTAAATCGAGCCCCCACGCTCACGTACGTTCGCTGCCCCCCCGAGGGGGCGCAGCCGGCTTGAGGCGGCTCGGCATCGGCTAAGGAGTTTTGAATGGATAAGTACTGGCTCAAGAGCTACCCCGAAGGTGTTCCGCAGGAGATCCACCCCGAGCAATACCGCTCGCTGACGCAGCTGCTGGAGGAGTCGTTCAAGACGCACGCCGCGCGGCCATTCTCTGTCTGCATGGAGCGCTGGATGACCTATGGCCAGCTCGACGAGCTGTCCGCCGCACTTGGTGCGTGGTTGCAGGCGCAGGGGCTGGAGCCGGGTGCGCGCGTCGCGATCATGCTGCCCAACATCCCGCAGTTCGCCGTCACCATGGCGGCCGTCCTTCGAGCAGGCTACACCTGCGTGAACGTCAATCCCCTGTACACGGCGCGCGAGCTGGAGCACCAGCTCAAGGATTCCGGCGCCACGACGATCGTCATCCTGGAGAACTTTGCCAAGACGCTCGAGGAAGTCATCGACAAGACGCCGGTCAAGAACGTCGTCATGGCCTCGATGGGCGACCTGCTCGGGTTCTGGTACGGGATGTGGATCACGTTCGCCGTTCGCCACCTGGCCAAGATGGTGCCGCCGTACAAGCTTCCCCTGTCGGAGGGAAGGAAGGTCACATCGTTCAATCGCGCCATCGCGGAAGGCACTTCCAGGACGCTCGTGTCCACGCCGCAGACCCTGGATTCGATCGCCTTTCTGCAGTACACAGGCGGCACGACCGGCTTGTCCAAAGGCGCCGTGCTCACGCATGGCAACATCGTTGCGGCGATCCTCCAGGCGGAGGCCTGGTTCACGCCGGCGCTCAAGCGCATCGGCGACGTCAGCAAGACCAACGGCATCGCCGCCCTGCCCCTGTATCACATCTTCGCGTTGACGCTGAGCCTGCTGGCCATCCGCTGGGGCTCGCACCTGACGCTCATCCCCAACCCGCGGGATTTCGACAAGTTCATCGAGGTGCTGAAGAAGCGCCCGTTCCACATGCTGCCGGCGGTGAACACGCTGTTCAACGCGTTGTTGCAGCATCCGCAATTCAAATCAGTGGACTTCTCCCAGCTGTGCGTCTCACAGGCGGGCGGCATGGCCGCCTCGGAAGGGACGGCCAAGCAATGGCAGAAGGTGACGGGTTGCCCGATGGTCGAAGGCTGGGGCATGAGCGAGACTTGCGCGATCGGCACCAACAACCCGGTCATGAGCACCGCGTTTTCCGGGACCATCGGCTTGCCGCTGCCGGGCATCGAGATCTCGATCAAGGATGACGACGGCAAGTCGCTGCCCCTGGGGCAGCCCGGCGAGATCTGCATCAAGGGCCCCAACGTGATGCGCGGCTACTACAACCAGCCCGCCGAGAACGAAAGGGCATTCACCCCGGACGGCTTCATGCGCACTGGCGACATCGGCATCATGGATCAGGGCGGCTACACGAAGATCGTCGACCGCAAGAAAGACATGATCCTGGTCAGCGGCTTCAACGTGTTCCCGAACGAGCTCGAGAACGTCATTTCTCTATGTCCCGGGGTGGTGGAGTGCGCGGCCATCGGCGTTCCCGACGAGAAGCAGGGCGAGGCGATCAAGGTCTTCGTCGTCAAGAACGACCCGACGTTGTCCGAGGAAGACCTGGCGAAGTTCTGCCGGCAGAACCTCACTGGGTACAAGCTGCCCAAATACATCGAATTCCGCGACGACCTGCCCAAGACCAACGTCGGCAAGATCCTGCGCCGGGAGCTGCGGGCGGCGAAATAGCCTCGCCGACGCTTTCGGTTAGTCTTTAGCCATGACGGCTCAAGGATTCCCGGATGGCATCACGGTGTTCGAACGCGGATGGCTGTCCAGCAACAACATCCTGTTCGTCGGGCGCGAGCAGGCGGCGCTGGTCGACTCCGGCTATGCGACGCACTCGGACCAGACGCTCGCAATGGTGCGCCGGGGCCTGGGCGGCCGTCCGCTCGACCTGCTGCTGAACACCCACCTTCACAGCGATCATTGCGGCGGCAACGCCGGGCTGCAGGGGGAATTCCCTGCGGTGCTGACGATGATCCCGCCGGGGCAGGCCGATGCGGTCGCGCGCTGGGACACTGCAGCCCTGACATATGCGTCGACGGGCCAGGTGTGCGAGCGGTTCCGCTTCGACTCGCTATTGCAGCCTGGCGGCGAGATCCGGCTTGGCGCCGCCCGATGGCAGATTCATGCCGCCCCCGGCCATGACCCTCACTCCGTCATCCTTTTCGAGCCGGTTTCCAAAGTGCTCGTCTCTGCCGATGCGCTTTGGCAGAACGGGTTCGGCGTCGTGTTCCCGGAACTCGAAGGCACCGCGGCTTTCGAGGAAGTCGGTGCAACGCTGGACCTGATCGAGCGGCTGCAACCCTGCTGGGTCATTCCGGGCCACGGCAGTGTTTTTGGCAGTGAGAACGGGGAGTTCACGGCCGCCCTCGCGCGCGCGCGCGGCCGCCTGGAGAGTTTCATGAAGGATCCGGCGCGGCACACCCGCCATGCGGCCAAGGTATTGCTGAAATTCAAGCTGCTCGAACTCCAGCAAGCGCCTTGGCAGGAGCTGGAGGAATGGGCGTTACAGACCCCCTACTTCGCGCTCATGATTGCGCGATACTGCGGAAATGACGAGGCGCGCCCATGGCTCCGGTCTCTGGCGCAGGAATTGGTCAAGTCCGGCGCCGCCAGGATGTCCGGTGGCCAGATCTCGAACGAGTGACGACGAAGGAGGCAGTATGGCGATGAAGTTCTCGAGGGGTCCTGCATCTGATCGCGCCCCTGTGCCGCATCGGTTGGTCCGCTGCGCCGCCGCAGTTGGGGCTTCCCTGTTGCTGGCGCTGCCCGCCGTCTCCTTCAGCGCCGCGCCCGTGGCGGCCGGCATCGCCTGGCACGTGGCGTCCTCCGACGCGGAGGTGGACAACGCATTCCGGCTGGCACGCCAGTCGGGCAAGCCGGTATTCCTTTACTGGGGCGCCGTCTGGTGCCCGCCGTGCAACCAGGTCAAGGCGACGTTGTTTTCGCGCCCGGATTTTGCCGAACGCTCGCGCGCGTTCGTGCCCGTTTACGTGGACGGGGACAAGCCCGGGGCGCAAAAGGTCGCGGCGCGGTTCAAGGTTTCCGGCTATCCGACCATGATCCTGTTCAAGCCCGACGGATCGGAAATCACGCGCCTGCCCGGCGAAGTCGATCCCGAGCGCTATTTGCTGACGCTGACTGCCGGCTTGAATGCGCAGGTGCCCGTGAAGGACCTGGTGCAACGGGGTCTCGCGCGCCAGCCCCTGACGCCCGAGCAGTGGCGAATGCTGGGCTTCTACTCGTGGGACACAGACGAGCAACAAGTCTTGAAGGCCTCCGAATTGGCCAGTCGCCTGTCCGAGCTTTCAGCGGCCGTGCCAGCCGACCTGCCCCAAGTGCGTGACCGATTGGCCTTCAAGGCGCTGGCCGCGCGGGCGCGCGCGACAGCGGCGCCCGGGAAAATGGAAGTCGATGCCGACAGGGTTTTTGTCGAGCGGTTGCTGTCGCGACCGGAAGATGCGGCGGCGATGGGGGAGTTGCTCGTGTATTACGCCGAGCCCGGCGTGAAGTACCTGGCCGCCACGCCGGAGCAGCGCTCCGCGCTCGCCGCGAAGTGGGACGCGGCTCTCGAACGCATGGTCGCCGGAGGCACGATGTCCAAGGGTGACCAGGTGGACGCGCTCGACGCACGCGTGGACCTGTGGAAATTCATGGACGGCGCCGGGAAGCTGGCGCCCCAACGCCAGCAGGTCGTGTTGCGAGAGGTGGCCCGACTGATTTCGCTAACCACCGACCGCTATGAGAGGCAGGCGGTCGTGCCGTCCGCAGCGCACGTGCTGACATCGGCCGGATTGATCGATGACTCGGACGCCCTGCTCAAGGCCGAACTGCCTCGGGCGGTCGCCCCCTACTATCACATGCTCGGGCTTGGCAGCAACGCGAAGAAGCGCGGCGATGCCAAAGCGGCCCTGGATTGGTACGAGCAGGCATGGCGCAAATCGGAAGGGCCTGCGACTCGCCTGCAATGGGGGGCGACCTACGTCAAGGAAATCGCCGACCTGGCGCCGGCCGACGTGCCGCGGATGACGGCAGCCGCTGGGGCCGTGATCTCCGGGCTCGAGCCGCGCAGCGAAACTTTCTACGAGCGTAACCACCGGTCGCTGCAGCGCATGGCCAAGAAGCTCGGCGACTGGCAAGGCAATGACCCGGCCCGCGCACGTGTCGTGGCAAAAGTGAAAGACCAGCTTTCGGCGAAGTGTGGGAAGCTGCCGGTGAATGACCCCGGCCGGGGCAATTGCGAAAGCATCTTTGCGCCGGGGTCCGCGGCTTCCTGATTCGAGGCGCATTCATCCCCAGAAAAAAACCCCGCGAGAGATCGCGGGGCTTTTCTATGGCTTCGACGGTGCAAAGCAAAACGCCCAGCATTTCTGCTGGGCGTTTGCCGCTGTAAGAGCCTGACGATGTCCTACTTTCACACGGGAACCCGCACTATCATCGGCGCAGAGGCGTTTCACTGTCCTGTTCGGGATGGGAAGGAGTGGTACCACCTCGCTATGGTCATCAGGCATAA
>Ga0255338_1003481_pt1 | contig 18779 bp, 16 predicted proteins | sample MeOH1_35cm_T4_19_FD_203715 | JGI IMG/M metagenome (GOLD analysis project Ga0255338, IMG submission 203715) | Sandy soil microbial communities from University of British Columbia, Vancouver, Canada - MeOH1_35cm_T4_195 | ecosystem: Engineered > Artificial ecosystem > Sand microcosm > Unclassified ...
TCAGGGAAATGGAATGGGAATGTGGATGCGTTGAACACATTACGAATATAAGCGATCAATCTACCAACCTCCGGAAAGTTTCCGGTTTCTTGTTAAATAGTTTTGGATATCACTCAACCGGAAACCATTTAACCAGAAACATCACCGGGAATCAATTTAAGCCGAGATTCAGCTATTCCCCGTCAAGGCTATGATCGTATATTTACCGCACAGATGAAATCCTTATTCGACCAGCATCCAACTGTACGCACTGTACTCTTCGTCATTGCGATTATCATCTGCACGACTCCCATTTCGAGTCCGCCCTTTGCGTTGCTGCTGGGCTTATTCTTCGCGCAATTCATCGGTCACCCGTTTGTGCATCTCAACAGCAAATCAACCGGGCTGTTGCTGAAAGTTTCAGTCGTAGGTCTTGGTTTCGGAATGAACGTAACACAAGCAATGGAAGCCGGCAAGAGCGGATTTCTTCTCACGATCTCCTCCATCGCATTTACCATTATACTGGGAATGATACTCGGAAAAATTCTCGGCATCGAGAAAAAAATCACCACGCTTGTTTCTTCCGGAACTGCAATCTGCGGTGGAAGTGCTATTGCAGCAATCGGCCCGGTTGTAGGTGCGAACGATAAAGAGATGTCGGTATCGATGGGAACAATTTTCCTGCTGAATTCACTTGCACTTGTCATCTTCCCTCCAATCGGACACTACTTCCACCTCACAGATAAGGAATTCGGTTTGTGGTCGGCCATTGCCATTCACGATACGAGTTCTGTGGTCGGAGCGGCAAGTACTTACAGCGAAACGGCACTGCATATTGCAACGACTGTAAAACTCGCGCGCGCATTGTGGATCATACCGCTCACCATCATTATTGCATTTTTCTTCAGGGGTGAAAAAGGCGGAACGAAGAAAGTGAAAATGCCCTGGTTCATTCTGCTTTTCGTTGCAGCTATGGTGCTGAACAGTTTCGTACCATTCATCCACGAACACAGTACCACTTTATTCAGCATTTCGAAAATCGGCTTGTCTGTAACGCTCTTCCTGATCGGTGCCGGCTTATCTATGGCAGAAATCAAAGCAGTCGGATGGCGTCCACTTGTTTTGGGCGTAGGATTGTGGATTTTCATCAGCATTATGTCGTTTTTGGCGATAACCCGGCTATCCTTCTAGGTAAAAACCGCATAGAATCGGTCATTTTCGGCTGATCGGGATCATACGTCTGTCCGGCACCATCCAATGACAACTCCGTATCTTTGTTCTCAGCGGAATGCAGGCTTTTTTGCCGTGGTGCCGTGGTGCTAAACAGAGTCGTATGTACGTAGAACAGATGTATACCAATTGCCTTGCGGAAGCAGCCTATTGGGTGGAATCAGAAGGAGAAGCGGTGGTGATTGATCCGATCCGTGAAACAACGCCTTATATCGCGAAAGCAAAGGAACGCGGTGTCACGATCAAATATATTTTCGAAACGCACTTTCACGCCGACTTCGTTTCAGGTCACATCGATCTGTCGAAAGCAACCGGTGCTGAAATCATTTACGGTCCGAAAGCAGATACAAAGTATCATGTGATCAATGCAACCGACGGACAGGAATTCAAAGTCGGAAAAATTACGTTCCGCGTTTTACATACGCCCGGTCACACACCGGAATCGACCTGCTATCTTTTGCTCGATGAGAATGGAAAAGAGAATGCGGTGTTCACGGGTGACACGTTGTTCGTGGGTGATGTAGGCCGGCCTGATCTGCTCGACGGGAAGATGACGAAGGAAGAACTCGCCGGAATGCTGTTCGATTCGCTCAATAACAAACTGAAAAAACTTCCGGATGCAACGTTGATGTATCCTGCACACGGACCAGGATCTGCCTGCGGAAAAAATATCGGAAAAGAAACGTGGTCAACAATCGGTGAGCAGAAGAAAACGAATTATGCGATGAAGATTACCGATCGCAATGAATTCATCGCTACCGTTACTGCAGGACTTTCTGCACCTCCGCAGTATTTCTTTAAAGACGCGATGATCAACAAGAACGGGTATGAAAGTATCGACCATGTTCTTGCGCGCAACGTGGTTGGCCTGGATGCATTGAAAGTGAAAGCAGCTATTGAAGCCGGTGCGCTGGTACTCGACACACGTCACCAGGATGAATTCGAAAAAGGATTTATTCCCGGATCTACTTTCATCGGCCTCGACGGAACATACGCTGTCTGGGTAGGTACACTCATCGACATCAACGTAAAACTTGTCGTAGTTGCTGCAGCAGGGCGTGAAGAAGAAGCGATTCTTCGCCTGGCACGCGTAGGTTACGAGAATGTGCTCGGCTACCTTGAAGGCGGCATTGAGTCGTGGAAGAAAGCCGGCTTACCTGTCGATACAATCAGCTCCGTAGCTCCGGAAGAATTTGTTGCAGCGATGAATCAACCGAAACACAATGCGGTAATCGATGTCCGTCGCCCCGGTGAATGGGAGAACGGACACGCTGCAGGTGCACAGCATCTTTGCCTGAGTAATTTCAACAAGCCGGAGAAAGTAGTGTCGGAAATTGATAAGGACAAGCCCTACTATGTTCATTGTGCGGGCGGTTATCGTTCCGTAATAGCCATCTCCATTCTCAAGCAGAAAGGCTACACGAACCTGGTGAATGTACACGGCGGATGGAGAGCGCTGGAGAACATGGATTTCCCGAAGGAGATGCCGGTGACTGTATAACCCTTCGACAAGCTCAGGACAAGTGTGCTGATGTGGATAATTTGCTAATTTGCTGAACATCCACATGTACAAACGAGCATTAGTTTCATTCCTGCTTCTGATCATTGTTCTTATCGGTTGTTCACAATCGGAGCAGCCTGTTGTTTATAATAGTGCAACAGATTCCGGGGCACAATTAGTAAAGGAAACAACCGGAGCAGAAGAGTGTTACGTCAGCTTTAAAGATTGCAATTCTCTGGGCGATTCGATGCCTACCATTTATATCGAAATCGTCAATGCCAAAGAAAGTGTTCAACAAATGCCGTTGTGGCGTTCGACTTCTTTAGCAGCTCTCGAATATTTATGGCACTCCGGAAAAAAAGTGTTTCGTGATAACGAATCTGTAGAGATCAAATTTACGCAGGCATGGGATGAGATGTTTATTGACTCTACACGTGGATCACTTATTTGGATGCCAACCAAACATCTTCTCGTCGCGGATTCAATGTATCATGTGATCACCACCATCCTCACGGACATGAAAGGAAAGGGATTTATTAACTCCCGCGAAGTCTTTGATTCTATCCTGTCCGACTCAATTCTACTTTTTTTGGACAGTACCATGCTTTCACTGGCAACTCCTTACGGGCTCGCCACTGAGATGAGTCCCGGTGGTTTTGAGTCCGGGATGACGCCAACAGGTGAAACAGTACTCACAATCCACGTATTGGAATCACGACCTAGCCTAACAATTGAACATGCAATCATATTCTCCCTGGATAAAGATTTCATTGTTGGCTGGCATTGTAAATCCTTTGTTCCGGCCCAGTAGTCATCTTGACTAAGAATTTTAGTTTTATCTGCACACTAGTTTTCTTCCACGTAATTTTGTGATTATTCATTGTATCGCTGAGCGTCGAAATCAGCCAAATCTGAAATGTAAAATCTCAAATCATAAATGTTGTATGGCTGTTGCGAAAGTAAAAACACAATTTTTCTGTCAGAATTGCGGAACGAGCTCACCGAAGTGGGTGGGAAAATGCAATTCCTGCAACGAATGGAACACCTTCGTGGAGGAAATCGTCAAGAAGAATGATGATCCGCGTTCTTCACCTTTCTCAAGATCAAACGGTCGTTCCGTAAAACCACTCAAACTCGATGAAATTGTAACGAGCGAAGAACATCGCGTTCCGTTGTTCGATAAAGAACTGAGTCGTGTACTGGGTGGCGGATTAGTTCCGGGATCCCTGGTGTTGTTCGGCGGAGAACCCGGCATCGGAAAATCGACGCTCATGCTGCAGATTGCAACGCAGGTGAAAATGCGCGTGCTGTATGTTTCCGGAGAAGAAAGCGAGCAGCAGATCCGCATGCGTGCAGAACGGATCGGAATCAGGAATAAAGATTGTTTCATTCTCACGGAGACAAACACATCGAATATTTTTCAGCAGGCTGCTGCAATTGAGCCGGAGCTGATGATCATCGATTCGATTCAGACTTTGCACACAGCGAGTGTTGAATCATCGCCGGGAAGTGTTTCACAGGTGCGGGAGTGTGCAGGAGAAATGCTGCGCTACGCGAAAGAAAATAATGTGCCGGTGTTTCTGATCGGTCACATCACGAAAGATGGTTCAATTGCCGGACCGAAAGTGCTGGAACACATGGTGGACACGGTGCTGCAGTTCGAAGGCGATCGCAATCACGTTTACAGGTTGCTGCGTACAACCAAAAATCGTTTTGGTTCCACAAATGAGCTCGGCATTTACGAAATGCAGGGAAGCGGCTTGCGGGAGGTGAGTAACCCTTCGGAAATACTCGTTACATCGCGGGAAGAACCGGTGAGCGGAGTTTCCATTGCGGTATTGATGGAAGGCATGCGTCCGATGTTGATTGAAACACAAGCGTTGGTAAGTTCAGCTGCATACGGAACACCACAGCGCTCGTCAACAGGATTTGATCTGCGTCGGTTGGGAATGTTACTGGCTGTGCTGGAGAAGCGTTGTGGATTTCGTCTCGGTGCAAAAGATGTTTTCTTAAATATCGCGGGTGGATTGAAAGTAGAAGATCCGGGAATTGATCTGGCGGTTGTGTGCGCCGTTCTTTCTTCGAATGCGGATATTCCTGTTCCGCATGGAGTTTGTTTCGCAGCAGAAGTTGGATTGAGCGGAGAAATTCGTCCAGTAACGCGAATTGAGCAGCGCATTTCAGAAGCGGAGAAATTGGGTTTCAAGGAAATTTACATTTCGAAATTTCACAAGGGATTGAAGCAGGATAGTTATGCGATCAGATTGAGAACGTGCGGGAAGATTGAGGAGGTGTTCAGCGGTTTGTTTGGCTAATAAAATTGGACACAGAAAATACAGAAAGGACGGATTTGACAGATAATTTAATAGTGATAAAAATATAGAGAGAGTCGTCGCGCTTAGGTTGTTGAATAGCACACAGAAATACAGAAACAACAGATTTTACAGATAATTTAATATTTAGAAAAATGGAATTTTTACATGGGAAAATAACCGACAAGGTTCTCAAAGCATTTTACAATGTTTACAATAAAATGGGGTATGGGTTTGCTGAAAAGGTGTACGAAAATTCAATGTACATCGAACTACAAAAAATGGGTCTGAAATGCGAAAAGCAGAAAAGGATTTCGGTTTATTACGACGATGAACTTGTTGGTGATTACTATGCCGATATTATGGTGGAAGACCTGATTATCCTCGAACTCAAAGCTGCCTCAGCGCTTTGCCCGGAGCATGAAGCGCAGTTACTTAATTATTTATGCGCAACAGATGTCGAAGTAGGTTTTCTTTTCAATTTCGGTGAGAAGCCGCAATTCAAACGTGGTTTATTCACAAACGACAGAAAAGCGACAAGAAAGAGTGCGGCTTAATTTATAAAGGAAAGATAAATCCGTTTGATCCGTCCTTTCTGTATTTTCTGTGTCCTATTATGCCACGATCACGCCTCAAACCTGTTCACCATCAGCCCATCAATATAAATCGTATACGTGTGTGGCGAAAAACCGGCGAAGAAAACCGGGCGAGTTTTGTTGATGCGCACGTGATACTTTTCGTGAATGGAAGTTTCATAAAGGCCTGAAGCAGGATAGTTATGCAATACGTTTGAGGACGTGCGGTAAGATTAAGGAGGTTTTCAGCGGGTTATTCGGGTAACAGCAGACCAGCCCGAACAAAAGATTTGCATCACAGTATCAGACAATTGAAACTTTTACGGATCCGATTCCAACCTTCACATCACCTTCGCCGTCTTGATATTTAAAGGCTTAGGTTATGCGGAATTTCAGGAATAGTTTATTGGTTATTGCCGTGTTATTCAGTGTATCTGTTCATGCGCAGATTTATTCGTGGTGGCAGGAGAATTCGAACACATTGTCGCGTTTAAGAAATGTCAACTTTGCAGATAATGATACAGGATGGGCATTCGGCGACTCTTCGGATGTGAACGGTTTTGTAAGCGGCATTATACTTAAAACTACAGATCGGGGATTGAACTGGTCGATGCAACTCACGCCCTCACCCAACATCAGAATTTATTCCAGCCACTTTTTCTCAGTTACAAATGGAGTGACGGTGGGCCGATTGCAGACGGGAGGCGGCGTGTGTATGGTTACTACAAACGGTGGCACTTCCTGGCAGATTGATTCAATTTCATTTCCGGACCGTCTTTACGATGTATCATTCGGAGATGCAAACAACGGATGGACATGCGGGCGGAATGGTTACGGTGCAAGAAGCAATGATGGTGGCCTGACATGGAACGCGCAAACAACAAACACAGCAGAGCATCTGTATTCAGTAGCATTTTGCGATACTTCCACGGGATGGATGGTTGGCGCTGATCCTGGTTCGGGAGGTACAATCATCAAAACCACAGATGGCGGGCTGAACTGGATTGCACAGGTCAACACAACACCAAATGATTTGATGGCCATACATGCGTTCTCACCGGCAAAGGCAATAGCAGTTGGATTTGGAGGAACTATTGTTCTGACAACCGACAGTGGAAATACATGGCAGCCGGTTGTAAGCGGTACTCCCGAAGATCTGCTTGCAGTTACATTCACAGACACAGCTCACGGCTGGGCCGGTGGAACCGCCGGTGTGCTACTTGTTACTACAGATGGAGGATTCACGTGGACACCGGATACCAGCAATACCACTAATCCGATCAACAGCATTTGCATGAAAGACACAACGCTGGGATGGTTTTGCGGTGACAACGGAGATATCTATTTCTATGGTTTTTCACCGGTAACAGTAAATGAAATTACAGGGAATCAACAGGGTGAAATTTATCCGAATCCGACGGAAGGAACTTGTTTTATGCCGGGCCTGGTTAACCAGCCTGTCTCTACTGTTAGTGTTTATGATATTCTGGGTAATAAACTGGAGGAACCAATCACAAATGCAGGAAGCCCCGGCATGATTGACCTGTCAGCTTTGTTACCGGGTGTTTACATGATCGTCATTGATACACCCGATGGCGGATCATCAGTAACCAAAGTAATCAGGAAATAGTATTAAGACAGGCAACACAACTATATACCGTTCAGTTGTTGTGGCAGAAGTCCTTCCCATTCGGAAGGCTTCTGTTTTTTATACCTGTCGTGTTTGATTGCATTCAAAAATAATTCTGTTGATTCTTCCGTGCTTCCAACTTTTTGCGATTGATAATCGTCTTCATTCAAACACCGTCGATGATAAGGCAAAACATCATTGGCTAAAACCAATTGTTATGAGGAGAAATATACTTTACCTGGTAACGCTGCTTGCATCTGCCATGCAACTGCGGGGTCAATGTCCTTCGGCAGATTTTACGAGTACAGCACCGGCGTGTTCATCGTCGAGCGTTTCATTTACCAACACTTCAGGAAATGTCGGGAATGGATGGACATACTTCTGGGATTTCGATTATCCTAACGGAGGCGGATCAAACCCTGCAACATCGACTGCGCAGAATCCCACAGTAAATTATTCGCCTGGCGGAAACGGTGTTTACTCTGTTGCATTTACCATTATGAATACGGCGGCCGGTTGCACGTCGACTGTCGTAATGGATATTGACATACGCACAGCGCGCGCCGATTTTATTACGTCCGCTTCCGTAGTCTGTGTGGGCGATAGTATCCTGATCGGGAACACAGGTACCGGTGCCGGAAGCGCAAATGCAACTGTAACGCACCAATGGTCATTCGGAAACGATGCAATTCCTTCTGTGTCTAATTTACCCGATCCACCGACTGTAATTTATACAACGCCGGGAGCGAAAACCATTACTCATCTGGTTACCGCCAACTATGGGCCGTGTGGCTCGGGAACAAGAACCGATCTGTTCACACAAAACATAATGGTAAATCCGGCACCGATCCCATCATTCACATCGGATGCTCCGGCCTGTGAAAACGGAAACGTGAATTTTACTTACAATGGTTCCAGCGCCGGATTATTCAGTTGGGATTTCGGAGCAGGAGCAGCGCCGTCAAATTCAACCGCGATGAATCCCTCACTGATAAATTATTCAGGCGCCGGAACAAAAACAATCACACTCACGGCCACAAATAATTACGGCTGTTCCGGGTCGACAACCCAAACTATTCAGATCGATGCGCTTCCGGTAGCAATGGCCGGATCCGATACTACAATCTGCGCAAACACTTCCGTTCAGATCGGCAGCAGTTCACAGGCAGGTTATACTTACAGTTGGTTTCCTGCATCACTGGTAAATAATGCAACAGTTGCAGATCCGGTTGCAGCTCCTGTTGCATCACAAACCAGCTACATACTTACTATGACCGACAATACCACGGGATGTAGCGGAAACGATACAATAGAGATCACCATGCTTCCGCCCTTAATTGCTCTCGCCGGAATTGACAGGGAGATCTGTTACGGTGATACGGTACAAATCGGAGCTGCTCTTATTGATGGTCAGCAATACGCGTGGTCACCGGCTAATGCTCTCTCTTCTCTGTCCGTGCCTTCACCTACTGCAAATCCTGCAAACACGATAACATACACGTTGACAACAACCGGTTCCGGATGCGGACCGGTAACCGACGAGGTCACAATTGTCGTTCACCCGCTTCCGGATGCGAGTGCAGGTCCTGATGACAGCATTACAACCGGGGGCAGTACACAACTCATTGCAACAGGTGGATTACAGTATGAATGGTCGCCGATATCCGGACTTGACAACAGCGGAGTTTACAACCCGATCGCTTCACCGGACAGCACAACGACTTATGTAGTTACCGTGACGGATATATATGGTTGTGTGAATACGGATACAGTTTCCATTACCGTTATCGCACCTTCCGTATGGATTCCGACTGCATTCACACCGAACAATGACGGAAAAAACGACCTGCTGTATGTTCGCGGTGAAGGAATCTCCGGATTTCAGTTCGCCATTTTCAATAAATGGGGCGAACAGATTTTTTATAGTTCATCTATAGACACCGGATGGGATGGTAAAAAATCCATTACAGGAGAAGACCTTCCGCAAGGAGCTTACGTGTATGTTATTAAAGGGACATTAAGCACAGGCGAAGTTGTAGACACCAAAGGATTGGTAAATCTTATCCGCTAATCAAAACCAACTACTGAAAATCATGAAAAATTATATCATATCCACATTAGTTGTTCTTGCAGTTACTGCCGGAACAACAGCACATTCGCAGGACGTAGTTTATTCGCAGCCGTATGCGAATCCGGGTGTTACCAACCCCGCACTCACAGGAATGAACACTGCCATCAAGGCAACGTTACAGTACAGGCAGCAATGGTCTTCTGTTGAGAATGGTTACACAACGTATGGGTTTTCCGGACAATATCCGATTCTTCTGAATGAAGGAAAAGAGAAACTGGATTTGGGACTTTACGCCATGAACAACAAGGAAGGTGCATTCAGCCGGACAGGAGTTTCTTTGTCAGTTGGTTATAATCTCCGGCTTTCTGATGCAGGTCACATTAATGTTTCATTACTGGCAGGATACCAGCAGAACGCCATTAAGATGGATGCACTGTCATTTGATGATCAGTATATTCTCGGTGCCTATTCGGCCGGCAACGCTACAGCAGAAGTCATCAGTTCGGAAAAGACATCTTATGTTGACGTAGGCGCGGGTGCCATGTGGTATTATCTTCCTGAAGGATCTCCGGTAAATGCATTCATCGGGATTGGAGCGTTTCACCTGAACAAACCGAATGATGCTTTCGCCGGTGGTAACATGAGACTGATGCCGCGTTACACCGGGCAGATGGGATTGAAACTCATTGGTAAGGGTAACATTGATTTTCTTCCGAATGCATATTACCTCTACCAGGGAGGAACCCAGCTGTTCGCACCGGGAATAATGATTGATTACCGCGCCGGTGAAACTGCGAAGATGGGAATCGGTGGTTGGTTAAAAGGAAGAAATTCCATCACGCTCATGGCGTCGTTCACATACAGCTTTTTTCAACTGGGTTACAGTTATGATATCTACCATTCACAAATCAACAACTACATAACCGGGTTGTCCGTTCATGAAGTTTCACTTTCTTTCCGGTTTGACAGAACCGGAGAGTCGGGACGTGCTATGTCACCTATGTTTTAGTGAGGCGTAAAGAACAATCTCTTTTCATTTTTACTATGCCTGGTAGAATGAAAAGTTTGTGGTTGGTTGCAGAGAGGGTCGTGTATACGACCCTCTTCTGTTTTTAAAGTAATGGCGATGGCTTCCGGCATTGCTCCCGATGTACCCTTGCTTCACGATTATAGTGTCCCTCTTTTCAAAATCAGACCGGCACACGCAGTTCAGATTTCACCCGCCGCAAGCGTGAGAAACCAGAATGAATCAACAGGAATAAATTAACGGGTAGAAAGATTGAACCGGTAAGAAATCCCGGCTGATCCTGCAATGGTGACTACATGAGTTCTGAAAAAATCCCTGGGCACTCCGGGTTCCCCTGCATAAACATTTGTAATGCTCCCCTCGATGTTAATCCCTCCGTGTATGTACCATCCCGGGAAAATCGCTTTATATTTTCTGGCACCCACCACAAATCCGGGATAAAATGCCACAAGATTTTTAGGGTCGTAATATTCACCGCTTGTTCCGGAATACGACTTACGTGTAATAAAATTTCCGGTTACTCCTGCCGTAAGACAACCTTGAGGACCTCCCTCGTGATTTTTCCGGTTATCAAAGTACCACGAAGAATAAATTCCTGTCTTGAAAATTACAACCCGCAGTTCATTGCTGGTATATTGTCCTTCATGATAACCGTGGTACACCTGCTGCACTGAACCCGGCCAACAGGCGAACCCTCCGATTCCGAAACGCCCGTGAATAATTGCTTCTGCAAACGTTTCCATTGCTAAATCAGGAAGAAATGAAACCGAATTAGTGGTGTTCTTCGTGAGTGCATGAACGGACTGCGGATTAATCAATCCGGAGTATGACCCCACCGCGGAGACGCCGGTTGCTAAATAATTGCGGTTCTCCTTTGGGGTACTATCGGAAGGATTGCTGAGATACAACTGGCTGAGTTCGTGAATCGGCTGCTTCCCCGAAACGGTTAACAATGAATTCACCGAAGGAAAGAAAAGGAATACGGGCTTGCTCCCGGATGTCACGAAAGCAGGCTCGTCCTGGTGTATGGCCGTTACTGTCTTCTCACGATTCACCGGACTGTTCTTCGGCGTTTCGGATGGGTTTAAGGTTACAACTACTGAATGGTCTTCCTGTGTAACGACAGCTCCCGTAGCGACACTTGAGGTTTTTTCATCACCAGATGAATTCTTCTCCGCAGCTTCAGAATTATCCTTCGTGAAGGATTCCGGCTGAGTATTCTTATCATGGCCGGAATTTTCGGTTTCATTGACCAAATCATTCGGCGAAATATTATTTATTGGATCAAGGACGAGCCAACCCAATCCAGCGAGCAGGAAAAATACAAACAGTATTGCAAACCGTCTTTTCCTGTTCTCTTTCCGGTTCAGCTCAGAATTGATATTGTTCCACACTTTATCTGTATCCAGCTGCGCGCTCACGTTTTCCCAAACGCTCTCCGGGGGCTCTTCGCTGAGCCCCTTGAAATTGTTTCTATACCAATTTTCAAAATTATTCTGTGACATGACTATTTAAGAACCGGTTTTAGATCGAACAATTTGTTCACCATATTCTGCAACAATGTTCTTGCCCTCGAGTATTGCGACTTGGAAGTTCCGACAGAGATATCGAGCATCGCAGCTATTTCAACATGGTTGTATCCTTCGATGGCGTATAGATTAAAAATTAATTGCGCACCGTGTGGCAGCTGTCTGATCAATGCAATAATCTCCTGGTTATCCAGTCTGCCATAAGCATCCGCGTCAATCGAATAATTAACCTCTTCCTGTTCACCCAGTGTTGCCGGATTCCGGAGGTTCTTTCTGTAATGGTCCACCGCCGTGTTCACCATGATTCTCCTGATCCAGCCCTCCAGTACGCCTGATCCTTCAAACTTGTGCAGGGAAGCAAATACTTTGATAAATCCGTCCTGAAGAATATCCTGCGCCTCATCACGACTCCGGGAATAACCAAGGCAAACCCCGTACATCCTGGATGCAAATTTTCGGTAAAGAATCTCCTGCGACTTCCGGTTACCTTCAATACAACTCAACACCAACTCACTTTCAGGCAACATATTTGTTCCAGTTATTGCTCAATAGTCAACTCCAGACATTGATTGATTCTTCCGGCAAGAATATTATAAATGTCAGAGTTGTTGTCTTCATCAATTTCAATTGCGGGAACGCTGTTTACCGTAGACAGTTCCGCGTCTTCCAGGCTCTGGTTAGGCACTGCATCAAACAGGTAGTTCATATTCAGGTAGATCTTAGCACGATAGCTATTGTCCTCAATTAAGTTGATTGCAGACTGTCCCGATGAAGAACTCCGGACTTCCAGTACAGTTTCCGGATCATATTTGTAGATCATCGGAATCGAATCCCCGGCCGCATTAATGAAGACCGCTTCGATATGATACGATCCTTCAGTATCAGTCTGAAGAAAAACTCTCGCAGTAATCTCTGAATATGTTCCCTGCGGAATATCCATGGAAATCGTTGAGGACGGAGAGGCGGGTGAGAAAGTATAAATCCCCGTTGCATTGGTTTTCTCAAGGAAAATATGCTCTTCGCCCTGCTTTCTGCTGCCTTCTATTTCCAGTTTCTCTAGCAATAGGCTGGCCTGGTAAAATATGAGTTGTGGATTTCCGGCGGTTTCCTTCATGGAGAAAGAAAACGATGTAGACACCGGCTCCTTCCATTTTTTCCCGCAGGAACTCAACAGCATCATTCCTGAAACGATGAGCAATAGAATAAGCGGAACGCGAATTGAGATTTTTTGCATAGATACAAACGCGGGGCTGATAACAACCGGGACGTTATTTATTAGACGAAATCAGTGTGCAAATGGTTGCAATTTTCAATTACTTAAAACTAATTGAACCCAGGTACACTAATGATTTGTAATATGTTGAATATCAGCTATATGAATCATTAGATTCAACCAGACACACACATCCCTGAAGAATAATGCGCCGTATCATGACGGACGGAGCTGAGAACCCGTAACTCCCTGTCGGGAATGCGTATCATCCCATTCGTTCTTTGCGAACAATCAGTCTCAATCTACGCCTCAAACCGATTCACCATCACCCCATCAATATAAATCGTGTACATATGCGGTGAAAATCCCGCAAAGAAAACCGGGCGTGTTTTGTTGATGCGCACATGATGTTTTTCGTGAATGCCTACCCATAGATCAAAATCTCGCGAGATGCTGAAGTCGAACATAAACAGGCGATCAATCGCCACAATTCCATCAACGTAAATGCGGAACTTTCCCCACATCTGATCGTAGCGGATGTCGATCTCGTGACGCTCGGTGTGGCCGATGGAAAAAACGTGATGCATTGATTCGAGTTATTCAGACTCAGTATCAAATATTGAGGGTCTTCTAACGAATTTGCGATTTATTTTGTACCCAGGTCGATGATCCTCCGACTTAATCAAAAATTTATTTGAAGCTAGCCAGCTGACTATTTTTCTCACTTTTCTATTATAATCATTGTACTGCTTAACGTTTGGTGTCTGTCCGTGTTGCTTCGAATAAATGGATTCAGCTACTATCGAAGCATTAGGTCCATCCGGATATTTTCCATACGTGTTTAACTGATAAACCGCATTCAATATCTCCTTGTATTCCTTGGGGAGATCATCAAATGTCCCTCCGAAAATTGAACGTATTTCGTTATAAAATGTTTCTTCCGTCAATTTTCGATCAACCAAATAAATCGGCGTTAAATCTGGGCTTTCCGGATGTTTCGTAATTAATCCAAAGTCAACCAATCTAGCTATTACCTTGAAGTGGTTGTTGTCCTTCGTCAAAGCAATGGTGTATAATTCGAGTTTGTTCAACTTCTCAGATTTGAAGAAGTATGCCAAAACAGTTTTCTCCTCATCGTTTAACCCCTCTCCATTCGTCTTCAAATTAATATACCCCTCGAAACTCTCTAACCAACTGAGCATTGTGTTATCAAGAATCTTTCCTTTGGGTATGACTAATCCGATATCTCTATCCGAATACAAAATATAATATGGCAAATCAGTTTGATTGTCCAGAGCTGCATTAGTTAGCGAAGCCATTCCCCAACCTTTTCCTTCCCATCGGTCAAACGATTTCAATACATCAGCCAGGCGCGGATTTTGAGCTTTAGGAATCGGAATGATCCGACGTACTGGGGAGAATTCGTCCAATTTCAGGAGCTGATCCGCTTTAAATTTTCCCGGATTGCGAATTTCAATTTTTACACTGGGATGGATGGTAATATTTACGAATCGATCAACCGAGTAGTCTCGATGTGCTAACGCATTATTGATAGTTTCCCGAATCAATCTTTCAGGATATTCAGGAACAGATAACCCACCTTTTTCTGCTGTTATTTCAGTTGATATATTCGTGAAGACAAATGCAATACTACTCTCCATCAATTGAATGATATTGTCTTTTAGCACTTTCTTGTTGCTTGATATCGCGACCGGACTCGTTACAAAACCGTCCACTTGGCAACGACCTTGAACAAAATCATATACATTCCGTCCGCACACCAACATCCCCAATAATGTTGGCTGATTATTTATGAGAAATTTTTTTCTTTCTAGAAATCCCTTCGCGTGTTCAATGTCAGGTTTAAAAGTTTCAACCTTAACTTCTTTATTTAATCTGTTTATGTATTCATTGAGTTTATCGATGTCCAAATTTTCCACGCTTGCATTATCCACCAGTCCGAGTTCTCGAGCTGTTTCCAGTTCAGCCCTAAGCTCTATTTGTCGGTCGATTCTATCCTTCGCAAGCTTATGATCTCCAGTCATCCTTCGTTCATACGCTTCTCCTTTATAAAAAACATACTTTAACGTGTCCGGTAGCTTTTCTACATAGATTACGCAAACTTGACCATTACGGAAAGGTCGGATTTCAAAAGTTGAAGGATTAATAAATTCCGATAAATCAAGCTTTACATTTCTTTCGTCCGTGAATTGAGTAGGAATGTCCTTTAGTTTTGATTCATTATTTGCATTGAATCCCGTGAATCGATATTCCTTATTTTTAGTATTTTCATTTATGCCTATGATAATAATTCCACCATTAGTGTTCATGAATGCGCTAGCCGAACGATAAAGTTCAGTCCAATCCCCTACCGTTGACAGGTCCTTCAACTCAAAACGTTCCGTTTCAGTAGGCACATAAGTCCTTGACTCAATGCATTGAGATAACACAGCTAATATCTGGTCTACGACTTTCATCTGATGATTCCATCAAAGTTATCAAAACAACGGAACAATAGGTGAACTACGTCCAATGGAATCAACCTCTAATTTTCTTCTCAATCGCGGTTGTAGAATACCCTTCAACGATCTCAATCAGCTTCACCTCCCCGCCTTTCGCCAGCACAATGTCGTGGCCCGCGATCTGTTCTACTTTGTAGTCGGCACCTTTCACCAGCACATCCGGCTGCAGGGCTTTGATCAGTTTATAGGGAGTTTCTTCATCGAAGATCACCACGTAATCTACAAAGTGAAGTGACGCAAGCACCATCGAACGTGAAGTCTGATCCTGCAACGGACGCGCATCTCCTTTGTTGAGCATTTTTACAGAAGCATCGCTGTTCATTCCTACCACGAGAATCGCTCCGCAATCTTTTGCCTTGCTGAGATAATCCACATGACCAAGATGCATCAAATCGAATACACCGTTCGTGAACACCACTTTCTTCCCGAAGAAATGCGCCTGGTTCATGAGGAAAGAAATGGTTTCCTTCGACATGATTTTCTTCTTCACGTGGTCGAGTGCACTCATTTTGTCAGCTTGTTTAATGCGGGGCGAAGGGCAAATGCTATTCCGGTAAAGATAATCACTGTCGCAACCTGAGTTCCCCACGACAGCCAGGCGAAAGATGCAGCCGCCGGTGCTGTGTGCGGAGCAATTTCAATCATGATTGCTGTAATGATAATCTGGTACGCTCCTATTCCGCCCGGAGTAAATGCAACACCGAATGTTCCGAACAGGAGAAGTATCAACGCCGAGTTCAGTGTGAGTGAGGATGTTTCCGGGAAACAGAAAAACACCACGTACAGCGCCAGGTAATACCCGGTCCAGATCAGCAGCGATTGAAGTACGAACAAGCCAGGTCGTTTCACTTTGCGGATGGAAAGCAAACCATCTTTCAGTCCGACAAAAAATGCTTTTGCTTTTCCTTTCACACGATGACGCAGAAAGAAAAATCCACCGATGAGCAGGCCGAACACTGCAATCAACATCGTCAGTTTTAACGGATCATTCAGGATCGCCGAGAATTTTGTGATAGCCGGATGCCAGACATATTCAAGGAATAATCCTTCGAGTGCACTGAACTGAAACAGCAACACCATGAGAAACACAACACCCAGACAAAGCGTATCTACTACGCGTTCAACCACAACAGTTCCTATCGATTCCGACATCGGAACATCATCGCTGGTTTTCAGAACGCCGGGGCGAATAACTTCTCCCAAACGGAGAAATGCATAGTTCGCGAGATAACCGATCATCACCGCGTAGAGTCGCGTGCCCAATCCGACTTTATGTCCCAGTGGAGTAAGCAGGGACTGCCACCGGATTGCGCGAATGATGTGTGCCGCCAAACCGATGAACAGTGCAACAACGAACCAGAGGTAATTTGCATTCTGCAGTCCGCTGTAAAACTGTTCGCGCTGTTCGTCGGAAAATCCGCTGAACTGCCAGTACATCAGTCCGCCGCCAAGCCCGAAGAAAATTATGAATTGGATAATCTGTCCGGCTTTGCTTTTCACTGCTCAGGCTTTAAGCTGATTGTTGTTGCTCACATCGGGGAAGATGACAGATGGAGTAAATTTCTTCGCCGTTTCAAATTCCATGTCGCAATACGAAATCACGATCACGTCATCTTCCGGATTAAATTTCAGGGCAGCCGGGCCATTGAGACAGATTACGCCTGAACCGCGTTTTCCTTTGATCACGTAAGTGATTATGCGCTCACCGTTGCGGTAATTCAGCACGTGTACCTGTTCGTTTTCGATCAGGTTGGCCGCATCCATCAGATTTTCATCAATGGTTATGCTTCCGATATAATTCAGATCCGCCTCGGTTACACGCACCCGGTGGATTTTCGATTTCATCACTTGGATAATCATAGCGGGCAAAGATAGGAAATAGGGCAATAGGGCATTCGGCATTGGGCATTAGGCATTGGGGTATTAGGGCAATAGGGCATTCGGCAATAAGGCGTTTAGCAATAGGGCATTCGGCAATAGGGCATTTGGGTAGTAAGATCATGTTGCCCTATAATGCCTAAGTGCCGAATTCACTAATGTCCCATAGCCCATTGCCCCAATGCCCATTGCCCAATGCCCAATGCCCAATGCCTATTTTGCGATAATCAATAATGCAAGAACAACTTTTAGTATTTATCGCGTCATCTGCTCTGTCGCGAAAATGTCAGTGAAGATCGCACTCGTTAAAATGTTCTAAATTATGCATGCATAGCATTGTGTCACTGATTACAAACATCGGCTTAATAATCAGCACACTATCGAAAAACGGTGAGCGAAATTTTAATCTTTTACGCCATCACATGAATTGGTGACCGGTATGTTTATCCGAAAACCTTGCGTAACGTTGACCGTAGAATCAAGCGGCTTAAATGCCAACACCTTGAAAAATTCTCATTCCGTTCACCATTCAGAGTTCAGTTGTTCACAGTTGAACTGCATTGTGTGGAGACAAACGAAATTCTATTGTGTGGTAAACTGTGTAACGGTGAACTGTGAACTTATTAACGGTGAACTATAAACGGAACCAACACACCTCCATATGCCCGATCGCCCCAGCGATGTCAAGAAAAAGTTAGATGAGCTCTACAGGAAAACGGAAGACATCCGTCACGACCTGATTGCAGTGCATCACATGTTAACCAACAGCGGATACTTCAATCCGCAAGCACAGTATAATGCTCCGCCACAGCCACAGTATGTGCCGCCCGCGATGCAGACGCAATTTGTGCCTCCGGTTATTCCCCCGATCGTCGAACAACAATTTGCACCACCGGTTACACCCGTTCCACCACCGGAAGTACAGAAAATTGTAACGCCTCCGCCGGCGATGCAGCAACAGACTCCTCCCATGCAGCGACAGGTATTTACACCTGCTCCGCAGAAAACGCAGGTCCCGCCGGACAAAAGCTTCTTCGATCGCAATCCGGACATGGAGAAATTTATCGGTGAGCGACTCGTTACGTTCATCGGTATTGCAGTACTCGTAATCGGTATTGCGTTTTTCGTGAAGTATGCAATTGACCAGAACTGGATCAACGAAACCGGACGTACCGCAATCGGAATTCTCTGCGGTGGAATCCTGATTGGTGTTGCTCATCGTTTACGCAGGACATACACTGCGTTCAGCTCCGTTCTTGCCGGCGGCGGTATCGCCACACTTTATTTCACGATAACATACGCGTTCCAGATT
>Ga0255338_1003482_pt1 | contig 18776 bp, 20 predicted proteins | sample MeOH1_35cm_T4_19_FD_203715 | JGI IMG/M metagenome (GOLD analysis project Ga0255338, IMG submission 203715) | Sandy soil microbial communities from University of British Columbia, Vancouver, Canada - MeOH1_35cm_T4_195 | ecosystem: Engineered > Artificial ecosystem > Sand microcosm > Unclassified ...
TTGCCGCCCAGATTGCCGCCGGGCAGCACCCGGCGAAGCCGGTCCTGCCCGCGGCGGAGCATTTCCTCCAGATCAGGCGGTGTCGGTCCGGACGACTGCGGTCCGGAGCCCCAGGGGCCCTTGCCCCCACCCGAGCCCCACGGGCCGCCGCCCCCGCCTTGTTGCTGCCATGGCATTAAGAATGTCTCCCGCTGCCGCACGGTGGCAGCCTGTACCTCTTTGTCGGGACAGGGTTATAGGGGACTGCAAGGGCCTTTACAACGCGCTGTCATGCCGCAACTTTGCCGGCATCGGCTTGAAAACGCCGTCTTTTTTTGAAGGCGCGTTAACAGTGGCGCGGAGAATCGAAGACGATCGCCCGTCCGATACGGGGACTGCGAACACCAAGCATCGTGTCGGCGATCAGTTGTGCTCGCTCGGTCCCATGATGACGATGCCTTCCGACGCCTCGACGTGGCGGACGAAGATGTATTTGTCCTCACGCCCGTCCGAATGCTTGCGCCGGATGTCGCGGCGGACATCGGCATCGACCTTGGCCACGACCACGTAAGGCACCGTGGCGCGCAAGCCGGTGTCGCAGTGCGCCGCGAACTCATCCAGATCGCGCACGGTATAAGCATGTTCGACGCCGGCACCGCGCGCAATCGCGGCAATGTCGACCCGGCCGGCTGTATGCGTCGGCGGCCCGCCGATCGACTGATAGCACTGATTGTCCCACACCACGACGAAGAGATTCGACGGCTGCTCGTTGCCGAGCGTCGCCAGGATGCCGAGATTGAACATCATGCCGCCATCGGTATCGAGCGACACGATGCGCCGATGCGGCAGGCCGACGGCGAGGCCGAAGGCCTGCGGCGTGACGCACCCCAGTTGTTGCTGGAACAAGCTCGCGGCGCGCATATGCGGCGCGGCGTTGTACCATTCGTCGACGCTCGCGCCGAGCGACAGGATCACCAGTTCGTCCTTGAGCCGCTGCGCGAGCACGCTCATGCAATCGAAGCGCTTCATCACCGCACCAGATCTCCGGTCAGCGCGACGGCGGAGTGATAGTAGGCCGCGTAGGACCAGGTGAAGGCGTCCTTGATCGCCTGTGCCACCTTCGCCTCCTCGTCGACGACGCGATAGGGTACGCGCATGGCATTGAGCAGCGGCTCCATCGTCATGCCGTGCGGCACGGCCCACCAGTTGTTCTCGCCGAGATCGCCGCGATAGCTCATCAGCATCACCACCGGGATGCCGGCGCCCATGCCCATCCGCGCCAAAGGCTCGATCGAGGCGCGCAAACCCGAATTCTCCATCACCAGCGCGGCACGCTTGCCGGAGAGGAACACGCCGCCGCAGATCGCCGCCCCCTCGCCTTCATTGGTCACGCGAATGGTGCGGATGTCCGGATCGGCATCGAGCGCCGGATAGAGCTCCTTGAACAGCGAATCCGGCAGGTAGCAGACGACGCTCACGCCTGCCGCCTTCAGTCCCGCGATCACCGCATCGACGGCGCCTTGCTTCATGCTGCGATCTCGCCGCGGCTATCGTGTCAGCGGAACGGCCGCACCGGTATAGAGACCGACGCATTCGTCCTGCAGCACGCCTTCGACCACCGTGAGATCCCAGCCGACCATCTCGGCGAAGCGTTCGACGGTGTAGTCCTTGAAATTGAAGGCGAGCTTGGCGGCTTGCTTGATGTGCCGGTTGCGGGCGCCGATCACCATCGTCTTAATACCGGAATTGAGGATGGCGCCGCAGCACATCGGGCACGGCTCACAGGTGCAGTAGAAGATGGCTTCGGGTATCTCGCGGCGCTTCAACTTCTGTGTGGCAACGCTGATCGCCCGCGTTTCCGAATGTGCCGTCGTATCCGACATCGACACCTTCAGGCTGCGCGTGGTGCACACGACTTCGCCGTCGATGACCACCGCCGCACCGAACGGCTGCTCGCCCATCGCTGCGCCCGCCCTCGCCTCGTCGATGGCGAGGCGCATGAAACGTTCATGATCGATTGTCATCGTGGTTACTTCGCCTTTGCAGCGGCGGCCGCGATATCGCGGTCGGATTTCGGTGGCAGGAAGTCGCGCACGAAGATCGCGCGGACGTCGGGCGCCGTTTTGATGTCGTAGGCCGCAGCGACGGTCTTGATCGAGGCCGCCAGGCGCTTGTCGTCGAGATCGCCGAGGCCAAGCTTGTCGGTTTCGGGCGTGATCATCTGGTTCTTGATGAAATAGACCAGGCGCGCCTTCTCGATATCGGTGGCCGTCAGCGGCTCGACCGTCTTGAGCAGTGCGACCGCCGCATCGGGATCGGCGGCAACGTCGAGGATCGCCTTGTTGATGGCGCGGACCAGGCCGCGCACCGCCTCGGGTTTTTCCTTGATGAGCTTCTGCGATACGACGATGCCGTTGGAATACATATCCAGGCCGTAGTCGCTGTAGAAGAACCAGCGGAAATCCTTTTCCGGATCGAGCTTCATGGCGACGAAATTCATGTAGCTCGTCGCCGAGAATTGCGCGATCGCGTCGGCCTCGCCGCGAGCGAGAATTTGCTCGATCAGGTTCGGCGCGGCGTTGAGCACTTTGACCTTGCTGGCGTCGACACCGTTGGCCGCCGCGAGCGGCGCGAACAGGCGAAGCGTCGCCGAACCGGCGGGTGAGCTGAGCGTGCGGCCCTCGAGGTCCTTGAGCGTCTTCACCGGGCCGTCGGCCTTGACGATGATGGCATGCGGCGCGCGGTTATAGATGAGATAGACCATCACCGGCGCATCGGCCGGGCGCGTCGCCGCATTCTGGACGATGGCGTTGATGTCACCGAAGCCGGCGTCGTAAGAGCCGGTCATCACACGCGTGATCGCCGCCGCCGAGCCTTCGCCCTGGTCGATGGTGACGTCGAGACCTTCCTTGGCGAAATAGCCTTTGTCCTTCGCCCAGAAATACCAAGCGTGCGGACCTTGGATCTTCCAGTCGAGCGTGAACCTGATCTTGACCGGCTCCTGCGCGTGAGCTGGCGCGATGAAAGCGAGCAGTGCGGTAAAGAGCAGCGTGTGAAGCTTCATCGTGGCACTCCGTTATGCGCGATCAAAGCTCGTGCGATGACAAGCTTGGCAAGCACGCCGCAACGCGCATAGACGGTAATTGGAGATTATGGTGTTGCCGCTGGGGCAACACCTTCGTCAGCGGCCGTCGAGCTTCTGGATAGCCTCGCTCAGCATCGCGGCAAGCGCCGCGGGCCCCGCGGCGAGATGCGTCTTGCCGCGGGCGATCAGCATCAGCTTGCGCGGCCGTAATGAGGGATCGTTGAGCGGCACGAACACCAGATGCCCCTCCTGCAGTTCGCGTTCGACGCCAACGCGGGTCTGGAACGTGACGCCGTGACCGCTGACGGCGAATGCACTCATCAAATGAATGGAGTTGGTGACAGCGATCGGTTTCAGCTCTATTCCCGAACTGAGGATCGCCGCGTCGATCGACGAGCCGAGCGTGAGGCTGGCATCTGACAGGATCACCCGCTCGGCGGCGAAGTCGCGCAGGCGCACGCTACGCCGCGCGGCAAGCTGATGCTTCGGCGCGATCAAGGCACCGAGCCGCAGGTTCGCGCCGGCGAGCCGCTGTGTCCCCTTCGGCGGCCGCGCATCGAAAGCGATGGCAAGATCGCATTCGCCACGCGCGACAGCCTCGAAGGCCTGCTGAGAGCCGGTCGTCGTCACCTGGACCGCGACGTCGGGATAGCGGCTCCAGAAGCGCGACAACGTCTCGGGCAGCAGGCCCCGCGCCACGCTTTCCACCGCGGCAATGCTCACCGACCCACGCCGCAGGCCCTGCAGGTCGTCGATGAAGGCGCGCGCCCGGTCCAGTTCCGCGACGCTGGCGGCGGCGTGATAAACGAGGATCTCGCCGGCGCTGGTGAGCTTCAGCCGCTGCCGCGCGCGCTCGAACAATGGCGCGCCCAGTTCCTGCTCGAGATGCTGGATGGTGCGGCTGATCGCCGACGGCGCCACGTTGAGCGCCTGCGCCGCGCGGCGGATCGAGCCGAGCCGGGCGACGGTCTGGAAATAATGAAGCCGGGACGAGATGAGGCCGTGACGTGGAAGGATCATGGGGTCGTTCGCGAACGTCGCGCCCCGGCCCGGCAGCCTCAGCGCGTACTGACGTAGGTTAGCACGGTGAAGTCCGTGTCGTCCTCCGGCCCGCGCGGGTGGTGCTCGCGCCGGGTCTCGCGCCAGATCGTCGGATCGATCGGCGGGAAGCGCACGTCGCCTTCGGGGCTCGCATGCACGCGCGTGATCTCCAGTCGGTCGGCATAGGGCAAAGTCTCGGCGAACACGTCGCTGCCGCCGATGATCATCACCTCGTCCACCTCGCGCTTGCGCGCGTCCTCGCGGGCGAAGCCGAAGGCCGCGTCCCAACTCGTCGCCAACACGCAGCCCGGCGCGATAAGACCGAGATCGCGGGTCAGCACGATATTGGTGCGCCCCGGCAATGGACGGCCGATCGACTCGTAGGTCTTGCGGCCCATGATCATCGGCCGGTTGAGCGTCACCATCTTGAAGTGCTGCAGGTCGGACTTCAGCCGCCAGGGCAACTGGCCTTCGCGGCCGATGACGCCGTTCTCGCCGACGGCGGCGACCAGCACCACCTTCAAGCCCATCTTCATGACCGAGGGTCCTGTCTTGCGAAGTTCGCGAGCGCCGCGCCCGACAGCCGGCAGATCTTCCACTCCCCCATGACTTTCGCGCCGATGGATTCATAGAAGGCGATCGACGGCGCGTTCCAATCGAGCACTGACCATTCGAAGCGCGCGAGATCGCGCTCAACGCAATGCTGCGCGAGCCGCCGCATCAGCGCCTTGCCGATACCGCGCCCGCGCATGTCCGGCCGCACATAAAGATCTTCCAGATAAACGCCGTGCCGGCCGCGAAAGGTCGAGAAATTCAAGAACCACACCGAAAAGCCGGCCGGCTCGCCATCCCATTCGGCGATGTCGCAGTAAAGCCGCGGCTGTGGCGCGAACAACGCCGCCGCAATGCTCTCCGGCGTCGCATCGACCTCGTGCTGCAGGTTCTCGTAATCGGCAAGCTCGCAAACCAGCGCGAAGATGAGCGCGCTGTCCTGCGGACGCGCGCCGCGAACAACGAGGCTCACACCGCCACCTCGGCCTTGATGTGCGGATGCGGGTCGTAGTTCTCGACCGCGAAATCTTCGTAGCGGAAGGCGAAGATGTCCTTCACGTCGGGATTGATGCGCATGGTCGGCAGCGCGCGCGGCGCGCGCGACAACTGCAAATGCGCCTGCTCGACGTGATTGAGATAAAGATGCGTGTCGCCGCCGGTCCACACGAAGTCGCCCGGCTTGTGGCCGGTCACCTGCGCCACCATCATGGTCAGCAGCGCATAGGACGCGATGTTGAACGGCACGCCGAGGAAGACGTCGGCCGAGCGCTGATAGAGCTGGCACGACAGCCGGCCCTGCGCGACATAAAACTGGAACAGGCAGTGGCACGGCGGCAGCGCCATCTTGTCGACGTCGGCCGGATTCCACGCCGTCACGATCAACCGCCGCGAATCCGGGTTGCGCTTGATCATGTCGATGACGTGGCTGATCTGGTCGATGGTCGAGCCGTCGCGCGCCGGCCAGGAGCGCCACTGGTGACCGTAGACCGGCCCGAGATCGCCGCGCTCGTCCGCCCACTCGTCCCAGATGCGGACGCCATGCTCGTTGAGATATTTGATGTTGGTGTCGCCGGCGAGGAACCACAGCAGCTCGTAGACGATCGACTTCAGGTGCAGCTTCTTCGTCGTGAGCAGCGGAAAGCCGGCACCGAGATCGAAACGCATCTGATGGCCGAATACCGAGCGCGTGCCGGTGCCGGTGCGGTCGCGCTTCTCCGCGCCGTTGGCGAGGATGTGCTCCATCAGTTCGAGGTATTGGCGCATGTCAGAGCTCTTCCGGCCGGTGTCAGAATCGGACCATGGGCCGGTTTGGCCGCGTCCGCAATCGGCCTCGACCGACTGTCAACACCCGGCCCGAGCGGCATATATTATCTAATTATTTCAATTGATTACCAGTCTCCGGCCGCTGCCTTCGCGGCGCCGCCGGCTTGCGTTGGGCCAGCGCCCCGTGCCTCCCGACATTGACGCGCATGCGCGTCAGCAAAGTCTTCAACAAGGCGACGTCGCCCGGCGCGAGGCCGGCGCAGGCGACCGCATCGACTTCGGCGGCGTGTGGCAGCAGCTTCTCGCGCAGACGGCGGCCCTTTTTGGTCAGGTGGACGCGGGCGACGCGCCGATCCTTGCCATCGCGCACCCGCAGCACGAGCGCTTCCCGCTCCATACGATCGAGAGCGAGCACGGTCGTGGCCGCCGTCATCCCGACACGATCGCTCAGGTCGCGCTGGCTGATCGCATCCTCTTCCCACAGCACGCGCAGGAACCGCCACATGCCGGGGTTCACGCCGTAGCGAGCAATGCGCGCCTGCAGATCTGCCGAAAGCGCGCGATGCGCCTCGCGAACGAGATAGGCGATCGTCTGGTCCTTCGCCCCGACGCCGCGCAAGCCGTCGTCGATGCCCGCGCCGCCCTTTTTTTCCAATCGCGATTCGGTGGCCATGGAAAATCATTAGCTAGCTTATGATTAGTTGACAAATTAAATCGGCCGTCGAATATTTAGTTGCAAGCGCACCTAGAAGCGCCCGTGAAAAATGGGAGGAGGAAATGCCGATCCTGTGCGGACGCCCTTGGGCGCACGTTGTTGCTGTGGCCTTTGCGGCGACCTGCGCCGCTCTGCCTGCGCATGCCGAAACGATTTTCCAACCGCATGCGACGTGGCACGAGCTCTCGGCCGCCGGACGGTTCTTCTCGGAAGGCGTCGTCGCGGGCAAAGACGGCCGCCTCTACATCACCGACATGACCCCGTCGGTGGTGTTCAAGGAGAACAATCCGGGCGGCACGATTTATCGCTACGATCCGAAGACCAAGCAGCTCGACACGATCATGCAGCCGAGCGGGATGGCCAACGGCCTGCATATCGACAAGCGTGGCGACCTCATCATTGCACAGACCGCCGACACGCCCGCGACCGGCGGTCGCGCCATTGTCCGTCGCAATCTTGCGACCGGCGCCGCGACGCTGCTGGCCGATTCCTACGATGGCAAACGGCTGGTCGGCCCGAATGACGTCACCAGCGACGCTCAAGGACACATCTATTTCACCGACGCGCGCTACGGCGGCAACGAGCCGATGGAACTGCCGAATGCGGTCTACCGCGTCGATCCCAACGGCAAGATCGTACAGTTGAGTACCGACGTCTTTCGTCCCAACGGCATTGAAGTGTCACCGGACGGCCGTCGCCTCTACGTCGCTGCATTCAATTCGACGCGCCTGCGCACCAACCCCAGCGGACCCGCCACCGATAAATTCGGCCTCATCATGGGCGGCGTGGTTGCTTACGACCTCGATAGCGCCGGCAACATCTCCAATGGCCGTCTGTTCTATCGCAACGACGAACTCGGCGTCGACGGCATGACGCTCGACACTGATGGCAATCTGTATCTTGCCCTGCACAACGGCAGCCCGCAGGATCCGAAAGGCCATGTCGCCGTGCTCGATCGCAATGGCAAAGAGATCGCCCGCATGGACCTGCCGGAGAAATTCATCCCCAGCAATCTCGGCTTCGGTCGCGGCGCCGATGCCGGCACGCTCTACATGACCACCGCCTTCAAATGGCGCCTCTACAGCATTCCGACCACCCGGCACGGCCACTACTTCGATTGAGCCTGCCGACGCCGGCCGCACACCACCGAACAGGAACACCGATGCGCATTGACGTTCACGCCCACGTCGTCGAGCAATCCTACCTCGCCGCGCTCACCGACATTCTCGGTCTCGAGCGGGTCGACGCGGGCGACAAGCTGCTTTTGCGCAAGGATGGCCACACGGTCGCCTGGACGCAGCCGGACATGTTCGATATCGCCACACGGCTGCGCGACATGGACAAGAAGCAGGTCGACATCCAGCTGTTGTCGCTCAGCACGCCCAATGTCTATCCGTGGGCCGGCGCGCAGCAAATCGCGGTTGCCCGCGCAATCAATGACCATACCGCCGGCATCTGTCGCGCGCATCCGGATCGCTTCCGCGGCCTTGCCAGTCTGCCGATGAGCGATATCGAAGCCGCACTCGCGGAGCTCGCGCGCAGCTGCGACGAACTCGGCATGACCGGCATCGCCATTGGATCGAATCTCGCCGGCGTTCCGCTCAACCATGCGAGCCTGGAGCCGCTCTGGCAGGAGATCGACCGGCGGCGACTACCACTGTTCATGCATCCGATGTTCCCGGTGAACACTGCCGGCATGGACGAATTCGAGCTGCCGTTGCGCATCGGCTTTCCATTCGACACGACCACGGCCGCGACACGGCTCGTTTATGGCGGCGTGCTCGAGCGTTATCCGAACCTCACATTCATCCTGGCCCACACCGGCGGCACATTGTTGACGCTGCTCGAACGGCTCGACAACGGCTATCGCCTGTTTCCGGACTGCCGCAAATACATCACCCGTCCGCCGAGCACCTTCGCGCGCCGCTTTTATTACGACACGGCCTCGTTCTTCGCGCCGGCCATCATGATGGCGCATGCGACGGTCGGCGCCGACCGCCTGCTGTTCGGCACCGATAATCCATTCATTTCCGGCGGCGCCGAGCACGTGCTCGACCTGCCGCTCGGCGATGACGACAAGACCGCCATCCTCGGCGGCAATGCCGCCACGCTTTTCAACATCAAATAAAACGCTGGAGGAACACCGTGCGACATCCGATCAGATTGTCATCCGGGCGCAACATGCTCGGACTTGCGCTCAGCGCCCTCGCCTTCATCCTGTTCGCCGTGAATGCCGGCCAGGCCGAAGACTACCCGGCGCGACCGATTCGCATGATCGTCCCGCTTGCGGCCGGCGGCGGCACCGATCTCCTGGCCCGCATCATCGGCGAGGACATGTCGCAGACGCTCGGCCAACCGGTCATTGTCGACAACCGGCCCGGCGCCGGCACGCAGATCGGCGCTGAGGTCGTCGCCAAAGCACCCGCCGACGGCTACACGCTGCTGTCGGCCTCGATGACCACCTATGCCTTCAATCCGGGCCTTTACAGCAAGCTGCGCTACGACCCGGTGAAGGACTTCGCTACGATCTCGCTGACGGGTCGCTTCACGCTGGTGCTGCTCGCGCACAAGACCTTCGCGCCAAACACGCTTACGGAATTCGTCGCCCTGGCCAAGGCAAAGCCGGGCACCATCAATTTCGCCTCGTCAGGTCCAGGCAGCCCGCACCAACTCGCGATGGAATTGTTAGCAGGCCGCGCCGGCATCAAGCTCGTGCACGTGCCTTACAAAGGCGCCGCGCCGGCCCTGCAAGATCTGATGGCCGGGCATGTGCCGGTCATGATTACCGACTATGCGAGCTCCCGGCAGGCGATCACTTCCGGCCTGGTGAAGGTGCTGGCGGTCGCCTCGCCGGAGCGCCTGGCTGAACTGCCGAACGTACCGACCATCGCTGAATCGGGCTATCCGGGGTTCGAGGCCTCCGCCTGGCAGGGCATCGTTGCGCCGAACGACACGCCGCAGCCGATCATCGACAAGCTCAACGCGGCCATCGTCAAAGCCCTGCAGCAGCCTGAGTTGCGCGCCAAGCTCGTCGCCATCGGCATCGAGCCGATCTCCAGCACACCTGCCGAATTCTCCGCCTACATGCAGACTGAAATCGCCAAATGGCGTGAGGTGATCAAGGCCGCCAATATCACGACCGAATAAGCCGACATCGAAACCTTAATGAAAGGCGGCCATTCCAGGCCGCCTTTTTATTTGAAGTCGCACCCGTTAACGGCCGACATGCATGTCCAGGCAGCAAGCGATCAAGGAACGGCGTTCGTTAGCGAATATCGCCCAAATACTACCGATGTTCGCGCCCCGTACTGGCCTCGTTCGAGGAATCCCTAATGCGCCTCGCTAATGTTCTCCGAACACGACGTCGCCAATTCAACTCTAAATCAAAGACTACCGGCACAAAGCCGTAGACGTCCTCGCGCGTCAACGTCTTCGGTTTAATAGCGCTTTATTCAAACGGGTTGCTCGTTCTTAACATTGATCGTTCGCATCGCCGCATCGGTACGAACCGCGAGGAGAACGCCAAACGTTAGCACTCATGATGCAAATCATACCGGTGTTCGCCACCTGTACTGCGCCCGTTCGCAAAGTCCTTAAGGTGACTCGCTAATGTTCTCCGAATCCGGTGTCGCGAATTCAAGTCGAAACGAATGCGGCGGCCCGAAAGCCGCCGCATGTGTTCACGCGCGTCAATGATTTCGACTTAAGGCCGTTACATGTTCGCCTTGATGATCGGCGTCCACTTGTCGATCTCGCTCTTCACCAAAGTGCCCAGCGCCTGCGGGCCGCGGCGGTCCTTGCCGGGAATATCGCTGCCGAGATCGAGCAGCCGCTTGCGCACCGCCGGGTCGTCGAGCGCCTTGTCGAGCGCATCGGCGAGCTTCTGCGTGACCTCCTTGGACGTGCCCTTCGGTGCGAACACCGCATTCCAGGCCGAGGCTTGGTATTGCGGCAACCCCGCTTCGGTCGTCGTCGGCACATCGGGCAGCACCGGCGAGCGCTCCGGCGTGCCGATCGCAAAGGCGCGAATGGTACCTCCCTGGATCTGCGGCACGGCGTTGACGATCTGATCGCACATGTAATCGACTTGGCCGCCGACCAGCGCGTTCATCGCCGGCCCCGTGCCGTTGAACGGCACGGCGATCGGCTTCACCTCCAGGATCGACGACAACAACAAGCATGTCGTGTGCGAGACCGAACCGACGCCGGCATGCGCCATGTTCAGTTTCGTGTTGTTGGCCTTCACATAGGTCACGAATTCCTTGAGATCCTTGGCCGGAAAATCCTTCTTGGTGAGAATGAGGATCGGCGTGCCCGCGGCGAGACCCACCGGCTCGAAATCGGCGTCCGGCCTGTAGGCGAGGTTGGCGTAGAGCGCGACTGCGGCGGCATGCGTGCCCATGTGACCCATGATCACCGTGTAGCCGTCATTGTTCGCGCGCGCGGCACGCGTCGCGCCCGTGGTGCCGCCGGCGCCGACCACGTTCTCGATCAGGATCGTCTGGCCGAGCGTGCGCGACATGTGCTCGGACACGATGCGCGCGACCACGTCGGTCGGACCGCCCGCGGCAAAGGGCACGATCATCGTGATATTGCGTTTCGGATAGTCGCTCTGGGCCTGCGCGGCACCGAACGTCGCGACGGCGAACGCGGCCAACAACAGCCCTCGCCCGATCATCCTCCTCATCGTCCACCTCCCGTTTTTTTTGAGCTTTAAGTTGCAGATCGACGTCGAACGCAGCCTATTGCGGCAGGCAATTCAATGGGTCCTTCGTCTTTTCTTGAGGCGCATTTCGTCGCAGGCCGAAGCTGCCTGTATGCATCCATGAAATCGCGACGCGCCGCGCGCAGAAATGCCAAGGCCGGCAAGATGCCGGCCTTGGAAACGCGTTCAGCGATAAAGCAGCCCGCTATTCTTCGACGAAGACCTCTTCGCGCCGCTTCCGCATCATCGGCAACATCGCGATGATCAGCAGCATCAGCGAGATGGCGATCAGCACCGCCGAGATCGGCCGCGTCAGGAACACCGTGGCGTCACCACGTGCGATCAGCATCGCGCGGCGCAGGTTTTCCTCCATCAACGGTCCGAGCACGAAGGCAAGCACCAGAGGCGCCGGCTCGAAATCGTGCTTCGACAGCCAGTAGCCGAAGATACCGAACATGCCGGCGATGATCACGTCGGTCGGCGAGTTGTTGATCGAGTAGATGCCAATGCAGCAAAACACGATGATGGACGGGAAGAGCAGCCGGTACGGCACGCGCAACAGGCTCACCCACACGCCGACCAGCGGCAGGTTGATGATAACCAGCATCAGGTTGCCGAGCCACATCGAGGCGATCATGCCCCAGAACAGCTCAGGCTGCTTGGTCATGACCTGCGGGCCCGGTACGATGCCGTGAATGGTCATCGCGCCGACCATGAGCGCCATCACCGCGTTCGGCGGGATGCCGAGCGTGAGCAGCGGGATGAACGAGGTCTGCGCCGCAGCGTTGTTGGCCGCCTCCGGCGCCGCAACGCCTTCGATCGCGCCACGGCCGAAGCGCTCCGGATGCCTGGAGATGCGCTTCTCGAAGGTGTAGGCCGCGAACGAGGCGACCACCGCGCCGCCGCCGGGCAGAATGCCCAGGAGCGAGCCGAGGATGGTACCGCGCACGATCGGACCCGACGAGTCGACAAGGTCCTGCCGCGTCGGCATCAGACCCTTGATCTTGCCTTGAAGAATGTCGCGGCTCTCCTGCGACATTTCGAGGTTGCGGATGATCTCGGCGAAGCCGAACACGCCCATGGCGACGTTGGCAAAGCCGATGCCGTCCGACAGCTCGGGGATGTCAAAGGTCATGCGGCCGGCGCCGGTCTCGAGATCCGAGCCGATCATCGACAGCAACAGGCCGAGCACGATCATCGCGATCGCCTTCGGCACCGAGCCCTTTGCCAGCACCACCGCGAAGATGAGGCCCAGGATCATCAGCGAGAAGTATTCCGCCGGGCCGAACAGCAGCGCGATCGAGGTCAGCGGCACGCCGAGCGCCGCCACCAGCACGGTGGAAACGCAGCCTGCGAAGAACGAGCCGATGGCGGCAATCGCGAGCGCGGCGCCGGCACGGCCTTGCCGCGCCATTTGGTGACCGTCGAGACAGGTCACCACGGAGGTGGCCTCGCCGGGGATGTTCACCAGCACCGAGGTGGTCGAACCGCCGTACTGCGCACCGTAATAGATGCCGGCGAGCATGATGAGCGCGCCGACCGGCGGCAGGCCGAAGGTGATCGGCAGCAGCATGGCGACGGTGGCCACGGTGCCGACACCGGGCAACACACCGACCAGCGTGCCGACGAGTGCGCCGAGCAGGCAGAAGCCGATGTTGTATGGATGCGCGGCAACAGAGAAGCCGAGCCAAAGATTGGCGAAAAGATCAGTCATCAGCGTGCTTCCTGCTCAGATGAAAGACGGCCAAAGCTGGAACGGCAGCGCCAGCAGGTAGACGAACAGCACGACGCAGAAGATCGTCATCCCGACCGCCGCCAACAGGCTTTCGATCCATCGCATCTCGGTGGATGCCGCGATCGAGACCATGAATGCGACGAAGGTCGAAATCACCAGGCCGAAGCCGGGAATGCTGATCGGCAGACCGACGTATTCGAGGCTGATGCCGCGGATCAGGCAGGCAAACAGCAAGATCGCGGCGACCACATAACTCGGTCCCTTGAAGGCGAACTTCTCGATCGGCGGCCCGTCTACGAGCAGCCCGCCGATGGCAATGGCTGCGCCCATGAACACGAGCAGAATTGCAAACATCCGCGGCGCGGTGCCCGGTCCAAAGGCAAAGCCGTGCGAGCCCGCAAGATCGCGAGACGCCCAGATTGCCAGAATGGCAATGCCAATAAGCACAAGGCCGCCGTAGAACTCACGCGGACCCCGCACTTTGAACCTGAAACCTCCAGCATCGCGGGTGGCTTTGTTCCCCTCCGCCATCACACCCCACTCCTACTTTCTTATTATACGTACCGACAACGTGTTGATCCCTTAGCACAAGATTGATGCTCGCCGGAAGCATCGAAGTTGGGCAATGCGTCCGTGCTGTGGGTTCGCGCGGCCGCGATTTATTGCGCACTGCAACATGAAACACGTTGCGACCGCCATACGCGACAAAGACCGCATGAACACTGACGGTTGCAATGCGAGCACCTAGGCGCATGCTCACGCCGCCGACGACTGAATGACGAATGTCGCCACTCTCAGCGAAGAATCGGATCGTTGCCGAGCCACGATTGTGTCAGCCGGTCGAGACGACGGCTTCCGCCTGAAAGTGTCGGCGCTGATGATTGCGGAGCGTGTGATAGCAGCCGCACGCTTTCTCGGCGAGCGCGTCCTTATTCAAGATGGACAGCCGGCCGCGCCGATACTGGATCAGCCCCTCTTCCTGCAAAGAGCCGGCGATCAGCGAGATGCTGGCGCGCTGAACGCCGAGCAGTTGCGCGAGGAATTCCTGCGTCACGTACAGATCGCCGTGACCGATGACATCCTGCGCGCGCAGGAACCAACTGCACAGGCGTGCCGGAATATGGTGGCGCGCGTTACACGCCGCCATCTGCTGCGCTTGCACCAGCAGATACTGCTCATGCGCATAGAGCTGCGCGCGCAAGGCAGGATCGCGCTGCATGAGCGCGACGAAATCGGCAGCGCTCATGCACAGACCTTGGCCGGCGATCTGTGCGACGCATGTGCTCACCCAGAACCGCGCGCCATAAGCAACGCCTGCGCCAAGCGCACTACCACGGCCGATCATCGCAGCTTCGATATGCTCGCCGGTATTCAACACAACGACGAGCGATACCAAGCCAGACTGCGGGAAGAAGACATATTCGATAGGAGCACCGGCTTCGGTCAGCCGGTCGCCATGCACGAATGAAAATGGCGTCGCGTGTTCTTTGACGAATTCGGGATCGCTCGCGCTGAGCGCGTTCAAGACCGCATTGCTATAAGACGCCATAGAGCCAGCCGCTCCAAACTTCGGAGCAGCTCGATCAAACGAGGCCAAGGGCTCCTTGAGGTCACGTTAGCAATTGAACATAGGCACAACAACATCGCGACGTGATGCAACCAATCTTCGTCTCTTGCGATGTGCGAGCGCTATGTAAGTTAGCGTGCATAGACATCCTGAGTTGATGTCTGGGTATGAGGTGTAATAGTCGGCGCTGGCCGTTACCTTTTTATGTTCCGGAAACGCGCAAGTTTAAAAGCCGTACCGCAACCGACTGCTCAACCTGTCGCCGAAGAAGACCAGGCGTCCGTCTTAAGGCCGCGTGACCTTGCCCCTCGATTGCGCCAATGCGCGCCGACGGGGTGCCGCCGGGGCTTGTCCTGGACGCCCCGGTTGGCACCTCTCGAGGGTCTTTTTTCCTTAACGGGGATTGCCTATATTCGTAACCGCCGGGGCAACCCGGCTATGGCGATAAACGGCCGTCGAAATAAACCCATCGGACCCGGGGGCAGTACCCGGCGGCTCCACCAGTGTCGCTCAGATTACGAGGCCCCCGTCGCGGGAACCTGAGAGTTTCAGGTTCCAAAGCTGGCGGGGCCGGTCTTCCCGGAAGGGTGGACTGCGGGGCGACACTGGCGGGGCCGAAATAGGATCGACGAGGGCGTAAAGGACGTTCTTTTGCTCGGCATGGTTCCGCCGATATCGGGCCACTCTCATAGTTGCCAACGACAACTATGCTCCGGTTGCTCAGGCTGCGTAAGCGGTCCTGAAAAACCAAGCCTACAAGTCCTGACGGGTTAAGCTCCGGCAGGCGGGGTTCGGAGGCACCTGGCAACAGAAGCCTCCACTTTTCTCTCCCCGATCCAGTCCCCATTTACGGCACGCCATGAAGGCGCGTCCCGGGCTGCCCTTTCGCCGCAAGGCGCGGTAGCATCCCGCCGAATCCTCTTTCGACCCGGCCAGACCTCGCATGCCCGACCATATCCGTTACGACCTCCTCACCCAGCAGGCGCTCCGCGGCGTTGTGCGCAGCGTGCTGGCGGAAACCGCCAAGAAGAAGGTCCTGCCCGGCGACCATCATTTCTACATTTCGTTCGATACCGGCGCCGAAGGCGTGCGCCTCTCCGATCGGCTGAAGGCGCAGTACCCGGAGCAGATGACCATCATTCTCCAGCACCAGTTCTGGGATCTGAAGGTCACCGACGACGCCTTCGAGGTCGGCCTCTCCTTCGGCGGCGCGCCCGAGAAGCTCGTCGTGCCGTTCGACGCCATCAAAGGATTCTTCGATCCCTCGGTACAGTTCGGCCTGCAGTTCGAGGAAGTGACCGAGACCGAAGAAAGCACCGCCGACACCAAGGACAAACCGGCCAGCAAAAAGAAATTGCCGCCGGCGCCGCCGGTGATCGCTCCCATGGCCACCCCGCCTACCCCTCTGCCGGCTGCCCCCGCGCCGGTTGGCGCGACCAAAACGGAAAAGCCGGCCACGGCCGACACAGTCGAAACCGAGACCTCGGACAAGCCGGACAAACCGACCGGCGGCGGCGAAGTGGTGCGGCTCGACCGTTTCCGAAAGAAATAGGCGGTATACCCTTCCGCCGGCTTGTTCCGTCGCCCGATCGGCATAGCTTCATCGCAGTGCCAGCAATGGCGGCGGAAGCCCTGCGATGACCAAGACCCGTACCGAGACCGACGCTTTCGGGCCCATCGAAATTGACGACGACAAGCTCTGGGGCGCTCAGACTCAGCGCTCGTTGCAGAACTTCCGCATCGGCACCGAGCGCATGCCGATCGAGGTCGTCCACGCTCTCGGTCTCGTCAAGCGCGCCGCGGCCGAGGTGAACCGCGACCACGGCAGCCTCGACGCCACACGCGCCGACGCCATCGCGGCCGTCGCGCAGGACATCGCCGACGGCAAGCTCGACGATCAGTTTCCGCTGGCCGTGTGGCAGACCGGCTCCGGCACTCAGTCGAACATGAACGTCAACGAGGTGATCGCCAACGTCGCCAACGTGAAGCTCGGCGGCACGCTCGGCGCCAAGAAACCGGTGCATCCGAACGACCACGTCAACATGAGCCAGTCGTCGAACGACTCGCTGCCGACGGCCATGCACATCGCGGCGACGCTTCGCCTCGAGCATCATCTCAAGCCCGCCCTTACGGAACTGCAGCAAGCGCTCGAAGCGAAAGCGAAGGAGTTCGAGAGCATCGTCAAGATCGGCCGCACCCACACGATGGACGCGACGCCAATCACGCTCGGGCAGGAATTCTCCGGCTATGCGGCGCAGGTGAAATCCGCGCTCGGCCAGATCACGCAGGCGCAGAGCGCGCTCTATCCCTTGGCTCAGGGTGGCACCGCTGTCGGCACCGGCCTCAACAGCGATGCCGATTTCGCCGACGCTTTCGCCGCCAAAATCGCCGCCTATACGAAGCTTCCCTTCATCACCGCGCCGAACAAGTTCGAGCACATGGCGGCGCACGATGCCTATGTCTTCGTGCACGGCGCCATCAACGCTGCGGCCACCGCGCTGTTCAAGATCGCCAACGACATCCGCCTGCTCGGCTCGGGACCGCGCTCGGGCCTCGGCGAGTTGTCGCTGCCGGAAAACGAGCCCGGCTCGTCGATCATGCCGGGCAAGACCAATCCGACGCAGAGCGAAGCGCTGACCATGGTCTGCTGTCAGGTGTTCGGCAACCAGACCACCGTCACGGTGGCGGGAAGCCAGGGCCACTTCGAGCTCAACGTCTACAAGCCGGTGCTTGCACACTGCATGTTGCAGTCGATCCGGCTTTTGGGCGACGCCGCGCGCTCCTTCAGCATCAACTGCGTCGTCGGCATCAAGGCCAACGAACCCCGCATCCGTGAATTGCTCGAACGTTCGCTGATGCTGGTCACGGCGCTGTCGCCGAAGATCGGCTACGACAATGCGTCGAAGGTGGCGAAGGCTGCGCACGCCAACGGTACGACACTACGTGAAGAGGCCGTGCGCCTGGGCTTCGTGACGGGTGAGGAATTCGACCAACTGGTGCAGCCGGCGCAGATGACGCGTCCGACGCGTCGCGACGGCTGATCATCCACGGAAAATAGCCTCAGGCTATAGAGAGGGGCCTGAACTGTATTATGACAATGCCCCAGAGGTACGGTAAGGTACTGTAATACTGCGCATTTATGTAGAATACCTCTCATTTGAGAAATCGATACAAAATTGTATTGTATGCATTTCACATTCTCTGAGTAATTCATTCGTAAATCGCAGTTTTATATGCCTAAGAGACAACCAAGGCAGTATTTACTTGAAGATATACTCGCCGCAATTCCCCAGGAACGGCAGTAAAAGATGACAATCAACTAACCGTGTATTAGTCAGCTATTGTATTCACCCATAAATTTGACACAGTGATCCTTGCGGATGCGTTTCGTGCCTGGACGGGGCGTCCCCTGGCTGGCGTTGTAAGCCAAAGAACTCTCGCACCTGGATCGCGGCGTATCTCGCTACCGGAAGAACCGAATGGCTGAACTGGTCAATCTTCGGACGGTGCGCAAACGCGCCAAACGTCAGCAGGACGAGCGGCACGCCGCAGCGAACCGCCTGAGTCATGGTCAACCGAAGCATGTCCGCTCGCTGGACCAGGCGCGCGAGGCCAAGGCCGCGCGCGACCTCGAACAGCACCGGATCGACACAGGAGACGTCCCATGAAATCTCCGGTCGTCAAACGTTCGATCGTTATCGCCGGTCATAAGACAAGCGTCAGTCTCGAGGATCCCTTCTGGCAGGGCCTGCGCGAGATCGCAGTGAGCCGCAATATGACCCTGTCGGATGTCGTCGCCTCGATCGACACCGATCGCCACGAGGGCAACCTTTCCTCGGCGATCCGTCTCTTCGTGCTCGATTACTACCGCAACATGGGCATGGAGCATCGTCGTTCCGCAACGACGACGCGCGAGTCACTTCTCGGCGCTCCAGTTCATTCAGTTCTGGGCGCCGACTGAAGCGTCGGGCCTGACCGATCGCGGCGGCCCTGGATAAGGTCGAACATCCAACGGCGGCGGTAAAGCCGGCGCGCGCTCATTGTGCCGCACCGAACTCGTTGTCGGCTCGACGGTCGGCAGCGCCGTCGGTGTGGCCGGCGGAAGCGGCGGCGGCGATAATGGCGGCACCGTTG
>Ga0255338_1003483_pt1 | contig 18773 bp, 14 predicted proteins | sample MeOH1_35cm_T4_19_FD_203715 | JGI IMG/M metagenome (GOLD analysis project Ga0255338, IMG submission 203715) | Sandy soil microbial communities from University of British Columbia, Vancouver, Canada - MeOH1_35cm_T4_195 | ecosystem: Engineered > Artificial ecosystem > Sand microcosm > Unclassified ...
TTGACGAACTCGCCCAGGAAGAAGGGCACGCCGTCGTCCCACGGCACGTTGCGCGCGGTGCCGAGGTCGATGCACGCCAGCGCGTCGGGGAATCCGTGCTGCCAGCCGGTGACCTGCGTGTTGTCGTAGGTCACGTCGTGCAGGTCCCATCCCAGCACCACGTCGCAGAAGCCGAAGCCGCCCTGCGCCGCGCCCTCGAACTTGTCGATGTGCAGCAGCTTGCCGCGCAGCACGCCGTCGATGTCGCTGACGGCGACCTTCACCTTGCTCGCGTTGCTCTTGCGCAGTTTCTCCAGGGCGGGATGTTGCATGGCCTGCGGGCGCTCCCATCGTTGCACTTCGCGTCTCTGCTATCTTGACAGCCTTCGCCGCGGCTGTGTGGCGTCGTCCGAGGAGGGGAAAGCTTGCAGGCAGCCATGGTCCTGAGCTGGCCGGTGGTGGCGGCCGTCCTGTGCGGCGCGCTGCTGCACGCGGGCTGGAACGCGGTGGTCAAGGCCAGCAGCGACAAGGCGCTGGACACGGCGGTGATCCACACCATGGCCTCGCTGGTGGCCCTGCCGCTGCTGGCGGTCGTGGGCCTGCCGCCCGCCGCCGCCTGGCCCTACATCCTGGCCTCCGTCACCATCCACATCGGCTACTACATCGCGCTGGTGGGCGCGTACCAGCACGGAGAGCTCGGGCTCACTTACCCGCTGATGCGAGGCACCGCGCCGCTGCTGGTCGCGCTGTCGGCGGCGGCGACCGTGGGCGAGTCGCTGTCGCCGCTGGCCTGGGCCGGCGTGCTGGGGGTGAGCTGCGGCGTGCTGGCGCTCGGCCTGTCCAGGCACGCCATGGATTCGCCGCGGGCGGTGGGCTTCGCGCTGGCCAATGCGGTGGTGATCGCGCTCTACACCATCGTCGACGCGCTCGGCACGCGGACCTCGGGCGATGCGCTGCAGTACGTGGCCGCGCTGTTCGCGCTGGAAGGCTGGCCCTTCGGCCTGATCGTGCTGGCGCGGCGCGGCTGGGGGCGCGCCTGGCCTTACGCGCGCCGGCGGGCGCCGGTGGCCCTGGTGGGCGCCTGCGCCTCGCTCGCTTCCTACGGCATCGCCTTGTGGGCCATGACGCGCGCGCCGGTGGCCACCATCGCGGCGCTGCGCGAGACCTCGGTGCTGTTCGCCGCCTTGCTGGGCACCTGGCTGCTGAAGGAGACCTTCACGCTGCGGCGCGCCATCGGCACCGCGGTCATCGTGGCCGGAGTGATGGCGCTGCGGCTGGGCTAGCGTCCTGCCTGCCCCCCGAAGGTCCGGGCTCTCGTTGCCCCCACATGGCGCCGCAGCCCGGGCCGCCGGCCCACGCCCGGCGTGCCCGATTGTTGAGCTGAATACATTGCGGCCCCCGCGCGGCCTGCGTAGGATGGCTTTCATCGTCCATCCTCACAAGGGAGTTTCTCTCGTGCCAACCAATCGCGACATCGCCTCGCGCCGCACCGTGGCCCTGGTGGGCCCCAGCGCCGCAGGCAAGACCAGCCTGGCCGAAGCCTTGCTGTGGAAGGCCGGGGCGGTGGGCGCGCCCGGCAGCGTCGAAAAGGGCAGCACCGTCTCCGACCACGACCCGCTGGAGAAGCGGGCCCTGCGCTCGCTGAACACGACGCTGCTGCACTTCACGCACCGCGACATCCTCACCCACCTCGTCGACACGCCCGGCGCGCCGGATTTCCTCGGCCAGTCGCTGCCGGCGCTGGAAGCGGTGGAGACCGCGGCCGTCGTGATCAACGCCTCGACCGGCGTCGAGCCGATGGCCGTGCGCATGATGGAATGGGCGCAGCGGCGCGAGCGCGACCGCATCATCGTCGTCAACAAGATCGACGCGCAGGGCGTGAACCTCGAGGCGCTGGTGCAGCAGATCCAGGCCGCGTTCGGGCGCGAATGCCTGCCGGTGAACCTGCCCTCGCAGAAGGGCGAGGCGGTGCTGGACTGCTTCTGGAAGATCAAGGACGAAGGGCCGCCGGCCGATTTCTCCTCGGTGGAGGCGGCGCACCGGGCGCTGGTGGAGCAGGTGGTGGAAGTGGACGCCGCCTTCGTCGAGCGCTACCTCAACGACGGCGACGTCGATCCCTCGGAGCTGCATGCGCCGCTGGAGCAGGCGCTGCGCGAAGGCCACCTGGTGCCGATCTGCTTCGTCTCCTCGCGCAGCGGCGCCGGCGTGCCGGAGCTGCTGGACGTGATCGAGCGGCTGCTGCCCGACCCGACCGAGAGCAATCCGCCCGCTTTCCTGGAAGGCGAGGGCGAGGACGCCAAGCCGATCCAGGCCGTGGTGGACCCGGACAAGCACGTGCTGGCGCACGTCTTCAAGATCACGCAGGACCCCTATGTCGGCAAGATGGGCGTGATCCGCGTGCACCAGGGCACCCTCACCAAGGACAGCCAGCTCTATGTCGGCGACGGGCGCCGGCCGTTCAAGGTCGGCCACCTGTTCATGCTGCAGGGCAAGGAGCTGGTGGAGGTGCCGAAGGCGGTGCCCGGCGACCTGTGCGCGATCGCCAAGGTGGAGGAGCTGCACTTCGACGCCGTGCTGCACGACGCGGCGGAGGATTCGCACATCCATCTCAAGCCGCTGGACTTCCCGGTGCCGGTGCACGGCCTGGCGATCTCGCCCAAGCGGCGCGGCGACGAGCAGCGGCTGCACGACATCCTGCAGAAGGTGATCAGCGAGGACCCGTGCCTGAAGCTGGAGCACGTGGCGACCACCAACGAGACGGTGGTCTACGGCCTGGGCGAGCTGCACCTGCGCACCCTGCTGGACCGGCTGCAGGAAGTGCACAACTGCCAGGTCGACACGCGGCCGCCGCGCATCGCCTACCGCGAGACCATCACCGCGAACGCCGAAGGCCACCATCGCCACAAGAAGCAGACCGGCGGCGCCGGCCAGTTCGGCGAGGTGTTCCTGCGCATCGAGCCGCTGCCGCGCGGCAGCGGCTTCCAGTTCTCCGACGAAGTCAAGGGCGGCGCGATCCCGAACAACTTCATGCCGGCCGTCGAAAAGGGCGTGCGCTCGGCGATGGAGGAGGGCGTGGTGGCGGGCTATCCGGTGGTCGACCTGAAGTGCGTCGTCTACGACGGCAAGCACCACACCGTGGACAGCAAGGAAATCGCCTTCGTCACGGCCGGCAAGAAGGCGCTGCAGGCGGCGGTGCAGGCGGCGCGGCCCTGCGTGCTGGAGCCGATCGTCAACGTGGAGATCACGGCGCCCGAGGCCAACATGGGCGACATCACCGGCGACCTCTCTTCACGGCGGGGGCAGGTGATGGGCACCAAGGGCGAGACCGCCGGCACGCTCACCGTGGTGGCGCAGGCGCCGCTGTCCGAGCTTTCCAGCTACCAGTCGCGCCTGAACTCGCTCACCGGCGGGCAGGGCCGCTACACGATCGCCTTCAGCCACTACGAGCAGGTGCCGCCGAACGTGCAGCAGCAACTGGCGTCGCAGTACAAGCTGAAGGACGAGGGCTGATGCGCCGCCCCGCGCAGGCGGGGTGCGGGACTCGAAAGGCAAAAGCGGCCGCCGGCCGCTTTTCTGCCTGTCCTGGCGCCGCCTGCGCGGCCGGTGCAACGATCAACGCCAGTGGCCGCGGCCACCGCCGCCTTGCCCGCCGCCGCCCTGGCCCTGCCAGCCGGGCTGCTCGTTGCCGCCCTGCTGCCGCTGCCAGCGGGGCTGCTCGCCGCCACCCTGCTGCCGCTGCCAGCCGCGGCCGCCCCCGTCGTTGCCGCGCTGCGCCGGCACCACGTGCTGTGGCTGCTGCACCGGACGCACCTGCTGCTGCGGCACCGGCACGTTCTGCTGCGGCGCGGACTGCACGAAGGGCCGCACCGGCTGCGTGAACTGGCGCGCCGGCGGTGCCGCGTTCGCTTCACGCTGCTGCTGCTCGCGCTGCTGGCGCCAGGCGTCGCGCTGCGTTCGCTCTTGCTGCACCCGCGCCGCCTGGTCCTGCTGGATGCGCTGCAGCGCCTGCTCACGCTGGGCCTGCCTCCGGCCCAGCTGTTCCTGCTGCTGGCGCAGCGCCTGTTCGCGCTGGGCGCGGCCATCCTGCTGCACGCGTGCCGCTTCGGCCTGCCGCTGCTGCTCGCGTGCGGTGCGTTCCGCGTCGCGCTGCAGCCGGTCCTGCTCGCGCTGGGCGCGGAACTGCTCGCGCACGGCGGGCGCTGCCTCGCGGCCGCCGGAGAAGCGCGGCACGTTCGGCGCCGGCCGCACGGACTCGCGCGCCGCCGGCTGCACGGCCTGCCGCTCCCCGGGTTGCACGAACTGGCGGCCCGCGGGTTGGACGAACTGCCGCCCCGCCGGCGGCGCGGAGTGCAGCCGGGTGGTGGGACGCGCAGCGTCGCGCGGCCGCAGCTCGGGCCGCACCGGCACCACGTTCATCTGCGAGTGGCCGATGGCCTGCGGGTTCAGCGGCTGCCAGTGCCGGAACACCGGGCGGCCGCGCCGGAAATCGTCCTCGCCCACCGCCGTCACCGCGAACGGCCGGTTGCGCCACACGTGGTTGCCGAAGTTGCGCGGGTAGGCGTTGAGGTTGATGTTGAAGTTGGCGAAGCCGAGGTAGCGGCGCGAGTGCCGGAACACCGGCCACCACGCCTCGCCGGGCGCGAGCGGGTACCAGCCCACCGCGGGGCCGGAGCCGATGGCCAGCCGCGTGGAGCCGCCGCCCAGGAACACCACCAGCGCAGGCGCGTACAGCGGCCGGTGGGCAAGTCGCCCCGGCACCCACGCCCAGCGGTTGGCGATCATCGTCCAGCGGCCGTAGTGGAAGGGCGCGAAGCCCCAGGGCGCGTCGTCGATCCAGGTCCAGCCCCAGGGCGAGATCCAGCTCCAGTGGCCGTAACGGTAGGGTGCCCAGTTGGCCACCTGCACCGTGGGATACCAGATGGCACCGTAGTTCGGATCCTGCCCCCAGCTGCCGTACTGATCGAGCTGCGAATAGCCGACCACGCCGCGCGGCACGTAGCGCGCGGCGACCGAATCGTCCTCGGCGCGGTTGCGCTCGGCGGCCCAGAGGGCGAAGTCGTCCTGGCGGTAGCCGGGGCCCTGCACCTCGGCGAGGAAGCGGCCGGCGAAGCTGGCGTTCTGGCCGGCGCCCATGTGCAACGATTCGCCGCCCTCGCCGAACACGGTGCCGAGGCCGCTGGCCACCGTGATGCGCGTCGCGCCGCTGCGGGCGTCGACGTCGATGCGGTAGTCGCCGGCCTGCAGCGCGCGAAAGGCGAGGTTGGGCGTGTCCACCTCCACGTTCTCGCCCTGCGCCACCTCGCGCACCCGCAGGTTGAGGCTGCCCTGCTGCAGGATCACCTTGAGGGCGCGCTCCTCGAGTTCGCTCACGCCCAGGTGGCTTTCGCCATCGAGGTGCAGCGTGCTCGTGCCCACCTGCAGCTCGGCCCGTGCGCCGCGGTCCGTCCACAGGCGGTCGCCCACCGTGATCGGGCGGTTGGGCGGCAGGTCGGTCCATTCTTCCTCGCCCTGGGGCGCGAACACCACGCCGCCCTGGCTGTAGCTCACGTAGCCGACGCGCGCCGGCGGATCCTCGCCCTCCTGCGCGAACGCCGCGCCGGCCAGGCCGACGAGGAGGATGGCGGCGAACCAGAAATAGCGCCACATCCGGCGCTGCTGCAAGGTGCTCATGGCGGGCTGGAGACGGGACTTCATGGTGACTCCCTCAACGCACGAGCGTGAACCCCTGCTGTGAAGCCGCCGTAAATTACGCAACCTGCGGCGCGAGCGAAACGGCCGCACGTGACTTCTTCACGGCACGGCCGGCGGCAGGAACCCACTGCGGCGCACAGCCCTGATTCGCGTTTGGCGCACCGCCAGCGTACGCCTTGCGCGGGGCCGGCGGAAGATCGGTAGAAATGCCTAGGCCGCGCCGGGCGTCAGGTGCGGAAGATCGCCTCGAGGTCGGCCTCGCCGTTGCCGTTGTCCAGCTCGAGGCTGCCCTCGATGTGATCGAGGTGTTCCAGCATGATGTTCTCGGCCTGCGAGCGGTCGCGCCGGGCCACCGCGTCGATGATCATCTGGTGCTCGTCGTCGCGGCAGCTCTGTGCCGTCGGCGCGTCGTACAGGAAGATCGTCAGGCAGGTGAGCATGCACAGCTCGCGCATGGTGCGCGCCAGCGCCGAATTGCCCCCCAGTTCGGCCAGCAGCGTGTGGAATTCGCCGGACAGCCGGATCACCGCGCGCTTGTCGCCGCGCCGGCGCGCGTCGACTTCCATGTCCGCATGCTGGCGCATGCGCTGGATCTTTTCCGGGCTCAGCGTGTCGACCAGGCGGCGCAGCACCGCCGGCTCGATCAGCCGGCGGGCCTCGAAGATGTCGCGGGCCTGCTCGATGGTGGGCTTGGCGACGTAGGCGCCGCGCTGCGGGAACAGCTCCACGATCTGCTCGTGCGCGAGCCGCGCCAGCACATCGCGGATGCGCGCCCGGCTGACGCCGAAGATGTCGGCCATCTTCTCCTCGCCCAGCTTGGTGCCCGGATGCAGCCGATGCTCGAGGATGGCGACGTAGATCTTCTCGTAGATCTCGTCGACGCTCTTCTCGCGGTCGACGCGGTCGACGCGGGCGGCGGACGCTTTGCGCGCTGCGGCTGGCATGGGGGTGGCTGGCGCTCTCACGGGGCTCGGATGCCCAGCCATTCTAGCGGCCGGCCGCCGGCGCCCGCTGCCGCACCCGCAAGACTGCTCGGGGGCGTGGTCGTGCCCCTGGTCGTGCCCGTGGTCCTGCGCGTGATCGTCCGCGTGGCCCTGGCTCAGGCCCATTGGAACAGTTCTCCCCAGCCGGCGATCACCGCCGGCGAGGCCCCGGCGGCGCGCACCATGCCCCACACCGTGGTGCTCACGGTGTCCAGCAGCGGGATGCCGCGTTCGCGCTCGAAGTCCTCGGCGAGCTGCGCCGCGCGCAGGTTGGTGCAGTAGGTGGCGATGGCCTGCGGCCGCGCGAGCGCCACTTCGTCCATCAGTTCGCGCAGCGTGCGCGGGGTGACGCCGGCGAAATCGTGGTTGACGCGGATGCCCAGGTGCCGCTCGGCCACCACCTCGATGCCGAGCGCGCGGTAGTTGTCCACGATGCGCTGCTGCACGTCCGTGGTGTAGGGTGTGACCAGCGCGATGCGCCGGATGCCCTTCAGCGCGAGCAGTTCGTTGAGGGCCAGCACCGCGGTGGTGGCCACGATGCCGGTGCGCTCGCGGATGCGCTCGACCAGCTGACGGTCGCGCTCGAAGCCGAGCCAGCCCGAGGAGGTGCCGCTCCAGCCGATCACGCCCACCTTGGCGTCGGCCAGCAGTTCGGCCGCGGCCAGGATCTTGCTGTCGTCGAACTGGCCCAGCGCCTGCGCGTCGAGCGCGATCTCGGTCACACGGAAGCGCGAGAAGTGTGCGCTCGCGCCCGGTAGACAGGCCGCCAGGGCGCTGGTGAGGGGCTCCAGGGCGGTGTTGGAAGAAGGGGTCAGCACCCCCAGCCGCAGGTTTCGGTTCATGGCTCGTCTCTCCGGTCTTTAGCCCCCAGTCTAGGTCAACGCGGAGCTGATGTTTGACATTTCTCAGCCAGTTTTGTCGACATCAGTGTAAACACTGAGCCAGCGCAAGAAGGTCGTAGCGGATAGTTCGGACACTCCCGGTGCCGCAGGTCCGCAAGACCCCGGAAGCGCTGATCCCTACGGAATGTCATGACCGAACTGTCCCGCCACCGCCCGAATGCCACACCGACATTGTCGACAATATTGTCGGCAAATCGCGGCAACGAATCCCGCACCGCGGACCTGCCCGCCGGAGCCCGCCATGGCTGATGCCGGCCTCGACCTGGTGCTGCGCAACGCCCGCGTGGCGACCGCCAGCGACACCTTCGCCTGCGACATCGGCATCCGCGGCGGCCGCATCGCCCTGCTCGGCGAAGGCCTGCCCGCGGGCGCGCGCGAGATCGACGCGGCCGGCCGCACCGTCACGCCGGGCGGGGTCGATGCCCACTGCCACCTGGACCAGCCGATGGAAGGCCCGGCCCGGATGGCGGACGACTTCCTCACCGGCACCCGTTCGGCCGCCTGCGGCGGCACCACCACCGTCATCCCCTTCGCGGCGCAGATGAAGGGCGGCTCGCTCGAAGCCGCGGTGCTCGATTACCACGGGCGCGCCGAAGGCAAGGCCTGCATCGACTACGCCTTCCACATGATCGTCACCGACCCCACGCCGGAGGTCGTCGCCAGGGAGCTGCCGGGCCTGATCGACCGGGGCTACACGTCGCTCAAGGCCTACATGACCTACGACGACCTGAAGCTGAACGACACGCAGATCCTCGACGTGCTGGAAGTCGCCCGCCAGCGCGGTGCGATGGCGATGATCCACGCCGAGAACGCCGATTGCATCGAGTGGCTGACCAAGCGGCTCGAGGCCGCCGGCCGCACGGCGCCGCGCTGGCACGCCCACGCCCGCCCGATGCTGGTGGAGCGCGAGGCCACGCACCGCGCCATCGCGCTGTCGGAGCTGGTGGACGTGCCGATCCTGATCGTGCACGTGTCCGGCCGCGAGGCGATCGAGCAGATTCGCTGGGCCCGCAGCCACGGCCTGTCGGTGTTCGCCGAGACCTGCCCGCAGTACCTGTTCCTGACCGCCGAGGACCTGGGCATCGACGACAGCTACTCCGGCGCGCGCTGCATCTGCAGCCCGCCGCCGCGCGACAAGGCCAACCAGCAGCGCATCTGGGAGGGCCTGTCCGACGGCCTGTTCACCATCTTCTCGTCCGACCACGCGCCCTTTCGCTTCGAAGATCCGCAGGGCAAGAAGCCCGGCGGCGAGGAGGTGCCCTTCCGCCACATCCCCAACGGCATCCCGGGGCTGGAGACGCGGCTGCCGCTGCTGTATTCCGAAGGCGTGCTGGGCGGGCGCATCACGCTGTCGAAATTCGTCGAGCTCACCGCCACCAACCCCGCCAAGGCCTACGGCCTGCATCCGCGCAAGGGGACGATCGCCGTCGGCAGCGACGCCGACCTGGTGGTGTGGGACGAGCGCGATGCCACCGTCACCAACGGCGCGCTGCACCACGCCGTGGACTACACGCCTTACGAAGGCATGCAGCTGAAGGCCTGGCCCGGCCTCACCCTCTCGCGCGGCGAGGTGGTGTGGGACGGCGCCCGCTTCACCGGCCGCGCCGGGCGCGGCCGTTTCCTTCCTTGCGGCGCACCGTCGCTGCTGCCCCGGAGAACCTGATGCGCATCCTCCTGATCAATCCCAACATTTCCGACACCGTCTCGGACCTGATCCGCGCCGAGGCGCAACGCAGCGCGTCGCCCGGCACCGAAGTCGAGGTGCTGACCGCGCCCTTCGGCGTGGCCTACATCGAAACGCGCTTCGAGGCGCTGGTCGGCGCCTATGCCGCCGCGCAACTGGCCGCGGAACACTGCGCGCGCGCCGACGCGGTGGTGGTGGCGGCGTTCGGCGACCCCGGCCTCACCGGCCTGCGCGAGCTGCTGCCGGTGCCCGTGACCGGCATGACGGAAGCGGCGCTCGCCAGCGCGCACCTGCTGGGCCACCGCTTCTCCATCATCGCCATCTCGCAGCGCATCCAGGCCTGGTACCGCGAAACCGTCGAAAGCTACGGCTTCGGCGCCCGGCTGGCCAGCATCCGCGCGCTGAACCGGCCGCTTTCGAGCATCGGCGGGGTGCAGGAGGAACACGCGCAGGCGCTCAAGGAGCTGGCCGAGCGCGCCGTCGCCGAGGACGGCGCCGAAGTGATCATCCTGGCGGGCGCACCCCTGGCGGGGCTGGCGCGCTCGCTGCACGGGCAGCTGCCCGTGCCGGTCGTGGACGGTGTCTCCAGCGCCGTGCGCCACGCCGAGACGCTGGCCGCGCTCAAGCCCGGCCGCGCCGTGCGGGGCAGCTTCGCGCCACCGCCCGCCAAGCCCAACCAGGGCCTGCCCTCCGGCATCGCCGCGCTGCTCGCTCGCGCGCAGCGCTGATTTCCTCGTTCCGACCATCGGAGAGATTGCCTTGAAGAACCCACCCGCTGCCGCCGTCCTCGTCGACGCGCCCCTTCCGCATGCCAGCGCGGCCGCCGCCGCCGCTCCGACCAAGGTGCGCTGGAAGATCTTCCTGATGATGCTGTTCCTCATCTCGGTCAACTACATCGACCGGGCCTCGCTGTCGGTGGCGATGCCGCTGATCGCCAAGGAATTCGACATTGGCCCGGCGGTGCAGGGCCTGCTGCTGTCCTCGTTCTTCTGGACCTACGCCTTCATGCAGATCCCCGGCGGCATGCTGGCCGACCGCTTCGGCCCGCGCGTGGTGATCGCCGGTTCCACCCTGGGCTGGGGCTTCTTCCAGGCCATCGCCGCGGTCTGCACCGGCTGGGTCGGCCTGTTCGCCACCCGCCTGGGCCTCGGCGCCGCCGAAGCGCCGATCTACCCGGCCGGCGGCAAGCTCAACGGCATCTGGATGACGCAGAACGAGCGCGGCCGCGGCGCCACGCTGCTCGATGGCGGCGCCCCGCTCGGCGCGGCCCTCGGCGCGCTGATCATCGCCGGCCTGATCTCGGAGTTCAACTCCTGGCGCACCTCCTTCGTGGTGGCCGGCGTGGGCACGATGGTCTGCGGCTTCTTCGCCTGGTGGTACATCCGCAACCATCCGCGCCAGCACCCGGCGGTGAACGAGGCCGAAGCCGCGTACATCGAGGCGGCGCAGGCCGCCGACCTGGCCGCCGAACCGGCCAACGTCAGCGGCAACGTGCTGCACTTCTTCAAGTACCGCTCCGTCTGGGGCATGTTCTTCGGCTGGATGTGCTTCAACTCGCTGTTCTACGGCCTGCTGACCTGGATGCCCACCTACCTGTCGAAGGTGCACGGCCTGGACATCAAGCAGATGGGCGGCGCGGTGTTCATCATGTTCTTCTCCGGCTTCATCGGCGAGATGGTCGGCGGCTGGATCGCCGACAAGTGGAAGGCCGCCGGCGCCTCGCAGGCCAAGGTGCTGCGCACGCTGTTCGGCGTCGCCGCCGTGATCGCCACCATCGCCATCTTCAGCGTGTCGAAGATCAAGGACCCGGTCGCGGTGGTCGTGATGCTGTCCGTCACGCTGTTCTTCCTGCGCTGGTGCGGCCTGTTCTGGGCCATCCCCTCGATCATCGGCACCAAGAAGCGCGTCGGCTTCCTGGGCGGCACCATGAACCTGGGCGGCAACTGCGCCGGCATCGGCGTGCCGATCATCGTCGGCGTGATCGTGCAGACCACCGGCTCCTACGACATGGCGCTGATGCTGTTCACCGCCGCCGGCGCCGGCCTGTTCGTGTGTTCCACCATGCTGATCGACTACAGCAGGAAGCTGCCGGTCTGATCCCCCCGCCCGCGCCGCCCCGCTTCCGGCGGGGCGCGCGCGGCGCCCGCTGCGGCGCGGCAGGCAACCGGTGGGCCTTCACGGCGCCGACGAAGCCCTGCTCGATCCGGGCACCGGGTACGAGGAAGGTGATCCCCGGGCGCAGCGCTGGCCGCGCTTCCGGTTCCCTGCGACTCCGCGCATGTTGCATTGCAGCGAGTCCATCGCTCCAGGTCAAAAGCCTTTCGACTTGGCACCGTCGCGTTGCTGACGTACCCTTCCACATCTCGGGCCTGACCGCCACATCGTGAAATCGACAGAGAAACGAAGAATGTCCACTCATCGCAAGATCCTGATCCTCGGCGCCTCCTACGGCTCGCTGCTCGCCTCCAAGCTGCTGTTCGGCGGTCATGAGGTGAAGCTGGTGTGCCTGCCGGCCGAAGCCGACCTGATCAACACGGAAGGCTTCCGCGTGCGCATGCCCGTGCGCGGCCGCAAGGAGCAGGTCGTGATCGATTCGCGCCAGCTCCCCGGCAAGGTCTCCGCCGCCGGCACCTCGGAAGTGAATCCGTCCGACTACGACCTGATCTGCCTGGCCATGCAGGAGCCGCAGTACCGCTCGCCCGGCGTGCGCGAGCTGCTGGCCGCCGTGGCGCGCTCGCGCGTGCCCTGCATGTCGATCATGAACATGCCGCCGCTGCCTTACCTGAAGCGCATCCCCGGCCTGGACGCCAGCGCGCTCAAGGCCGCCTACACCGACGCCAGCGTCTGGGACGAATTCGATCCGGGCACGCTGACCCTGTGCAGCCCCGACCCGCAGGCCGTGCGCCCGCCGGAGGAAAAGGTCAACGTGCTGCAGGTCACGCTGCCCACCAACTTCAAGGCCGCGCGCTTCGACAACCCGGCGCACACGCAGATCCTGCGCGAGCTGGAGGCCGACGTGGACGCGGTGCGCTTCGCGGCGCCGGAAGGCCCGATCGAGCTGCCCGTGAAGCTGCGCGTCTCCGATTCGATCTTCGTGCCGCTGGCCAAGTGGTCCATGCTGCTGGCCGGCAACTACCGCTGCATCACGGCCGACGGCATGCGCACGGCGCAGGAGGCGGTGCACTCCAACCTCGAGGAATCGCGCTCGGTCTACAACTTCGTCTACGACCTGTGCGTGCGCCTGGGCGCCCGCGACGAGGACCTGGTGCCGTTCGAGAAGTACGCCGCCGCCGCCGAGAGCCTGACGCGGCCCTCCTCCGCCGCGCGTGCCCTGCAGAACGGCGTGCCGAACATCGAGCGGGCCGACAAGCTGGTGCAGCTGGTGGCGCGCCAGCTGGGCCTGCGCCATCCGGTGATCGACCGCATCGTCGACCTGGTGGACACCCGCCTGCACGCCAACCGCGAAGCGGCGAAGAAGTGAGCGGCATCGAGCAGGTCAGCCAGGCCCTGCTGCGCGCCTGGCGGGGCGACACCACGGTGGAAGGCGCGCCGCTGGCGGGCCTGCTGCGCGACGCGGAAGAGGCCTACACGGTGCAGGAGCGCGTGGCCGCCGCCAGCGGCTGGTTCGATCGCGCGGTGCCGCAGCACTGGAAGTCCGGCGGCCCGCGCGACGCCGTGCCGACCCACTCGCCGCTGCCGCCGCGGCGCGTGTGGGACAGTCCGGCGAGCGCCGTCACCAGCCACTTCAACCTGCGCCTGATCGAGGCCGAGGTGGCGCTGCGGCTGGCGCGCGACGTGAGCCCGGCCCAGGCCGCGGCCCTGTCGCAGGAGAACGCAGCCGGGCTGGTCGACGCGATGTGTGTCTCGATCGAGATCGTCGATTCGCGCTGGCGCGAGGGGCGTGCCACGCCGGCGCTGCTGAAGCTCGCCGACCAGCAGTCGCACGGGGCGCTGGTGCTGGGTGCGTTCCGGCCCTTCGAGGCGCGCGACTGGAGCCGGCAGCCGTGCGTGGTGCGCGTCGGCGGCGGCGAGCCGCAACGCTTCCAGGGCAGCCTTGCGCAAGGCGATCCCGCCTCGCTGCTGCCGGCCTGGCTGCGGCATCTGACGCGCAAGGGCGCGACGGTGACTAAGGGCACCGTCGTCACCACCGGCAGCTGGTGCGGGCTGCTGGAGGCGCACCAGGGCGACCTGGTGCGGGTGGAGTTCGAGGGCATCGGGTCCGCCGAAGTGCAGTTGTAGGCGGGCGCTGAGCGGCGTCAGCGCGAAGCCCGGCGTTTTCGCAGCGCCGCGATCCGCTGGGCTTTCACTTCGCTCCACCCCGGCCTCCGGGCTCTGCAACGCCCGCTTCCCCGCCTGCGCGGGGAAGATTTCATGGGCAGATTAAAGTCCGCGGGTGTCGTCCTCCCCCTCCCGCTCTCCCTGGCTCATGCTGCTGGTGCTGCTCACCGGCTTCACCATGAGCCAGGCCTTCCGCACCGCCCCCGGCATCATGGCGCCGCCCCTGCAGCATGACTTCGGCCTCACGCCGCAGCAGCTGGGCCTGTTCGCCGCCGCCTTCCACTTCTCCTTCGCCTCGCTGCAGCTGTTCATGGGCATGGGCATCGATGTCTATGGGCCCAAGCGCACCGTCGCCACCGTGCTGCCGCTCACCGTCGCCGGCTCGCTGGTCACGGCCTCGGCCCACAGCTATCCGATGCTGATCGTGGGCCAGGTGCTCACCGGCATCGGCTGCGCGCCGGCCTTCCTGGTCTGCACCGTGTTCATCGCCCGCAACTTCCCGCCGCAGCGCTTCGCCGCCGTCAACGGCGCGGCGCTGGGCATCGGCTCGATCGGCCTGCTGCTCACGGGCACGCCGCTCGCGTGGCTGATCGAGCACGTGTCCTGGCGCGCCGGTTTCCTGGTGATGGCGGTCTGCGCCGCGATCGCCTGGCTCGCCATCCTGCTGCTGGTGCGCGAGGAACGCCCGGCGCAACACCAGCCCCTGCACGTGCTCACGGCCTTGCGCGGCTACGGCGAGCTGTTGCGGCTGCCGCACACGCTGGGCATCATCGGCCTGGCGCTGTTCAGCTATGCCGCCTTCATGTCGCTGCGCGGCCTGTGGCTCACGCCGCTGCTGATCGAGCGCCACGGCTTCACGCTGGTGGAGACCGGCAACGTGGCGATCGGCATCTCGGTGCTGGGCATGATCGGCGCGCCGCTGTTCGGCCGGCTCGATCCCGGCGAGCAGCGCCGCCGCCACTGGATCCTCGGCTGCGCGCTGCTGACGGCGCTGCTGTTCTTCGGCATCGCGCTGCGGCCGGGGGCGGGGATCGAGGTCACGCTGGCGCTCGCGATCAGCCTGCTGTCCGGCTTCGGCACGCTGCAGTATGCGGACGTGCGGGCGGCCTATCCGGCGCGCATGACCGGGCGCGCGATGGCGATCTTCACCATGGCGATGTTCCTGGGCGTGGCGATCATGCAGTGGCTGACCGGCGGGGTGGCCTCGGCTGCGGCCGCGATGCAGGTGGAGCGCTATGCGGCCGTGATGGCCGGCATCGGCGCCTTCCTGGTCGCGGGCGCGCTGCTGTTCCGCTGGCTGCCGGCGCCCGGCCGAGCCGCCGCGGCCCGGGCCGAGCCGTCACAATCGGCGCCATGAACATCGCCAAAGACACGGTCGTCACGCTCAAGTACAAGGTCGCCGACAGCAAGGGCAAGCTGATCGAGGAGAGCAGGGAGCCCATGGTCTACCTGCACGGCGGCTACGACAACACGCTGCCGAAGATCGAGCAGGCGCTCGAGGGCAAGGAGGCGGGCTTCGAGTGCACGCTCGAGCTGCAGCCCGAGGACGCCTTCGGCCTGCGCGACGAAGCGCTGGTGCGCGTGATCCCGAAAGGCGAATTCCCGCCCGGCGTGAAGGTCGGCGGCCAGCTCGAAGGCCGCACCGACGACGGCCAGCCGCGCGTCTTCCACGTCATGAAGATCAAGGGCCCCGAGGTGCACCTGGACGGCAACCATCCGCTGGCGGGCAAGGCGCTGAAGTTCTTCCTCAAGGTCACCGGCGTGCGCGCCGCCAGCGCCGAGGAGATCGCGCACGGCCACGTGCATGGCGAGCACGGGCACCATCATTGACCGGAAACCCGACTTCCGGACGCAGAGGACGCAAAGGGTACGCAGAGGCCGCGAAAGAACATCCATTGAAGGGATTCCCCTTTTGCGTCCTCTGCGTACCCTTTGCGTCCTCTGCGTCCGGCTGTTGAATTGATGTTCGTGAAGGCACCCTCACCTGATGCCATGAACAACTCCCCCATCCTCGCCGTGCGGCCCCTCGGCTTCCCCTGGGAAACCGCGGATCCCTTCCTGTTCTGCGCCTACCACGACGATGCCTATCCGCGCGGCAACGGCAAGCTGGGGCCCGCCGTCTCGCTGGCGGGCCGGAACATCGGCCAGGACTTCAGCCGCCAGGACGGCTGGAGCATGTACCACGGCGAAAGCGTCCCGGGCTTCCCGGCCCATCCGCATCGCGGCTTCGAGACCGTGACCATCGTGCGGCGCGGCCTGATCGACCACAGCGACTCGCTGGGCGCGGTGGCGCGCTTCGGCGGCGGCGACGTGCAGTGGGTCACCGCGGGCCGCGGCCTCGTGCACTCGGAGATGTTCCCGCTGCTCAAGACCGAGGAGGACAACCCGCTGGAGCTGTTCCAGGTCTGGCTGAACCTGCCCAAGCGCAGCAAGATGGCGACGCCGCACTTCACCATGCTGTGGAACGAGCAGATCCCGCGCCGCGTGCTGCGCGACGGTGAAGGCCGGCGCACCGAGCTGGCCGTGATCGCCGGCCGCTTCGGCGAGGTGGCGCCGCTGGCGCCGCCGCCCGATTCCTGGGCGGCCGATCCGGCCGCCGACGTGGCGATCTGGACCATCCGCATGGAAGCCGGCGCGGCCTGGACGCTGCCGCCGGCGCAGGGCCGCGACACGCGCCGCACGCTCTACTTCTTCAAGGGCGCGGACGCGATGGTGGCCGGCCAGCCGGTCGAGGCGCCGGTGGCGATCTCGCTGCGCTCCGGCGCGGAGGTGCCCCTCACGACCGGCGAGACGGCCGGCGAATTCCTGCTGCTGCAGGGCGCGCCCATCGGCGAGCCGGTGGCGCAGTACGGCCCCTTCGTGATGAACACGCAGCAGGAGATCATGCAGGCGATGCAGGACTACCGCCGCACGCAGTTCGGCGGCTGGAAGTTCGGCGACAGCGCCCCCGTGCACGGTGGCGAGCCGGTTCGCTTCGCGCGTTATCCGGACGGGCGCGAGGAGCGCCCGGCCGGATCGTCGTGATCGTCGTGATCGTCGTCCCGCGGAGGGCGGGGGCCCCGAGCGTCGGGTTTCACGCGCTGCGCGCGTCGCGCGCCGGGCCCCGTCTCCGCGGGGACGACGAGGCCAATTGAGCTGGCGCAAATGGAACAGGACTTCGCTCCTTAGACTGGCCTCCAACATGGGGGGGTCTGCCCCCTGCGGGGAGAAGCACCGTGAGCCTGAACCGTCGCCTGTTCCTCCAGTCCGCCGCCGCGGCCGCCACCCTGCCCGGGCTGCGCCCGCTGGACGCCCTGGCCGCGACCGCGCCCAACGAGCTGGTGGCCGGCGTATTCAAGCAGCGCCTGCGCGAAGGCGGCCCGGAAACGGCCGTCTGGGGCTTCAACCTGCAGGTGCCCGGCCCGGAGCTGCGCTTCCGCCAGGGCGAGGAGGCGGCCATGCTGGTGCGCAACCGGCTGCCCGCCGCCACCACCGTGCACTGGCACGGCGTGCGCGTGCCCAACGAGATGGACGGCGTGCCCAACGTGACGCAGGTCGCGATCCCGCCCGACGTCGACTTCACCTACCGCTTCCGCCTGCCCGACACCGGCACCTACTGGTACCACCCGCACCAGTCCAGCTTCGAGCAGGTGCCGCGCGGCCTCTACGGCGCACTGATCGTGGAGGAGGCGAAGCCGATTCCCGTCGACCGCGAGCTGGTCTGGGTGCTGAGCGACTTCAAGCTGGACGCGGACAACCAGCCGGTGGAGGACTTCGGCAAGGTCACGGATTTCGGCAGCGGTGGCCGCCTGGGCAACATCATCGCGATCAACGGCAAGGCTGCCGGGGCGCAGCAGCGGCTGGAACTGCAGCCCAACGAGCGCGTGCGCCTGCGGCTGGTCAACGCCTCTTCGGCGCGGCTGCTGCTGCTCGATTTCGGCGGCCACCAGCCCTGGGTGGTGTCGTACGACGGCCAGGGCGTGCCGCCGCGGCGGCTGAAGGCCCCGCTGCTGCTGGGAGGCGGCCAGCGCACCGATCTCGTCCTCGACGGCAGCGCGGGCCGCGGCGAGTTCGAGGTCTGGGACCGGCGCGACAAGGGCACGCGCATCGCGACCCTGGCCTATGCCGGCCGGCCGGCGCGGGCCAAGGTGCTGGGCGCGCCACCGGCCATCGCGCCGAACCGGATCGCCACGCCGAACCTGTCGCGCGCCACCCGGCACTATCTCGTCTTCGAAGGCGGCGTGCTGGGCCTGCCCGCCATCGCCATGATCGACGGCAAGCCGCAGGACGTGAAGAGCATCATGGAGGGCCACGGCCTCTCGTGGAGCATGAACTACACGGCGCAGCACGAACACGCGCTGATGCACGAGCCGCTGTTGCGCTTGCGCAAGGGCGAGCACGTGATCGTCAAGATGGTGAACCGCACCGACTTCGAGCATCCCATGCACCTGCACGGGCACTTCTTCCAGGTGGTGGCGATCGGCAATCGCGCGGTGAAGGAGCGCGTCTGGCGCGACACCGTGGTGATGGCGCCGCGGCAGGAGATGGACATCGCGCTGGTGGCGGACAACGTGGGCGAGTGGATGTTCCACTGCCACATCCTCGATCACGCGGCGGGGGGGATGATGGGGACGGTGGTGGTGGAATGACGCGGGCGGTCGAATGGCCGAATAACCGAACGCAAAGGGCGCAAAGGTTCCGCAAAGGACGCAAAGAAGACATCTCTGAAGGGCTGTTCTTTTGCGTTCTTCGCGGAACCTTTGCGCCCTTTGCGTTCGGATGTTGAAAAAAAACGCGCCCGGGAGGCGCGTTTTTCATTGCAGCGGGACGATTACTTGGCGACCACGCGCACCATCTCCAGGCACTTGTTCGAGTAGCCCCACTCGTTGTCGTACCAGGTCACCAGCTTGACGAAGGTGGAGTCCAGCGCGATGCCGGCATCGGCGTCGAAGATCGAGGTGCGCGGGTCGGTGCGGAAGTCGGTCGCCACGACCTTGTCTTCCGTGTAGCCCAGGATGCCCTTGAGCGGCCCTTCGCTCTGCGCCTTCATCTCGGCGCAGATCTCTTCGTAGGTGGCGGGCTTGTTCAGTTCGACCGTCAGGTCGACCACCGACACGTCGGAGGTCGGCACGCGGAAGGACATGCCGGTGAGCTTCTTGTTCAGCTCGGGGATCACCTTGCCCACGGCCTTGGCGGCGCCGGTCGACGACGGGATGATGTTCTCCAGGATGCCGCGGCCGCCGCGCCAGTCCTTGTTGGACGGGCCGTCCACGGTCT
>Ga0255338_1003484_pt1 | contig 18770 bp, 16 predicted proteins | sample MeOH1_35cm_T4_19_FD_203715 | JGI IMG/M metagenome (GOLD analysis project Ga0255338, IMG submission 203715) | Sandy soil microbial communities from University of British Columbia, Vancouver, Canada - MeOH1_35cm_T4_195 | ecosystem: Engineered > Artificial ecosystem > Sand microcosm > Unclassified ...
GATGGTGAGCAGCATCTGCGTGCCGTCATTGCACACGTAGGTCACCGTGCCCGGAGCGCCCGCGAGGATGTCCGAGTTGGCGGCGCCGGACACGTCGAAGTCGATGCCCATGTAGGCGCCGAACTGGCCGTTCCAGGTGTAGGGATCGTGCCAGCCCTGGGTGATCACGAAGGGCGTGTTCGCGGGCCAGAAGAACTTGTAGCCGCTGTAGAGGGCGGTGAGGGCCTGCTGCTGCTCGCCCTTGCGCGGGAACATGGCGGCGCGGGCGGCCGGCTCCAGGCCGGACTCGGGCACCAGCGCGAGCAGGCTGCGCAGGTGCTCATCATCATTGAGCGCCCCCGCCCAGCCCTGCTCCGTCTGCACCAGGAGCACCGCGATCATGTTGTCCATGCCCAGGTGAGACTCGTCGCCCGCCGCCAGCGGCTTGCTCAGATCGGCGGTGGTGAGCGTCCCCAGCGCCCAGCTCCCCTCCAGGCGCAGGCTGATGAGCGACACGGTCCCCGCCAGCTCCGGGCGGCCCTGGATCGCCTTGAGGAGAGCGGCGCGCGCCTCCTCGGGCAGCTTCTCCGCGTCCGGCGTCGCGATGCGCAGCTGCGCCTGCTGGGGGGCCGAAACCTGCGTGTCCTCGGAGGTGGAGGCGTCAGGTGAGCCACAGCCCGCCATCGCCAGGCCCAGGGTCAGCGCTACGGAACCAAAGAACTTCGAAAACATCCTGTTCATTTCGTACCTCGCCGCGGGTGAAGAAAAAAGAGTGCGCGATATGTACACGGATCGCCAAGCAAGGACAAGATGGAATCAGCGCCTAGACGCGAAAAACCCTCATTGCCAGTGCGGTATTCAAGACGTGTACCCCTTAAAATACGAGCGGATACTGTCCCAAACATGAGACACACACGGACAGAACGTAAAATTGAAGGTCCACTGCTTTTACTCGAATTCATGTTTTCCCCCATTGAAATCCCAACCGCTCCATGGAACATATTTGTCAGTATGTATTTGGCCGATTCCTCGGCCTGGGAGGTTCCATGCACACGCTGGGTCGATTCAGGAGTGTCTTCGTTACAGCGCTGATCGCGGTGGCCTCGGCCAGCGCGCCGGCTCTTGCGGAGGAGGCCGCGGACGGGCGCGGCTTGATCCAGGAGATGCGCCGGCTCAATGCCCAGGAGGGCTGGGCGCGGACGGGCTCGGCGCTGCTGCTGACGCGCAATGGCGGGGTGTTCTGGAACGACATCACCCCGAGCCGCGGCCTGGAGGGCGTGAGCAGCGGGTGGTTCCTCAGCTCGGCTCAGGGCTGGCTCGTGGGCGTGAGCCCGCAGGCTCCCGGCCAGCTGTTCGTGCTGGAGACGACGGAGGGTGGGCGCTCCTGGAGCGAGCGCCTCGTGCAGACCAGCGCGCTCGACGCGGACAACGCCTATGCGCGGGCGCAGGTCCACTTCATCGATGCCCAGCGCGGGTGGCTCCTTGGGAAGCAGGCCACCAGCTCGGCCTTCAGCGTGGGCCAGCTGCTGCGCACCGAGGATGGTGGGAACACTTGGCAGCGCCTGCCCCCGCCTCCGGCCGCGGGCCGCATCACCTTCATCGACAGCGAGCGCGGCTTCATGGTGGGCGACCCGGTGGCCGAGAAGCTGTACGCCACCGAGGACGGCGGCAAGAGCTGGCGGGAGCTGTCCCTCCTCCCGGGCTACGTGCTCTACGACTTGCCGGCGTTCCGCACGCCGCGCGAGGGGCTGGTGGCGGTAACCGTCCCCGGCGAGAAGCCGCGCGTGGTCACCTTCGCGACCCGCGACGGCGGGCAGACCTGGCAGGAGGACGCGTCGATCTCCCTGCCGGCCGGTGACTACACCGAGCCTGCGATCGCGGCGCTCTCCGAGAGCGGCCAGCTCGTGGCCCTGGCGGTGAACAACTCGATCCTCTCTCCGAGCAATGTGGCCCGCCCGCTCCCGCTTGCGGGCACGCTGGGCCCGGCGGCGATCCAGGCGCTGTCGTTCACCGGCTCCCAGGGTTGGGCGCTGGTGTCCGAGGGCGCATGCGATGAGCGCAGCTGCCAGCAGTCCAGCCGCGTGGTGGAGCTCGACGTGGGCGCCCAGCTCAGGGCCCCTCGCGACGTGCTGGCTCGCTCCTTCTCGGAGCGGCGCGAGGCCGGGGGGATGACGCCGTCTGCCTCCACCACCAGCTTCGACAAGGGCTTCGACAAGTGCACGGCGGCCACCAGCAGCCAGATGCAGACCTGGAAGACCTACAGCCCCTATAAGGACGCGAACATCTACTTCGGCGGCAGCGCCCGCGCCTGCGCCCAGCCCAACCTCACCTCGAGCTGGGTGTCCACCGTGTTCTCCCAGGGCTGGCGGCTGATCCCCACGTGGGTGGGCCCGCAGGCCCCGTGCTCCTCCTATGGCACTCGCATCAGCTATGACGCGGCCACCGCGCGCACGCAGGGCCTGAACGAGGCCAGCGCGGCGGTGAGCGCGGCCCAGGCGCTGGGGCTGGGCTCCAGCACCCCGCTCTACTACGACATGGAGAACTACAACGAGACCGACGCCGCCTGTAACACCGCGGTGCGCGCGTTCGTCAACGCCTGGGTCGAGCGCGTCAAGGGCAGCGGCTACATCGCCGGCGTGTATGGCAACGCGTATGACGCCCAGAAGGACATGACGTCGGCCGTGATCTCCCGGCCGCCCGACGCGGTCTGGATCGCCTCATGGGTCTGCGGCGGGGGCACGACGAGCTGCAACTGGACCCCCACCGTGTGGGGCATCCCCGGCCTGAGCGACTCGTACTGGGCCAGCAACCAGCGCATCCGCCAGTACTGGGGCGACCACAATGAGACGTTCGGTGGCGTGCCGTTCACCATCGACAGCAACTACGCCAACGCTCCCGTGGCGAGCTCCGGCGGAAGCACCGGCGGCAGCTTCACGTGCGATGACGGCGACGCCTGCTTCACCCTGTACGGCCCGTCGCAGTACTGGCACCGGGAGACGGCCTGCGGAGGCGCGTCCGTGGGCACCGGCGGCGATCTGTACTGGACGTACGTCAACGGCACCACGACGAGCAACTCCGCGCGCTGGAAGCCGAGCTTCAGCGGCACCGGCGGCGCCGGCAGCTACGCCGTGGCCGTGTTCATCCCCCGCTGCTTCGGCACCACGACGCAGGCGAAGTACCGCGTGTACCACAACGGAGTCACTGACACCGTCACGGTCAACCAGAACAACGCCTACGACGCGTGGGTGACGCTGGGCACGTTCTACTTCAACAACAACGGGACGGAGTACGTGGAGCTGGCCGACTCGACGGGCGATTCCTCGACGTCGTACCTGCAGCTCTCCTTCGACGCCGTTCGCTTCAGCCGTTAGCTGCCGCGGTGACAGCGCGGACACGGCCTACCTCAGGCCGTGTCCGTGCGCTCCTGGCCGCCCGTCCCGCCGGCGCCGCTCACGAGGAGAGCCGCAGCAGCTGCTCCACCTGGCCCCGCACCTCGCGCAGCAGCGACGGGTCCCTCACCGCGATGAACACCGTGTCATCTCCCGCCACGGTGCCCGCCAGCCCCGGGATGTCCGGCGACCGATCCACCATCACCGCCACCACCTGCGCGTAGCCCGGCGACGTCTTCAGCACGAGCAGGTTCGGCGGCACCTCGATCACGTTGATCGCCTGAGTGGGCTCGGCCGGCCCCGGCTCGACGCGCTGGTAGCGCCCGTCCACCTTCTGGATCGACAGCCGCTTGAGGTGCCGCGAGAGCGTGGACTGGCTCGGCGCATGGCCCTCCGCGGTCAACAACCGCTGGAGCACCGCCTGATCGGTGATCTCGTTCGACTCCAGCAACCTCAAGATGGCCTCGTCCAGTTGCAGATCCACGCCCATGCCGTCACCATGCATTCTCGTGCATATGCATGCAAGTACCCTTAAGGGCACCTCTAAAAAACCCCGCGAAAAGTCGGGGGAAATATGGGTCTTGCGCTGCGCGTCGAACTGAATATTATGCGCAACTCCTCCGGCCCAATGCAGAGTTTATGCACGACTATGCAAGCCCGCCGGAGGGTCCCTCTCGCACCGCGAGGAACCCACAGCATGAGGCATCTCACCCGCATCCAGGATCTGGGCCCCGAAGGCGTCGAGAAGATCCTCGCGCAGGCCACCGCCTGGAAGCGCCAGTCCCCCGGCTCCATCTTCCAGAACCGCCTGCTGGGGATGGTCTTCTTCAACCCCTCGCTGCGCACGCGGACGTCGTTCGAGGCAGTGATGCTGCGCTCGGGCGGGCACGCCATCGTGCTGGACGTGGGTAACGGGGTGTGGAAGCTGGAGGACCGCATCGGCGCGGTGATGAACGCGGATCGGGCCGAGCACATCAAGGAGGCGGCGCCGGTGCTGTCGCGCTTCGCGGACATGCTCGGGGTGCGCGCGTTCTCGGGCGGCGGGGGTGACGAGGAGGATGAGCAGGACTCGGTGCTCCAGGCCTTCCGGCGCCACGTCACGGTGCCGCTGGTGAGCATGGAGTCCGCGCGCGAGCACCCGTGCCAGGGGCTGGCGGACGCGCTCACGCTCCGGGAGAACTTCGGCAGCACGAAGAAGCTGCCGGTGACGCTGACGTGGGCGCCGCACATCAAGCCGCTGCCCAAGGCGGTGCCGAACTCGTTCCTGCTCACCGCGGCGGCCGCGGGCTGCGAGGTGCGGGTGGCGCACCCGCCCGGCTTCGAGCTGCACCCGGCGGTGCGCGCCGAGGCGGAGGCGTACGCGAAGGCCACCGGCGGCAGCGTCACCTATACCCACGATCAGGACGAGGCGCTGGCCGGCAGCCGCGCCGTCTACGCCAAGGCGTGGGGCCCGGCCACCCGCGCGGGGCATGCCCCGGGGGACGTGGCCGCGCTGCTGGCCTCGTACTCGGGTTGGATGCCCAGCCGGCGCGCCATGTCCCGGGCCGCCAAGGACGCCATCTTCCTGCACTGCCTGCCGGTGCGGCGCAACGTCGAGGTCTCCGACGAGGTGCTGGATCACCCCTCCAGCCGTGTCGTGGATACGGCGGAGAACCGCTTCCACGTCCAGCGCTCCATCCTCCACTGGCTCCTGTCTACCTGACCCCCTCCGAGGTCCCCCTTGCCCTTCTCTCCCGATCCCTATGCAGCGCTGCGCAACGCCGCGCGCTACGTCCGGCAGTTCCGCCGGAAGACCTTCGTGCTGCTGGTCGACGGCCCCATGCTCGGGGATGCGCGGCTGCGGCGCGCGGTCTGCGAGCAGATCGCCCTGCTGTGGACCTTCTCCATCCAGCCCGTGGTGGTGCACGGGGCCGGCCCCGAGCTGAACACGCCCTTCGACGCCATGTCCGCCAAGGTCCGCATGGATCTGCTGGCGGATCTGCAGGCCGCGGGCGTGCCGTGCGTGGGCCTGAGCGGCGTGGACGCGGGCCTGCTCAAGGCCCGGCGGCGCACCGGGGACTCGGGCACCGAGCCCGCCTTTGAGCCGGGCCGGCCGGGGAACTACAGCCTCGTCGGTGACATCGAGTCCGTGGACACGCGCCTGCTCCAGCACCTGCGCACCGGGGACTACGTGCCGGTGGTGGCACCGCTGGCCGGTGATCCGTCGGGTACCGTCTACAACGCCAGCGCCGACACGGTGGCCGCCACGCTCGCGGTGGCGCTCGGCGCGGAGAAGCTCTTCTTCCTGCTGCCCACCCCGGGGCTCCTGCGCCGGCCGGAGGATCCCGCCTCGCTCGTCCCGCAGGCGACGCTCACGGATCTGGCCGCGCTGGAGCAGGACGGTCAGATGTCCGGCGCCCTGGTGTCCAAGGTGCACGCCATCCGCTCTGCCCTGGTGGGCGGCGTCACCAGCGTCCACCTGGTGAGCGGCATGCTGCCCAACGCGATCCTGGAGGAGGTCTTCACCAACGAGGGCAGCGGCACCATGGTGCTTCGGGAGGCTCCTGCCCGGGGCTCCGGGGGCTCGGCATGACGCCGGCTGCCCTGCTCGAAGCCCTGGTGGCCACCCCGAGCGTCTCCGGCCAAGAGGGACGCATCGCCGATCAGGTCTCCACCTGGGTCGAGGGCTGGGGTGCGCGCGTCCAACGCCAGGGCCAGAACCTGTGGTTCTCCGTGGGCAGCGGGCCTCGGCGCCTGCTCGTCAACTCGCACCTGGACACGGTCCCCCCGTGCGCCGGGTGGACGCTGGAGCCGCAGGTGCCGGTGTGGCGCGAGGGCCGGCTGTACGGGCTGGGCAGCAATGATGCGAAGGGCTGCGTCACCGCCATGCTGCTGGCGGCCCGCGCCCTGCTGGAGAATCCCCGCGCCCTGGAGGGCCGGGGCGAGGTGGTCTTCGCCTTCACCGCCGAGGAGGAGACGGGCGGCGCGGGGCTGGGCACGGTGCTGTCCGCGCTCGGGCCCCTGGATGCGGCCGTGGTGGGGGAGCCAACCGGGCTGAAGCCCTGCACCGCCCAGCGCGGGATGCTCCTGCTGCGCTGCGTGGCGCATGGGCACTCGGCGCACGTGGCCCACGCGCAGGCCGCGGACGCGAAGAACGCCATCCACCTGGCCGCGCAGGACATCTCCACCCTGGCCGAGCTGCGCTTCCCTCCTCACCCGCTGCTGGGCGAGGCGCGGGCGCAGGTGACCCAGATCCAGGGCGGCCTGGCGCGCAACCAGGTGCCGGATCGCTGCGAGTTCTTCGTCGACATCCGCACCACGCCGGGCATGGAGCACCAGGCGGTGGCCACCCACCTCGGTGGCGTGCTGCGCAGCGAGGTGGTGGTGCACTCCGCGCGCTACCTGCCCAAGGCCACCCCTTCCAGCGAGCCCATCGTCCGGGCAGCCGTGGCGGCCTCGAGCTCGGGGCCGGTGGGCTCGAGCACCGCGTCGGACTGGGCCTTCCTGGGCAACCTGCCCACGGTGAAGGTGGGCCCGGGCGACACCCTGCGCTCGCACAAGCCGGACGAGTACCTCGCCCTCGTGGAGCTGGAGGCCGGTGTGGCCTTCTACCAGCAGCTCATCCGCGGCTACTTCCAGGAGGTGGCCCGTGGCTGACGACATGCTCTGGTCGAAGGGGCTGCCGCTGGATGCGGCGATCCACCGCTTCACCGTCGGAGACGATCCCTGGGTGGACCTCGCCCTGGCGCCGCATGACGCGCTCGGGAGCGCTGCCCATGCACGCATGCTCGCCCACGTGGGGCTGCTGCCCGAGGCGGACATGCGGGCGCTGGTGGCCGCCCTGCACGCGCTCCACAACGAGGCGCGGGCGGGAGCCTTCACCATCCGGCCAGAGCAGGAGGACGGACACACCGCGCTGGAGGCGGCGCTGGTGGAGCGCGTGGGCGAGCCCGGACGGCGCATCCACCTGGGGCGCTCGCGCAACGATCAGGTGCAGTTGGCCCTGCGGCTGATGCTGCGCGAGGAGGTGCTGCGGCTCGGCGCCCAGGCGGTGGAGTTGGCGGGGGCCTTCCTGGACTTCGCGCAGGCGAACGCGGCCGTGCCGATGCCCGGCTACACGCACATGCGGCGCGCCATGCCGAGCACCTTCGGGCTGTGGGGCGCCGCCTTCGCCGAGGGCCTGCTGGAGGAGCTGGAGGCGCTGCGCGGCCTGTGGGCCCGGCTGGATCGCTGCCCCCTGGGCGCGGCGGCGGGCTTCGGCGTGCCGCTGCCCATCGATCGCCAGTACGTGGCCACCCTGCTGGGCTTCTCCCGCGTGCAGCGCAGCCCCATCGACGTGCAGAACAGCCGGGGCCGGCACGAGACGGCCACGCTCGCGTGGGCGTGCTCCGTCACGGGCGGCCTGGAGAAGTGGCTGTGGGACGTGGCGCTCTTCAGCACCGAGGAGTTCGGCTTCCTCGCGCTGCCGGATGCCTTCACCACGGGCTCGTCCATCATGCCGCAGAAGAAGAACCCGGACGTGGTGGAGCTGGCCCGCGCCCGCTGCCGGGAGCTGCGCGGCCTGGCCCGGCAGGTGGAGGAGGTGGCCGGGGGCCTGCCCTCCAGCTACCACCGCGACTTCCAGCTCCTCAAGCGCCCCACCCTCACCGCGCTGGGCTCGTTCCGCGAGCTGCTGGACGTGCTCACGCGCCTGGTGCCCGTGCTGAAGATCCGCGCCGAGGCCGCCGCCCGCGCCTGTGATGACACGCTGTACGCGGCCCACCACGCCTTCGTGCTCGTCGGCAAGGGCCTGCCCTTCCGGGATGCATACCGCGAGGTGGCCCACCAGCTCGGCGACGGGACGTTCCAGCCTGATCGGGCCGCGCTGACGGCCACCCACCTGGGCGGTGCCGGCAACCTGGCGCTGGATCAGGCCCGCGCCGAGCTGGCCGCCGCCCGCTCCTGGCTCACCGAGACCCATCGCGCGCTCACCGCCTGTGCCGAGCGCGTCTGGCAGCCGTAACCCGCAGTCGCAGCACAGCCGTAACCCCGCAGTCGCAGCAGTGAGGACCTCGAAGAACATGAACAAGAAACACGTGGTGCTGGCCTTCTCCGGCGGTTTGGACACCTCTTTCTGCGTGGTCTACCTGCGCGAGCAGGGCCACGCGGTCACCACCGTCACCGTGGACACCGGCGGCTTCAGCGCGGATGCGCTGGCGCGCATGCCGGAGCACGCCGCCCGCCTGGGCGCGGTGGCCCACCACACGATCGATGCGCGCGCGCTGCTCTTCGAGGACTACCTGCGCCACCTGCTCGCCGGCAACGTGCTGCGCGGCCAGGCCTACCCGCTGAGCGTCTCCGCCGAGCGCGTCTGCCAGGCCACCGAGGTGGTGCGCATGGCCCGCCAGGTGGGCGCCCAGGCCCTGGCCCACGGCTCCACCGGCGCCGGGAACGATCAGGTGCGCTTCGACGTGGCCTTCCGCGCGCTGGCCCCGGACCTGGAGCTCATCACCCCGATCCGCGAGCTGAGCCTCAGCCGCGCCCAGGAGATGTCCTTCCTGGCCGAGCGCGGCATCCACCTCCCGGCGAAGACGGGCGCCTACTCGGTGAACGAGGGCATGTGGGGCACCTCCGTCGGCGGGAAGGAGACGCACGACTCGTGGAGCACCCTGCCCGAGGCCGCCTACCCGGCCGGCGTGGTGCCCTCGGATCTCAAGCCGCGCACGCTGGTGCTCGCCTTCGAGAAGGGCCGGCCGGTGGCGATGGACGGCAAGACGATGGCCCCGGTGGAGATGATCGCCGAGCTGAACGCGCTGGGCCAGCCCTACGGCGTGGGGCGCGGCGTTCACCTGGGAGACACCATCCTCGGCATCAAGGGGCGCGTGGGCTTCGACGCGCCGGCGGCGGTGATGCTCATCACCGCGCACCGGGAGCTGGAGAAGCTGGTGCTCTCCGGCAAGCAGCTCTTCTGGAAGGAGACGCTGGGCAACCTCTACGGGACGCTGCTGCACGAGGGGAACTTCTTCGACCCTCTGGCGCGGGATCTCGAGGCGTACCTGCAGTCCTCGCAGGCCCAGGTGACGGGCGAGGTGCGGATGACACTGCACCCGCGCGCCATCATGGTGGAGGGCGTGCGCTCGCAGCACTCGTTGATGGACGCGAAGGTGGCCAGCTACGGCGAGGCCAACCATCTCTGGACCGGAGCGGAGGCCGCTGGCTTCGCGAAGGTGTACGGCGTAGCGCAGACCCTGGCCCTCAAGGTGAAGTCATGAAAGTCCACATCGACAAGGTTGGCAGTGTCACCCGGAACCTGCGGCTGGGCCGCACCGTCCACCTCACCTCCGAGATCGAGGCGGTGGAGGGCGCGGTGATCGCCGCGCGCATCCACGGGGAGAAGTCCGTCTACAACCAGCTCGAGGACATCCACGGCCGGATGGTGACGCTGCACGGCGGCGACATCATCGTGGGCGCGCTGGGCCACCGCAATGCGCTGCACGGGTACGAGGGCGTGGTGCCGGAGACGGTGGTCGAAGGCCAGAAGCTCCACATCCTCAACATGGGCGGCGTGATCGGCCAGTGCACCTCGCACAACCCGGGAGTGGGCACGCCCTTCGAGGCGGAGGTGCTGGGCCAGGTGCTCGTGTTCCCCGAGTTCCAGTCGCGCGCCGGGCAGCCGGCCCACGTCCGGGCCGGGGCGCTGAAGGGCTCGGCGCAGCCGGTGACGGTGCCCGTGGTGTACGTGGTGGGCACCTGCATGAACGCGGGGAAGACCTACGCCGCGTGCGCCATCGTCCGCCGGCTGATGCAGGCCGGCTACCGCGTGGGCGGCGCCAAGCTCACCGGCGTGTCGCTGATGCGGGACACGCTGAGCATGCGGGACTCGGGCGCGGCGATGGTGATGGACTTCACCGACGCTGGCACCGTGTGCACCAGCCCGAAGACGGCGGCTCAGGTGTCGCGCGTCATCCTCTCCGAGCTGGCTGCCGCCGATGTGGACGTCATCGTCGCGGAGACGGGCGACGGCATCATGGGCGAGTACGGCGTGCAGTCCATCCTCGAGGACCCGGCGCTGCGCGGAGCGGGTGGCGCTTGGGTGCTGTGCGCCAATGATCCCGTGGGGGCCGCCGGTGGCGTGCGCCACCTGAAGGAGGCCTACGGCATCCAGGTGGATGTGGTGGCCGGGCCCGCCACGGACAACCGGGTGGGCATCCGCTTCGTGGAGCGCGAGGTGGGGCTGCCCGCGCACAACGCGCGCGCGGACGCCGCCGGCCTGGGTGGACTCATCGCAGAGAAGGTTGCACCGCGGATTGCTGGGAGGAAGAGCGCATGAACAAGGTCCACGCATACATCCTGGGCGCTGCCGGTTTCCCCGGCGGCGACTTGCTGCGGCTGCTGTCGGGACACCCGGCGGTGGCGGCCGTGCGCGCGGTGTCCCAGCCCCATGGGGACATGCCCTTCTACAAGGTGCACCCGCACCTGCGCGGGATCGTGGAGGGCAAGTTCGACGCGGTGCCGGACTGGCGCTGGCTCACGGACTCGCCGCAGCCGGTGGTCTTCGCCGCGCTGGAGGAGGAGGAGCTCGCCCGGCAGCTGCCCACGCTGGAGAAGCAGTGGGCGGAGCTGGGGCTCTCGGAGCGGCTCGTGCTGGTGGACCTGTCCCCGGACTTCCGGCTGGACCACCCGGGGCGCTACGCCGCGACGCACGGCCGCCCCCACCCTGCCCCCGATCTGCTGGAGCGCTTCGTGTACGGCCTGCCCGAGTGGCGCCGCGACAAGCTGAAGGGCGCCAAGCGCATCGCCAACCCGGGCTGCTTCGCCACGGCGGTTCAGCTCGCGCTGCTGCCGGTGGCGGCCACGCCCGGCCTGGGCATGATCGCGGCCACGGCGGTGACGGGCTCCTCGGGCGCGGGCGCGCTGCCGGGCGAGGTGACGCACCACCCCACCCGCGCGCATGACTTCCGCGCCTACAAGCCGCTGGAGCACCCGCAGGAGGCGGAGATCGACGTGATGCTCGTGGCGCACAAGGCCTCGCGCCACCGGCTCACCTTCGTGCCCCACTCGGCGCCGCTGGTGCGCGGCATCTTCGCCACCGTGCAGTTCGAGTGGCCGGAGAACGGGGGCGGAGTGAGCACGGCCTCGCTGACCGAGGTCTACCGCCGCTACTACGCCACCTCGCCCATGGTGCGCGTGGTGGAGGGCACGCCGCGGCTGGCCTCGGTGGTGGGCAGCAACTTCGCGGACATCTCCGTGGCCACGCGCGGGCGCACCGTCGCCGTCATGGTGGCGCTCGACAACCTGGTGAAGGGGCTGGCCGGACAGGCCGTGCAGGCCCTCAACGTGGCGCTCGGCCTCCCCGAGGACACCGCCCTGCGCCAGGCCGCGTGCTTCCCCTGCTGAACCTGCCGGCGGGAGCCGTCACTTCGGTGGCGGCTCCCCGGCCGTGCGCAGGAAGAGGAAGACGTGGAGCCCTCCGGCGTGGGGCGTGACGTCCACCCGCACCTCCTGCTCCTTCCGGCGGAACAGGAGCGGCTCCTCCTCACGGTACCCGGCCCTGGAGAGCTGCTCCTGGTACCAGGCCTTCACCTCCGCCGCCTTGGCCTCCACCTGGTAGCCCAGCGTCTGCGCGCCCTCGAAGTCCGACTGCAGCACGTCCTTCGCTCCAGGGAAGACAGGCAGCGTGGGAGTGGAGGCGGGCCGGCTCGCGCTCAGCCGCGCCTCACCGATGACCACCTCCGTCGTCCCTCCCGCATGGGGCTCGAGGATGAGGGTGTAGGAGGTGAGCGTCCGCGTGTTCAGCGCGGTGAGGTGAGGCTGGGCCGCCAGCCGCTTCTGGTGCCGCTCGAGGTAGAAGCCCGCGTCGGCGAAGGCCTGGGCGAAGTGCTGCAGCAGGCGCTCCACCTTCTCCCGCGAGGTGACCACCCGGAACCGGACCGGGATGCCGCCCACGTCCATCTGCGCGGGCACCTCCACCACGGACACCTGGCCCGGCACCTCCCACTGCAACGGATCCGCGGGCGGCGGCGCCCGAGCTCCGGCGGGCGCCCCGGCCAGCACCAGCTCCAGCGCCAGCAACGCGCTCAGCATCCCTGCAACCCCAGGAAGCACTCGTTCGACGGGCGGCGCTTGGGAGGCCGGTGGTCCACCCCACCCGTGTTGCGCATCCGATCCACCTCATCCAGCTCCTCACCGGGGGGCGTCTTCGGCTCCACGTAGCTGTCCTCCACGCCGCGGTAGCTCATGAAGAAGCCGCTCTCGTCGATGGGGCTGTAGCCCACGAAGGCGCGCGCGAAGTTCGTCGCATCCCGCCCCGCCGAGCGCTCGTTGTTGTCGAACACCTTCCTCGCCCCGTAATAGAAGGCCGGGTTCTCGTCGCACGTCACATCCGGCTTCTCCGGCTGCAAGGGGCAGTGGCCGCTCACGTTCGTGTCGGCGTACGCGAAGTCTCCCAGGAGGATGGCATAGCGGCCCTGGCACCTGCCGCCGACAGCCCGTCCCGCCGAGCACGCCTTCATCTCCCGCAGCACGGCATGCTTCTCCTGGAAGAAGCCCGTGTTGCCCTCCAGGAAGGTGGTGGTCAGCGAGGGCAGCGTCCGCAGGTGGGCCTCCGCTCTGCACGTCACTCCCCCCACGTTCTCGTAGATGCCGTCGAGCACGCTGTCGTTGGGGTTCCCCATATCCTGATTGGGGACGGAGTGCCCCCAGCTGCCCTCCGTCGGCGCTCGCAGGCCCGGGCGCTGGCTGCGGGGAAGGTCGAACTCCACCTGGTCCTCCACCACGCACTGCACCTGGAGGGTGTCCATGCGCGTGAAGACGTGGGTGATGCTCGTGCTGAAGTTGCTGGAGCGGCGGCCGTCGAAGTCGCGGTAGCGGGCGTTGGCGTCGAGCATCACCTTCGGGGCAATGGTGTGGAAGGTGGAGAAGTCGCCAATGGCGTTCGCCTGGGGGCGCATCCGGTGGGTCCGAAGGGCGGTGGCGTCCCACAGCGGGGAGACCGCCGCCTCATGCACCCGGAGCGAGAGGTAGCCCACCTCCGCGAAGTGGATGCCGAACGCCACCACGGTGACGAAGACCATGAGGCCCAGCACCAGCTCCGCCATGGCCTGGCCGCGCGCCGAGCTCCGCATCAGTGCACCCCCTTGTAGCCTGCCCGGATGAGCTGCCCGAAGGCCTCGGCCGCCGGCCCGCCCACCGTGTCCGGCACGTCGGTGCCACCGCGCGCCAGCTTCCCTCCAATGTCGGCGTCCGCGGAGACCAGGGTGGCGCGCCAGAAAGGGTTCCAGAGGTTGGGCGGCTCGTCCCAGTGGCCCCGCCGGTGGTAGTAGGCCAGCCCGGTGGCCAGCGCCTGCTGCACGCTGATGTCCGTGCCATCCGCCAGGTGCCAGCCGTGGCTGTCGAACTCGCTGGCCTTGTCCGGCGTGAAGCTGAAGCGGAAGTTCAGGTTCCAGGGATCGGACCGGAGGCCGCGCATCTTGTAATCCCGCTGCACGAGCGCGAAGAGCTTGGGCTGCGCCCAGAGGTTCTCATTCGAGTCATCGCTGGTGTTGTACGTGAAGCCGCCAATGAAGGTGTGCGGCATGTCCTCGGGCTTCACGTACCCCAGCGTGTGCCGGAACTGCTTCTCCATGCCCGGATCCGCCACCCCGAGCCGCGGCCCCCCGGGCGTCCACCAGTGGTCGTCGCTCTCATCCAGCAGGTCCGTGGACTTCACGCCGGCGGTGGCGTTCACGATGAAGGGCGTACAGCCGGGGAAGGAGACCTCCACCTCGGCGTGGTCCTCGGCCCAGGTGTAGTGGGCCGAGTCCGCGCGCCCCCCGTGTCCCAGCTTGTCCCCCCAGTAGGCGCTCCCGCCCTGCGCGATGACGCGCAACTGGCCCCCCGCACCGGTCAGCGCTCCCAGCACGCCTCCCCCGTGGCCCTCGAAGGCCGGCAACCCCTGGCGGCGGGTGATGAACTCGTAGCCCCGGCTGGCCATGGCCATGTCCAGGGCGTAGCTGTTGCCGTCGGAGGTCGCGTGCGTCAGCTCCGCCAGGGACACCGCCGTGGGGCCCGCGTGCAGCTCGCCCGGCCAGGCGCTGCCCTCGGAGGCCAGCTCCGAGAAGCGCTGGGCAAACGAGTTCGGCCCGCCGGAGACCGCCTCCTGGAGCTGCGTGTACAGCTTGTCCTGCATCGCGCCCAGGTGGCCGCCCAGCCGCTGGATGTTGTAGGCCTGCACGCCCGCCAGCGCGTCCAGCTTGTTCCACTTCTCTTCGATCTCCTGATTCAGCTCATCCATCGGCTGCAGGACGTCGGCCGCTGCCTGGCAGTTGTTAGCGGACATGCGAGCGGAGCTGAGGTTGGCGCGCATCACGGTGGTCCAGCTGATGAGGCTCTGCACCCCCGCCATGGCCACCAGGTGGCCCGTCTGGGCGCGCCGCATGAGGGCGATGCTGTTGAAGGTGCGCGCGGTGGCCACCGCGCTGCTGTAGGCGGCCAGGTCCGCCACGCTCTGGGCCTCCAGCTTCTCCCGCACCTTCATGGAGAAGGAGAGCGTCAGGCACACCATCAAGGTGAGCAGCAGCATCGTCAGGCTGAAGAGCACCAGCGTCTGGCCACGAGGACGGGAGCGGCTCACAGCGTCTCCGGGGTGGGGGGACAGTTCTGGGTGGCGAAGTACTGGGGCCGCGGCGGCGTCATCATCCGCATGACGTGGGTGGCCTGGAGCGGGAACACGTACTCCTTGCGCTCGATTCGCTCGAGCAGCTCCTGGCGGATGGCGGTCTCCAGCGAGAAGGCGTTCACCCCTTGCGTCCAGGCCGCGGTGTGGACCGGCTGGAGCGGATCGGCCGCGGAGTAGTCTCGCAGCCCCATGTGCGCGAGGAACATCCGGGTCAGCACCCAGTCGGCGAAGGGGATGCGCAGCGGGTACCAGAAGACGATCCGCGCCTCCAGGCGCGTCACGTCCTCCACGGACTGGTAGCGCGCCGGGTCATCGAAGTCCTCCTCCTCGGTGGCGGAGAGAGTGGAGAGCCGGGGGCTCTCACGCGTGACCCAGACGATGGTGCCGTTGAAGCCCATGTCCAGCTGAGGCTTGTACCGGTCCTCCCGGTGCGCGCGGAACGAGGCCCCGAGCGCGGAGGGAGAGTCAGTGCGAGAGAAGGAGGGCAGCAGGGCCGCGATGGCAGCGTGCGTCATCGCCTCGCAGTCGCCGTATTTGACGCTGCCTGTCCGGACCGCTCGGAAGGCGGCGTACTCGGTGAGGACCCGCGCCTGCAGGAGCAGGAAGAGCTGGAGCGTGCCGAGGATGAGAAACACGGTCAGCGGCAGCGTCAGCGCTGCTTCCACCGCTGCTTGTCCGGACTGCATGTCTGCAGAGCCGCCCCAGCGCATACTGGCGCACTTCGCCCATCCCCCCCTCTTGGCGCTATCGGACAAGTGGCCACCCCTCTCAGGTATGTCGGCCCATTCCACACGAGCAGAAATATTCCGACCCGGGAGGCCTGGGTGGAGGCGACGTGTGAGGTAGGATCCCGCAGGAGGAGGAAGAATTTCCACCTCCACTCTGCGAGGGGCTTCATGGAGCGTGCGCACACACCCTGGGGCCATCACTTCTGCCTGCCCCCGGGGACGCGGGTGCAGGACTGGCTCGTGGAGGGCTGCCACGGCCATGGCGCCTTCGGGGTCGTCTACCGCGCCGTCCGGGTGGGGCAGGAGGCAGCAGGCCCCGTGGCCCTCAAGCTGGCGCTGTTCCCGTGGGATCCCCGCTTCATGCGAGAGGTGGCGCTGCTGTCACTCGTCCACCACCCGAGCGTGCCGCGCCTGCTCGGCCATGGCTTCTGGCGGCGCCCTCAGGGCACGTTCTTCCCCTTCATCGTGATGGAGTGGGTGGAGGGGACGCCCCTGTATGAGTGGGCGCGCGAGCACTCCCCCTCGAATCCTCAGCGGGCCCAGGTGATCGCCCAGCTGGCACGCGCGCTCGAGGCCACCCACGCCTGCAGCGCGGTCCACCGCGACGTCAAAGGGGACAACGTCCTGGTGAGGCGCTCGGATGGCCGCGCCATGCTGACGGACTTCGGCGCCGGCCACTACCAGTCCGCCGCGCGGCTGACCTTTCAGCCCCTGCCGCCCGGAACTCCGGCCTACCAGTCCCCCGAGGCGAGGCTGTTCGAGCTGCACTCCGCTCACACCCCCGGCGCCCGTTACGTGGCTGGGCCCGCGGATGACGTGTACGCACTGGGCGTCACCGCCTACCGGCTCGTCACCGGGGAGTATCCCCTGTCCCCAGAGCCCCCTCTGGACGGAGTGGAGCCTCAGTTCCGCGCGCTGATCCTCCGCATGCTCTCGCCGTCTCCCGGGGCTCGCGGCAGCGCGGGCGAGCTGGCCGAAGCGCTCGAAGCCGTGGCAGCGCAGTCGAAGAAGGAGCCCCAGAAGGCGCTCCCCGCACGCCTCCGGCCATGGGCGCAGAGCCCCACGTGGAGGACCGTGGGCGCCCTGGCGCTCGTGGGCGTGCTCCTGGGGCTGTGGGCCTGGCAGGGTGTGCACCTGCAGCCCGAGAGCGCATCGGTATCTCAGAGGACTGCGGACACAGGTCAGCCAGATGCGGGCACCACGAGCCTAGCGGAAGCGCTACCCGAGGCACCCAAGGCCTCCGATCAGCCTCCCAGCAAGCCGGAGGCGATCCGCCAGGACACGCCCGCCGAGCCGTGGCAGGGGCAGCTCCGGCCCAATGAGCGAGGCCAGTGCCCGGGAGGAAAGCAGGTCCCCCTCAACGGAGGCTGCTGGGTGGAGTACCCCGCGAAGGATGCCGCGGAGTGCGAGGCGAATGGCCAAGTCTTCATCCAGGGCCGCTGCTACGCCCGGGCGTTCGGCCACCGCCGCAAGAACCCGCCCACCTCTGCTCCCGCGGACTCTCGGTAGGTGCTGAGTTCAACACGTCACTGGCACAGCCGCCGGATCCACCGGCGCATGTTGTCACCCCCCGGCGGATACCAGGTGAACCAGTCGTCGCCCTCCTCGTAGAGGAAGGGCTCCAGCAGGTGCGCCAGCGCCCGGTATTCAGGCACGGAGACGCCCTTCGCGGTGTCAATGGCATCCGGCCACTCGCCCAACGTCACCAGCAGGCGCTCTCCCTCCAGGGGCTGGAAGGTGACTCCCGGGAACGAGAGCTTGTGGCGCAGCCCCTCCACACCTCCGAGTTGGCCCAGCAGCGGCTGGCCCAGGAAGGTGAGCCAGTAGGCTCCTCGGGCCCGGGTGCCAATGCCCCGGCTCGTCTCACCGAGGTCATAGATGTCCAGGCCCAGGTAGCGTGAGAGCAGGGGGAGCAGCTCTCTTCGCGTGGTGTACCAGAGGCGGCGAGGGGAAACGATGGCGAGACTGCCGTAACCGAAGCTGAAGGGCAGCTCGCGAGCAATCTCCAAGGCCAAGGCGCGCAGGTGCGCGGGGCCGTGCTCCAAGAGGTACTCGGTGGGAAAGGTGAAGACCACTCCGCTGGTGGAGTTCTCGTCGTGAAAGCCCTCGGGGTCATCGAGCCACCGGCCCAAGTACTCGAAGAGGTAGCCGCCCACTTCGCTGCTGCTCTCGTCCAGGTCGACATGCCACGCGAAGCCCCTGGAGCGCTCCAGGATTTTATAACGGATGTGCTCCCAGCCCTTGTCATCCAACGGCAAGGTGTCCCCATCTTCCGAGCCGTACCAGGCCAGCGCCTGGGGGGGGATGGCTTTGCGGTAGATCTGTAGGGCGCGCCAGATGGCGGGAGCTATCTCCTTGTGGGAGTGGCGCATGAAGAAACAGAGCACGACACCGTCTCGGGCCATCAGCCTGCCGGTGTCTACCCGGAGACGGATAACGGGGATGTTCTCCCTCATCGGAGGATGACCCCTTGTGGCGAGATGATCACAGCCTTTCCCCTCAGCGCAGCCTTGTAGACATCTCTCTGGTTGGAGCCAACATAGGCGCTGTCCTCTCCATATTCCCTCCACCTCGCCTCGTTGGTGTCAGGACATGGGAACTTGAAATCCAGGGTGAGCACGGCCCGCCGCCAGTTGTCATCCGCATGCAGGACGATATCGGGCTTGATGGTCCGCCACAGCTCGCGGGTGCAGCCTTGCGCGATCAGCCGCGCCTCCTCCTCCGGGGTGACGAACTCCAGCACCTTCGCGTTGGGGTAGTAGCGGTAACGCTGCTCCAGGCTGAACGGCCTGGGCCACAGTTCCTCGAGCACCTCCCGCACGCACTGAAGGGCGAGCACATGCTTCTGCTGCCCCAGCAGCATGGCCCGGGTGATGGGTTTGGCGCAGCCGTCCACCACCACCTCCTCCCCGCACTCCTGGCGTGTCGGCGCGCGGCCTCCGAAGAACGCTGCGTTGACCCGGCGCTCGGCCTGCCGGGCGCATTCCCAGAGGCGCTCCTCGAACTCCCCCACCGCGTTATCGTTCCCGAGCAGGGCCAGGAGCATGGGAGCCGCCTCGG
>Ga0255338_1003486_pt1 | contig 18761 bp, 15 predicted proteins | sample MeOH1_35cm_T4_19_FD_203715 | JGI IMG/M metagenome (GOLD analysis project Ga0255338, IMG submission 203715) | Sandy soil microbial communities from University of British Columbia, Vancouver, Canada - MeOH1_35cm_T4_195 | ecosystem: Engineered > Artificial ecosystem > Sand microcosm > Unclassified ...
AGCTCCCCGGACCGCTTGGCGCGGAAGGCGCCGGACTCGAGCCAGCGGCGCTGGATCTCGGGTTCCTGGGTCAGGGGCTGGAAGGGCATGGCGAAACTCCGGTAGAACCCTTGATTCTACAAGGAAAGGGGCTCTCCTCCAGCCTTGGTCTGCCCTCAGAAGCTCCAGTGCAGTCCCAGGGACGCACTGGGCCGCGGCCTGAGCGGCAGGCCACCGAAGAAGAAACCCCACCCCGCCACCGGATCCAGTGCAAGATATCTGCCCGCGGAGGGTGCGCGCGGAACGGCCCCCGGGTCTGGCCCCCGGAATCCAGGCCCGGCCCGAAACCCGCATCCAGCCCAGAGGAGGACACCCATGGACCCGCTGGTCGAAGCGCTGGATTCCCACCTGGACGCCCTCCTGCCGGAGCTGGAGACACTCTACAAGGACCTCCACAGCCATCCGGAGCTGTCCATGCAGGAGATGCGCACCGCGAAGCTCGCGGCGGAGCACCTTACCCGGCACGGGTTCGAGGTGACCTCTGGCGTGGGGGGTACGGGCGTGGTCGGGCTCCTGCGCAATGGGCCCGGGCCCACGGTGATGCTGCGAGCGGACATGGATGCCCTGCCTGTCACGGAAGCCACCGGCTTGCCCTACGCGAGCACGGCTCGGGCCACGAACGATGAGGACGTGGAAGTGGGTGTGTCCCACGCCTGCGGCCACGACCTGCACGTGACCTGGCTCATGGGCGCGGCCCAGGCGCTCAGCGAGCACCGGGACCTGTGGAAGGGAACCCTCCTGGCCGTGTTCCAGCCGGGCGAGGAGGTCGCCCACGGCGCCCAGGCCATGGTGGACGACGGCATGACCACGCGCTTCCCCCGCCCCGACGTGATCCTCGGCCAGCACGTGATGGTGGGGGCGGCGGGCACGGTGGGCTATCGCAGCGGCACCATCCTCTCCGCCGGGGACAGCCTGAAGGTCCGGCTCTTCGGGCGCGGCTCCCACGGCTCCCAGCCCCAGACCTCCATCGACCCCGTGGTCATGGCGGCCTCGACCGTCCTGCGGCTCCAGACCATCATCTCCCGCGAGGTCGGCCCCCTGGACAGCGCCGTGCTGACCATCGGCTCGCTCCAGGCCGGCACCAAGGAGAACATCATCCCCGAGGACGCCACCCTCAAGCTGAACATCCGCACCTATGACGAGAACGTCCGCGACCACGTCCTGGCCGCGGTGAAGCGGATCTGCCGCGCGGAGTGCGCGGCCTCGAACGCTCCGCGGGAGCCTGAGTTCACCCCCTTGAACAGCTATCCCATGACCGTGAACGACGCGACGGCAACGGTGCGGGTGGCGAAGGCCTTCCAATCCCAGTTCGGTGAAGCGGCCTACGAGACGGCGCCCGCCGCGGCCAGCGAGGACTTCAGCCTCTTCGGCCGCGCCTGGAAGACGCCCTACGTATTCTGGATCGTGGGTGGCACCGATCCTGATGTCTACGCCAAGGCCAAGGCCGAGGGGCAGCTCAACCGACTCCCTAGCAACCACTCGTCGCGGTACGCCCCCGTGCTGCATCCCACCTTGAAGACAGGCCTCCAGGCCATGCTGGCCGCGGCTGGGGCCTGGCTCTGCCACGAGGAGCCCACCGGCCATGCCTGAGCACGCGCTCTTCGAGTTCCTCGACCTGGCGGGCATCTTCGTCTTCGCCATCAGCGGCGCCGCGGCGGCCCGGGAGCGGGACCTGGACCTCTTCGGCATCGTGGCCCTGGCCTTCGTCACCGCCTGCGGCGGCGGCATCGTGCGCGACCTCTGCCTGGGCGCCCTGCCCCCCGTGGGTCTGGCGGACTGGCGCTACCTGGCCTGCGCCACCCTGGGCGCCCTGGCCACCCTCGGCGCCTATGGCTGGGTGCGGCGCCTGCGGTATCCGGTGCTCCTCTTCGACGCGGTGGGGATGGCCATGTTCGCCGTGGCCGGCACGCAGAAGGCGCTGGGGCTGGGCCGCAACGCCGAGACGGCCGTCCTCCTGGGCATGATGACCGCCGTGGGGGGCGGCATCCTCCGCGACATGCTGCTCAGCCGGGTGGCCGTGGTGCTGGAGCGGGAGATCTACGCCTCCGCGGCCCTGCTGGGGTCGCTGCTGGTGGTGGTGGGCGACCACTTCCACTGGGGCCCGGCCGGGACCACCTGGCCCGGCCTTCTGGCCTGCTTCGGGCTGCGCTACCTCTCGCTACGGTACGGTTGGAACATGCCCCGCTTCGGCCGGCGCGAGGCGGGCTCTGGGGCCTGAAGCGCCTAGGGCTGCTTCGCCTTGCCCCCCATCAGGTTCAGCGCCGAGCCAGCCTTGAACCAGGCGATCTGGCCCGCGTTGAAGGTGTGGTTCAGGGTGATCCGGTCCTCGCGGCCATCCGCATGCCTCGCCACCAGCGTGAGGGGCACGCCGGGTGCGAAGGTGGCCAGACCGAGGATGGAGAGGCGGTCGTCCTCCTGGAGCTTGTCGTAGTCCTTGGGGTCCGCGAAGGTGAGGGGCAGCATGCCCTGCTTCTTGAGGTTCGTCTCGTGGATGCGGGCGAAGCTCTTCACGATGATGGCGCGGCCGCCCAGGTGCCGGGGCTCCATGGCCGCGTGTTCGCGGCTGGAGCCTTCGCCGTAGTTCTCGTCGCCGACGACCACCCAGTCGATGCCCGCAGCCTTGTAGGCCCGGGCCACCTTGGGCACCTCCTCGTAGTCGCCCGTGAGCTGGTTCTTCACGCGATTGACGGCGCCGTTGAAGGCGTTGGTGGCGCCGATGAGGAGGTTGTTGCTGATGTTGTCCAGGTGCCCGCGGAACCGCAGCCAGGGCCCGGCGGCGGAGATGTGGTCGGTGGTGCACTTGCCCTGGGCCTTGATGAGGAGGTACAGGTCCGTGAGGTCCACGCCTTCCCAGGCCTTGAAAGGCTCCAGCTTCTGGAGGCGCTGGCTGGCGGGATCGATCTTCACGTCGATGCGGTGGCGATCCTCGGGCGGGGCCTGGTAGGTGGCCTGCCCCTTGTCGTAGCCCTTCCTGGGCAGGCTGTCGCCACTGGGGGGCACCAGCATGAACGGCCTGCCGTCAGCCCCCGTGAGCGGATCCGTCTCGGGATTGAAGGTGAGGCGGCCCGCCAGGACGAAGGCCGTGACGATCTCCGGGGAGGCCACGAAGGCGCAGGTCTCGGGGTTGGCGTCGTTCCGAGCGGCGAAGTTGCGGTTGAAGCTCGTGATGATGGAGTTCCGGTCGCCCTTCTGGATGTCGTGGCGCTTCCACTGGCCGATGCAGGGACCACAGGCGTTGGCGAGCACCATGCCGCCCACCTCGGTGAAGGTCGCCATCTGCCCGTCGCGCTCGATGGTGGCGCGGATCTGCTCGCTGCCCGGCGTGATGGTGAAGGTGGACTTGGCCTTCACGCCGTGGTCCAGGGCCTGCCTCGCCACACTGGCGGCCCGCTCCATGTCCTCGTAGCTGGAGTTGGTGCAGCTGCCGATGAGGCCCACCTTCAGTTCCTCGGGGTAGCCCTTCTCTTTCACGGCGGCGGCGAACTTCGACAGGGGCCAGGCCAGATCCGGCGTGAAGGGGCCGTTGATGTGAGGCTCCAGCGTGCTGAGGTCGATCTCCACCACCTGGTCGTACTGGCAGCCCTCGTCGGCCTTCAGGTGCTCCGCGAAGCCCTCGGCCAGCGCCGCGATCTCGCCGCGGCCCGTGGCCCGCAGGTAGTCCGCCATGCGGTGGTTGAAGGGGAAGAGGCTCGTGGTGGCGCCGATCTCGGCGCCCATGTTGCAGATGGTGCCCATGCCCGTGCAGGAGATGGCATCCACGCCCGGGCCGAAGTACTCCACGATGGCGCCGGTGCCGCCCTTCACTGTGAGGATGCCCGCCAGCTTGAGGATGACGTCCTTGGGCGAGGCCCAGCCCTTGAGTGCCCCCGTGAGCTTCACGCCGATGAGCTTCGGCGCCTTCAGCTCCCAGGGCAGGCCCGCCATGACGTCCACGGCGTCTGCCCCGCCCACGCCGATGGCCACCATGCCCAGGCCGCCGGCATTGGGCGTGTGCGAATCGGTGCCGATCATGAGGCCGCCGGGGAAGGCGTAGGTCTCCAGCACCACCTGGTGGATGATGCCGCTGCCCGGACGCCAGAAGCCCAGGCCGTACTTGTCGCACACCGACGACAGGAAGTCGTAGACCTCCTTGTTCTCCGTGTTGGCCCGGGCCAGATCCGGGCTGGAGCCCACCTCGGCCTGGATGAGGTGGTCGCAGTGGACCGTGGAGGGCACGGCCACCTCGGGCAGTCCCGAGGTCATGAACTGGAGGAGGGCCATCTGGGCCGTGGCGTCCTGCATGGCCACGCGGTCGGGCCGCAGCTCCAGGTAGCTCTTCCCCCGCAGGATCTCCGCCTGGTCCGGGTGGTCCAGGTGGCCGTAGACGATCTTCTCGGCCAGGGACAGGGGCCGGTTCAGCCGCGGGCGCACCACCTTCAGGTTGGTGGCCATGCGGTCGTAGGCGGCCTGCACGAACGAGGGGGTGGATTCGATCTGCGCCATGGCGGAACCCTCCGGGGAGGGAAGTGTAGTCCGGTTCGGGCGAAACCGAGCCGCCAAGGAGCCCGTCCACGGCGCCCCCGTATCCCATCAAACTCCTGGCCTGGAAGGCGTTTCGAGCGCAGGATCAGAACCGTGGATGTCCCCGGCAGGTGTGCGGGATCGTTCGACACACCACCGGCCTTCCCAGCCTGGGTACCACCTGGGAGCGTTTCATGGAAATCAATGTCAGGCCAATCCGGGCGCTGGTCCTTCCGTCCTTGTGAAGAGGGACCGCGAGATGCCGTTGCCTCCACCCGAGCACATCGCCTTTCTGGGCGGCTTCCTGCCGCGACTGTGCGGCATTGCCACCTTCACCCATGACCTGTGCGAGGCCGTGGCCGAGGCCGCACCTGGATCGCAGTGTTTCGCCGGGGCGGTGAATGACCGCGTCGATGCCTATGACTACCCGCCCCGCGTCCGCTTCGAGCTCGATGAGAGGGATTTGGATTCGTACCGGCGGGCGGCGGATTTCCTGAACTTCAACAATGCCAGCGTCCTCTGCGTCCAGCACGAGTTCGGCATCTACGGCGGAGGGGCCGGAAGCCATCTGCTGGCCCTGCTCAGGGAAGTCCGGATGCCGGTGGTGACCACCCTGCATACGATCCTGAGCAACCCGAATGCAACGCAGCTCAGGGTGATGGAGGAACTGATCCGCCGCAGCGACCGCCTGGTGGTCATGGCCCGCAAAGGGGCGGACATCCTGCGCGACACCTACGCGGCCCCGGACGCCAAGGTGGACCTCATCCCCCACGGCATTCCGGACATGCCGTTCATCGACTCCAGCTTCTACAAGGCCCAGCTCGGCGTGGAGGGACGCAAGGTGCTCCTCACCTTCGGCCTGCTCGGCCCCGGGAAGGGCATCGAGTACGCCATCGAGGCCCTGCCGGAGATCGTGGCCCGGCACCCGAACGTGGTCTACCTCGTGCTGGGCGCCACCCATCCCCACCTCGTCGCCCACGAAGGCGAGAGCTACCGGCTGAGCCTGGAGCGCCTGGCCGAGGACCTCGGCGTGAAAGAGCATGTGATCTTCTACAACCGCTTCGTGTCCCTGGACGATCTCAAGGAGTTCATCGGCGCCACGGACATCTACCTCACCCCGTACCTGAATGAGGCGCAGATCACCTCGGGCACCCTGGCCTATGTGTTCGGCGCCGGCAAGGCGGTGGTCTCCACGCCGTATTGGCATGCCCAGGAGCTGCTTGCGGACGGCCGCGGCACCCTCGTGCCCTTCCGGGACCCGCACGCCATCGCCGATGGGGTCTGCGCGTACCTGGATGACCCGGCCCGCTTGAAGGCGACCCGAGACGAGGCCTATCTGCTTGGGCGCGACATGATCTGGCCCGCCGTGGCGCAGCGCTACCTCGAATCCTTCCAGCGCGCGCGGACCGAGCGGAGGGCCACACCCCGCTCCGCCTTTGCCGGATGGACGCTCGCCAGCCGGCCCTACGAACTGCCACCGCTCCGGCTCGACCACATCATCCGCATGAGCGACGGCACCGGCATCCTCCAGCACGCGACTTTCAACGTGCCGAACTTCCACGAGGGCTACTGCACCGACGACAACGCGCGGGCCTTCATCCTGTGCAATCTCCTGGACGAGCTCGGGGGGGGCTCTCCTTCGGAGAATACCGATCGCCTGGCCACGAGCTATCTCGCCTTCCTGGCGGCGGCCCTGAACCCGGAGACGGGCCGGTTCCGGAATTTCATGAGCCATGGGCGGCAGTGGCTGGAGGCCTCCGGCAGCGAGGACAGCCATGCCCGCGCCCTCTGGGCCACCGGCACTGGTTCCGGGCGGTCGCGCAATCCCGGCCACCGGAGGCTTTCGGCGCAGCTCTTCGAGCGGAGCCTGCCCGTGGTGGAGGCCTTCTCCTCCCCCCGCGCCTGGGCCTTCACGCTGCTGGGCATCCACGAGTACCTCCGCATCGCCCCGGACCATGCACAGGCGAAGCTCCTGCGCGAGGACCTGACGGCCAGGCTCGTCCGGTTGTGGAACGCCTGCGCCACCGACGACTGGCCCTGGTTCGAGTCGAGCGCCACGTACGACAACGCCCGCCTCTGCCAGGCGCTGTTCATCAGCGCCCGGGGGATGGCCAACCCCGAGGCCCTGGAGATCGCGCTCAAGTCCCTGGGCTGGCTGATCTCCGTGCAGAAGACCCAGAAGGGCCACTTCCGCCCCATCGGCAGCAATGGTTTCTACGTGAAGGGTGGCGCCCGCGCCTACTTCGACCAGCAGCCGGTGGAGGCGCAATCCATGGTTTCCGCCTGCCTCGCCGCCTACCGGACCACCCGGGAAGACACCTGGCTGCGCGAGGCGAAGCGCGCCTTCGAGTGGTTCCTGGGCCGCAATGACCTCGGCCTGCCGCTGTACGATTCCAGCGGCGGAGGCTGCAGCGATGGACTGCATCCGGATCGGGTCAGCGAGAACCAGGGCGCGGAGTCGACCCTGGCCTTCCATCTGGCCCTCGCCGAGATGAACCTCGCCGCCCACGCCATCGCCCCTGCCCCGACCCCGGCCCAGGCCCCAACCCCATGACGACCATCTCCCTCCGCCGCCACGACGTGGATCTCGTCCCCGAGAGCGCCCGGGTCATCATCCGTCCCTTCATCCCCTCCAACACGCACCGCATCACCACCATCCTCGGCCGCGCCCTCGCCCTGAGCGAGGAGGAGGCCGCCCGGGATCTGGAATCCATGTTGAGGGAATTCGACTCCCGGCACCTCGATATCGAAGCCCCCCTGCTGGCCAACTTCGAGCGGGTGCTGCCCCACATCTTCACCCACCGCCCCCTGACCCATGCGCGCAAGCTCCTCATCGGCGCCCTGTTCTCCGGGGAATATGCGCTCGAGTCCGCGGCCCTCTTCAATCCCTCAATCGTCCCGCATCCCGACCAGGACGGCGTCCCGGCCGGCGCCCTGCGGTTCATCATGAGCCTGCGCGCAACGGGAGAAGGCCACATCTCCTCCATCGAGTTCCGGACCGGCGTCATCGATCCGGCGGGGTACCTCCACCTGGATCCCATCTCCCGCTTCGTCGCCTTGCCGGAACTCAATCCCAATCCCAGCTACAGGAAGCTGCCCTTCATCGTCAAGCTGCACGAGATGGGCTTCAACAACGGAAGCGCCGCCTCGGTGATGGACTCCCTCGGTGACAGCTTCACCCGGAGCGACCTGAACCGCTGCGTCCTCCGCACCCGGCGCGAGACGCGCCCCCTCACCCAGGATCTCAACAACACGCTCCGCTGCATCCAGTGGCTCGCCGATTCCAACTACGAGCTCCACTTCTCCCCCAAGCTCGCCATGAGCGAGCGGATCATCTTCCCCGTCTCCACGAACGAGAGCCACGGCATCGAGGATGCGCGCTTCGTCCGCCTCGTCGAGGACGATGGCTCGGCGATGTACTACGCCACCTACACCGCCTACAACGGGCACGCCATCCTGCCCCAGCTCATCGAGACCAAGGACTTCCTCCACTTCCGCATCCTCACGCTCAACGGCACCGCCGTGCAGAACAAGGGCATGGCCCTCTTCCCCCGGCGGATCGACGGCAACTACGCCATGCTCGCCCGCCAGGATGACGAGAACCTCTTCATCATGTTCTCGGACAACCCCCACCACTGGAGCGATTCAACGATGCTCCTCCGGCCCGCCGAGATGTGGGAGTCCGTGAAGATCGGGAACTGCGGCTCGCCGATCGAGACCGAGGCCGGCTGGCTGGTGCTCACCCACGGCGTCGGACCCATGCGCAAGTACTGCATCGGCGCCGCCCTGCTCGACCTGCAGGACCCGACCAAGGTCATCGGCCGGCTGCGGGAGCCCCTCCTCGCCCCCGAAGGCACGGGGCGGGAAGGCTACGTGCCCAATGTCGTCTACAGCTGCGGGTCGCTCCTCCACGGCCGCGACCTCATCCTCCCCTACGCCATGAGCGACAAGGCCTCCACCATCGCGACCGTGTCCCTGGACGACCTGCTGGCCGCCCTGAGGGCCTGAATCCTGCAGGGCCCGACGCCATTCAGGGACACCAGGCCGGCGCCTGCCACCTTTCCGGGAACTGGGCCGGGGGACTAAACCAATTACGAAGATTTTCGTTGATACCTACGAAACTTGTCGTATCTTTTCGGCATTCCTCTCCCGGAGCCCGACCCCATGCAACCCCATCCCCGTCCCACCGACGCCGAGCTCGCCATCCTGCGGGTGCTCTGGGAGCTGGGGCCGAGCACCGTGCGGCAGGTCTTCGAGGTGCTCTCGGCCGAGCGGGAGCTGGGCTACACCACGGTGCTGAAGATGCTCCAGATCATGCATGAGAAGGGCCTGGTGCAGCGGGATGTCACGGATCGCACCCATGTCTTCTCGGCCGCCCAGACTCAGGTCCAGACCCAGCGGACCATGCTCGACGACCTGCTGGACAAGGCCTTCGGCGGCTCGTCCCTGAGCCTGGTCATGCAGGCCCTGGCCACCCGCAGAGCCAGCCGCGAGGAGCTGGCGGAGATCCGGAAACTGCTCGACCAGGCCGACGGAGGGAAGCGATGACACCACTCCTGTCTCTCGCCCAGGCGCCCTGGGCCCAGGCCCTCGGCTGGAGCCTCCTCCATTTCCTCTGGCAGGGCACCACCCTGGGCCTCCTGGCCTGGCTGCTGCTGGCCCTGCTCCGGGGCGCCAGCGCCAAGGCCCGCTACGGCGTGGCCTGCGCCTTTCTCCTGCTGATGGCGGCGGCGCCCGTGGCCACTTTCCTGATCCTCCAGGGGCAGGCCCCCGCCCCCTCCGGACCGCTCTCCCTGACCCTGGAGGCCACGACCGGCTCCCCCCTGCCGGAGGCGCCCCTGCCCCTGCGGGTGAAAGCCGCGCTGGATCCCGCCCTGCCCTGGCTGCTGGGCACCTGGGCCCTGGGCGTGCTCCTGCTGTCCACCCGCTTCCTGGGCAGCTGGGTCCGCGTCCAGCGCCTGCGTCGCCGCAGCGCCTCCCCCGTCCCCGCCGAATGGCACCTGGTGCTGTCGCGGCTGTGCCGGGAGCTGAAGCTCTCCCGCACGGTGCGCCTGCTCCAGTCCGCCGCGGTGGACGTGCCCACGGCCCTGGGCTGGCTGCGCCCCATCATCCTGCTGCCCGCCTGTGCCCTCACGGGCCTGGCCCCGGCTCAGCTGGAGGCTGTGCTGGCCCATGAGCTGGCCCACATCCGCCGGGGGGACTTCCTCGTGAACCTCCTCCAGTCCCTGGTCGAGGTGGCGCTCTTCTACCACCCCGGCGTGTGGTGGCTCTCCGGCCGCATCCGCGCCGAGCGCGAGCTCTGCTGCGATGACGTGGCGGCGGCCCTCTGCGGCGATCCCCTCATCCTGGCCCGCGCCCTCACCGATCTCGAGGCCCTGCGCGAGCCGGTCTCCCCTGCTCCCACCCATCTGGCCCTGGCCGCCAACGGAGGTTCCCTCATGCACCGCATCCGCCACCTGCTCCAGCCGGCCCTGCCGGCCTCCAATGCCGCCCGCGCCACCGCCCTGGCCCTGGTGGCCGCCTCCCTCCTGGGCGCGGCGGGAGCGGTCTTCCAGGACAAGGCGAAGGAGCCCGCCCCCAAGCCCGACCCGTCCACACGCATGAAGGTCATCGATGGCGACCGTCAGATGGATGTCCGCCTGGACGGCGAGGTCCAGCTCGATCCCGCGGCGAAGAAGCCTGTGGTCGTGCCCGGCGCCGGCAGCTTCCGGGTCGAGGAGAAGAAGGGCGGGAAGGCCCGGACCTACAGTGCCACCAAGGACAAGCAAACCTACACCGTGGACGGCCAGGAGCAGCCTCTCGACGCCGAGGGCGAGGCCTGGCTGCGGGAGACCGTGAAGGATGCAGCCAAAGCCCAGGCCGGCCGGGAGAAGGTGCGCCGCGTGGAGATCCGCACCCGGCACCTCGGCGACCGCGCCCGGGACATGGAGGCCCACGAGCGGGCGCTGGATGCCCACGCCCGCGACCTGGAAGCCCGGACGAGGGACCTGGAGCACCGCGCCCAGACCCTGACGCCTGAAGAGCAGGCCCGGCTCAAGGCCGAAGGGGAGCGCCTCAAGGCCGAAGGCGAACAGCTCAAGGCCGAAGGCGCGAAGCTCAAGGCCGAAGGCGCGAAGCTCAAGGCCGAAGCCGAACGGTTCAAGAACGATCCCGAGATGAAGGCCCTCATCGCCAAGGCTGATAAGGAAGGCCGCAAGGTCCGTGTCGAGGTGCTCAAGCAGAAGGGCGGCGAGCCCGACACCATGGTGATCCGGCGCCACGAGGACGGTCAGGAGGTCGTGGAGCGGCGGGTGAAGATCCTCCGGAAGGGCGGCGGCAACGGCGATGGGCCGACCTGGGCTGTCATCGGCTCCGAGGACGAAGACGAGGACGTCCTCGTCGAGGGACTCGACAAGAAGATCCCCATCCCGCCCCACCCCATGCCCAGGATGCGCATCCTCCCGCGCAGCCATCGCCCGGGCGGCGACCCCCAGGCCGAGATGGCCGCCATCAAGGCCGAACTGAAGGCCCTCCAGACCCGGCTCGACCAGCTGCAGAAGGAGATGGCCACCACCCCGAAGCCCCCCAAGGCGCCAAAGACTCCGGCCGCACCCAGGCCCGCTCCCATCCCACCGCCCCCACCGGTGCCGGATGCCCCCCCGGCTCCGCCCGAGCCGCCCACGCCACCCGCGGAGTCCGGCCACTGACCTTGCTTTGCTCTATCTGTGAAACGGGCCCGCGTTGCGGGCTCGTTTCACAGCAGGCGCAAAAAGGTTTCCACCCGCTCCCAGTCCCGGGTCACGGGAAAGGGCGGCAGGGCAGCCCGCACCTGGGCGGCGTAGCGCTTCCCCAGGCGGTCCTCGCTGGGCAGCATGAGGCGCGGGTCCAGCACGGCCACCACGCCGCGATCGCCGCGGGTACGGATGAGGCGGCCGATGCCCTGCTTGAGCTTGAGGGTCATCTGCGGCACCTGGATGCCGATGAAGCCCAGGCCATCCCGCTGGGCGTCCGCCTCGCGGATGCGCGCCTGGAGCACCGGATCGTCCGGGGGCGCGAAGGGCAGCGCAGAGACCACCACCAGGCTGAGGGCATCACCTGGCAGGTCCACGCCCTGCCAGAAGCTGGCGAGGCCCAGCAGGGCCGCCGAGGGCGTGGCCCGGAAGCGCTCCAGCAGCTGGGTGCGCGACAGGCCGTCGCCCTGCACGAAGAAGGTGAGCTCCGGCAGCGCGTCCTCCAGCCGGGGGCGGAAGGCCGCCAGCATCTTGCGGCTGGTGAAGAGCAGCAGGGCCCGGCCCCGGCTGGCGCGCAGCATGCGCTCCATGGCCGAGAGCGAGGCCTCGACCCAGGCCGGGTCACCCACGCCGCCGCCGCTGCCCGGGCGGCGCTCCGGCAGATCCGGCGGCACGAAGAGCAGCCCCTGGGCCTCGAAGTCGAAGGGGCTCTCCACGTGCTCGGCCTGCTCCACCTCGGGCTTCGTGAGGCCCAGGCGCAGCCCCAGGCCGTTGAAGCCCCGGCCGTCGCGCAGCGTGGCGCTGGTGAGCACGACGCTCTCGAAGCCGCGGCGCACGTGCTGATGGAAGAAGGGGCGCACGTCCACGGGGTTCGACTTGAAGTGGACGAGGTGGGCACCCTCCCGGTTCACCGTGGAGACCCAGCCATCGGGCTGGGCGAAGATCTGCTCCATGCGCGAGAAGGCCGTGCCCACCCGCTCGGCCAGGCGCATCCACAGCGGGTTCTCGGGATCGGCGGCAGCCAGGCGCCGCGCCTCCATCCACAGCGGATGTCCCGCCTCCACCCAGGCCCCCACGGCGTCCGCCAGGGCCTTCATCTCCGGCCCCGGCGACAGCAGGGGCAGCACGCCGCCCTCCAGGGGCACCCAGGTGAGGATGTCCGCCCAGGCCCGCTCCCAGGGCTCCAGCAGGCCCAGCAGCGCCGCCCCCGAGCCCTTGGCGGCGTCGCGCAGATCCGTGAACAGCAGGTTCATGGCGCGGCTGGACCAGGCCTCGGCGCAGCTCTCCGTGAGCTGCTCCTCCAGGTCGTGGGCCTCGTCGAGGATGAGCACCGGCGCGTCCGGCAGCACCTGGCCGAAGGCGGATTCCCGCAGCACCCGGTCCGCCAGCAGCAGCGCGTGGTTCACGATGATGAGATCGGCCTCGGCCACCTCGGCCCGCAGCTTGGTGAGGAAGCAGTCCTCGTAGCGGGGGCACTGGCGGCCCGTGCAGCGCTCGGCCCGGGCGTTGATCTTGTCCCACAGAGGCGATTCGCCTTCGCCGAAGCGGCCCAGGCCCTCGCGGTCGCCATCCTGGGTTTCGCGGGTCCAGCGCTGGAGGGCCAGCCAGAGCTGCTGGTCCGCGCGGGTGAACTCCAGGTGGGCGTCCGTGGACACCGCCTCCCAGGCCGTGCGGCAGAGGTAGTTGGCGCGGCCCTTGGCCAGCACCGCCTTGATGGGGCGGCCGAGGATGCCCGCGGCCCGGGGCACGTCCTCCTCCAGCAGCTGGCGCTGGAGCTGCTTGGTGCGGGTGGCCACCAGGATGGGGTGGCGGCCCGCAGCCAGGGCCGGCACGAGATACCCCAGGCTCTTGCCCGTGCCCGTGCCCGCCTCCACGGCCTGGATGACCGCCTCGGGCCGGGCGTCTGGCTCCCCACCCTGATCCCGCCACTTCTGGAAGCGGGCCGTGCCATCGACCACCGTGTTGTGCACCAGCTCCGCCATGCGCCGCTGGCCGGGCCGGTCCTCGGCGCCGGGGAAGCACGCGAAGATCCGTCCCTCCGGCGGGGCGAAGTAGCGGTCCATGGGATGCGCCATCCCCTCAGTCTGAGCCAAAGGCGGAAAAAGGGCGAATACGGAAAAACGGGAACCACGAATGACGCAAATGGACGCGAATAAAAACAACCGCTTCTTGTTCTTGGCTTTTATTCGCGCGCCCGGAGGGCGATTCGCGGCATTCGCGGTTCAATTCACTTGTGGTAGTCCTTGCCCCGAAGGATCGTAAAGGCCCGGTACAGCTGCTCCAGGAGCATCACTCGGCTCAGCTCGTGGGGGAAGGTCATGGGGGAGAGGCTGAGCTGCTCCTTCACCTCCGCCTTGAGGGCCGGGTCGAAGCCATGGCTGCTCCCCAGCACGAAGGCCAGGCTCGCGCCCCGGTCCATGCGCTCCCCCAGCCACCGGGCCAGGGCCTCGCTATCCCGGAGTTTTCCCTCCGGCGTGAGCAGGACCGGGCAGGTCACGGCCTTCAGCTTGGGGCGCAGGCGCTCGGCCTCCTCCTTCAGCTGGCGGGCCGGATCGCCCTTACCCTCGGTCAATTCCGCCACCTCCATCCGGGCGTAGGGGCGGAGCATGTCCAGGTAGTGGCGCTCCAGCCCCCGGCAGGGTTCCAGGCGCAGACGACCGAAGGCGATCAACCCAATGGGATACATGATCCCATTGTGATGAATTTCCCTTGGCAGCGCAGCGGGAAGGCTCCACCATCCATTACATTCAGACCATCCCGTTACGGAGGTTTACAGATGCGACGTTCCCTGCTGCTGCCCCTCGCCAGCCTGCTCCTCGTGCCCGCGTTCGTGGGCTGCGGTGGCGACGAGATCCCCACCACGCCGCCGGCCGCCGCCACGGAGCCCGCCGACATCCTCTACCACCTGCAGTACCTGGCCGTGCGCAAGGACTACAAGCACGCAGCCCTCATCGCCCCCATCACGCCGGATGTGGTGTTCCCTTCGGCCCGCCAGATGCACATGGATGCCAAGGCCCTGGGCATCAGCCTCACCCCCGAGGAGCTGAAGGGCCTGGGCGTCGAGCACCTCGCCGCCAAGCTTGACGAGCTGCCCGGCGGCCCCGATGCGGTGAACTTCCCCGACTACACCGTGAAGGATGCCCGCCTGGCCTACAACGCCGGCATCTACCGCCTGACCAAGGGCCTCACCGCCAAGTCCTGGGGCAAGATGCGGCACATGGGCATCACGGACAACGCCGCAGCCCGGCAGTTCGGCTCCCAGACCATCGTGAAGGACATGGCGATCGGCTTCGACGGCACCAAGATCCTCAACGTGAGCTGCCTCAAGAAGCCCGATGGCACGTACGGGGTCTCCTTCATGCGCTACCTGGTGTCGCTCAAGGGCCTGAAGCAGTAGCAGGCTCAGCTCGGCTTTCCTGGCGCGGCCCCGGGTGACCGGGGCCGCGCTATGCTTGGGCCGGTCAGCCTGCCAGGTGTGAACGGGGGTTCCCATGACCGGACCCATGAGCCTCTTCGACAACGTGAACCGCCAGTTCGACGAGGCTGCCGACATCCTCGGCCTCTCCCAGGAGCTGCGGGAGCTGCTCAAGACGCCCTACCGCGAGGTCACCGTGGCCATGCCCATCCGCATGGAGGACGGCACGCTGCGGGTCTTCAAGGGCTACCGCGTGCAGCACAATGGCGTGCGGGGCCCCCAGAAGGGCGGCCTCCGATTCCACCCGGATCTGGCCCTGGATGACGTGAGGGCCCTGGCCAGCCTCAACACCTGGAAGGCCGCCGTGGTGAACATCCCCTTCGGCGGCGCCAAGGGCGGCATCCAGTGCGATCCCTCGAAGATGTCCCAGCACGAGCTGGAGATGCTGACCCGCCGCTACATCTCCAAGATCTCCATGGTGCTCGGCCCCACCCGCGACGTGCCCTCGCCGGGCCTGAACACCAATGCCCAGGTCATGGCCTGGGTCATGGACGAATATGGCCGCAAGAACGGCTACCAGCCGGCCTGTGTCACGGGCAAGCCCCTGGAGCTGGGCGGCAGCCAGGGGCGGGAGGCCGCCACGGGCAGGGGGGTGGCCATCTGCACGCGGCTGGCCTGGACCCAGGTGCTGGGCCGCGACCTGCAGGGGGCCCGGGTGGTCCTCCAGGGCTTCGGCAACGTGGGCAGCTTCGCCGCGAAGTTCCTGGATGAGATGGGCGCCCGGATCGTGGCCGTGGCGGATCTCGGCGGCGCCGTGCGCCGGCCGGAGGGCCTCGACGTGCCCGCCCTCTTCGCCTACGTGCGGCAGAACCGCGGCACCGTGGCGGGGTTTCCGGGAGGCGAGGCCTTCGATCCCGCCGCCGTGTGGGCCCAGGAGGGTGACATCCTCATCCCCGCGGCCCTCGGCGGGGTGCTCACCGGAACCACGGCGCCGGAGGTGAAGGCCAGCCTCATCGTGGAAGGCGCCAACGCCCCCACCACACCCGAGGCCGACCGGATCTTCCGGGAGCGCGGCATCACCCTGATCCCCGACATCCTCGCCAATGCGGGCGGCGTCACCGTGTCCTACTTCGAGTGGGTGCAGAACCTCCAGCAGCTGTTCTGGGACGAGGCCGAGATCTTCGAGAAGGAGGAGAAGGTCCTGGTGCAGGCCTTCCGGGATGTGGAGGAGAAGGTGAAGCGGCATCGCTGCACCTGGCGCACCGGTGCCCTCCTGCTGGCCCTGGAGCGGGTAAAAAAGGCCAACGAACTGCGGGGCTGGTAGGCCCCCGGTCACAACAGGGGCCACCCCGGCTTTTGCGGGTGGCTTTTCCTTCTGCCGCCTGGGAAAATCGTTCCCTGGGCTGGCGGGGCGTCCCGAAACACCGGCCGTGGAGGATCCATGTCCAAGAAGAACGTCGTCCATGTGGTCGGCACGGGCACCATCGGCGAACCGCTGATCGGCCTGCTGACGGAGTACAAGAAGGAACTGGGCATCGACGACGTCACGTTCCACAAGAACAGCGTCAGCGAGCGTCCCAAGGTGAAGGCCCTGCTGCGCCGCGGTGCCAAGCTCGCGGTGGACGCCGACAAGGCGGAGGGCTTCAAGGCCATGGGCGTCGAACCCGCCATGCTGCATGACCAGGCCCTGAACGAGGCCACGGTGGTCATCGACTGCAGCCCCAAGGGCATGGACATGAAGGAGAAGCTCTACACGAAGTACGAGCACAACACCCGGGGCTTCATCGCCCAGGGCAGCGAGTTCGGCTTCGGCACCATGTACGCCCGCGGCATCAACGATGACGTGCTCAAGAAGAGCGGTCAGTACGTGCAGGTCGTGAGCTGCAATACCCACAACCTCTCCTGCATCATCGACACCCTGGCCCTGACCGAGGGCGATGACAACCTGGTCGAGGGCAGCTTCGTCTGCATGCGCCGCGCCAACGACATCAGCCAGGTGAAGGACTTCTGCCCGGCCCCCCAGGTGGGCACCCACAAGGAAGGCAAGTTCGGCACCCACCACGCCCGCGACGCCTACCACCTGTTCCAGACCCGGGGCCTGGAGCTGAACCTGTTCAGCAGCGCCATCAAGCTCCCCACCCAGTACATGCACAGCCTCTGGTTCGACCTGCGCCTCAAGCGCCCCACCACCCTGGAGAGCCTCAAGGCCCGCATCAAGGCCAACGACCGCATCGCCATCACCGAAAAGAAGGACGCCAACACGGTGTTCTCCTTCGGCCGCGACCAGGGCCACTTCGGCCGCATCCTCAACCAGACCGTGATCCCCCTCAGCACCCTCGCCATGCCCAGCGAGAACCGCGTGGTGGGTTTCTGCTTCACCCCCCAGGACGGCAACAGCCTGCTCTCCAGCGTGGCCGCCGCCCTGCACTTCATCCACCCCGACGATTTCGAGGAGCGCATCCAGGTCCTCAAGCCGTACTTCTTCGACGAAGTGTAGGGCCTCGAATCGCGCGGCGATTCGAGTCGTGAAACGGGCCCGCGCTGCGGGCCCGTTTTGATGGAATGCTTTCCCAAGCACGCGGGGATGACCATGCAGATCACGGCCCACTACACCCTCACCGCCGACGAGGCCCTGCGGGGCGCACGGACCTTCAAGCGCAGCTGGTACCAGGTCTCCGTGGGTGCGGGTCTGGGGTTGATGCTGCTGGGGGCCTACAGCCTTGCCGCGGGGCAGCAGCGGATCCCCGGGCTGTTCCTGATCCTGAACGGCCTGCTCTTCGCGGGGCTGCCGGAGGTGGTCCTCCGCCTGGCCCGGCGCCGGCGCGGGGCCGATGCCTACACCCCCGTGGAGGTGGTCTTCGACGACGAGGGCCTCACCCTGCGCACCGAAGCCAGCGAGGGCGGCCTGCCCTGGTCCGGCTTCGCGAAGATCCAGCGCCAGAGCGGCTTCTGGATCTTCCGCACCGGCCCCTCCCGGGCCGTGCTCCTGCCCGAGCGCGCCCTGGATGCCGCCGCCAGCGCCGAGCTGGAGGCCTTCCTCCGGGCCCGGAAGCTGCTGCGCCCATGAACCTCGAAGCCCCCGCAGACCACGCCGCCCGCGCCCTGCTTGGCATGCTTCTGGTCCGTGAAGGTGTCGTCCTCCGCATCACGGAGGTGGAAGCCTATGGCGGCCCCGGGGACAGCGCCAGCCACGCGCGCCACGGCCGCACGGCCCGGAACGCCCCCATGTGGGGACCGCCGGGCCGGGCCTACCTCTATTTCTGCTACGGCATGCACTGGATGCTGAACGTGGTCACCGGGCCGGAAAGCGAGGCTTCCGCCGTGCTCATCCGCGGCGCCGAGGTCGTGGCGGGGCTCGAGACGGTGCTGCAACGGCGGAAGGCCGCGAAGCCCACGCCCCAGCTCTGCGCAGGCCCCGGCAAGGTGGCCCAGGCCCTGGGCCTGGACCGGACCTTCGACGGGCACGACCTGCTGGCCCCGGGAGGGCTGGAGCTGCGACCCGGGACGCCGCCGGCAGGCCTCCTCGCCGGCCCCCGACTGGGTATCGCCTTCGCCACGGCGGCGGACCAGGCCCGCCCCTGGCGCTTCGCCGATGCAGACAGCCGCGCCGTCCTGCAACCGAAGGCGCTCTCCCCCTTCTGAACCCGTCTATGCTTCCCCCGGGAGGTCGCCATGCCCTACGTGAACATCCGCATCACCCGCGAAGGCGCCACCGCCGAGCAGAAGGCCCGGCTCATCCAGGGCGCCACCCAGCTCCTGGTGGACGTACTGGGCAAGAACCCCCAGACCACCGTGGTGACCATCGACGAAGTGGATACGGACAACTGGGGCATCGGTGGAGAGACCGTCACGGCGCGGCGGAAGCAGGGGAAGTAGCTCCCACACCTTGTGCATCCAGGAAGCAGCCCCCATACTCAGGATCCGCTCGATTCGAGCCCTTGCGGGGGAACGAGACAGCGACACCACACATGGGGGTGACCGGTTTCGACAGGTCGTGATCCAGGTGTTCGGTGCAGGCGGGGGTTGGACGGCTGGCCCCCTCATCAAGCCGCCCAAATCAAACTGCCAACGATAACTTCGAACTGGCTCTCGCTGCC
>Ga0255338_1003487_pt1 | contig 18759 bp, 15 predicted proteins | sample MeOH1_35cm_T4_19_FD_203715 | JGI IMG/M metagenome (GOLD analysis project Ga0255338, IMG submission 203715) | Sandy soil microbial communities from University of British Columbia, Vancouver, Canada - MeOH1_35cm_T4_195 | ecosystem: Engineered > Artificial ecosystem > Sand microcosm > Unclassified ...
GCCATCAAGCGCGAGGCTTTTCGTGCTTCAACGCCGATATTTTGCATGTATTGTTGAATGTTCACAGGGTTTATTGCCATTAAATGAAGTAATTTTGCGATTATACGCTTTTTAATAATCTCTTAAGAAGCGCAGTTTTTCAGCGTCCGCGCACGCGCGCCAGTCCAAAGCAAAGCCTGGAGATTTCCAGCCAGGCATCGCCAAGCAGCACGCCTTTTGCCGTTTTATCAATATCTGCAAGCTTTTGTAACGCGGCTTCAAGCTGGCGCAGACTTAAGCGAGCCAGTGCCCGTTTAACCAAAGCCTGTTTGTCGCCATAAATGCGCGCGCTTGTCATGGCATTTGTGATATTTTCACCACGCATTTCCGCTTGTTTTATCCGCACTAAAGGGCGTAATACCCATATCAGCGGATTCATCACGGCAACGGCGTTTTCACCTTCATCCTGCAGGCCTTGCAAAATCCGTACAGTGCGTGCCGTGTCTCCCTGCAGCACGGCTTCCCCTAGCTGGAATGCATCGTAGCGAGACACGTTGAGTACCGATTCACGCACCGCGGCATCCGAGAGTTCGCCTTGCGGGTACAGCAGCCCCAGTTTTTGCACTTCCTGATTGGCGGCCAGTAAATTGCCTTCTACCTGGTGCGCCAGAAATTCCAGCGTTGGCGTGCCGGTGTGCTGACCTTGCTGGGAAAGCCTGTTGGCGATCCATTTGGGTAAATTGGCGGCATCTACCTCGTTGAGTGTAATGGTCTGCGCTTGTGCCTCCAAAGCGGTGAACCATGCGCTGTTTTTGGCTTCACGCTCCAGCGCTGGCAAGATAATGACCACTGTGGTGTCAGGCAGTGCTTTGGCCGCCAAAGCCTGCAATGCCTTGCCACCTTCAACGCCGGGCTTGCCTGAGGGGATGCTGAGTTCCAGCAGACGGCGACTGGAAAATAGTGAAATCGATTGCCCGAAATTTTGAATCTGCTGCCAGTTGAAATTGCGCTCTACCGTTAAACTGGTGCGCTCGTCAAAGCCTTGTGTACGGGCGGCTGAGCGAATGGCATCCAAACATTCACGTTGTGCCAAGGGTTCATCACCTGCCAGAACATAAACGGCTTGCAGGCCTTGCTTAAGGTGCGATTCTAACTGGGACTGTGCCAAACGCATGGGCAGTTATGCAGCGGGTTTGAAGGCTGTCAAGCGGCGTAAAAGCTCTCGTATTGCGTCGCTGCGCATGTCTGCATTTAATCGGGCTTCTTCATCACCTTTACCAAGTAGAGCCTTATCATCGTAAGAAAAATCACGGCGGGTACTTACCGTCTGTGCCGGTCCCCATATCGGGTTGGCTGGGTCACGCATTCTAAAACTCACGAGATAATTAAGTTCATACTCGCGCACCAAGCCACCGCCGCTCAAGGATAAAATACGCTTTTGATTGCTCTCGCCCATCAGCTCAAGCAGTAATTCTGCATCCTCGGCATTGTCAACTACTTGTACGCCATTGCCTTTCAATGAGCGTTTGAGGTCTCTTGAGATGCTCAGTGTGCTGCCTTGAATATACAGTTTTTTGAAAGTCAGATCAGCGCTCCCCCGTAGCTGGAAACCGCAGGCAGAAAGCAAAAATGTGAATAACATTACCATGCTTATGACGGTATTTCTGCGGAATACAACCGGTGAGTGCGGGTTTTTCATGATTTATCCTGCTACAACGTTAATGAGTTTATTGGGCACGACAATAACTTTACGCACGGTCATGTTACCTTCAATATGTTTTTGCACGCAAGGTTGGGTTAAGACCAGTTTTTCCAGGGTTTCTCTGCTCTCTGTTTTTGCTACGGTCATGCTGCCGCGCAGCTTGCCGTTGATTTGGATCATATATTCAATGCTGTCCTGCACCATTGCACTTTGATCTGCTACCGGCCAGGCTGAATCCAGGATATGGCTGTCTGGGCATAGTTCCGCCCATAGTGCCTGGCAAATGTGCGGCACGATAGGCGACAGCAGTAACGCAACATTTTGTAAAACTTCCTGGCGTACTTGACGCGTAGTTTCGTCTGTCCCTTCAACTTTAGCAAGTGCATTCATCAATTCCATGACTGATGAAATTGCAGTGTTAAAGCTATGGCGACGGCCATAGTCATCGGCAACTTTTTCAATTGTGCTGTGTAACTGGCGGCGCAGGTTCTTGAGTTCTGTGTTTAATTCACCAGCAGTGTAGGCTGGTACTGTACCGTCTTCTACATGGTCGTAAACTGCCTGCCACAATCTGCGTAAAAAGCGATGCGCACCCTGTACGCCGCTGTCAGCCCATTCCAGGCTTTGTTCCGGCGGCGCGGCAAACATCATGAACAGGCGCGCAGTATCGGCACCATAAGTGTCAATCAGCTCCTGCGGGTCAACCGTGTTGCCCTTGGATTTACTCATTTTTGTGCCGTCTTTCAGCACCATGCCCTGTGTGAGCAGGTTGGTAAAGGGCTCGTCGTTTTTCAGCAAACCCACGTCACGCATCAGCTTGTTAAAGAAACGTGCATAGAGCAAGTGCAAAATGGCGTGCTCAATGCCGCCTACGTATTGGTCCACAGGCAGCCAGTAGTTGGCGCGTTCATCGGCCATCGCTGTTTTACAGTCAAAACTGGCGTAACGGGCAAAATACCATGAAGACTCGAAGAACGTATCCAGGGTATCCGTTTCGCGCGTCGCTTTGTCGCCACAAGTCGGACAGGTGGTTTCATAAAAGTGCGGGTCTTTTTTAATCGGTGAACCTACGCCATCCATCACGACGTCTTCGGGTAACACTACCGGTAATTGCTCGGCAGGTACCGGCACTTCGCCGCAGCTTGCACAGTGAATGATCGGGATCGGGCAACCCCAGTAACGCTGGCGTGAAACACCCCAGTCGCGCAGGCGGTACTGGGTGCGGCGTTTGCCCAGGTTTTTTGCTTCTAAATCTGCTGCAATGGCATCAAAAGCTTCTTGATGACTCATGCCATGATATTTCCCTTGCATTGACACTAGAACATCATCAGCAGATTTTGATGCGTACCAATCTTTCCAAATTTTATTATCAAAATAATGATATTCATATTCTGACTTAGAATGCTGAAGCTTCTGTTCATCATTAAAAATGACTGTAGAGCTGAAAACTTCTTTGATAGGTAAGCTGTATTTGTTTGCAAACTCAAAGTCGCGCTCATCATGTGCCGGTACGGCCATCACGGCACCTTCGCCATAGCTGGCCAGTACGTAGTTGGCAACCCACACTGGCAGTTGTTCGCCATTGAGCGGATGTGTGACAAATAATCCGGTTGCCATGCCTTTTTTCTCTGCCGTCGCAATGTCCGCTTCTGCTACGCTGCCGCGTTTACATTCAGCGATAAAGTCAGCCAACGCAGGGTTGTTTTGTGCAGCTTGAGTGGCAAGGGCATGCTCCGCAGCTACGGCGACATAAGTCGCGCCCATCAGCGTATCCGGACGGGTGGTGTACACCTTGAGGTTACCTGTTTGGCCGACGATAGGAAACTCGACCTCACAGCCGTAGCTTTTACCGATCCAGTTGCGTTGCATGGTTTTAACTTGCTCAGGCCAGCCTTCGAGTTTATCCAGGTCATTCAGCAACTCTTCGGCATAAGCGGTGATTTTCATGAAGTATTGAGGAATGTCGCGTTTTTCAACCAGCGCACCGCTGCGCCAGCCGCGGCCATCTATTACCTGTTCATTGGCCAGCACGGTACCGTCTACTGGGTCCCAGTTTACGGTAGAAGTTTTTTTGTAGATCAGCCCTTTTTTAAACAGTTCGGTAAACAGCCATTGCTCCCATTTGTAGTATTCCGGTTTGCAGGTGGCGATTTCGCGATTCCAGTCCACGCCAAGCCCCAGCTGTTTTAGCTGGGTTTTCATGTGTTCAATATTGCTGTAGGTCCAGGCTGCCGGTGCCGTCTCATTTTTAATTGCAGCGTTCTCGGCAGGCAGGCCGAAGGCATCCCAACCCATCGGCTGCATGACGTTAAAACCTTTCATCTTGTGAAAACGGCTTAATACATCGCCAATGGTGTAGTTACGCACATGCCCCATGTGCAGGCGGCCACTGGGGTAGGGGAACATGGACAGGCAGTAGTATTTTGGCTTATCGGATTTTTCGGTTGCGGCGAAGGTTTGGTTAGCTTCCCAATAGGCTTGGGCTGATTGTTCAACGTCTTTGAAAGGGTACTGCTGTTGCATAATTTAACTATTCTTGAAGATTGAATGAATAGCGAAATTATACCGTAAGCGAAAGGGTTTGCTGAGGTCTGTTTACTGCGGATTTTTGTTGTTGCTTTTGAAGTGTAATCAGGGTGCGCAAATTAGTCTTTGCACACCCTGATGTTGGATTATTTCAATGCTGCGAAGATATTGTCACGAATTACGTTCATATCGCCCAAGCCGTTTACAAACACGTGCTTAGGTGCGCCAGCTGTGCCGCTGTTCGCCCAGTCTGCGTAGTATTTTACTAGCGGTTTGGTTTGGCTGTGGTATACCTCCAGGCGTTTTTTAACGGTTTCTTCCTTGTCGTCATCTCGTTGCACCAGGTCTTCACCTGTTACGTCGTCTTTGCCGGCGACTTTGGGCGGGTTAAATTTAACGTGGTAAGTGCGGCCGCTGGCGGGGTGTGAACGGCGGCCGCTCATGCGCTCTACAATTGCTTCATCCGGCACGTCGATTTCAACGACGTAATCAATGCCGACCCCAGCGTTTTTCATTGCTTCAGCCTGTGGAATAGTGCGTGGAAAGCCGTCAAATAAAAAGCCGTTAGCGCAGTCTGCTTCTTTAATGCGTTCACTTACCAGGCCGATAATCACGGCATCAGGCACTAAACCGCCGCTATCCATAAAGGCTTTGGCTTCCAGGCCTAGTGGTGTACCGGCTTTAACTGCGGCGCGCAGCATGTCGCCGGTGGAAATTTGCGGAATATTGAATTTCTCACGTAGGTGAGTTGCTTGAGTGCCTTTGCCGGCGCCAGGTGCGCCTAAAAGAATGATTCGCATAGTGTTGTCCTAATAGGGAGATAATAAAATTTTCGGAATTATATTTGAATTTACATAAATCGCATTTAAATGCCGCTCAAAAAGTTTGCAATGGCGACAAAATCCGCCACGCTTAAATTTTCTGCCCGCAGTTGCGAGTCAATGTGCACGGCTGCAAACCCATCGTCATCCAGCAACCCTTTAAGTGTATTGCGTAAGGTTTTACGGCGTTGACCAAATGCAGCAGTGACCACTTGTGCAAACAGCGTTTCATCTTTTGCGGTGAACGGCAATGTGGCATGTGGTACGCAGCGTACAAAGGCAGATTCTACTTTTGGCGCCGGGTTAAACGCCTCAGGCGGCACGGTGAATAAATATTCCATTTGCAGACGATATTGCAGCATTACGCTCAGCCTACCGTAAGCCGCGGTAGATGGCTCGGCAACCATGCGCTCGACTACTTCTTTTTGCAGCATAAAGTGCATATCGGTGATGTGTTTAACATTATCGAGCAGATGAAACAGGATAGGCGTTGAGATGTTGTAGGGCAGGTTGCCTACTACACGCAGGTTCTCACCCAGGGAGCCGAAGTCGAATTTCAGCGCGTCTGAATTATGTATCGTGATGTTGTTCTTCGCGTACTCTTTTTGCATCCAGGCAATAATGTCGCGATCGACCTCTACCACATGCAGCATATTCAGTTTTTTTAGCAGCGGTTTGGTCAGAGCTCCCAAACCAGGGCCAATCTCAACCATCAGGTCATCCGCCTTGGGTGAGATTGCGGATACCAGGCTATCAATCACACCCTGATCGGTGAGAAAGTTCTGGCCAAAGCGTTTTTTTGCAACGTGTTTCATTATGGGTATGCTTTAGTGTTTATTTTTGGCTAAGGTGATTGCCAGTTCAATGGCAGCCAGCAGGCTGCCAATTTCTATTTTTCCCGTACCGGCCAAATCCAGAGCGGTGCCATGATCAACCGAGGTGCGAATAATCGGTAAGCCTAATGTCACATTAACCCCTTCGCCAAAGCTGGCGTGTTTGAGTACGGGCAGGCCTTGGTCGTGATACATGGCGAGAACGGCATCTGCTTTGCTTAGGTGATGCTTGGCAAATAAGGTGTCTGCCGGCAGTGCGCCGATAAGTTGCATGCCTTCCGTACGTAGCCGCGCCAGGACGGGGTTAATCACTTCAATTTCTTCGCGGCCTAGATAGCCATCTTCCCCAGCGTGTGGATTGAGACCTGCCACCAGGATACGCGGGTTCTGTATGCCAAACTTTGTGACTAAGTCATGGTGCAGAATGCGGATAGTGGTTTCAAGGCTGCCCTGCGTAATGGCTTGCGGCACATCCTTAAGTGCAAGGTGCGTGGTAGCAAGCGCAACGCGCATGCTGCCCCCGACCAGCATCATCACCACTTGCGGGGTATTGGTCAGTTCAGCCAGAAATTCAGTATGACCGCTAAAAACGACGCCAGCTTCATTGATGATGCCTTTATGCACAGGGGCGGTAACCATGGCATCAAATCTATTTTTCACACAGCCTAAAGCTGCCGTTTTGAGCGTTTCCAATACATACAGGCTATTATGAGCATCTAGACTCCCCGCAACCGCTGGATGATTTACCGGTTGATGTAACACCGTCAGTGAGCCATTACCGGAGTGCGTTAGTGTTTCATTTTCAGCAAAAGGCGTAATTTGAATTGGCACGCCAATTTGGGCCGCCCGCGCCTGCAACATGCCGCTATCCGCAATCACTACTATTTGCGCATTTAAGGCTTTATGCGCCAGCATGACACAAAGGTCTGGGCCGATACCTGCCGGCTCTCCGGCAGTGACAGCAATGCGGGGTGGTGAGTTATTCACAGGATTGAGTTAGTACAGTAGTGTAGGAAATTAAAACTTATCTTCAAGCCTGAGTTCTACATAGGCACGGTCACGCAGTTCACGCACCCAGTCCTGATAGGCTTCATCAGCTTTTCGAGCACGAATTTCCTGACGTGCTTTCAGTCGCGCAGCCTCTTTGCTCATATCCTGCTTGCGGCGTTCAAGTACTTGAATAATATGCCAGCCAAAAGGGCTGCGTACCGGCTCACTGATTTGATTATCTTTCAGCTCGTTCATGGCTTTTTCAAACTGCGGGACGGTATCACCCGGGTTTACCCAGCCTAAATCGCCGCCGCTTGAAGCAGTGCCGTCTTCCGAAAACTGGCGCGCCAGTACTTCAAATTTTTCGCCATTGTCCAGACGTTCCTTGATGCCATCCATTTTTTTCTTGCCATCTGATTCTGAGACGACTTCAGAAAGTTTAATCAGGATATGGCGCGCATGGGTTTGTTCAATCACTAAAGGGGAATTGCCGCCGCGTTTGTTGGTGAGTTTTAAAATATGAAAGCCATTAGGGCTACGTAATGGCGCGGAAATGTCACCTGCCTGCATGGTTTTTAAGGCATCAAGGAACAAAGTCGGCACTTGTGTGCCACTTTTCCAGCCCAGATTGCCCCCCTCTAGTGCATTGGGTGCGTCTGAAAAACTTGCCGATACTTTGGCAAAGCTTGTACCAGCTTGTAAGGCCTTGATAACCTCATCGACTTTCGCTTTCGCTTTTTGTATTTCTTCCGGCGTTCCCTCTTCCGGGGTACGAATTAAAATATGTGATATTTCAAATTCATCCTGGTTTTCATTGCTGGAAGCTTGCGTGGTTAAAAAGTTATCGATCTCGGATTCGCTTACGTTGACGCGACTTTCAACCTCGCGCTCACGTAAACGTGCAATGGTGATTTCATTACGGATATCAGCCCTGAATTTACTCATGCTAATACCATCGCGGTTAAGCGCGTCACTAAATTCTGTCAGCGACATTTGGTTTTGTTCTGCAATGCGCTCTATGGTTTTATCGAGTTGGTTGTCATCCACTTTAAGGCCAGTCTGTGCTGCGTATTGCAATTGCAGGGCATCAGAAATCAGGCGCTCCAAAATTTGCTTACGTAGAATGTTTTCTGCGGGCAACTCCGTCTCTTGTTTTTTAAATTGCGCGGTGACCGTCCGAATACGGTTTTCGAGTTCCTGCTCGGTAATCACCGTTTGATCAACAATCGCTACAATGCGGTCAAGTTTAACCACCTCAGCAGCTAGTGCATTGAAATGGCTGAAACCCAGTAGACTAAATAATAGAATTTGAAAATAAGTACGCAACATAGTTACTCGTAATAAGGTTGTTGATAAGTTTCAGGTATCAGGCCAGTGCTGACATACCCCGGGATATTGCGCTGGATGACTTTAAGAGGGTTTGCACCAATTGAGGCAAGTCCACCTAACTCAAGTTGAAAGAACAACGCGGTGTTGGCATTCGCAGTGGCAGTGCTGACGCGCTGCATAACGGCTCTTGCCTGCCAGCATCCCGCATCATACTCTACCCCACCGATTGTTTCGATGACACGACTCTCTCGAAATGAGTAATTGGCGCGACCAATTCCATACCAACCCCTCCCCAATGGCCATTGAGCTGATACGTCTCCCTGATCAATGGAGTTTTGCCGGTAGCTATAACTTAAATTAAGCACTTTGCCCGGTTCTGGATTATAGCGACCTTTGAATGCTGTGCGAACAGAATTCGAGTTGTCGGTGTTGTATTGCCAGAATGCGTCAACCACCCAGTGGTTTTTTAAACGTCCACCAATCCCGGCGATGATGTCGGAGCTGTTGTTTTTACGAGGATCCACGCCAGGCAAGGTGACTTTTTGGTCTGCAAAGTAATAACGTTGACCGATGGAAGCTGTTAATCGCTGCGTGCCAGTATTGCTTTCAATAAAACGCGTGGTCAATGCAAAGCTTAGTTGGTTAGCGTCATTAATGCGGTCGTTCCCTGTGAATTGGTTTTCACTGAATAATGAACTGAAGTTCAAGTCGGTTTGACTAGAGTCAAAAATCGGGATGTTTGATTGTTTCCGCTCCGGAATATACACATAAAACATTCGTGGTTCCAGGGTTTGTGAATAGCCGCGATTGGATATTTTGAAATCACGATCAAAATACAAGCCGCTATCCAAACTAAATATCGGGAGTGTCCGCTGTTGGGAATCCAGGTTGTTGGCAATGTTGTTTAAGGCATAACTAGTGTGATGAATACCGAATTTAGGCGTCACGTAACCATAGGGTTTGATGAACGGAATGCTGATGCTGGGGTATGCGGTTGCACGGGTGCCGGTCGGTCTGACCGGCGCATTGCTGTTGGTATCGAAAGTGACCAGTTGCGTGGTTAAATTGGCGTTAACATCCTCGTAATACTTGTTGCCGACCAGCGTCATTTGGGGCAGGCGTTCATAAGGATATGAAAGATTGTCAAGCGTCTGGAATTTTTGCGCTAGCATGCCAAAACTCAAATCTTTATATGCATCTGCATAGCCATAATTTACATTAAATTGTTGTGGTAAGTTGATGCGGCTAGTGGTGACGATACGAGTAGACAAGTCGGAAAAATACTTGTCATCAGATACTTTTTCAACGCTATAGCCAGCTGACCAGCCGTAACCGAAGACCTGCTGATGTTTTAGATTGGCATAGTAACGTGTTTGATTGGTCATGATGTCACTTGGCAAGTATTCTACGCTATCAATGCCGGAATATTTTTCGTTTAAATATCTAAATTCGCCTTGCCATTGCAGGCCGCGCTTACTTAATTCCCTCGCAGCAAGCGTAGCATCCATGTTGGGTGAAATGTTCCAGTAGTAAGGGACTAGTAACTCAAAGCCGCTTCTTGATGTGGTGCCCCAAGTGGGGGAGAGAAAGCCACTTGTACGCTGGTCATTGAATGAAAAACCAATCCAGGGAGTGTAAAGTATGGGCACCCCCTTAAATTCAATATATGCGTTTTTGGCGGTGCCGGAATCGGTGTAGTCATTAAGCGATATTTCGCTGGCTTTGATATACCAGTCATCAACATCCGCAGCACAGGTAGTATAACGCGCACCTACTAGCCGTTTTTTGTCTTGGCCCTCAAAAAAGATGGCTTTAGCATCCCCGCGGGCTTTTGTAGATCGCGGCACGGAGCTGAGTGCAGATGCATCTTGATCCTCAATGTTGGTAATGTTTGTAGCTGTCATGTCAGAAGATGATATGTATTGATCTTCACTACCAATGTATTGGCTTTGCAAATTGCCAAGCTGTTTAGAGAAAGTTTCTGAACTAATTGCGCGGCGTTGTTGTAGACTCAGCTCTGCTGGTTTCGACATGATAATAGAGGCATCCCGCATTTCACCTATACTTTCAGAAAGCCGGATACGCAGCTCGGGCCCCGCCAATTGTGTGTTACCAAACTCAGTGTGTACATTTCCAATCGCATGCAATTCATCATTTTGAACGTCATAATCAATGGTATCGCCGTAGATGGCTTGTTTGCCGCGGTGGATAGAGGCATTGCCGATAGAACGCATTTTTCGATCAAGATGCAGTTCTAATTTGTCACCATCAATGATGATGCTGTCCGCTGGCACATCTGCCGCTTCTAATGCCTCATTCGGCGCTTCGCTAGCGGGTTGGCTGGCAGTATCTGCATGGGAAACTACGCTGTGGCCTAACACAATAGCAGTAAAACTAGCTAAAAAACGATTTTTCAGCATGAAATTACCATTGATATAAGCACGGGATGTAGCAGTGAAATTGAAGGCACGGGTATATAGGCAAACGATTTTATTTTATCAGTGATAAAATCTCATAAATCGCACTTTTTGGCAATGAATAATTCGCAATTAACCCTGTAAGTTTGGTCTTTTTAAGCCAATTGTCAAGCGCGGGTTTGGTTAAAAAAGCGGGTTTAGTTGAAAAATAGTTTTGGTAAAAAATATATAAGATTTGGAATTTTGGTGAATAACAATCAATTGGACAGTAGACAGCAACAACTTAGTGCTTGGTTGGAAACTGCATTGCAGCATTCGGAATTCAGGCTTACGGTAGCCTCCGCAGACGCAAGTTTCAGGCGTTATTTCAGGGTGCATCTAGCCGGTAACACACTCATTGCCATGGATGCACCGCCGTCACACGAGAATTGTGAGCCGTTCGTGCGCATTGCTAAATTGTTTGGTGATGCAGGCATGCATGTGCCAAAAGTGATTGCACAGGATCTAGCCCAAGGTTTTTTGTTGTTAAGTGACCTGGGTGATGTGACTTATTTGAGCCGGCTTAATGAAAATACTGCGCCTGGTTTGTATCACGATGCCAATATGGCATTGATTAAGTTGCAGTTGGCAAGTAAACCAGGTGTATTACCGAATTATGATGCAGCGCTACTTACGCGTGAAACGCAATTGTTTCCGGATTGGTATATAGCCAAGCATCTGAATGTTGTCTTGGATGATAAACAGCAGGACGTTCTGCATAAGACTTTTGTGTTACTTAACCAAAATATCCTGGCGCAAGGGCAAGTGTATGTGCACCGTGATTATCATTCGCGCAATTTGATGGTGTGCGATGACAATCCGGGGGTACTGGATTTTCAGGATGCCGTTTACGGTGCGATCACCTATGATTTGGTGTCTTTGCTTAAGGATGCCTATATTAGCTGGGACGAAGAAAAAATTATTGATTGGCTGGTGCGTTACTGGCAAGTGGCTAGAAAAGAAAATTTACCGGTACCGGCAGATTTCAGTGAGTTCTACCGGGATTTTGAATACATGGGGGCGCAACGCCACATTAAGATATTAGGCATCTTCGCAAGGCTGTACCATCGCGATGGTAAAAACGGATATTTAAAAGACATGCCGCTAGTGATGCAATATTTACGTAAAGCGTGTGAGCGCTATATTGAGCTAAAACCGCTGCTGCGTTTACTGGATACGCTGGAGAATAAGCAGGCGCAGGTGGGATACACGTTTTAATGAAAGCCATGATTCTAGCTGCAGGTAGAGGCGAACGCATGCGTCCGCTTACTGACCTCGCTCCAAAACCGCTGCTTAGGGTGGGTGGAAAACCCCTGATTGTTTGGCACCTGGAACGTTTGGCGCAAGCTGGCATTAAGGATATTGTCATCAACCATGCGCACTTGGGTGCGCAGATTGAATCAGCACTGGGAGATGGCAGTCAATGGGGTTTACACATCCAGTATTCCCCTGAAAAAATCGCGCTGGAAACAGCGGGCGGCATTGCCAATGCCTTACCTCTGCTGGGAGATGCCCCATTTTTGGTGGTCAATGGCGATGTGTTTACTGACATTGATTTTGCCACTTTAAAATTAGATTCGCCAAATCTTGCGCATCTGGTAATGATAGATAACCCCCCGCAGCATATGGCAGGCGATTTTGTGCTGTTAAATGAAAAAGTAACGCTAGAAGGTGTCAAAAAACTAACCTTCTCCGGTATAGGCGTATATCACCCTGATCTGTTCGCCAGTGTGGTGCGTGGAGATACCGCCAAACTGGCGCCATTGCTAAAAGCTGCGATGATACAAGGGCTCGTAAGCGGCAGTTATCACCAGGGTGAGTGGCATGATATCGGTACGCCTGAACGTTTGCATGCGCTTGATAGTCAATTGCTAAACAGCAGAAACTGAAAACATGAACTTACCCATTGATACTGAATACATGAGCAATGCCGAATATAAAAACCGTCGTCTTGCATTGATGCGCAGCATGAATACGGGCGTCGCAATTATCCCTACTGCGCCGGAGGCAATACGCAACCGCGACAGTCATTACCCATACCGTTTTGATAGTTACTTTTATTATCTCACCGGCTTTAAAGAGCCTGAGTCAGTGCTGATTTTGGTAGCTCAAGATGCAGCCAAAGGTCAGGCGCCCAAAAGCATCCTGTTTTGCCGCGATAAAGACATGGAACGCGAAATATGGGATGGTTTCCGTTTTGGTCCGGCCGCAGCTGTAGCCGAGTTCGGTGTAGATGAAGCTTATTCCATCACGCAACTCGATGAAATGGCCCCTAAATTACTGGCAAATCAATCCAGGTTGTTTTATAGCCTGGGTACCGATTCCGCCTGGGATGCAAGGGTAACGGGCTGGCTGAATCAGGTAAAAGCCCAGGCGCGTACTGGTGTGAGCGCTCCCGACGATGTTGCGGATGTGCGTAAACTGCTGGATGAGATGCGTTTATATAAATCGCCGGCCGAGCAGGCGCTGATGCGTCGCTCTGCCAGTATCGCCGCTGGCGCACACAGGCGTGCCATGCAAAAAGTGCGTGCCGGTAAAATGGAATACGAAATCGAGGCTGAATTTTTGCATGAGTTCTATCGCTTTGGTGCCCAATCTCCTGCCTATACCAGTATTGTGGCAGGTGGGCCTAATGCATGTACCCTGCATTACAATGCCAATAATGCCAAGTTGAACGATGGTGATTTGGTGTTAATTGATGCGGGTTGCGAATTGGATGGTTATGCGTCTGATATTACACGCACATTCCCTGTGAATGGAAAATTCAGTGCGGTGCAAAAAGATGTGTATGAGTTGGTGCTGGCGGCACAGGCTGCTGCCATTGCGAAAGTAAGCCCCCAAAACCATTGGAACACTCCGCATGAGGCTGCACTTGATGTGTTGGTTCAAGGTTTTATTGATTTTGGCTGGTGTAAAGGCAGCAAAGAGGCGGTACTGGAAACCGGTGCTTACCGCCAGTTTTACATGCACCGCACCGGGCACTGGCTGGGTCTGGATGTACATGATGCGGGTGAGTACAAAGACAAGGCAGGTGATTGGCGGGCGCTGGAGGCTGGCATGATGCTGACGGTGGAGCCGGGTTGTTATATCCGTCCCGCGGACAATGTGCCGGAGCATTTCTGGAATATCGGCATTCGCATCGAGGATGACGTGCTGGTGACGGCAAACGGCTGCGACATTATTACGATTGATGCCCCTAAATCAGTTACAGATATTGAAAGTGTGATGGCCCGGTAATGCTTCAGACTCAAGATATTGTTATTGTAGGTGGCGGCCCGGTCGGGATGGTGCTCTCTCTGTTGCTAGCAAAACAGAATATCGCCAGTACCGTACTTGAAGCGCGTAAGCTGGGGGCTGCCAATCAGGATACACGTGCACTGGCGCTGTCGTTCGGTACAAGGCGCATTCTTGAAAAGCTGGGTGTCTGGCAGTCTTTAGCGCCACATGCTACTGCAATAAACACCATTCATGTGTCACAGAAGGGCAGTATCGGGCGTAGTATTTTACATGCACAGGATTACCAGCAGGAGGCCTTGGGCTACGTGTTGTCTTATGGTGCGTTATGCTCGGCGTTGAGTGCGGAACTACTAAAATTCCCCATTATTCATTTAGTTGATGAGGCGGAGGTCGAGGCGATCACCCACGATGCAAGCGGTGCACATGTGCAATACGTCCGCCATAATGAGTTGTCTTGTTTTGAGGCAGCTTTGGCTGTATTGGCCGATGGCGGCAGAAGCCTGGAACAAGTCGCAGGATTAAAACGCGATACCAAAGAATATGGGCATGATGCGCTTATTACCAAGGTGCGTGCCGAATTGCCGCACAATAATATCGCTTATGAGCGCTTTACCGCCAATGGGCCAATGGCCTTGTTGCCCAATGGGGAGCGCGATTTTTCCCTGGTATGGACAGGTGAAAAAGCGCTTATCGAACCACTGCTGACATTGAGTGATGCTGAATTTTTAGCGCAATTTCATGAGCAGTTTGGGGATAGGGTCGGACGCTTTTTAAGCGTGGAAAAACGCATGACGTTTCCGTTAAAACTATCGCAACTACAAGCAAGTGATACACCGCATCTGGTGGTTATTGGCAACGCGGCACAAACCATGCACCCCGTAGCAGGGCAGGGATTTAATGTGGGCTTGCGTGATGCCGAAGTGCTGGCACGGCATATTGCAGTGGCGACAACTGAGATAGGCAGTAGCGATATGCTTGCAGCGTATCGAGCTGGCCGTAAAACGGACACTAAAAACGGCTTGTTGTTTACTGATTTTCTGGTGAATATTTTTTCTAATGATATTTTGGGTGTGTCAGCTTTAAGAAGTGCGGGTTTAGGCATATTTGATTTGGTAAAACCTGTTAAGCGGCATTTAGTCAGTAAAATGAGTTTTGGTAAATGAGTGCTAGTACCCTAAAAGTTGATGTGACTATCGTTGGCGCTGGTTTGGTTGGATTGTCTGCCGCCGTTGCCATGCGTAAAGCCGGCTATGAGGTAGTGCTGGTAGATGACCAAGAATATCCGCAAGTATCTACTCAGTCACAAGAAGATGTGACCGGTTGGGATCAGCGTATCTATGCCATCAGTCCTAAAAACGCGCAGTGGTTGGCGAGTTTAGGCGTCTGGCAATTACTGGATGTAAGCCGTATAGGTGAAATGCAGGCGATGGAAATATGGGGCGATGCAACAGAGACCCCATTGCATTTGTCCGCTGAGGATGCGAATGCGGATGACCTTGGGTTCATTGTAGAAGAATGTGCGTTAAAAAATGCGCTCATGCAGCAGGTGCAGGCCTATGGTGTTCGTACCTTGTTTGGCCGCAAATGCATCAAGTTGAACGCAGGTGTTAATCAAACAACACTCTACTTGGATAATCAGCAAGTTGTTGAAAGTAAGCTATTAATTGCTGCAGATGGCGTAAACTCATGGGTGCGAAAGCAGCTTGGTATCGAGGTAGAGGTCAAGGAATATCATCAAACTGCTGTTGTAGCAAACTTTATGGTGGAACAATCACATGGCAATATTGCTAGGCAGTGGTTTAAGCAAGGCGAGGATGGTCATTGCAGTATTCTGGCCTGGCTACCATTACCAGAGAATAAAATTTCTATTGTGTGGTCAGCACCAGCACAATATGCGGATGCTTTGTTGCAATTAGATGCCGATGAATTTGCTAATCAAGTGATGAAGGCAGGCAATTCCGTTTTAGGTAAGTTGACTATGATTACCAGTCCGGCGGCATTCCCGCTGGTGTTAAAAAAAGCTGAGGTCTTAGCCACAAACTCTGTGGTATTGGCTGGTGATGCCGCCCATCGCGTTCATCCGATGGCAGGGCAGGGTGTGAATTTAGGCTTTCGAGATATAGTAGACCTGTTGGAAATAATCACTAATAAACACCAGTATCAGCCTATCAACGATCCAGGTCTGTTAAAGCGCTATACGCGAGTCAGGAAAGCGGATTTATTGAAGATGCTGATGTTAACAAATGGCTTGTATCATCTGTTTGAGAATCAAAATGCAGTGGTGAAAAAAGCAAGGAATTGGGGTTTATCTGTGACCAGCCAGCCGGCGATTAAAAAGATGTTGGTGAAAAGTGCAATCGCGCTTTAATTGTTGTTTAATAGGCTAGATTGATAATTAGTATCAGTATTAATAGTTATTACATAAAGGAACTTGAATGTTTAAAAAAATAATCAGCATTGCTTTATTGAGTGCATTTTCAACACTTGCAATGGCTGATGAAGCCAGCCTTAAAAAGGCAGTTGAAGCCGCATATCCGAAATTTAAAGTGGAGAAAGTCACTAAGACACCATATGCGGGCCTGTATGAAGTGTTTATGGGCGGGCAGATTATCTATACAGATGAGAAGCTTACTTTTTTAATTGCTGAAGGCCGTCTGGTTGACCCAAAAACAAAAAAAGATATTACGGGTGAACGCTTGGACGAGCTGACTAAAATTGACTTTTCCAGTTTGCCATTGGATCAGGCCATTAAAGTAGTCAAAGGAAATGGCAGTCGTAAAATGGTAGTGTTCTCCGATGTGGATTGCCCCTATTGCAAACGCTTGGAGCGCAATGAACTTACTAATATCACTGATGTAACAGTTTATACATTTTTGTATCCTATTGAGCAGTTACATCCTGATGCGGCAAGTAAATCGAAACTTATTTGGTGTGCTAATAACCGGGCAAAAGCCTGGGAGGACTGGATTCTAAGGGATACCCTTCCTGCAGCAGCTGGTACTTGTGATGTACCGCTAGAGAAAGTTGGCCAATTAGCCAGGAAAATAGGTGTCACCAGTACTCCAACCTTAATTTTTGCTGACGGTAAACGTATGTTAGGCGCACAACCTTACAAAGAAATTGAACGGATGCTATCGGCATCTGCTAAAAAATAGGTTGGATTTAGTTTAGTGATCTACTAATCAAAAAAGCGATCTTTTAAAGGTCACTTTTTTGATATTATTGAAATTCTAAATCTAAACGACCTGTCCCATTTTGAAAATGGGTAAGTACATGGCGATTACCAAGCCGCCAATGAGCGTGCCAAGAACCACCATAATAATAGGTTCCATTAAGCTAGATAGCGCATCTACTGCATCATCTACTTCAGCTTCATAGAAATCGGCAACTTTACCCAGCATTGAGTCCAAGGCGCCTGATTCTTCACCAATCGCGGTCATTTGCAGCACCATGTTGGGAAAAACATCACTGTTTTGCATGGCGACGGTTAGGCTTGTGCCCGTACTGATCTCACTCTGGATCCTTTTTGTAGCATCGTAATACACCCGGTTTCCTGATGCTCCCGCAACGGAATCTAGTGCTTCAACTAAAGGAACCCCGGCTGCAAACATAGTGGACAATGTACGTGCAAAACGAGCAATAGTTGCTTTGCGAATTAATTCACCAAATATGGGTAACTTGAGAATTAGTCTATCCATGGTGGCCTGCATCGCTAAAGAACGCTTCCATGTGTAGAAGAAAAACCATAAGCCAAATCCAATTGAGCCAAATATTGCCCACCACCATTCTACAAAAATATCAGAGATAGACATCACAACCAGTGTTGGTGCTGGAAGATCCGCACCAAAGTTACTGAAAAGCTCTTTAAAAGCCGGAATTACAAAAATCATAATCACTGCAGTAATTACAAATGCGACAACGATAATCGAAACAGGGTAAAACAATGCTGATTTAATTTTTGATTTAATGGCAAGAATCTTTTCTTTATAGGTTGCCAATCTATCCAGTAATGTGTCAAGAATACCCGCTTGCTCACCGGCGCCTATTAAATTGCAAAATAGCGCATCAAAATAAAGCGGGTATTTACGAAAAGCCGCACTTAAGCTACTACCGGTTTCGACATCTGACTTGATATCCAATAATAGTTTGGCTACGGCAGGGTTGCTATGGCCTTTCCCTACAATGTCAAAAGATTGTAATAGCGGTACGCCGGATTTCATCATGGTAGCCAGCTGGCGCGTGAAAAGCGTAACGTCTTTGTCCGATACTTTACCTTTGCTGGCAAAGCCACTTTGTTTTTTAACTTTTGTAACGGTAACGCCTTGGCGGCGTAGGGTAGCATTGACAAAGGATTCGCCGGAAGCTTTCATCTCGCCTTTAATTGCTTTACCTTTTTTGTCTTTACCTTCCCAAAAATAGGTCACTTCTTTTGCGGCTTTAGCATTGGCGGCCATGATGATTTCCTATGTAATTCACGATCTGCGTTGGATTGTAATTAGTTTTTATTGAAAATTAAAATTACTCATTAGTACAAGCTTCCACTTCTTCAATTGAGGTTAGCCCCTGTATTACTTTCAGTACACCTGAGCGACGTAAATCATTCACGCCTTCCAGTTTCGCCTGGTCTGCAATGTCATGTGCCGTACCATTTTTCATGATAATGCGGCTGATTGCATCAGTAACAGGCATGACTTGATAAATCCCCACCCGTCCTTTGTAACCACTATTACATAACTCACAACCCTCTGGGTTATGCCCATAGAGTTGCCACTCCTCCTTGAAATCATCCTCAATAAATCCTACGCTTAATAACGCTTCTTTTGGTACGGTCAAGGGTATTTTGCAGTGTTTGCAAAGGCGTCTTGCCAGGCGCTGTGCGGTGATAA